>Ga0182021_10000885_pt1 | contig 33866 bp, 19 predicted proteins | sample 612E3MmetaG_FD_120493 | JGI IMG/M metagenome (GOLD analysis project Ga0182021, IMG submission 120493) | Permafrost microbial communities from Stordalen Mire, Sweden - 612E3M metaG (Illumina Assembly) | ecosystem: Environmental > Terrestrial > Soil > Wetlands > Permafrost | place: Sweden... | reverse complement strand
GTCGATGTTGGTGGTCAACTTCTCGGTGAGCATCATGATGATGGAGAAGATCATGGTGGTGGCGCCCACCACCGCGGTTCCGATGAGCACAGGCTTGGCCGTGGCCTTGAAGGTGTTGCCCGCGCCGTCATTCTCTTCGAGCAGCTTCTTGGCATTCTCGAAGTTGGCGTCGAAGCCGAAGTCCTTCTTGATCTCTTCCTTCACGTTGGGAATGGTCTCGATGAGCGACAGCTCGTACACCGACTGCGCGTTGTCAGTCACCGGACCGTAGGAGTCGACCGCGATGGTCACCGGACCCATACCCAGGAAGCCGAATGCCACCAAGCCGAAGGCGAAGATGGCCGGCCCCAGCATGAACGAATCCAGCCCCAGCGTGCTGACCGCATAGGCGATGGCCATCAGGCCCACGATCACGATGCCCATCCAGTAGGCGGAGAAGTTGCCCGCCACCAGGCCAGAGAGCACGTTCAGCGACGCGCCGCCCTCGCGCGAAGCGGTCACGACTTCTTTCACGTGACCGGACTTGGTCGAGGTGAAGATCTTGATCATCTCGGGGATGAGCGCGCCGGCCAGCGTGCCGCAAGTAATGATGGAGCTGAGCTTCCACCACAGCGTCTTGTCGTGGCCCAGATCGGGGATGAGGAGGTACGAGACCACATAGGTACAAACCATCGACACGATCGACGTCACCCATACGAGCTGAGTCAGGGGCTGTTCGAAGTTCATCGTCTTGGCGGTCCCGAAGCGAGCCTTCGTGATGGCCTCGTTGATGAAGTACGACACGGCGCTGGCGATCACCATCATGATGCGCATCACGAAGATCCAGATCAGAAGCTGGACTTGCACGGTCGTGTCGGACACGGCAAGCAGGATGAAGGTAATGAGCGCGACGCCGGTGACGCCGTAGGTTTCGAAGCCGTCGGCCGAGGGACCAACCGAGTCGCCCGCGTTGTCGCCGGTGCAGTCCGCAATGACGCCCGGGTTGCGCGCGTCGTCTTCCTTGATCTTGAAGACGATCTTCATCAGGTCGGAGCCGATGTCGGCGATCTTTGTGAAGATGCCGCCCGCGATGCGCAGGGCAGCCGCGCCCAGCGACTCGCCGATGGCGAAGCCGATGAAGCAGGGACCAGCCCAGTCACCCGGCACGAAGAGCAGGATGCCAAGCATGATCACCAGCTCGACGCTGATGAGCAGCATGCCGATGCTCATGCCTGCGCGTAGCGGAATGGCGTAGATGGGATAGGGGATCCCCTTGAGGCTCGCAAACGCCGTGCGCGAGTTGGCAAAGGTATTCACGCGGATGCCGAACCAGGCCACCCCGTAGCTGCCGGCGATGCCGACCAGGCTGAACAGCATGATCACCACCACGCGCGGCACCGGGTAGTGCTGCAGAACCCCGAAGTACACCACCATGATGGTGCCAATGAAGGCCCAGAGCAGCATGATGAACTTGCCCTGGGTAACCAGGTAGGTCTTGCAGGTCTCGTAAATCAGCTCAGAGATCTCGCGCATGCTCCTGTGCACGTCCAATCCCTTGAGCTGCTTGTAGATGACCAGACCGAAGACCATGCCCAGGACGCAAATCACCAAGCCGCCCATGAGCAGCCGGTTGCCCGCGACACCTCCCAGGAATGTCGCAGACGCCAGGTCAGGCAGCTTCAGGCTCGCCTCACCTCCGGCGTGATGGGCTTCCTCGGCCAGTGCCTGGCCCCCGGACAATAGCAGCGGCAGCAAGCCGCACATCGCAGCGAACAGTAGACGTATGGCGTTCATGCAGTTCCTCCGGGCGCGGAAATTAGTCCCAAGTGCTCCGACTTATCAAGTGGAGAAGGGCCAACATGCCTATACCCCCTATTCCGGTCGGAATTCGGACATAACCTCCGTTCCGGCGTGCCGGGCACTTGCGGCACCCGGAAAGCAGCCAGCCTCTGCATGGCCCGCGGGAAGTTTTGCGATAGTCTCGCGCCATGCCCCTTCTCTCACGCATTGCGGCCAGTGCAGCGCTTTTTCTCTGTCTGGCGCCGCCGGTCAACGCCGCGCCTCCTGAGATGACCTTCGAGAAATACCGGCTGCAGAACGGGCTCGACGTCATCTTGCACGTGGACCACGCCGTGCCCATCGTGCATGTCGAGATCTGGTACAAGGTCGGGTCAAAGGACGAGGCACCAGGCAAGACAGGGTTCGCCCACCTGTTCGAGCACATGATGTTCCAGGGGACAAAGCACATCCCCGAGGATGCCTACTTCAAGTACCTGGGCCAGGCCGGGGCCTCGGCACGCAACGGCTCGACCAGCACCGACCGGACCAACTACTTCGAGACCCTGCCGGCAAGCGAGCTGGAGTTGGGACTGTGGCTGGAGAGCTCGCGCATGGGTTTCTTGCTCGACCGGCCCTCGTTTCGCGCAGCCTTCGAGAACCAGCGCGACGTGGTGAAGAACGAGCGCCGGCAACACATCGAGAACGCGCCCCTCGGGGGAGTGGCCCAAGTGGAATTGGAGGCATTGTTTCCGCCCGGCCACCCCTACCGCCACGAGGTGCTGGGCTCGATGAAGGACCTGGACACGGCGAGCGAGGCTGACATCCGCGGGTTCTTCACCCGCCACTACGCGCCCAACAACGCCGTATTGCTCATTGCGGGCGACATCGACGTGGCCCGGGTCAAGGGCCTGGTGGAAAAGTATTTTGGGCCCATCCCGGCGGGACCGCCGGTCGAGCGGCCGTCGGTCCCCCCCATCCCTCCCCCCACCGCCGAACGCCAAATCGCGATGGAGGCCAAGGTCAACCTGGCACGTGGCCTGATGGCGTGGAACACAGTGCCCATCTTCGCGCCCGGGGACGCCGAGCTGGACCTGCTCTCCAGCGTTCTCGGCGGCGGAAAGAGTTCGCGCCTCTATCGTCGCCTGGTGCTTGAACTGAAGCTTGCGCAGTCGGTGTCCGCGGTGCACATCAGCCGGCTTTTGGGTGGGACTTTCGAGATTACCTATGTTCCCCTGCAGGGCCACACGCTGGCCGAGCTGGAAACCGTCATCAACCAGGAATTGGAAAGGCTGCGTGCCCGGCCGGTCGAGGCCGCAGAGTTGGAACGGGCCCGCAACGAAACCAAGACCGATCTGGTGCGCGGCCTCGAGACACTGCAGGGGCTGGCCAGCCGCCTGCTCAGCTATGACGTGTTCGCCGGCGATCCCGCGTACCTCGGCCGGGACCTCGATCGATATGCAATGGCCACGCCGGCGGCCCTGCAAGAATGGGCAACCCAGATCCTGCGCGGCAAGGCGCGAGTGACCATCGACGTCGAGCCCAACAGCAGCGCACCCATCATGGGCCGTCTGGTGTCGCCACCTTCCGGGCAGGACCGACCCGCCGCAGCCGCGCCCGTCGCCGAAAAACCCGCGTCGCGCCAGACATCGGACGCCGAGTTTCGTCACAAGCTTCCCGCCCCGGGCGAGAAGACCCCGTTCAAGGTGCCGGAGGTGAAGCGGTTCCGCCTGAAGAACGGTCTGCGCGTGATCCTGGCCGAATCGCACAAGCTGCCACTGGTCGGGGTCGAGATGGTCATGCGCACCGGGAACGGCGCGAATCCACCCGGCAAAGCCGGCCTGGCCAATCTGGTGGCGGACATGCTGGACGAGGGAACCGCCACCCGCAGCGCCACCGGCATCGCCGAGGAGATCGCGCAACTGGGAGCGACGCTTCTGTCCAACTCCACATGGGATGCATCTTCGCTCTCCGTATCGGCCCTCAGCGAAAACATCGACCGCGCCCTCGACGTGTGGGCGGACGTGCTGCTGCAGCCGGCTTTCGCCGAGGACGACCTGGCGCGCCAGCGTGAAAATCTCCTCTCCACGCTGGCCCGGCGCAAGGACTCGCCGCCCCTGGTTGCCGGCCTCACCTTCGCTCGCGCTCTGTACGGCGAGAGCCATCCCTACGGTTGGCCCGCCGTTGGTACGGAAGAGTCAGTGCGCCGGATCACGCGGGCAGATGTTCAAGCCTTTTTCGGGAAATACTATCGGCCCAACAACGCTGTGCTGCTAGTGGCGGGTGACATCCGAGAAACCGAACTGCGCGCCAAGGTGGAAAGGCTTCTCGCCGGTTGGAAGCCCAAGCCGGTCCCGCCGGTCAAGATCCCGAAGGCGCCGTCGATCGAGAAAACCAGCATTTTCCTGGTCGACAAGCCGGGCGCGCCCCAGTCGTCGATCAGATTGGGTTTGGTCGGCATCGAGCGCAAGAATCCCGACTACTGCCGCGCCCTAGTCATGAACCAGATCCTGGGTGGGACGTTCAAGCGTCTGACGCTGAACCTGCGCGAGACCAAGGGCTGGACCTACGGCGTTGCCTCCATGTTCGAGGCGCGGCGCGCGCCCGGGCCATGGACAGCGGGCGGCGAGTTCGTGGCCAACCACACCGCCGATTCCGTGGCCGAGATACTGAAGGAGATTTCGGCCCTGCGCACGGATGAGGTCGGCGACCGGGAACTGCAGGACACCAAAGACGAGATCGTTCGCGCCTTCCCGGCGCGCTTTGCCACGGCCAACCAGGTGGCCGCGCAGATGGCGGCCCTGGCTGTCTACGACCTGCCGAACAACGAACTGCAAACCTTCTCCGCCCGAATCGTGTCGGTCACCGCCGCGGACGTGCGCAAGACGGCGCAGAAGTACCTGCACCCCGACAACCTGGTCATCGTTGTGGTGGGAGACCGTGCCAGCGTCGAACCGTCGCTGCGTCGGATCGGCGGGGTGGAACTGCGGGATCTCGATGGCGCGCCCATCAAGTGACTCCGGCGCGCGTGCCCCGGCGCCACCATTTCGCGAAGTCCGCGCCAGCCGACTGGCGCACGAGACCGGGACCCTGTACAGGCAAGCCGACCTGGCCTTCGCCCTGTGCTACCCCAGCCCGTACCACGTGGGCATGTCGTCGCTGGGTTTTCAAAGCATCTACCGCGGGCTACATGCCCTAGCCGGCTGCACAGCAGAACGCGCCTTCCTTCCCGACGACGTAGCCGAGACGCACCGGCTTTCCGAGGATCTCTGCACCTACGAATCCGGCCGGCCCGTCGGCGACTTTCCCGTGATTGCATTCTCGCTCGCGTCGGAGCTGGAACTGGCGGGGGTGGTGACTTGCCTGGATCTCGCCGGGATCCCCGCGCTTCACGCCGAGCGCGCCGCGCACCCGCGGACTTTCCCCTTGATCGTGGTGGGCGGACCGCTGACGTTTTCCAACCCGGTGCCAGTCGGACCTTTTGCCGATGTCATCGTCATGGGCGAAGCCGAGGAGCTTCTGCCGATCTTGGTGAAGAGTCTGCGCGACCAGCCTGACCGCGAGAGTCTGCTTCACGATCTCGCGCGCAGGCCGGGCTTCTACCTCCCATCGGCGCACGGGGAGACTCCGCCACCGATCGCAGTCGCGGATGACAACTGTCTTCCCGCCTACTCGCAAATCATCACGCCGCACACCGAGCTGGCAGGCATGTTTCTCATCGAGGCCACGCGCGGGTGCAGCCGAGGCTGTGCCTACTGCGTGATGCGCCGGTCGGCGGGCCAGGGCATGCGTCCGGTCTCGCCCGAGCGCCTTCTGTCGCTCATCCCGGTGGAAGCGCGGCGGGTGGGTCTGGTGGGCGCTGCGGTGACTGACCACCCTGCCCTGCCGGAAATCCTGCGCTCTCTCGTCGACGCTGGCCGAGAAGTGGGTGTGTCCAGTCTGCGTGCCGATCGGCTCGACGACGAACTGGTGGGACTGCTGGCACGCGGTGGTTATCGCACGCTGACCACTGCGGCCGACGGAGCGTCGCAACGCCTGCGCGACCAGGTCGCCCGCCACACCCGGGTCGAGGATCTGCTGCGCGCGGCCCGCCTGTGCCGCGACCACGGCATGGCGCTGCTCAAGCTCTACGTGTTGATCGGCCTGCCCGGGGAAACCACGGCCGACATCGACGAGCTGGCGCGCCTGGCCCTGGACCTGGCGGCGCTCGCACCCAAGCTGTCGCTCACCGTCTCGCCCTTCGTATCGAAGCGCAACACGCCGCTGGACCATCAACCCTTGGAGGACATCGCAAGTCTCGACGAGAAGGTGGAATTCTTGCGGCGGCAGCTTCGCGGACGCGTGCGCCTGAGCGGCGACGCGCCCAAGTGGGCATGGGTCGAGCATCGGCTGGCCCAAGGGGGCTTCGCCGAGGGGCTGGCCGCCGCCCAGGCCGCCCGCGCCGGCGGCGGCTTCGCCGCATGGAAGCGGGCACTGGAAGGCACAAGCGGGTCAGGCCCCTGAATGGAAGGTTCTTCACCTTCCGAAAAGCCGCCCGCTCAATGGCAAATCCCGGCAGCCAGAGCAGGCCAGCCAGGAGAGCCATCGTGACCAGGTGTAGCGGCACGTTTGTCATGCCGATTCAGTCGCCGCGTGCTCGAATCTCTCCCGCGCTCAGGGCCGCCAGATTTGGCGCTACGCTGATGAGCGGTGCCAATTTCCTGTTCACGCGGTCACGGGGCCAGGCGCCGAATGCCGTAGGCGTCGAGTTGGCGGTCGGAGCTGAGCACGGGGACGCCCTCGACCAGTGCCTGCGCAACGATCATCCGATCGAAAGGATCGCGATGGAGCAGCGGCAAGGCGCCGGCGCGCAAAGCATGGGCGACGGAGATCGAGAGCGGCGCGGTCTGGGTCAGTTCCAGTCGGGCTGGAACGTAATCTGTCGGCGCGACCGGCAGGGGCAGCTTGCCCAAGTGATACTTGATCCCAATCTCCCAGACGCTTGCCGCAGACAGCATCCGCACGGTTTTCGGATCCAATAGAAGAGCGCGCGTCCGGTCCGAAAACTTCCCAGGGCTGACGTTCATCCAGAGCCAGCACTGGGTGTCAACCAGCAGCTTCATCGGCGGCGGCCGCCCTCGAATTCATCCAGCACTTCGGCGGGCAAGGGCGCGTCGAAGTCCTCGGGAACCACGAACGTGCCCGCGTCGGCTCCCAGGGTCGGTACGGCCGTGGCAAGGTCGATCGCGACCAGCTTGGCCACTGGCTTGCCTGCCCGTGCGATGACCACCGCCCCTCCCCGCTCGACCTTGGCCAGCAGCTTGGAGAACTGTGTCTTTGCCTCGTGAACGTTGACCGACTTCACACCAGAAATGATGGACTAAGATGTGGACTAAGGCAATGCCGAATGAAAGAAGGATACTGTAACCTACAATTCCTCGTTCGGTCTGGCGGATGATTCCAGTACGCTTTGCGGGACGTGTTCTGACCACACATTCCTTATCTGGGCATGTGGTGATGCCGATTGGCACCCCGGCATTCCGCAAAATTTGGGACGTGGCAATCAGCAAGGGATTGAGCCAACTTTCCCGTGGTGGAGGTTCCGATGAGCTGGCGCGATCGAATCGAACTCGACCCCGAAGTGCTGGTTGGGAAGCCAGTTGTTCGCGGTACACGATTGGCTGTCGAGTTCGTCTTGGAGATGATCGCCTCTGGCGTCTCGGAGCAGGATGTCCTGTCCAACTATCCACGTCTCACCCACGCCGACATACTGGCGTGTGTCGCATGCGCTGCCGAGGCCCTCAAGTCTGAGCGAGTCTATCCACTCGCTGTCTGAGCTTCTCGATGCGGGTTCTGGCAAACGAGAACCTTCCCCGCATTGCCGTCGAGGCGCTGCGTTCGCTCGGCCATGATGTGTTGTGGATAGCAGTTCTGAATATGTCTCAGGCACCTCCCCTGATACTGCCCGGACGTGGCCGGCTTCATGCTGGATGCTGAGCGCTGCGCGCTGGCGCTGGCCCGCGAGCTGGTAGCCGATCCAGAATGTTCTTTCCGTCGCTCACCTCCAGCAGAGAGCCAGCGGTGAGGTTATCGATAAAGACGACCAGGGAAGCTCCCGCTCCTTTGGTCGATTGAAAAATGAGGCCTTCAACGCCCATGTTCGCGGCGACGCTGCCCAGCCTCTGTGTCGCGGGCATCTTCCCGTCTTGTGCATCAGGCCGGATGCCCCAGAGCTGCGTCCTCCAGCCACTGCACCACCACGTCAGGCTGCTTGAGCAGCAACTCCGCTGGCTTCTCCCCATCGAGGTCCGGGCTGGGTGTGTTCAGCCATTTGCGGAACCCTGGCCGGTCGGCACTTACCAGCCGTCGGCCAAGTAGAACGGCGCGCTCCAGTTTCTCCAGATGCTGCTGGAGGGCAACCGCATCCGGAGTCTTGTGCACCGCCTGAACCGAGCGGCCCAGCGCGCGGCTCAGCTTGGTGAGCGTCCAGCCGAAGTAGTCGGCGACCAAAGTGGCATCGAGTCGTCCGGAAGCATCGGATCGCAGTTCGGGGACGTTCCATGTCTCGATTACCTTCGGTGCGCGCGCGGTCGCCCGGTTGATCCGAAATCGAAACTCGGTGTCGTCAATCGGAGTGCGGACCCAGTCGACGCTCGGTTGTGCAAACAGCAACTCCAGATCCTTCTCATGCTTCTTGAAGCGCACGCCATCCACGGCGAACACCACCGGGACATCACTGTGCTCGCGGAGCTGTTCGAGCAGCGCCACGCCCGATGTGTGGGGCATGTTCAGGTCAACCAGCACCAAGTCGTATCGGGCTCTGCCGGCCGCGATCTCGATGCCCCAAGTCTTCTTCGTCGGGCGTTCGACCTCGAATTGCACGCTTTCCAGCAACTGCGCCAGAGAACTAGACGCCGAGGAGCTTTCGAGCAGGAGTGCCTTGCGCATGTGCATGAGAGTAGAATGCCATTTCTAAACCCATTTTCAACCACAATTCAACCTGGGAGCTGGCCCCCATCGGGCGCACGTTCAGGCTGACCGCCAACACCCGTTGGTTGTGGCGGGCCGCACATCGTTGTGGCTGGCGTCGGAGGTCAAGGGTTCAAGAGTCAAGGTTCAAGGGTTACGATGATCTAACTCTATGCAATCTTCATGCCGATGTTCATAAACTGGTCCTGGCGCAACGCGCCCCGACGCCGCTGCTGTGGTAAACGGGGCCGACGCCGCGGTGGGCCGACCGGAGGTCCGAGGCGCCGTCGCTGAAGTCGCCGCCCCGGACCACCCGGACGGAGGCGTCTGCCAGATCGGCACAATTATTGCATGGAGTCTGGTATGTCGCATACCCATCCAGCGTCCACTCCCACACGTTCCCGGCCAAGTCGGAGTGGCCCCACTTACCGTTTCCCGCAGGCTTCGAGCCGACAACGATGAGGTCACTTAGCACACAATCGGGATTCCCGTTCCCAGTGCAACCAGAGCCGTCGTAGTAGCTCGCCCTGCTTGCATCGATGCCGCTCCCCCACGGGTACTCCCGCTGCTCGCTTCCCCCGGCCGCCGCGTAGTTCCACTCCGCCTCGGTCGCCAGCCGTCCCCCGTCCCACGCGCAGAAGGCAAACGCCTCATACCAATTGATGCAGTTCTGCGGCCGACTCTCGTTGCCCCCTGCCGCCGTATCCGTCCAGGTCTGAAAGGTCGAATCGCACTTCAGGGCGGTCTTCAGCGCGTCCGTGGTCGCGCGCAGATTCGTGTTCCACGCCGAGCTCCAGCCCGAGCCCTCGAGCAGCGGATGAACGCCCGCGCCCGACGCTGGCGGGCGCGCCTGCGTTCCCATGCCAGCATCCACGAACTGCCGGAACCGCCCCACCGTGATCTCGTACTTGTCGAGATAGAAGTCAGCCACCGTTGCCGGGTAGCTCTTGTCCGTGAAGTCCACACCGTCGTAGCTTCGGTAGAAGTTGTCTCCTGGGAGATTCCCGACAACGGGCAGGCTCGCGCAGCAGTCCCCATTCCCCGTTGGCCCGCATGTCGCGGCCAGTCCACTACACCTGATGGCCACCATCGGGCCACAGACGTTGCCGGTGCAGATCCCCGTCGCGCAGTCGCCAGCAACCGTGCACATCTCCCCGTTCTTTGCCTTGCACGCCCCGGCAGCGTTGCACGTGCTTGCCCCCGAACAGGTCGCGCCGGTCGGGTCGTTCGCGTCGTGAACCGTGATGCTGCACGTGCCTGCAGCGCCGCAGTTCTGGCACTGCGGGCAGCTCGCTTGCGTGCAACACACGCCGTCCAGACATGTCAGTCCCACCTGACACTCCCCGCTCGCGGCGCAGAGCGCCCCGGCCGGCGTGAGGAGCGTTCCAGTGCCAGTCCCGGTGCCGGTCCCAGTGCCCGTCCCAGTTCCGGTGTCGGTGCCAGTCCCGGTCCCGCTGCCCACAGGAATGTCGATCCCCGAATCTGGTCCTGGTTCGGGCCTGGGCTCGGCGGCCGCCTCGGCAGGCGCGTCCCGCGCAACATCCGGCTGAACACCAGGGACGTCGGGCACCTGAGCATCACCTCCGCCGCTGCCACCTATATCCAGAAACCGTTCGATCCCGACGCTGCGGACGTCGGGCACCTGAGCATCACCTCCGCCGCTGCCACCGCCGCCCAAGTCACCGCCGCTGGTGCCGCCGCTGCTCCCACCTGCACCACCCGATGCGGTGGCGCCGGCAAACCCAGCATTTCCGCCTGTCCCGGGAACATATGTCGCCGCATCCCCGCCCGCGTCGGCGCCCTTGAATTCCTTGAACTTCAAATCGTAGCAGCCTGCCAGTAGGCCAATCGCGGCCAGCCCCAAAAACCAGTGCACCGAATGGTTCCGCATGGCACCCCCCTCAGAACTTCACGCCGAGACCAAAGGGCGACAGGGATACTGTTGTCTTGCTCTCCTCCCCTCGGGCGTCGAGAAGATAGGTCACCAGCGCGGTGACCGCCAGCGCGCCTGCGCCGATTCCGCTGCCGATTGCGATCCACTTGGAGCGGTTCATGCCGTCGTATGCGTCCTGTCGACTTGTCCTGTCGGCCGGATCGCCGTTCTTTTCGACCAAGTCGTTGTATTTCTGGAAATCGTTCGCTTGGCCATTTCTGATGATCAGAAACGTTCCCGCGACAACGCCCGCGGCCACTGCCCCGGCCGCCGAGGCCCAGGTCACGATCCTCAGCACGCGCGACCTGGGCTGGGCTGGCCCGCTTTCTGTCGTGGATGGCGACGTTCCTGACACTGGGATTGCCAGCGCGGCCACGGGCGTCGGCGCGGCCTGCGCGGTCAAGACGATGTCGAGAACCTGATTGCTGCCGGCCTGCACCTCGAACCCGCGCTCGGTGTACTGGTGATCGGCAGCGCGCAGGCCGAGCACATGCGTGCCCGGCGGCAATAGCAGGGCTTCGGTCAACGGCGTGGTGCCAGCCTGCTGGCCGTCCACGAACACCGCCGCACCCGCAATGTTGGCGCGCACGACCACCTGGCCCGCCTCGACTTCCAGCACGAACTTCTCGGTTCGCCCGGCGCCTGATACCAGCTTCACGGAACGGCGCTGGCTGTGATGGCCAGGCCGCGCAGCCTCGATCTCGTGCTCACCTGGCCCGAGCAGCAGGGGGCCCAGGGTCGGCCCTGTGCCCGCTTCCTTGCCGTCGATCCTGATGGTCGCGTCCGCCGGCACTGTCTCTAGGGTCAGGCGCGCCACCAGCAACTGTAGCTCCTGTTGGTGGCGTTCTACTGCTTCCTTGATCTCGGGTTTCAGTTTGTCGGCGAAATCCCGTTTCAGGCGCTCGACCACTGCAATCGCGTCGCCATAGCGCTGCATGGCCTTGTAGCAGTTGGCCAGGTTGAACAGGCTGTTCTGCGTCGGGTAAAGCGCAACCGACCGTTCGAAGTTGGCGGTCGCCCCGGCGAAGTCGTCCAGGCGCATGAGCTTCAGCCCGGCGTCGAAAAGCTGCTTGGCTTCTTCCTTGTCACCCGCAAGCACCGGCCACGCCACGCAAGTCAAAAGGACTGCCAGGCAAAGCGCGCCTACCTGTCTTCTCATCGGATCTCCCTATTCAAAATCCTCGGACATCTCGGTGCCCCGGGCGCCCTTGCGCAGCTTCTTGTCCCCGCGTTTGCCGGCGGTCGGGTCGACCGCGGCCGGGACGTCGACCGCGGCTCCCGGAAGGGCACCGGCCGCCGGCCGCGCTGCAATCCCGGGCCGCTGTCTCTTCTTGGATTTCTTCTCGCCCGCAATCGCGTCGCTGTACGCCGGTGCGCTGGCGGCGCTCGGCAAGAGCGCTGTCTCGCTCGGCGGAGTCGGCGCGGCAGTGGGCAGCTCAGCCGCCGGGGCCGGCGGACTGGGCGCGGGCGGGGGCGCGACCGGCGGACTGGGCACGGTGGGGGACGCAATCGGCGCACTCGGTGCAGGGGCCTTGGTCGGTTTCCGCAACCACAGGGCTGCGCCAGCCGCCACTGCAGCCAGCGCCAGCCCCAACCCGATCCAGCGCCAGGGCCGCGCGCCGGTCGGCACCGTGGACGCGCCGAGAATCCTTGTGGAACCAGACTTGCCGCCGGCCGATCGGCCGGGCCCGGAAAGCGCCTGCCCCAGATCGCCCGCGGCGAAACCACGGACCTCGACCGTCGACGCGAGCAAGGTCAGACGTTCTTGCCGGGCGTCGTAGCTGGGCAGCGCCGCCAGCGCGTCCAGCATTTCCGTCGCGCTCTGGAAGCGCTGGTCGGGACTCTTGGCCAGGGCTTTACGTACAATCGGCTCGGCGTCGGAGGGGAAGCCCGCGCACAGGGATTGCGGGGCTCTAGGGTCATCGATCAGCATCGCGGACAGGTACTCGGCAAAGTTGTTGCCGGCAAAGGGCAGCGCTCCGGTCAGCATCTCGAAAAGGATGGTCCCCATCGAGTACAGGTCGGTGCGATGATCGAGTCCGGCGCTGCCGCGGGCCTGCTCGGGCGACATGTAGGCCGGCGTTCCCATCACCGATCCGGTCTTGGTGCGCCACTTGTCAAGCTCGCCTTGGGTGAACTTCGAGATGCCGAAGTCGATGATCTTCACCACCGGCGGCTCGCCCTGCTGGTAGGCAAGGAAGATGTTGTCCGGCTTGAGGTCGCGGTGGACGATCCCCTTGCGGTGGGCCGCTTGCAGCGCCTGCAGGGCCGGCTCCATCACCGCGCACACCGCGCCCAGGTTGAGCGGCCCCACGCGCTTGAGCAGGCCGGCCAGGCTCTCGCCCTCGAGGTACTCCATGACCAGGAACGGCTCACCCTGCGGGGACATCCCGACGTCGAACACCTCGATGATGTTCTTGTGGCGAATGGCCGCCGCGGCCTGGGCTTCGCGATAGAAGCGCCCCACCACGTCGTCGCGGCTGAGCAGTTCCGCGTGCAGAAACTTGATGGCCACGTCGCGGCCCAGCCCGACGTGAGACGCCAGGTAGACCGAGCCCATGCCACCCTCGCCCAGCAAGCGCACGATCCGATAGCGCCCGTCGAGAAGCGCATCTCCCTGCGCGGCCTTGTTGGCCCGCTTGGCTGGCAGAGAGAAGGTCCTGGTCTTGCCTGACATCGTCCAATCCCCGGGACGGGGAGCATACTATCAGGAAAAGCCAGGTGGATTGTGCCTTGTCCAAACACCGCCCCGCCCAAAGGGGCTCGACGGCATCGTCAGGCTGGACGACGGCTGGCTGCTCGCCTCCAGTTGGGAGCGGCCATCTTTCGGGGCATGCCAGGCCGATACTAGCGTCGTCGTCGCGAGCGAATCAGCCAGGCAAGGCCGCAGGCGAATGCGAATGCCCAGGACATGCGGCCCGCGCCAGGCCCAGAGGCGAAGGTGCAACCCGAGGACGATGAAGGATTCGTCACGGCGGTTCCCGACGCGGTCGGGTCGGGGACCGGCGCGGTGGAGTGCAGGACTCCCCTTGGCTGTGTCCGCTATTTCCGGCTTCGTGCCGACGGGATGCTCGGGGCCGCCATCCGATCCGGTCCCCTCTCCCGCTTCCGCGAGGGGACCGGAATAGACAGCTCGGCGCCTCCAATCGCGCCTCCGTGAACCCGACGCTGGAAATGCTCGAAAAACACCAACTTCCTAGGTCGCGCAGGCGCCGGTGGGGAGGGTTTCCGGACGCTCATAAACCCCCTCGATTCGCCTATGCGCCCCGCGAGCTGCGCCACAGGCCCCAGACGCAGACCGAACTCTACGACGCATGAACCGGCCCGGCCTCATGCCACATCAGGCTGGTAGGTAGGCACCCGTCTGCCCAGACGTCCCAATTGTGGGGGTAGATTACCGCCTTCAAGTGGCGTTTTCCCTGACCCCAGCGTTTCACCAGCCCGCCGCCCAGGCTCAATGTAGCCCGCGCGCGCGGCGCCAAGGACCGTCCGATTACCGCAGGACCCCGCTTGTTTCGCCTACGCGTCTCGGCGCCGTGTCGGTCTGCTGAGAACGCCCTTGCGAGCACAGGGGACACTTTACCCCTTCGCGCCCTTGCCAAGCCAGCCGTCAGTTGAGTCTGTAATCCCGCGCCCAGCCGAGCGAAGGGACGGACTACCTTGGAAGAAAACTGCGGTAGACTGGCTGCCACGCAGCGCGAATCGGGCGGGCTTCCCGCGCGACCAACAAAGGAGACTGAAATGGCGACCCTTCGCACCCGGGTGAGAGAGATCGCGAACCTTGAAGGCTTCGACTTGCAGGTCGTGATGTACGGCGAGTGCGTCGACGAGTGCGCGGATGGCCTTCCTCCGTACGGCTTTGACAGGAGACTTCGGGGCACGGCGACCGTAGCGGAGTGGAAGGCGCTTCGGTTCGAGCGCAGCTACCCGGCCAGGGCGTGCAAGGTCTTCTACGGAGACGGCACCGAGGCAGAAGTCGACGCGACCTGAACGCCGTGCGTGCGTCGTACCAAGGGGACTAGGCTGGGTAGGTAGATGAAGAGGTTGTTGGTCAGTGTGCTGCTGCTCGGTGCCTTGTTGGCGCAGGTCCCGACGGCGGCGGTTGCGGGTGGCAAAGAAGAAGCCAAGCAGCTTTTTGAATCCGGCCTCAAGCTGATGAAGGCGAACGATTTTGTGGCAGCGGCTGCCATTTTCGAGCGCTCAGTCGTGCTCTACCCGACACAGAATGGCCTTTTCAACCTGGCCAACTGCTACAAAGCCATGGAGCGCTACCCCGACGCGCTAGAAGCGCTGGCACGGCTGCGGCGCGACTTCGGCGACAAGCTGAAGCCCGAGATCAAGGAGGCGACGGAGCGACATGAGCGGGAGCTTCATGACCTCGTGGTACGCCTGACCATCCAGACGACACCGGGAGACGCGAGGGTGAAACTCGACGGCCGGGACGTGGGTACGGGCCCGGCCCTGGGCCCGCTGGTGCTGACGCCGGGCGAACACGAACTGGAAGCCGCGGCCGGGGGCCATCGCAACTTGCGCCGAGCCGTGCGCCTGGCCGCGGGAGAGAGTCGCAGCGAGGTCTTGCAACTTGTGCCCGAAACCGGCCTTGTCGACTTGCGCGCAGACGTAGCTGGCGCGGCCGTGCTGGTAGACGGTGCGGAGGCTGGCCAGACCCCGTTGGCAGCGCCGCTCTCGTTGCCACCCGGAACTCACGTGATCGTCTTGCGCGCCCCAGGCCACCTGCCAGCCGAACGCCGGATCGAGATCAAGCCGGGCGAAAGCCAGGTCCTGGACGTCACCCTTCCTCCCTTCGAGGCGGCTAAGCCCGTGGCTGCGCCCCCGGTGGAAAGGGCAGCGCCGCCAGCCGTCGACCTGACCGCGTCCACCGGCCCGAGCCAGCCCCGCGCGCGGCTTTGGCGGGTGGTGGCCTGGTCGTCAGCTGCGGCGGCAGTGGCAAGCGGGGTCGCTGCCCTGGTGTTCTGGAAGGCGTTTGCTGACCCGAAGTTCCAAGAGTCGATCAAGTATGACAAGCAGTACGAAGCCACTGGAGACAAGTTGGACGACCAGAAACGCCGCGCCGCCTTCGATAGCAGCGCGCTCTACGGTGCCGTGGCCGTCGGCTGCGGAATCGGAGCTGGTGTTTTTGCCGTCACGGCCATAGGCGCGTACTTCTTCGGCCCGGTAAAGCACGCACCTGGCGAGTCAGTACGCGTGTCCGTGTCGCCCCTCGGGCTGAACGTGAGTTTCTAGCCGCCGCGCTCAGGGCACCGGGCCGGAGGAGGTGTAGATAGAACCGTCGTTGGCGACGGCGACTAGCTTCGTGCCGTCAGACGACGTTGCGACCGACAAAAAGGACTGTAACGGTCCCCGTTGCGTCCAGGTCACGCCGGAATCCGTTGATGTGTAGATGCAGCCGGCCAGGGCGACGAGCTTGGAGCCGTCGGACGACGACGCCACTGACAAGCAGGACTCGGGCGAGCCCCGCTGCGTCCAAGTCACCCCTGAATCCGTCGATGTGTAGATGTAGCCGCCGCTTTCGTAGACCGCGGCGGCCAGCTTAGTCCCGTCAGATGACGACGCAACTGACAAGCGGAGCCGCGGTGAGCCCCGCTCCGTCCAGGTCACCCCTGAGTCCGTCGACGTGTAGATGTAGCCGCGGCCTACGGCGACTAGCTTGGTCCCGTCGGATGACGACGCGACCGAGTACCAGTCCTGCTGGGAGCCCCGCTGGGCCCAAGTCACGCCAGAATCTGTCGATGTATAGATGTAGCCGCCGTAGGCCACGGCGACTAGCTTGGTCCCGTCGGATGATGAGGCCACAGACATCCAGCCCTGCTGCGAGGCGATCTGGGTCCAAGTCACGCCAGAATCTGTCGACGTGTAGGAGTAGCCGCTACCGCCGGCGACGAGCTTGGAGCCGTCGGACGACGACGCGACCGAATACCAACCCTGCTGCTCGCCCCGTTGCGTCCAGGTCACCCCGGAATCCGTCGAGGTGTGGATGTAGCCGCCGTAGGCCACGGCGACGAGCTTAGTCCCGTCGGACGACGAAGCGACCGAAGACCAATAGTGTGACGAGTCTCGCTGTGTCCAGGTGACCCCGGAATCCGTCGACGTCCAGACGGCGCCACGGCTCTCGAGTGCTACCAGGTTCGAGCCATCGGACGACGATGCCACTGCTTGCCACCATTGGTACGAGCCTCGCTGCGTCCATACCACCCCGGAGTCCGTTGAGGTGTAGATGGATCCGTCGGTGGCCGCAGCGACGAGTTTGGTCCCGTCGGACGACGACGCCACTGACTGCCAGTTTCGTGACGAACCCCGCTGCGTCCAGGTGACCCCAGAATCCATCGAAGTGTAGATGTAGTCGTAGGAGACCACGGCGGCCAGCGTGGTCCCGTCGGACGACGACGCCACCGCATACCAGTTCTGCGACGAGCCCCGTTGCGTCCAAGTCACCCCGGAATCCGTCGAGGTGTAGATGTAGCCGCCGCGGACGACCGCGACCAGCTTGGTCCCATCGGACGACGACGCGACTGAATACCAATGCTGCGACGAGGCCCGTTGCGTCCAGGTCACCCCCCAATCTGTCGACGTATGAATGTACCCGCCCTCGGCCACGGCGACCAGCTTGGTCCCGTCGGATGACGACGCCACTGACGACCACCAGGACGGCTGCGCGTTCCGCTGCGTCCAGGTCACCCCAGAATCTGTCGACGTGTAGATGTACCCGCTACTGCCGGCGACGAGTTTGGAGCCATCGGACGATGACGCAACTGAACACCAGGACTGCTGGGAGCCTCGCTGGGTCCAGGTCACACCGTAGTCCATCGAAGTGTAGATGAATCCGCGGATGGCCGCTGCGACCAGCTTCGAGCCATCGGACGACGACGCGACGCCGCGCCAGCTTCGGGACGAAGCCCGCTGGGTCCACTCTACTCCTGCCATGGCTACGCACTTTCCTGTTCCATCGTCGAGATAGTCCGTGGGGCAGCCGCCGGTGCCACTGAGGGCAACACCCCCGGCCCCTCCTGGCGTGGCCGAGAAGGTGACGGTTCCGCTCCGATTCCCGTTGGCAGCGGGGTTGAAGATGATGCGTACCGTGCAAGACGCACCCGCGGCCAAGGTGGTGACGCCTGACACGCAATCGCCACCGGAGCCGCCCTGGATGGTGAATTCGCCACTCGTCGCGGTCAGGGTGACGGGGCCGCTGGTCTGTTCCCCGGTGTTCGTGATGGCGAAAGTCAGTGGGCTACTCGACGAGCCGGGCGGGACCGGGCTGAAGGTGAGGCTTGTAATGCCTCCGCTGCTGAGACTCGCGGGTGCCAGGCCGATACCGGATACAGTTACGCTTCCAATACCACCCGGCGACGCCGAGTAGGGGATCGTACCCACGCGTGAACCGGTTCCGGCTGGGGAAAACACCACGTAGGCCGTGCAAGACGCGCCTGCGCCCAAGGTGGTGACGCCTGACGTGCAATCGCCTGCGGAGCCTCTCTGGATGGTGAACTCGCTGTTCGTCGAGGTCAGGGTGACAGGGCCGCTCATCTGTTCCCCGGTGTTCGTGATGGCGAAGACCTGCGGGCTACTCGACGAGCCGGACGCGACAGCGCCAAAGTAAAGGCTGGTGGTTCCTCCACTGCTCAGACTCGCGGGTCCCAAGCCGACACCGGACACAGTTACGCTTCCGCTTCCGCCCGGCGATGCCGAGTAGGTGATGGTGCCCCCGCGCGGACCGGTTCCGGCTGGGGTAAACACGATGTAGACCGTGCAAAACGCACCCGCGGGCAAGGTGGTGACGCTGGACACGCAATCGTCGGCAGCGCCGTTCTGGATCGCAAACTCGCTACTCGTCGAGGTCAGGGCGATCGCACCGCTCATTGCCTGCCCGGCATTGGTGATCGTGAAACCCCGAGCAGCGCTTGATGTGCCAGTTGGTGTGGGCTCGAAGGATAGGCTGGAAACTGTGCCATAGGTCAGCGATGCCGCCGACGGCACCGTACCGGTCAGACTGACAGTCCCGCCGCCCCCGGGAATGGCCGAGAAGGTGATTGTGCCGCCGTGGTTGACCGCGCTGGAGCTCGGGGTGAAGACGATGCGTACCGTGCAATACGCAGCCGCTACCAAGACGGTGGCGTTTGACACGCAATCGAAAGTGTCGCCGCTCCGGATGGCGAACTCGCTGGTCGTCGAGTTCAGGACTATGGGGCCGCTAGTTCCTCCCCCGTTGTTCGTGATGGTGAAACTCTGCACGCTGCTCGATGAGCCAAGGGCGACCGGGCCGAAGGAAAGAAGCGCGATCCCCCCGGTGCTCAGTAGGGCAGATGGGGGGGGCAGGGGGGGCACATCAGGGAGCCTGTCGACCGGCCTGTCAGGCATGACATCGAGCTTGTCAGGGAGCATGTCGATCGGCGTGTCAGGCCTCAGGTCGATGATCGCGTCAAGCGCCGTGTCGACCGGCAGTATCGTGTCAGGGATCGCATCGACCGGCGGTGTCGGGACAGGCAGCGCATCGACGCTGGTTGCTGTCAGAAGGTCCGGCGCTGTGCTCAAGGCGTCTGGCCCAGCCCCGACCGGCTGCTCGATTACGGCCGCCCCGTCATGTTTGTTCCCTACCTCGTCGCCTACCGGGGCCCCGGAATCGCCTCGGTCGGGTAGGCTCTGTCCCGCGGCATCTCCACCGTCATGCCCGCCACCCCCCTTGTATTCGCTGAAGGTCATCTTGTAGCACCCCGCCAGCAGCGCGAGAGCAGACAGAACGCCTACGCCATACACGCATCTGATTCGGACGGCCATGCCAGGGGACCTCAGGTTAGGACTGCCACTTTGAGTTCTGGGTGGCAGTATACGCCCACTCGCCGCCTTCCGAATTCCAGTATCATGTTCCCCAGTTCGGCGGCGTGGGTGCTTGTCAATATCAGGACGAGTCTCTATGGCGGGTGGGACCTAGGTTGCTACGTTCCGACGGCGAGAAAGCATGTCAATATCGGACGGACCCCATCGCTTCACCCCGAATTCACCTCAGTAGGAGATCTGCAATGAGAAACTCCCTGGGAACGAGAAACTTCCTGGGAACCGAATGTCGGATTCCGCTGGTCGCTTCTGTGCTGGTCGTCGTTCTTGGGCTGAGCAGGTGCGGCTCTGGGCCCATCGAGGACACGAAGGGCCGTACAGGTGGCGGAACCGGCGGTGTTCCAGCTGGCGGATCCAGCGAGTCGGGTGCGGGGGCCTCGACAGGCGCCAGCCCTGTCATCGGCGGCAGCGCAGCTGTGAGCGAGGACCTTCCACACATTTGCGTTCGCAACCGCGGCACCCTCAATATCATTGAGGTTTTCGCTGGCGAGTGAGATCTGGCCGGTGATCCTTTCGTGATGACAAACGACCTTGCGGCCACCCCATCTCGACCTTCTGACGGAGCGGCGCCTGCTTCTCGCCGCGCGCCGACCGTTCTTTTGTGGCCTACGGCGGTCCAAGAAAAGGAATCAACCTAGGTCGGGGATCCCGACGGCTGCTCTCTTACAGTTTACAAAGCGGAACCAGTTCGTAGTAGGCCGGTCGGCCGTCGGTGCCAGATGTGGTGTTGCTGCTCGGCGCTGCCGTGGCTCCGATGATGGGCACACCCATACCGTTTAGCGTGGTGTAGCTTTCATTCTCTGTCACCACGGTATACCGGTGGCTTGGTGTGAAGGTTTCAGTCGGTGCGCCACCTCGAAATACGAGTCCGCTTCCGTTGGTGTTTGGAGCAATAGCGGCATACATGGTACCGCGCGCGTCGTGGGTGTGGTTCCCCATCGTGTGCGTGTGCGCCGCATCGCTGCCGCCCGTGGCGCCTGCGCCCGTCGCGATCATGCGAGGAAACTTGGCAGTCAGGTTGGTCGTGGCGTTGTTGCCATTGCAGATCGCCCAGCCCAGGTAGACGCCAGCGCCCAGACCGGTGGCGCTGAACATAGTGGTGTCGGCAAGGTCAGCCGCGGACAAAGTCGTGAGCACCACAGTCTTGGGTGGGGGTATGAGGCTGGCGCTGCCGTTGGTCAGGCCTCCAGTGACGGTGAACAGGCCACTGACCGAGATGTTGTTGCTGGTCGAGCAGGTGCCGGCGCTGCATGAAAAGAGTGAGTCGCCTGGATCGCCCTTGTCGCCTTTTGCGCCTTGCAGTCCCGTTGTGCCCTGCAGCCCCGCTTCGCCCTGCAGGAAGAACACCTCGGCCTCGGCGGTCCCGGTTGGGGCGGTCAGGGAAAGAATGAATAGCCCGCCTGCCGCCAGGGTGGATGGCCATCCCAATGTCAGTCTCGTTGCGCTCGCTGCCCCGATACTCATGACACGTTCTCCTTGGCCAGATTGGCCCTTGAGCGTCGCCTGTGTAACGCCGCCCAACCCGTTTCCCGTCACCTCCAGCACCGGAACGGAGCTGGAGATTCGCTTCGATGCTGGCCGCCGGTCAGCCACGCGCGCGTTCCATGCTGTAAGATCCTCGGTCCGCGGCGCCACTGCGGCGGCAGTGCCAGTACCTTCTATGGAGGTGATCTGCGGACCGGCGCCCAAGGGCGCGTCCGACGAGAGATCGGGGGCAGCGTCTGGAATCGGGCCCACAGGCACGTCAAGCGGGCCGTCCTGGGCGGCCAGGGCGTCGTTCGGGGCGAGTCCGTCCGACAATGCAGCGGCGTCCTGCTGAACGAGGGCGTCGGGCGGGAGGGGAATGAGCGAGTCAGACAGGGAGGCGGTGTCCTGCTGAGCCTCCGCGTCCTGCTGGATGAATACACCCGTAACGTCGGGTTGAGCGGCGTCGGAATTGCTGGGGCCATCCATCTGGGAGGCCGCGCGGTCAGTGGCGCCATCGAAAACTGGCGGGCCGGAGTCGGGGGATGTCGCGCGATCGGTGGCGTTGGCGTCGGATGCAGGCTTTTCGGCCGAGCCGTCGCTGGCGCTGCTGGTGCTGCCATCAGTGCGGCCGATGCCATCTGACAACCCATCCGTGGGCCTGGCATCGCCGGCAGCGCTCCCGTCGTCGGCAGACGTGGTCCCTGGTCGGCGGCACAAGGTTGGGTCGGAGTTGTTGCAGCAGAAACCGGATTTCTCGACGGTGACGTCCACGCAACGGTATCCCGATGGACAGCCATTGTCGTGTATGCAGTCCAGTTTGTTGGGGTCGACCTTGGGATTGAACGTGCACGCGGCAGCAAGCAGGAGTATTGATACGGCCAGAACAGTCTTCCGACGCTGCATGGGCTAGAAACTCCCGTGCACGACTGCGCCGGTTCCCCCTGGCAACAACATGGGAGCCAGGCTGACGGAATCAGATGCGGGCGCGTGACCAGCCCTGTACCCGAAATAGTACAGCACCCCACCGCAGGCGAGCGCAAGCGCGCCCACGCCGTAGCCCACCCACTGCAGATCCGAGAACAGACTGCCGCGGTCATAGGTGGTTCGGCTGAAACTGCGGTGGCTGGCGTTGGACGTGACGTCGCTGGAGATGCTGTGGGTCTCGATGCTGAAAGCCACCCCGGCAATCAAGCCCGCAGCTCCTATGGAAGCAGCCACGATTCCCGCGGTTCGCAAGGTCGCGCCTCTGCTGTCGGTGGATGGGCGGCCAGTTTCAACAAGGCCAGCCGAGCTCGGGGTAGCTATCGGCTTGTCAGGTGCCGGCGTGATGGTCGTGGGAGGTTCGGGCTGGGCCTCGGCTGTCGATGGCGGCGTTCCGGGTGACGATGGCGGCACAGGCACAGTTGTGGCTGGCGCCGCCCTACCCTCCTGCTCGGCCTTCATGGCCTGGCATTCGGCAATGTGCCCATTCACCTCGGCCTTTGCCTCGGCCGACAGGATCTTGGCCTTGCGCAAGAACTCACGAAAACGCAGGACCGCCTCGTCAGGCTTGCCGTTCTGCTCGTAACACCGGCCCTGGTTGTAGATGTAGTTCGCGTTCGCGGTTTCAGCGAAAAGCTGGGCCAGCAGATCCACGCCCGCCTGAAAACGCCCCGCCAGGCACTCGCTGCGCGCCTGAGTCTCGCGCGGATCCACCTGCTGCGCGCGTGCCGGAGTGTTCGCCAGCAACAATGCCAGGGCCGTCGGCATCGCCAATACCCCGCGCACGGACCGGCGCTGCCAAGTAGCCAGCGGCGTCGCGGCATAGTGAACAGGCGTAGTCAACCGTGCCATTTGAGCCTGGCGCCCCTTGCATGTCAATCGCCGAGCGGGCGCATGAGCGGGCGCACGCAGGGGCCTCCTCTGGCCCGTTCTTGACCTTCTCACCTCCCTTTGTTCTACTCACTTGGCTCGCTGCGCGGTGCGGACGGTCTTCGGGCTCCGCTGCCTCGCCAGCCGGCAAGCTGTTCATCTCGACTCGACGTCCACTGTTCCCACCCACCATTCCCGAACGTCAGCGCAGTCCCTGGTCTCGAACACCGTTTCCACTCTCGGCGTAATGCCGGCGCGTGCGGTTATGCGCGCCGGCCAGACTTGGGTCGGACGGATCTGCACGAAGAACTGGAGAAAGACATGTCAATGAACCGGAAGATACAGGTCAAGGGCGACCCCAAGCGGCAGAAGGGTACGCTCACTCTGACGGTGCAGTACTCGCCGTCGGGACTCAAGGTGACCGAGACGCCCTTCGGGGTTGTGCTCGATCTCGAGGACGCGCGCGCTCGCGGCGAGCCGGGCACGCCCGCCATTCCGTGGCAGCGCATGCGCGTCGCCCTGCCGCCGGGCTCCGCCGTGAAGCGCTTCGCGGTCAAGGTGGTCAAGCAGGCCGACATGACGAAGGGGCCGGTGTTCATCGCCCCGGTCCAAGAGCCCAAGCCGGCGGTCGCCGCCGCCAGACCGGGAAAGGGACGGATCAAACCGTCGCTGTTCTCGAAACCGGTCGCGGAGGAGCGAGTTCTGTCCGAGCTTCCACGGGGACGGGGTGTTACGCCGCCTCGGCTTGAGGAATACGAGCGCGTGCTGGCCTCGGCTCCGCCGGTGGCCCGCGTCGCTGCCGTGGAGCAACGTGGTGCCGCGACGGTCGTCAGCCTCGACATGCACCCCGTGAACCAGAACCGCAAAGGCATCATCACGCTCGCGACCGAGGTGGCGATCACGTTGAGCTACCAGCCGGACATGGGCGTCTCCGACGCGCGCCCCGCGGGAGGAGGAGCCTACTTCCGGCAGCCCCGCAACCGGGCGGAGACGCGCCGGATCACGGACATCCTCCGCGCCGACGTGGTCAACCCGGCCTGGGTGCAGGATCTCGAACCGCTCTGGCCGGTTTCCTTTTTCGTCGACTACCTGGTCATCACCGACAACCAGGCGTGGGACGCCGCCACCAGTACGCCGATCCCGGGCTCGGCCAGCGGCGTGGGCGACATGGTGGGCGTCTTCAAGCGACTCTGCGAATGGAAGAAGCGCCGTGGCCTTTCCACTCGTGTGGTCACGGTCACCGACATCGTAAACGGCGTCCATGGCGACTTCAGAACCGGCACCCGTGACCTGCAGGAGGTTCTGCGCAACTTCCTCAAATGGGCCTATGACGAGTGGGGCATTGCCTGGGTTCTGCTCGGGGGCGACGACAACATTATTCCCGTACGCCAAATCGCGGGCGACGGCTGTGGCGACATCGGGATCGCTTCCGTCGATCCCCCGGCGGACAACAGATCGTTCTGGACGGGGGCATTCCTCAAGATGTACGTGGTGGGGAATCCTGACATCTGGTGGCCGGGCGATCCGACCCACGAGACCCTGGTCAATCCCGCCAACGGAACCGTGATCCCGTTCGACGGAACCGGGACCTCGGATGCGACGCACCCCGGCTGGTACTTCACGACCGACAACACCTACGCCACGCGCTCGGTCGCCGCGACCAAGTTCGTGCGGGTGAACGGATCAGCCGCGCTGCTGAACGCCAACCTGCGCTGGCTCTACACCTGGAATATCATCCCCACGGACCTCTACTACTCGAGCCTGGTCGGTTCGAGCTACGGTCTGCCCGGTGTTCACGACTGGGACCTGGTGGACAACGGGATCTACGGCCAGCACTCAGGCGGCACCGACCTGGACGGTGTCAAGCTCGGTGCCGACGTCGGCCTCGGCCGCGCGCCGGTGGCCACCGTAGCCGAGGCGGGGGCGTTCGTCGACAAGGTACTGGCCTACGAGAAGCTGCAACGGCCTGACGGCACCGCGCTCGATCTCAACTGGCCGCGACGGCTCACCGTGGTGTCCACCAACTTCGGCCGGGCGCCCTGGGTGAGCAAGACCGCGAGCAACCCGCCCGAGGACAACAGGTACCACCACGGGGCCGGGGCCGCGTACTCGCTCATCCACCTGAAAGACGTCTTCGACAGCCTGGAGTGGCGTCTCTTCGTGCAGGTGACCGTCACCGACGTGCGCATCATGCCGTATACCGCCGAGGCTGAGGTCGCAGGCCGTGGCTGGTACTTCGCCAAGAGCGACACCGACCTTAGCCCGAGCGAGAACATCGTCGTCATCTACGGCAGTGTCTTCCACATCGGGGTGCCGACGGCGTGGGTGGTCGTCTACGGAGAGTCGGACGAGCACGAGCCGCCCTTTTTCATCTTCGACCGGACCAGCGCCGACTCGTCGATGACCGACCAGGAAACGCTGCGCAAGCAGATCGCCGCCGACTTCCCCGGGGTGGATGTGGTCAAACGCCTGTACCAGGACGAGGTCGACCTGCCCGCCGCCGACGCCGCTTCGCCGCCGCTGGCGCACGTGACGCAAGCCCGGGTGTGCGACGCGCTCAACCTGGGACCCCACTTCCTGTGCTTGAGCGGGCATGGAAGCCAGGGCGGATGCTGCTACGTAGACGGGGTTCTGGCCCAGACCGCCAGCAACGGGTTTCACCAGCCCATCGTCTACGCTATGTCCTGTCTCACCGCCGACTTCACCGCCAACGACGCTACCAGCGAGAAGTTGCTCCAGAACGCCACCGGCGGTGCCGTGGCCTACGTCGGCTACACGCGCTTCGGGTGGATCGGGTCGGGCGACGATTTCGCGCGCAAGTTCTTCGCGCGGCTCGAGACTACCCGTCACATCGCCCTGCTCAACGACTCCCGCTTCGACCTCTCGGACCGGTGGACGATCTTCGCCCAGAACCTGCTCGGTGACCCTGAGATGACGGTCTGGGTGGGAAAGCCCAAGGCGCTGAAGGTGACCCACCCGGCCGAGATCATAAAGGAGCACCAGGATGTCGTCGTTCAGGTCAAGACCGACGCGGACCTCGCCCTCCCGGACGCGATGGTTTGTCTGACCATGGGGGAGAGCTGGATGCGCTCGGCCGAGACCGACGCGACAGGCGCGGCGCACTTCGACTTCTCCCCACCCGCCACCGGTACCATGGAGGTGACCGTAACCGCCAAGGACCGCGTGCCCTACTTCGGGGCCGTCACGGTCAAGGCGAAGCCGCTCTGCATGCCGAAGGTCCTCTGCGGAGCCAGCATCTCCTGCAAGACAAGTATCATCTGCAAAACCGCCGTTGGCTGCCTGCCGTACGTCACCTGCAACGCGAGCATCCACTGCGCGGCGAGCGTCACGTGCAAGTCGCAGATCCTCTGCGGCATGAAGATCACGTCGTGCGCGATGGCGATCGAGTGTGGCGCCAGGATCTCCTGCATGGCGGGCGTCGGCGTCGGCTGTCCGGCCATCGACCCACCTGACTTCCACGACTTCGTGGACATTCTCAAGGAGTGCGGCGTAAGCACCGTCCATGAGCTCGCGCGGAAGGTGGACACGCCGCAGGTGAAGGCGGTCCTCGCGCGGCTCCAGCCGGCCAACCGCAAGGCCCTCCTGCTCATGCTCAAGCGGGTTGGTAGCGAGTGACGACTCCCTTGAAGGAGAGAGGGGCGGGTGACTTGCGGCCCGCCCTGTTCTCCTTCATAACGCTGAGGCGGGAGCGCTCCGGGGCACTCATCTTCAATCCCTTCCTGTCGGAGGAGAGGGAGTTCAGCGCACTCGGCGCACTGGTGGCCGAGCGGTGCACCGGCGCGCACACTGTCGACCGAATCGTCGAGGAATGCCGCACCACTTTCGGTCTTGACCGCGAGGAGGCGAGCCGCAAGGTGCAGGAATCGCTCGCCGAGCTGAACCGCATCGCCGCGGTCCGGCTCGGCGAGTTCGGCGAGACCTCCCCGCCCGGGCACGCGCCACCGCCACCCTCGCAGGCCTCGCCGGCATCGAGCAACGCCGCGCTCTCGGCGCCCAAGAGCGTGATCTGGGACGTCACGTATGCCTGCAACCTGGATTGCCCCCACTGTCTCACCGCCTCGGGAAAACAGCGGGCGACCGAGCTCGACACCGCTGGAGCGTACGCTCTCATCGACGTACTTGCCGCGGCCAAGGTCCTCTACCTGTCCCTCTCCGGCGGCGAGCCATTCCTGCGGCCCGACATCATCGAGCTGCTCACCCACATCGCGACGACCGGCATGAGGGTGGACATCGCCACCAACGGCCACTGCCTGCCCGACCGGCTCCTGCACGCCCTGCGCGACCTGCCGGTGTTCCAGGTGCAGGTGAGCATTGACGGAGTCGGCGCCGAGCACGATGCGTTCCGCGGCCGGCAGGGGGCCTTCGCCAACGCCTGCGATACGCTCCGCCGCCTGAAAGGCGAGGGCATTGCCACCAGCATCAGTTCCACCGCAACCGCCCGCAACATCGGCCGTCTGACGGAGATCGTCGACCTGGCCGTCGCGCTGGGCTGCACCGGCTACAAAGCGATTCCGTTCATCCCCGCCGGCCGCGGTGAAGCCAGCGAAAGCAGCCTCCGGTTGGATCAGGAAGGCTCACTTCGACTGAGCCGAATCCTCGCCGAAGCCGGCCGCAAGCACGCGGGGCGGCTGCAAGTGTCGATGGAATCCACCTATGCCTTTCTTCTGGATCCACCGGTCCCGCCCGCGGCGGAGAACGGCATGATGATCTGCTCGGCCGGCTACGACACGCTGAGCGTGGGAGCCGACGGAACCGCCTACCCGTGCCCGTTTCTCCAGTCATTCCCGCTCGGCAACCTCCTCGAGCGCTCGATGAGCCGCGTCTGGCACGAGTCGCCAATACTCGACGAGATGCGCACGTTGGACAAACAAGCCATGAGTGGCCCCTGCGCGACCTGCGAGTATGCGCCGGTGCACTGCCGGGGAGGATGCCGCGCCTCGGCCTATCACCTCTGCGGCAGCCTGCGGGGCTCCGACCCCCTCTGTTTCAAAGACCTGGTGCCGCCTCACGCTCCCGCCAGTCGCGCGAAGAGAAGCGGGCGACGGCCGGGGCCAAGCGGCATCGCGACGTCTCCGGCGTGCACTAGCAACCCGGGGCCGGCGTGCGGCGAGCCGGCCGTAGGTGGCGAGAAAGGAGGCAAATCCGGCGGCTATGCCGACGCTTGACGGGCGGCCCAGTGCTGTCAATTGCTACCACCGTGCAGCCGCGTGAGGCCCAGCGATGGATTTTCGGAGCACGGCGGGTTGTATCCGCGCCCGACGTGATGAACTATCTCTGGGCATGCGTCTCTGGCTCAGCCAAATCCGTGCCGCTATGACGGCACCCTCCCACGAGATGGCGGCTGTGCTGTCGCGGCCGGATCGCGCCGTCTTGTACATGGCTCGCCTCGGCCTGCGCATCATCAAACAATGGGTGCGCGATCACTGCCCGCAACAGGCGGCGGCGCTGACCTATCAAACCACCCTCGGCCTCGTGCCGCTGTCGGCGCTGGTGTTCGCAGCCCTGCGCCAGACGCACAGCCTCGAAGCCCAGTCGCGCTTGCTGGAGTTCCTCTCGACCCAGGTTCTGCCCGACATGGGCGACGTAGTCAGCGAACTCGCGTCGTTTTCGGAAAAGGTCGCGGTTGGCGCTGCCGGCGGGCTGGGCCTGGCCTTCACCCTGGCCACCTGCTACTTCCTCTATGACACCGTCGAGAACACCTTCAACGACATCTGGCACGTGGCCGTGCGGCGTTCCTGGTTTCGCAAGTTCCTGATTTTCTACCCGGTGGTCACGTTGCTGCCGGTGCTGGCCGGCGCCTACCTCTACTGGTCGGGGCGCCTTATTGGCTCAGGATCGGCGGCGCGCTTCTTCGGGCCACTGTCGATTCAATTCGGCGGGCTCTTCCTGGTCAACTGGATGCTGCCCAACATTCGCGTGCGCTGGTACGCCGCCCTCGCCGGAACCCTGGTCACGGGATTCGCGCTGGAAGGGTTGAAATGGGGGTTCGTGCATTTTGCCAAGGGCGTCCTGCTGTCGAGCTACAGCGGCGTGTACGGCCCCCTGGCGCTCGTGCCCCTTATCCTTTTGTGGATCTACATATCGTGGTGGGTGGTGCTGGGCGGCGCCGAGATCGCAAACGCCATCCAGAACCTGCGCTTGCTGGAGGCCGAAGAACGACGCCATCGCGACGACGAACCCATAAACGGCCTAGTCGCCGCGCAGATCCTGGCTTTCGTCGCCGCGGACTACGAACGGGGAGGCAAGGGCATCGAGCGCACCCTCCTCGGCCACGAATTCGGCCTGTCCGTGGAGATCATCGATCGCATAGCAGCTCGGCTCAAAGGTCAAGGACTCTTGGCGGAAGTGCAAGGCGACAAGGAAGGCTTCATCCCGGGTCGAGCCGCAGGCACCATCACCTTGCAGGACGTGCTGGCCGCGTTTCGCTCAAGCGATCTGGAAACCGCGCCAGGCGCCACTTCTCCCGCTCTGGCCGCGTTGATCAAGGACTTGGAAGAAGCCCGCCTGGCTCGCATCGGTGCGACGACGATCGCGGAGCTGATGCCGAAGTAGTTCGTGATATGATGGCGGCGCAGAGGGGGCGCTCATGAAGAACAGAGCTTCCGTCGCATTGGTCGGACGCCGGCTGGAACACAACGACCATCTGGGCATCGGCTATCTCGAAGCGGCCTTGGCTGGTGCAGCCGTCCGCACGAGCCGGCACGTGCTGAACCATGTCGACAACGTCTTGCCCATCGCGCGGTCCATCTGCAGGCAGCCGCCCCATGTGGTTGGCCTGTCCTTGCAGGATGGTGGTTCGGCCGTGTTGCCGCTGGCGCTGGGTGAGCTGCTCCGGCGGCTGGGCTACCGTGGCCATATCACTGCCGGTGGACCATTCGCAACCCTGGCGCGCACGTGGCTGCTCGGCCGCTACGCTTGGCTGGACAGCGTGGTGCGATTTGCCGGCGAGGTGCCCCTGCTCGCCTTGGTTCGGGCCTTGGTGCGGGGCGAGTCGGTTGCCTGCGTGCCCGGTTTGTCAACCCGCGCGGGCGATGGTCCTCCCGCCGACGTGCTTAGCCGGCTTCCCACCACGCTGGTGCCCGTCCGGCATGGGGGCATGCGGATGCTCGGCCGCAAGGTGGCACATATGTCGGCCACGCGAGGGTGCGCCGGCCGGTGCAGCTACTGCGGCCCCGCGGCCCTGCAAGACGCCGAGGTCGATGAGGGTCTGCGCGCAGGTCACTCGCGGAAGCTCCTGGCGGCCTTCGGCGTGGGAGGAATTCGTCGGCGTCGGGTGGCTGACGTGGCTGACGAGCTGGCGGGGCTGGCGAGATCGGGCCATGGGTACGCCTACTTTGTCGACGAACACGTCCTGCCCTACCGCGAAGCGGACGCCCTGACTTGGCTTTCCCATCTGCAAAGCCAGCTCAAGGCCGCGAAGGTTCCAACGCTTGCTCTCGGGTGCATGCTGCGTGCAGAACGAGTCACCCAGGCCATCGCGCGACGCTTTTCCGAGGTGGGGCTGGCGCGTTGTTTTCTTGGCATCGAGTTTCCCAGTGCCGAGCAAGGGCGATGGTTCCACCGACGGTGCGACCCCGAGCATGCGCTCTCGATTCTGCAGGAGCTGGACAGGTGCGGCGTCGCAAGCATCAGCAACCTGATGCTTGTGCATCCGAGCTCGACCGTCGCCTCGATCGATGAAGGGCTACGCTTCCTGGCCCGCATCGAGCACGGCCTCTTCGACGTGACCCGCATGAAGGCCTATCACGGCACCCATCTCTACCAGCGTTTGCTGCGCGAGGGGCGCCTGCGCGGCAATCCTCTGCGCTGGGATTACCGGCTCGCCGATCCTGTCGCCCAGCGATTCACCGAACTGCTGGCGCGGGTTCGCATGGAGGCATTCGGCGACCACAGCCTGACCCAGCGACTTCACGATACCCAAACGATGCTGGCCGTGGCACGCCGCCTGAATATGCACCAGCCCGCTGCCGGCGTGGACACCGCGCTTATCGATCTGCGGACTCGCCTCAATGCCTTTGCCATCGAGTCATTGCGCAAGACACTCGATGGGGCGCAGAACATGCCAAATGACAGGCGTGGGGATGATCTCGTCCACGCCCTGGCCGAAGGAGCGCGTGGGTTCAGCGCTGAAATCAGCGGCTTCGAAGCCGACGTCGGTCGTCTCTTCGGTGCGCCCGAGCGACGCTTCTCGCCCATGGCAGCGGCAGCAGCATCGAGTTTGATCTTTCTCTTCGCCTCGGCAAGCTGCGGTTCGCATCCCATGGGGGTTTCGCGGCCAGAGGCAGGCGTCAGCACCGAGGTTCAACCGGCTGCAGAAGCGAGCGTCAGCCTGGACACTCAGCCTGATTCGAGAATGATCGTCAGCATTGACGCCCAACCTGATGCAAGAGCGAGCGTCGGCATTGACGCCCAACCCGATGCAAGAACGAGCGTCAGCGTTGACGCTCAACCCGATGCAAGAACGAGTGTCAGCGTTGACGCTCAACCCGATGCAAGAACCAACGTCAGCATTGACGCTCAACCCGATTCCGCTGAAATCAATCCCAATACCTGCGCTGACGATATCGATCGCACGGTGAAGGACCGGATGGCGGCCGCCGTACCGTGTTTCTCAGGCTATGTCGACCGTTGCAGCGATCGTTCCAAGCTTTGTGCAAGTTTCTACCTGTCCCAGGGCTATGGTCCAACCGTCCTCGGATGCGACCAGGCCACCTCAGACCGACTCAACCAGTTGGGACTGCAGGCCGCCGATTCGCTGGCAGGCCTCGACCCCAGCGGCTGCAGCCTCTATCGCGGTTCCTTTGTTGCCAACCCCGACAACGAGAAGTTGGCAAACGCAATCTCGAGTTGTGGGGCCGCGGGCTATCCCGTCGGCTATGCCATCGTTCTCGACAGCAACGGCGCCGTCGTCGACGTGCGCAGCCGGGCGGATGGTAGCAGCAACTCCCAGATCCTGAACTGCATTCTTACGGTGCTCGGCGGTCTGACCTTCCCTTGCCTAGCCGACTCCCAGCTCTGCCCCGAGGAGATAATCGTGGAATGACAGGGCAGAGCAAGCCGGCGCTTCATCCCCTTTCCAGGTAGGTGTAGCCCGATAGACCCTCCTCGTACATGCGCAGCAGCGAGCGCGTCTCCTCCAGGCTCATGCCGTTGGTGCGCACCGCCTGCTCGGCAAAGCGACGCACGCGCGCCATCAGATCCTCGCGCGCGTAGCTGACGTACTTGAGCACGTCGGTCACCGTGTCGCCGGTCACCACGTGCTCGATCTGATAGCCGCCGCCCGGCGCCAGCGACACGTGCACGGTGTTGGTGTTGCCGAAAAGGTTGTGCAGGTCGCCCAGGATCTCCTGATAGGCACCAGCCAGGAACACGCCCAGGAAGTACCCTTCGCCGTGATCGTAGGGATGCAACTCCAGCACGTTCTTCACGTCGCGCCGGTCGATGAAGTGATCGATCTTGCCGTCGGAGTCGCAGGTGATGTCAGCCAGCACGGCCCGACGCGTGGGCTCCTCGCCCAGCCGGTGAATCGGCATGATGGGGAAAAGCTGGTCGATGGCCCAGATGTCGGGCAGCGACTGGAACATGGAGAAGTTGCAGAAATAGGTGTCCGATAGCGCGCGTTCCAGGCCCTCGAACTCCTCGGGCGCCTCGCGCATCTCGCGCACGACCTTGAGCACGCGCTGGCAGATGGCCCAGAAGATGTCTTCGGCAATCACCCGCTCGGTCAGCGACAGGCTGCCAAGCGAGAACAGCGACAGCGCCTCTTCGCGATACTCCAGGGCGTCGTGGTACGCCTCGCGCAGATTCTTGCTGGAAATGTCGCGGGCCGTGTCGAACATGTTGCGCACCAAGCGCGAAACGTTGTCCGGCAGCTTGTCCGGCGCCTTGCCCACGTCGAATTCGCCCACGCCCAGCACGTCGATGGCCAGCATGGAATGGTGGGCGACCACGGCGCGCCCCGATTCGGTGACGATGGTGGGATGCGCGACCCCGGCCGCGTCGCACACCTCTTGCAGGCCGAACACCAGATCGTTGGCGTACTCTTGCAAGGTGTAGTTCATCGACGAGGCGAAGTTGGTCTGCGACCCGTCGTAGTCCACGCCCAGTCCGCCACCGGCGTCGAAGTACTTGAGCGGCGCGCCCAGCCCGACGATCTCGACGAAGAAGCGGCTGGCCTCGCGCATGGCGTTCTTGATGGCACGGATGGCCGAGATCTGGCTGCCCAGGTGGAAGTGGATCAGCTCGAAGCAGTTGAGCATGTCGGCGTCGCGCAGGAAGCGCACCGCCTCGACCACCTCGCGCGTGGAGAGACCGAACTTCGAGCGATCACCGCCGGATGCCTCCCAGCGTCCCGACCCCTTGGACGCCAGTTTCACCCGGATCCCGATGCGCGGCTTGACCCCGATTCTCTTCGCGGTGGACGCGATGAGGTCCAGCTCGGAGAACTTCTCGACCACGATGAGCACCTTGCGCCCAAGCTTGGAGCACATGAGCGCGGTCTCGATGTACTCCTCGTCCTTGTAGCCATTGCATACGATGAGCGCATCCTCGTCGTCGAGGATGCCCATCACCGCCAGCAGCTCGGGCTTGGAGCCGGCCTCCAGGCCGTAGTGGTAGGGGCGGCCGAACTCTACGATCTCCTCGACCACGTAGCGGTGCTGGTTGACCTTGATGGGGTACACGCCGCGATACTCGCCCTTGTACCCGTACTCCGTGATGGCGCGCTTGAAGGCCTCGTGCAGTTCCACCACGCGGCTCTTCAGGATGTCCGAGAAACGAATCAGCAAGGGAAGCCCGATGCCCCGGCGCACCACCTCGTCGACCAGTTCCTTCAGATCGATGCAGCCGACCTCAGGTCCCTGCGGGTGGCACACGACATGGCCCAGATCGTTGATAGAGAAGTAGCCCTGGCTCCAGTACCGGATGCCGTATGTTTCTGCGGAGTCCGCGACCGTCCATTTCCGCGGGATTCCGTTGGTGCTCATGGCCGCTACGTTGAAGAAAACTTGCACGAAATTCCACAAGAAAACTCGGCCGGCGTGCG
>Ga0182021_10000884_pt1 | contig 33888 bp, 28 predicted proteins | sample 612E3MmetaG_FD_120493 | JGI IMG/M metagenome (GOLD analysis project Ga0182021, IMG submission 120493) | Permafrost microbial communities from Stordalen Mire, Sweden - 612E3M metaG (Illumina Assembly) | ecosystem: Environmental > Terrestrial > Soil > Wetlands > Permafrost | place: Sweden... | reverse complement strand
GTCGATCAGCCATCGCTCATTCGGGTTCCGCAGCGCCCAGAACTTCATTGCAGCCATCTACCACTGCTGTGCCCGGCTGCCGCTGCCCGTCGAACGCTAGTTACACTTTTCGGATAGGAGCCGCCTTTTGTTCCCCACTGTAGGAGATTTTGCTCCCTGAGTCAAGGGGGATGCCGCCAAAACCGCCAAAAAGTGCGGCCGAACAGCCCCTTTGGTCTAGCTAAGCCCAGCCGATCATCTTCGAGTCTAGCGCACCATCAGCCGCGATTTCAGGCACACAGATTTGGCGCACTATCAGGGGCCGTGGGGGCGGCGTCTATTCGTCTTCCGTTGGCATTTCGCCGGCGTAGACGATCTTATGGCCGAGTGCCTTTTCTCGCTTCTCCCGATACACCAGGTCAATGCAGGTCAAGCAGTACCCATCGACCGAATCGCCGACGCCGCCGCCACAATCCATGCAGCGGCTTACGCCTTGATGGTTCCAGTGCAAACACTGCTCCGTGACCGCATTGCACCGTTCGCAAAACTCGTATCTCGGTTCGTATGGTTCGCGCTGCTCCATCATTATGCCCGCAGAATCATCCTGTTCTATGGATTTCAATCGTGTTGCGCTACGGCTGGACTGTGAGCTGAAGGTGACGGAAGAGATTCCCGCCGGCAGATCCCGGTGAATGAGCAGGTCGAGGTTCGAAGCCGCCCCTCATCCCGTTTGCGGTGCCAGCGGCTCTCCGTCACAATTGATAGTGATGCGGATTACACTCGAACGGCAACCACTTGAACAGATTGAGACCGGCGCACTGATTGTGCTGGTCTTCGAAGGCCGGAAGGAGACGCGCTTCGGCGCGGGCGATCTGACCGACGCCGGAGAAGTGGCCGGGAAGTCGCTGGAATTGACGCTGCTGCACCGCCCACCGGGGGTGGCGGCTGCGCGCGTGCTGCTGGCCGGGGCGGGAAAGCCGGAGAAGTTCGATGCGGCGGAGCTGCGCAAGGTGGCCGGTGCGGCAGTGCGGCATCTGAAGTCGAAATCGGTTAAGAGCATCGCTTTGGCTCTCGATGCGGAACATGCGGACGGCGAGTATGCCGCCGCGGCCGTGGAGGGCGCCATCCTGGGCGAGTACGAACCGGACCGCTACAAGACCGACGACGACAAGAAATCCGTGGACGCTTTCGCGTTGGTGGCGGCGGCCGGCGGCGGCGGGGCGGAACTCGACGCGGCCGTGGCTCGCGGGCGCATACTGGCGGAGGCGCAGAACTACACACGCGATCTGGTGAACGAGCCGGCCAACCGGCTGACGCCTTCCAAAGTGGCCGAGGCGGCGCAAAAAATGACCTCCGAATACCAGTTGGAATGCGAGGTCCTGGAGCGCGAGCAGATGGAGAAGTTCGGCATGGGCGCGCTGCTGGGCGTGGCGCAGGGAAGCGCCGAGCCTCCGGCGCTGGTTGCGATCCGTTATCGGCCCGCGCAGACCGAATCCAAGACACACCTGGGCCTGGTGGGCAAGGGCGTCACTTTCGATACCGGGGGCATCTCCATCAAGCCCTCCGACGGCATGGAGAAGATGAAGTACGACATGGCGGGCGGGGCGGCCATGATCGGCGCCATGCGGGCCATCGCGCAATTGAAGCCCGCGATTCGGGTGACCGCCTTCATTCCCTGCGTCGAAAACATGCCGGGCAGCCGCGCGCAGCGGCCGGGCGACATTGTCACCGCCATGTCGGGCAAGACCATCGAAGTGATCAATACCGACGCCGAAGGCCGGCTGATTCTGGCGGACGCTCTCACTTACGCGCGCCAGCAGGGCTGCACCCACCTGGTGGACGCGGCCACTTTGACGGGAGCGATCGTGGTGGCGCTGGGCCACCTGAACGTGGGGCTGTTCGCCAACGAGGAGGCCATGCGCGACCGCGTGCTCCAGGCGGCCAAAGCCGAAGGCGAGCGGGTGTGGCCCATGCCGCTCGAAGACGATTACAAGGAATACCTGAAAAGCGCCTACGCGGACCTTTCGAACGTCGGTGGGCGGTGGGGCGGCGCCATCACGGCCGCCATTTTCCTGAAGGAATTCGCCGGGGAGACGCCGTGGGTGCACCTGGATATCGCCGGCACGGCCTACCTCGACGAGAGCAAGCCGTTCCTGGCGAAGGGGCCTACGGGAGTACCGGTGCGGACGCTGGTGCGGCTGGCTACGGAGTGGAAAGAGACATGATAAGGACGGCGATTCTGGGCACGATGGTCCTGTTATGGGCGCCCGGACCAGGCGCCGCGCAGACCGGAGCGAAGTCTCCCCAGCCTTCGAAGGTTCTGACGGATTACAGCGCGGCCATGGAAAACCTGGCCGAGTCCGCCAGCCCGGCGGTAGTCCAGATCCTGGTGCGGACGCTGGCGCCGGTGGGGAGAGAAAGTTCGGACCGCGCCGGGTTCGTCTCGGAACAGGAAGCCACGGGGTCGGGCGTGATTGTGGACCCGGATGGGTATATCGTCACCAACGCGCATGTGGTGCGGAACGCGCACCGCATCGAAGTCAAGATCCTCCGCAGCGATGAAAAGGGGGAGGAGCCGCACGGGCACCTGGTGCCCGCGAAACTGATCGGTCTGGACCGGCAGGTGGATATCGCGGTGGTGAAGATCGAGGGGAAGAATCTACCGGTGCTTTCCTTTGCGAACTCGGACAATCTCCGGCAGGGGCAGTTGGTGCTGGCCGTGGGCAGCCCACTGGGACTGCAAAACTCTCTGACGCATGGCGTGTTGAGCGCGACTCTCCGGCAACTCGAGCCGGAAAGTCCGATGGTGTATATCCAGACCGACGCTCCCATCAATCCCGGCAACAGCGGGGGACCCTTGTTGGACACCGAGGGGCGGGTGGCGGGGATCAACACGATGATCTACTCGCAATCGGGCGGCAACGAAGGGCTGGGGTTCGCCATTCCCGCGAACCTGGTGAAGGACGTGTATGAGAGGCTTCGCAAGGACGGGCGGGTGCGGCGCGGCTCCATCGGAGTGATTGCGGAGACCATCACGCCCACTCTGGCGTCGGCTCTGGGACTGGACCGGGATTCGGGCATCATCCTTTCGGACGTGATACCGGATAGCGCGGCCGACACGGCGGGGCTCGAGCCGGGAGACGTGGTGCTATCGATCGGCGGGAAGCCCATGCGAGAGGCGCGGGACCTGATACTAGCGGTGTTTCAGCGGGTGCCCGGAGAGCAGGTGACGATAGAGATCCAGCGCGGCAAGGAGCGGATGTCGAAGACGGTGGCCGTTCTGGAACGGAAGAGCGAGCCCAGTCAAATGGAGGACCTGGCCAATTCCGCCACGCTGGTTCGCCAGTTGGGGATTCTGGCGGTGACCGTGGACGAGAAAGTGACGGCCATTCTGCCGGAATTGCGGCGTCTTTCGGGCGTGGCGGTGGCGGCGGTCCCGGCGGAATACGCCGGGCTGAATCCGGGCTTGGTGGCGGGCGACGTGATTTACTCGCTGAACACCCGGCGCGTAGCCTCGCTCGACGAGTTGCAGGACGCGCTGAAAGACAAGAAGTCGGGCGACCCAATCGCCTTGCTGGTGGAACGGTTGGGGCAACTTATCTACGTGACGGCGGCGGTGGAATAGGTCAGCTAAGCTAGGGCTGTTAACGGACGGCACAAAGGGCGGCGGCGAGGATGCTGTCCTCGTCCAGGCCGTACTTGCGCCAGCGCTCCAGGGGGACGCCGCTGGTGCCGTCGGAGGCAGTTCCGACACCCAGGACACGCAAGCGGCAAGAGAGTCCGTGGGTGGCAATCACCGTCGAGACGAGAGCTCCCAGGCCGCCCGAAACGGTTTGGGCTTCGACCGAGACGACGTGCGGGAAGGGCGCCAGTATCCGGGCAAGATCCTCTTCCGGATCGGGATGGAAAGCGGAAACCACGATTACCGCGGCTTCGATTCCATGGCCGGCCAGTTTCCGGGCGGCGGCGACGGCCTCGCGACTGATGGAGCCCATGGCCACCAGCGCGATGTCGCGCCCCTCTCGCACCACCTCCGCCCTGCCGAGTTCAAAACGCCCGTTCAGGCCGGGCAGCGGGGCGGTTTCGTCCTTCCCCAGGCTGTAGTACACCGGCCCCGGAAGATCGCGCGTCTGGCGGATGGCCGCGGCGGCCTGCGCGGAGTCCGCTGGAATCGCCAACGTGAGTCCCGGGAGGGTGCGTAGCACGCCGATGTCTTCCAGGGCGTAGTGGGTCCACCCGGAGTAGCCGTACTCGAAGCCGGCTCCCATGCCGACAATCCGGACCGGGAGTCTGTGGGCCACGGGGCCGTTGCGGATGAACTCGAAGGGACGCAGCGATGCGAAGGGCGCAATCGAATAAGCGTACGGCCGGAACCCGGCTTCGGCCAGGCCGGTGGCCACGCCGATCATGTTCTGCTCCGCCACGCCGGCGTTCAGGAAGCGCCGCGGGAAGCGTTCGCGAAACGGTTCCAAGGCCATGTAGCCGAGGTCGCCGGTCAGCAGCATGATACGCGGGTCGTCGCATGCCAACTGACAGAGCGTCTCGACGAATGCCTTTCTCAATGGGATTGCTCCAGTTCCTCCATGGCCAGCCGGTACTCGTGCTCGCTCATGGGCAGATAATGCCAGTTGGCGGGTTGAACCGGCAGGTGCGTCCGGGTGACTGGGATGCCCCGCTCCATGTAAGAGACCCCTTTGCCGAAAACGGTCCTGGCCACCAGCATGTGGGGCCGCTCGTCCAGGGAAGGGGCGGAGAGCGCCTCGACCAATTGGGGCACGGAATGGCCGTCCACTTCGTCGGTCCGCCAGCCGAATGCCTGCCAGCGCTCCACCAGGTTGGAAGCGTCCATGATATCGCGGGTACGGCCCAGAGCCTGCTGGCCGTTGCAGTCCAAGATGGCGTGCAGATTGGAGAGCCGGTGGTGAGCGGCGAACATGGCGGCCTCCCAGGTGGAGCCTTCGTTGCATTCGCCGTCGCTGATCAGACAGAACACCCGGCGGCCGGAAGCCTGGAGGCGTGCGGCCAGCGCGGCGCCGCAAGCGATCGACAGTCCCTGGCCCAGCGAGCCAGCCGAGAAATCCACTCCCGGCACCCCCACTTCAGGGTGCACGGCGAAACGGGTGTTGTCTGCGCAGAAGGTCTCGAGGGCCGCCTCGTCCAGCCAGCCCCGGAGTGCCAGCGAGGCGTAGAGAGCCAGCCCCGCGTGGCCCTTCGAGAGGATGAACCGGTCGCGGTCGGGATCGTCCGGAGAGGCTGCCCGGAGCACGCTGGAGTAAAGGGCGGAGAGGATTTCGACGACGCACAGACAGGAACCGATGTGGCCCACGTTAGCGCGCCGGGACTGACTCAAAATGATGCGCCGCACCTGCTTTGGGGAGATATCGTGGCCCACAAAAGAGTCGCCCTGCCGGGAGAATCTATCGTAACATTGCTCCAGCCCTCAATCCAGGTCGAACCTGCACTGGTACTGCTGGGCCAGGCTGGGATCCCGTTCGCTCTTGCGCAGGAAACAGTTTCCGGCCGCCAGAGCTTCCCTGTTGGTGCCCATGAAGCAGTGGAACGCGTCTTTCCGGGGTGCACACGATGGGCAAGGACTCCAGCCGCTATTTCACGGCCATGGTCACGCCGGATTGGCTCTGCCAGGTGCCTATGGTCACCACCACGGGCACCTTAGGCCCCGGAGTCGCGCCGTCGGGGACCTGGGCGTTGACTTGAGTCAGCCCGGCAATCTGGGAGGGCGCCGCGCCGCTGTAGGAAACCGCGGCCGCGATGCCGCCAATGGTCACGGAAACCGGTTTGGTTGCGAGCAGCAAGAGGGGGGCGGGCGGAGCGGGGGTGATGGCCGCATCCACTTCAGGTGGAGTAGTAGCACCGCCGCCGGTCGAGTAGATCATCACGACGGAGCCGCGCGCCGCAGGGTTGAGGTCCCGGTTGAGGGAGAAATCCTGGTTGAGGATGGCTCCGCCGCCCTGCCCCGACGCGTCCGCCGTGAAGAGGCCGGGGTGAGCGGCCTGCACGGGAACGGGCAGGGCGCTCGAAAGCGCGCCCAGATACTCGACTTGCACCTGGGTGGTGGCGCCGGCGGCCAAGCCGTACGGCGACACGGCGTTGACCTGGGTGGCGGAGGCGTAGATTATGGCGGCGGCAACGCCGTCAAACAGCACGCGCGTGGCGCCTATCGACTTGGAGATAGAGCTGCCGTCCCCACTGAGCTGCAGGCTGGCGGGGTTGGCGGGGCCGATGTTGGTGCCGTAGAGCGTCGCAATTTCCCCCGGCGACACGGCGCCCGCCACATTGCTGGCGGCGTTCACCACGGCGTTCAACTGCATGGTGGGAAGCGGCACGGCCGGTTGCGTGATCGCGACCACCCACGGAACCGCCCCGGGCCCCGGTTGCACGGTAATGTGGCCGATGCGCTGTGGGCCGGTGTTGGCCGGCACGCTATAGCCGATGCCGCCGTTGCTCGAGCCCGACTTGCCCGAAAGCACCGCGATCCAGCTCGCATCCACGGTGGTGCTCCAGGGGCAACCGGTTCCGGTGGTCACGTAGATCGTATTAAGAGTCGCTCCCGCCGGCGGAACGGTGGCACTCGTGGGGGAGATTGAGAAGTTGCCCGGTGCGCCGGCCTGGGTGATTTGAAACTGCTGGCTGGCGGTGTAGCTGGTGACGGTGACTGCGCCGGTACGCTCGATGGCGCAGGCGTTGGCAGCCACGGTATAGCCGACGGTGCCATTGGTTGTGCCACGGGTATTAGGGGGAACCGCGATCCACCCCGAGCCGGAGGCGCTCCAGGCGCAATTGGCCTGCACCTGAAAAGTGCCGCTGCCGCCACTCACGCCGATACTGGCGGAAGACTGCGGCAGGGTGATGGCGCACACTGCTCCAGCCTGGTTGACGGTCAAGGTCAAGACGGTGCCGGCCGCCCCGGAGCCAGTCACAACGATCTTGGCGGGGCGCGAGTAGGGGGTCATGTTGGCGGACGCGCTCCAGCCAACCGAGCCGGGTCCACTGCTGGAGGCAGGGCCAGTTCCGCTCTGGGTCAAGGCGGTGAAGGTAATCCACGAGGGAGAATCCGTGGTAGCAGTCCAGGTACAGTCGTAACCGGCGTAGACCGCAACCTGGCCGGCGTACGAAGCCGCCGGGATGGTGAACGGCTGCGAAGGCACAAGTGCGTAGGGGCAGGGTGTCTGCGCGAACAGCGGAGCGGCAGCGGCGAGAACCAGGAGCAGCCTCATTATTGGTATGGTAACGCTCTGCGCCGGGGGCGCCCTGCCACCCTGGCAAGGGCCTCGCGGCAGGCTCTTAGGATGTCCACGGCGCCGGGCGTATCGCCGTGGACGCAGATGGTTTGGACCTTGCCCGCGCGCGCGAAACGCAGCGCTTGCGCGGCGGCCTGGCGCGGATTGGCGATGAGGGCGTCGGGGAACTGGCGCGAGCGCAGGGTGCCGTCGGGCTCGTAACGCCGGTCGGCGAAGGCTTCAGCCGCCACCTGCATTCCCATCTGGCGCCAGACGTCCAGCATGGGGGAGCCGGCCAGGCCGAAGAGGGTTGCGCGGGGGTCCCACGCCGCTACGCCTCCGGCGATGGCGCGCGCCACCTCCGCATTCCGCGCGGCCACATGGTAGAGGGCGCCGTGGGGTTTCACGTGAACGATGCGGCCGCCGAGGCTGCGCACCACGGTGTCGAGCCGCTCGATCTGCCCGCGCACCATGCGCTCGATTTCGGCGGCGGGCATGGGAATGGCAACTCGCCCGAAATTGGCGCGATCGGGATAGCCGGGATGCGCTCCGATGCGGACGCCCCGGGCGAGGGCTAGGCGGGCGATGCGCTCCATGGCGGCCTCGTCGCCAGCATGGCCGCCACAGGCGATGTTGGCGGAGGTGATGAACTCCATCAGCGCGGCTTCATGCCGGGCGTCTTCCAACTCGCCCATGTCGCAATTGAGATCGAGAATCATACCGGGGCCGACAGAGTCGAAAGAGCAGGCCGCCTTTCAGGCGGCTGGACTCGCTGAAAGCGAGTCTGCAGGCAAGATTGCCTGCCCCACAAATTGCGCTGTTTCACGGAGTTTCGCGGGCCGGCGGCCCATCCCGACAGACCACAAAAGGCGATGGTCTGTCCCACAGAGCAAACGTGGGGCGGACGCCCTCGTCCGCGCCGGACCCCCTGGTCCGGCTCTTCTTGCGCTTGAGAAGGTCGACCAGGGGGCCCGCCCCACGAAATCGCAGTTGGCTGCGGAGGTTTGGGAGTGCTGTCATACCTTACAGAGCATACAGCCATTGCTCCTGCTCACGCAGCAGGTCCAGCGCCTGCTCGAAGGTGACGCGCTCGAAGCGCACTTCGTCGCGCGGGCGCAATTGTCCGAGACGCCAGAAATCCGCCGAGATCGCGTTGGCGGGTTTGGGATAGCCACCGGTGGTCTGGTGCTCGACGAAGAGAATGATCGGCTGGCCGTCCGGCGGCACCTGGATGGCGCCTAGCGACACGCCTTCGGTTAACATGTGGCCCGCCGGGCTGGGGATGGCCAGGCCGCGCAGACGCAGACCCATGCGGCTCGATTCCTCGGTCACCCGATACGCGGCGGCGTAGAGATGGTCGGAAAACCAGTGCGCCTGCGGCCCCGGAGTGACGCGAATCGGGCCGGTGCGCGCGAAGCCGGGAGCGCGGGGCGGGCCGATGCGCGGCCGGCGGATGGCGGCATCGCCGATGGGAAGCACATCGCCGGTGCGCAATGGACGGCCGCCCACCCCAGTCATGAGGTGGGTTGACGCGCTGCCCATGGCTTTGGGCACGCCGATGCCGCCGCGCACGGCCAGGTAGGCCCGCGCTCCGGAACGAGTGGCGCCGCAACGCACGGTGTCGCCGGCTTTGATATCGACGGCGGTCCACAGAGGGAGGGCGGCGCCGAAATCGGAGCCGGTGAGCGCGATGACGGCGTCCGTTTGGAATTCGAAGGCGCCGCCGAGCAGCGTCATTTCGAGCGCGGCGGCGTTTTCGGCATTGCCTACCAGCAGGTTGCCCGCGCGCAGGGCCAGGGGATCGGCGGCGCCGGACGCGGAAACGCCGAAGTGGGTGAAGCCGAAGCGGCCGAGGTCCTGGACGGTGGTTTGGAAGCCGGGGGAGAGGACGCGAAAACCGCTCTCTGAGAAGGTGTGAAAAAGACGCCCGCAAGCGGGCGAGGCAGGCGGAATCGCCCGCCCCACCTCTGAAAATGCAGGACTTGTTGTGGTGGCGCAGGCGGTTCCGCCTGCGTAGCTGGATTCTTTCACGGCTTCTAACGTTCGCGGCTCGGAATGCGGTTTAGAGCCGGGCCCAGAGGGCACCCCGTCAGAGAGCAGTTGGACGGGTTTGAAGCGGACGCGGTCGCCCATGCGGAGCAGCGGTGGGGGCGAGGCTTGGGGATCGAAGAGGGGGAGCGGGGTGCGACCGACGATGCGCCAGCCGCCGGGCGACGCCAGAGGGTAAATACCGGCCTGGCTGCCGCCAATGGCTACGCTGCCGGCGGGCACGTGCTTGCGCGGGGCGGGAAGGCGCGGCGTGGCAAGCTGGGGCGGCAGACCGCCCAGGTAGGGGAAGCAGGTGGCGAACCCCACGAAGTAGACCAGGTAATCGGCCGCGGCGTGCAGCTCGACCACGCGTTCGGGCGACAGGCCGGCGTGGCGCGCCACGTCTTCCAGGTCGGGGCCAAACTCGCCTCCGTAGCAGACCGGGATCTCCACCAGGCGGGCGGGGCGGGCTTCGTCAACCGCGGTCTCCATGCGGCGGCGCGCCAGAGCTTCGATATCCGCGTGGCTATGCAGGCGCGGGTCGAAATCGATGAGGACGGACGCAAACGCGGGGTGCAGATTCAAGACACCGCGCTGGCGATCGAGAGCGCCAGTGAGGCGCGCCACCTGGTGGTGCGCCTCAATCGAGATTTCATCGCCGAACGAGACCAGCAGCGATCGGTCGCTCGCCGGCTGGATGGTCACCCCACTCAATCCAGCTTAGCGGGCGCCAGCTTGGGCGACAGGACATGAATCACCAACAGCGCCACCACGTAGGACAAACCCGCAACGATAAAGAGTGGCACATAGCTGTTGGCCCACATCACAATGTAGCCGGTGGAGAGTTGGAACACCGCGCCGACAATGGCCCCGGCCATGCCGCCGAATCCCGTCACGCTCGCAACGACCGACTTGGGGAACAGGTCGGAGGCCAGCGTGAACAGGTTGGCCGACCAGCCCTGGTGCCCGGCCGCCGCCAGACCAACCAGCGCCACCACCACCCAGAGGTTCGTGGCGAATGGAGCGTACAGGACCGGCAGGACCATCAGGGCGCAAATCAGCAGGGTGGTTTTGCGCGCGGCATTGAGACTCCTGCCGCCCCTGAGCATAGCGGAAGAGAGCAATCCGCCGCCGACGCTGCCCAGGCAGGAGATGAAGTAAACCGCGACGACGGGAGTCCGGTTGGTGCTGATGCTCAAGTGGAAGGTTTCCTGGAGGTAGCGGGGCAGCCAGAAGAGGTAGAACCACCAGATGGGGTCGGTGAGCATCTTGGCCACGGCAAACGCCCAGGTCTCCTTCACGGGAAACAGGCGAGCATAGGGAACCTTCTCGGTCTTCTCCGGCGGATCGCTCTGGATATGCGCCAACTCCCGCGCCGATACTTTGGGATGCTCCTCGGGCTTGCGGTAAAGCCAGAGCCAGAAGCAGAGCCAGACGAGACCCAGGGAGCCCGCCAGGACGAAAGCGCCGCGCCAGCCAACGGCGAAGACCAGAACCGGCACCAGGATCGGAACCGCCATGTTGCCGATGTTGGCCCCGCTGTTGAATATCCCGAAGGCCAGGGCGCGCTCCTTTTTCGGGAACCACTCGGCTACGGTCTTGTTACAGGCCGGGAAATTGGCGGCTTCGCCGATCCCCAGGAAGAACATCGCGAAGCAGAATGTCCAGACACCCGTAGCCGCGCCGGGCGTCATGGCGGCCAGACTCCAAAGTGTGATGGCCAGCGCGAAGCCTTTGCGGGTGCCCAAGCGGTCCGTAAGCCATCCCGCGGTCACCATCCCGATGGCATAGGCTATCTGGAAAGCCGTTGTCATGTAGCTGTACTGAACGCTGTCGAAATGAAAAATGCCTTCCAGGTATTTTTCCAGATAGCCCAGCACACCGCGATCCACATAGGAGATCACGGTGGCGAAGAACAGCAGGGCGCAGATGATCCAGCGATAGTTCGAGGTGGCGGGCCGGGCGGCGGCGGGTGTCATAAGATGTCGGCAGCCTTTACGGAGGAATTTGTCCGATACCAAAACTACCACAAGATTATAGCGAGTGTTGCCGGCCTTGGGGTGGGCGCGGTACAATCTCTAGTCACTTGGCCGCGACGCCGGCCAGAACGGGAGATTATGAGTTTTCTTGAAGCCAGCGCGCCGGACTACCTGCCGCTCCCGCAAATGCGCCAGTTGCAGTTGGCGCGATTGCGCGCGGTAACGTCGCGCGCCTATCACAATGTGCACTTATACCGGACGCGCATGGACGAGCGCGGTCTCGGTCCGGAGTCCGTCTGCGACCCGGGCGACATTGCGCGGTTCCCATTTACCACCAAGGCCGATCTGCGGGACACCTATCCTTTCGGCCTGTTCGCCAGCCCCATGAGCGAAGTAGTGCGGTTGCACGCTTCGAGCGGCACGACGGGAAAACCGATCGTGGTGGCGTACACGCGCGAAGACCTGGACGTATGGACCAACTCGATGGTCCGCGCCTTCGCGGCGTGCGGGCTGACGCACGGCGACGTGGTGCAAAACGCCTATGGGTACGGCCTGTTCACGGGCGGGTTGGGAGCGCACTACGGGGCGGAAGCGCTGGGCGCCACGGTGATTCCCATCTCGGGCGGCAATACCGACCGGCAGATCATGGTGATGCGCGATTTCAAAGTGACGGCCATCTGCTGCACCCCCAGCTATTTCCTTCACCTGGTGGAACGCGCCGGGGAACTGGGCGTGGACATCCGCGACCTGCCGTTGCGCGCGGGCATTTTCGGCGCCGAGCCGTGGACCGATTCCATGCGCCGGCGCATCCAGGCCGAAGCTGGCATCCAGGCTTTCGACATCTACGGGCTGTCGGAAATCGTGGGACCGGGAGTGGCCATCGAGTGTTCCTGCCAGGAGGGCCTGCACATTTTCGAGGACCACTTCTACCCGGAGATCGTCGATCCGGTAAGCGGCGAGGCGCTGCCGGACGGCGCGGAGGGCGAATTGGTGCTGACCACGCTCAGCAAGCAGGCCATGCCCATGATCCGCTACCGCACGCGCGACATCACGCGGCTGATCGCCGCGCCCTGCGGCTGCGGGCGTACGCTGCGGCGGATGGAGCGCATTTCGCGCCGCAGCGACGACATGTTTATCATCCGGGGCGTCAACGTATTCCCGTCCCAGATTGAAGCCGCGCTGCTGGCGGTGGAAGGCACGCTGCCGCACTATCAGATCATCCTGACGCGGCAGAAGGGGCTGGACGCGATCGAGGTCCAGGTGGAGGTGACGCCGGAATTCTTCAGCGACAAAGTGGGCGCCATCGAGGGCTTGCACGAGCGGCTGGTGGATGCGCTGGACCACATCCTGGGGCTGCGCGTGGCCGTGCGCCTGGTGGAGCCCCACACCATCCAGCGCAGCGAAGGTAAGGCCAAAAGAGTGATCGACCGGAGGGAATCATGAAGATCCATCAGCTCTCCCTTTTTCTCGAAAACAGTCCGGGCAAGGCCATGGAGCCCTGCCGCCTGCTGGCCCGCGCGGGGGTCAACATCCGTACCCTGACGATCGCCGATACGCAGCAGTTCGGAATCCTGCGGCTGATTGTCTCCGACTGGGAGAAGGGCAGGGAATTGTTGAGTCAGGCCGGGTATGTGGTCAACGAGACCGAAGTGGTGGCGGTGGAAGTGGACGACCGTCCCGGCGGCCTGGCCAGCTTGCTGGAGACGCTCGCGGCGAGCGGCGTGAATATCGAGTACATGTACGCCTTCACGTTCGGGCGGGAAAACCGGGCGGTGATGGTCTTCCGGTTCGACCGTACGGATGAAGCCATCGAGCATCTGCGCGCGGCCGGCGTCAACGTACTGCCAGACGTCGGGCTATGAGCGTATCGCGGGTAATCGCGGAGCAGATGGAACATGCTTCGTGGATCCGCCGCATGTTCGAGATCGGCATCCAGCTTCGCAAGGAGCGCGGGGCGGAGAACGTGTTCGACTTCACGCTGGGCAACCCCGACGTGGAGCCGCCCGAAGCGGTGATTGCGGCGCTGCGGCGCGTGGTGGCGGAGAACCGCTTGCACGGCCACGGCTACATGCCCAACGCCGGCTTTCCGGAGGTTCGCGCGGCCGTCGCCAAACGGCTGGCGGAGCGCACCGGAGTGGCTTTTACCGGCCAGGACATAATCATGACGGTGGGCGCGGCGGGCGCCATCAACACGGTCCTCAAATCGATCCTCGATCCGGGCGACGAAGTGATTGTCCTGAACCCATATTTTCCCGAGTACCGCTTCTACATCGAGAATCACGGCGGGCGGGTGGTGACGGTGGAAACCGGCGAGGACTTCCAGCCCGACATCCCGCGCGTCGCGGCCGCGCTGACGCCGCGCACCAGGGCGCTCATCCTGAATTCCCCGAATAACCCGACCGGCGCGGTGTACGGGGCGGAGGTGCTGCGCGAGCTGAACGGCATCATCCGCGAGCCGGTGCTGGTGATCAGCGACGAGCCTTACCGGCCGCTGATGTTCGATGGCGCCGCGCCGCCCGAGACGCTGAGCATCGTCGAGCGCGGGGTGCTGGCGTGGTCGTGGTCGAAGGCCATGGCGGTGGCGGGCGAGCGCATCGGCTACCTGGCCATTCCGCCGCACCTGGCGGAAGCCGCGGCGCTGGTCAACGCCTGCACGTTCGCCAACCGCATCCTGGGCTACATCAACGCGCCGGCGATCTGGCAATGGGTCGTGGCGGAAGTCCCCGACGCGGCCGTGGACGTGGGCCCGTACCAGGCCAAGCGCGATCTGCTATGCGACGCGCTGAATGCGATGGGCTACGACGCGCCGCGCCCGCAGGGGTCGTTCTACGTGTTCCCGAAGACGCCGATTCCCGACGACCTGGCGTTCATCCGGTTGCTGCAAAACGAGGGGATCCTGGCGGTGCCGGGCTCGGGCTTCGGACGCGGCGGGTATATGCGGCTGTCGCTGACCATCCCGCGGGGCGACATTGAGCGCGCGCTGCCGGGATTCGAGCGGGCTATCCGTGCGTCAAAGGCAGGATTACCGCAGAGACGCGGAGACGCAGAGAAGGACAAAGAGTAAGAAAAGGATTTAGAGAGCGCGGAGACAGCAGAGAGCGCAGAGAACACAAAGATAAAGACAGTGCGGGCGAGAGGAACGGGATCGATCGAGGATCGTTGCGGCTCGGCCAACCGGCGCACGATTGAGCCGACGTTGTTACAGGGGATGCCGGTTTGTGAGCGCTGTGGCTACGGGCTCTATCGCACCTCAACACAGACCTCCGCACGCCGGCTTTACTACTACCGCTGCATTGGTTTCGACGCGCATCGTCATCTCAAAGGCGCCGTCTGCGACAATCCACCGGTTCGTCAGGACCAGCTTGATGCCGTGGTCTGGAAGGAGGTCACGCAGTTGCTGGAAGATCCCCACATCATTCAAGATGAGCTGAACCGCCGGCTCGAAGCGGCCAAAAATGCCGATCCGTTGAAGCAGCGAGAAAATCAGTTGCGCCGGGATCATGCACGGCTGGCGAAGGGCATGGGCGGACTATCTAGCGGGCGCGCATGCGTTCCAGATCTTCCGGTTCGAGGCGCAATTCCGGCGCGATCAACTGGCTTCCCGAGAGCGCCGGTCTGGCAACCCCGGTGCGGCCGTGCGCTCCCGATTTGGAAAGCATGTGGACGACTTCATGGGCCAGCACGCGTCCCGGCGCGCGTCCCAGCAATACATCCGCGTTGGCAAAGTCGCCGCCCGACATAGCCGACCGCACCGCGGAAGTTACTTTGTCGCAAGCCACCTCGCCGAAGGGTTGCACCACGCCATCGGTGGAGTAAGTGAACGCCATGGGCCCGCGCTCGTCGTATAGATAGCCCACCGGATCGAGCACGCACTTACCCGTGAAGCGTACCAGCACCAGGTCCGAAGGCACTTCCTGCGAAGCCCGGCTGCGCCAGCGGAAATCGAAGCGGACCGGAGTATCTTTCATGATGCCGGTGAATTCCCGCTTCATCTCCGCGACCGAGGGTTCCGATCGCGGTCCCTGGAAGTCCAGCACGATGGTAATCCCCTCGCCAAACACGGCGGGGACCGTCAGCCATGCCAACGCGCAGATCCAAACGAGGCGCATAGTGGAGGCAACAAAGCTCCACCTTGGATTATAGCAACTGGGGCCAGCCCGGTTTGTGGTGTAATAAAGGCACTTGGCGGTATGCCGCACTCAGTTCAGCAAATGGGGAAAACCTGGAGCCGCTTGCACCGGCGCATCCGTGAGATCCGGATGATTGCCAGGGGGCTGGCCTCCACGGACCATCCCATCATGGCGCACGTCATTCCCATGCGCCGCTGCAATCTCTCGTGCGCCTATTGCAACGAATACGACGACCATTCCAAGCCCGTGCCGCTGGAGGCGATGTGCCAGCGGCTTCGCCGCCTGGCGGAGCTTGGAACCGCCATCGTCACCATCAGCGGCGGCGAGCCGTTGTTGCACCCGGACCTGGACCCCATCCTGGCGCACATTCGCCGGCACGGCATGATCGCCGGAGTGATCACCAACGGCTACCTGCTCACCGCCGAGCGCATCCAGCGCCTCAACCGCGCCGGGCTGGACCACCTGCAAATCTCCATCGACAACGTCATGCCCGACGAGGTTTCCAAGAAGAGCCTCAAGGTGCTCGACAAGAAGCTGCGCATGCTGGCCGAACACGCGGCTTTCCACGTGAACATCAACTCGGTGGTGGGAGGCGGCATCCGCAATCCCCAGGACGCGCTGGTCGTGGGCCGGCGCGCGCTGGAGTTGGGGTTCACTTCGACGGTGGGGATCATCCACGATGGCGATGGCCAGTTGCAGCCGTTGCGCGACGAAGAGCGGGAAGTCTACATGGCCATGCGCTCCATGGAAAAGAGGAGCTACGCGCAGTTCAACTATTTCCAGGACAACATCGCGAACGGCAAAGAGAACCAGTGGCGCTGCCGGGCCGGCGCGCGCTACCTCTACATCTGCGAAGAAGGCCTGGTGCATTACTGCTCGCAGCAGCGCGGCTACCCCGGCAAGCCGCTGCTGGAATACACCGTCGAGGACATTCGCCGCGAGTACCGCACCGCCAAGAGCTGCGCGCCGCGCTGCACGGTGGCTTGTGTGCACCAGGTGGCCTATATCGATTTCTGGCGCGGGCGTCAGCGCCTGGCGCCCGCGCCGGCCGAGAACCGCCAGCCGCAAGGGCTGGTACAACTTCAGTGAGAACGGAGACTGGTTATTATGTCACTTCGACCAATTAAGCGGCTGAGCAAATCAAAACCGACCATCGAAGGCGCGGGGGTGCACCTGCGCCGCGCGTTCGGCTTCGGCAACACCACGGAGTTCGACCCGTTCCTGCTGCTGGACGATTTCCGCAACGACGTTCCGGAGGATTATCTGGCCGGCTTCCCGTGGCACCCCCACCGCGGAATCGAGACCGTCACCTACGTCCTGGCAGGGACCGTGGAGCATGGCGACAGCATGGGGAACCATGGCGCCATCGCCGCCGGCGACGTGCAGTGGATGACGGCGGGGAGCGGGATCATTCATCAGGAGATGCCCAAGGGCGATCCCGAGGGCAGGATGCATGGTTTTCAGCTCTGGGCGAACCTGCCGGCGGCGTTGAAGATGACCGCGCCGCGTTACCAGGAGGTCAAGGCCGCCGAAGTCCCCCTGGTGACGGATGACGATGGCACCGCGGTGCGCATCGTCTGCGGAAGTTTCTGGGGCAAGAAGGGGCCGGTGGAAGGCATCGCGGCCGACCCGACCTACCTGGATGTGTCGGTGCCTCCGCGCCTCAGGAGGACGCTCCCGGTGGAGACCACGCGCCACGCCTTCGCGTACGTTTTCTTCGGGGATGGGAAGTTCTGCAACGCCTCGGGCCCCCTGGCGGTGCCGACCGAAGCCGTGGGATGGGCCGACACTAAGCCTCCCACGGAGGCGGACAATCGCTCGCTGGTGCTTTTCGACCGTGGCGACGAGATCGAGATACAGGCCGGGGAGGACGGCGTTCGCTTCCTGCTGGTCTCGGGGAAGCCGCTGGTGGAGCCGGTGGCCTGGTACGGCCCCATCGTGATGAACACGCAGGCGGAGCTGCGGCAGGCGTTCGAGGAGCTGGAGCGGGGGACGTTTCTGAGTACACCGATTCGGAATTACGGTAACGCATTCTGAGGACTTGCAGAGGCAGCCGAGCGGAGCTTTGTGGCCCCGGCCGCCGACCGGATATCAAAGTTTTCTTTTGTTTTCTAAGCGTCCTGCGTTTCCGCGGTATGTTCTTTTGTTGCCTCATTTTCCGTTTGCCGCTGGCAGGCGTACGTGGTATATTTGGAGCGCGTTTGATAGCTGCCGCGAATCCGGCCGAGTATTCTGAGCGATGAAACGGTCGAAACCGCTTGTGTTTCTCCCCGATTAGCCCGCTTTCAAATTGTCAGGAGAATTGAGTGAAGAACATCTTCGTTGGCAATCTCGATTTCAACGTAACGGAAGAGGCGGTTCGAAGCCTCTTCGAGAGCCACGGCGCGGTGAACAGCGCCCGGATCATGACGGATCGCGACACCGGCCGCTCGCGCGGGTTCGCCTTCGTCGAAATGCAGAATGAGTCGGAAGCGGACCAAGCCATTGCCGCGCTGAACGGCTACACGCTTGAGGGACGGGCTCTCAACGTGAACGAAGCGCGTCCCAAGCCGGATCGGGGCTTCGGCGGCGGCGGTGGTGGCGGCCGTCCCGGCGGTGGTGGCGGCGGCCGTCCCGGCGGCGGTGGTGGTGGGAACCGTCCTCGCGGCGGGCGGCGCGAGCCTCGCTGGTAGATTAGGTAGAAAGCAACCTGCCAAACCGCTCTCTCACGTTCGCGGCTCCGAGCGGAGCCGCGAACGTGAGAGAGCGGTTTGGTCAAGGGTTCTCAGACGCCGGAGGTGCCGTTCTCCAGGAACGCCCGCAGGCGGTGGCTGCGGCTGGGGTGCCGGAGTTTGCGTAGCGCCTTGGCCTCGATCTGCCGGATGCGCTCGCGCGTCACGGCGAAGTTTTGCCCGACTTCTTCGAGGGTGTGCTCGCTGCCGTCGTCCAGACCGAAGCGCATCTTGATGATCTTCTCCTCGCGCGGCGTGAGGGTCTTCAGAACCTGCGCGGTCTGCTCCCTCAGGTTCAGATTGATGACCGCATCCGACGGAGAAATGCCGTTGGCGTCCACGATGAAATCGCCCAGGTGCGATTCCTCTTCTTCGCCGATGGGCGTTTCGAGCGAGATGGGCTCCTGGGCCACACGCAGCACTTTCCGCACCTTGGAGACCGGCAGTTGCAGCCGTTTGGCGAGCTCCTCGTTGGTAGGCTCGCGGCCCAGTTCCTGGACCATCTGGCGCGAGGTGCGGATGAGCTTGTTGATGGTCTCGATCATGTGGACCGGAATGCGAATGGTGCGCGCCTGGTCGGCTATGGCGCGGGTGATGGCCTGCCGCACCCACCACGTGGCGTAAGTCGAGAACTTATAGCCGCGGCGGTACTCGAACTTATCCACGGCCTTCATCAGCCCGATGTTGCCTTCCTGGATGAGGTCGAGGAATTGCAGGCCGCGGTTGGTGTAGCGCTTGGCGATGCTCACCACCAGGCGAAGGTTAGCTTCGATCAGCTCTTTCTTGGCGGCCTCCGCCTCCTGATGCGCCTGGGTGATGATCTCCAGAGTCCGCCGCAGTTCGGCCGCCGACGCTCCGAAACGCTCTTCGCTCTGTTGCAGTTTCTGGCCGAAGGTGCGCTGCTCCTTGCGCAGTTCCTTGATGCCTTCGGCGCGCGCACCGGGCCACGTTTCGAGCTTCCTCTGCACGCGGGCGATTTCTCGCTCGATCGGCTTCAGATCATCCACCGCCACCCGAATGCGGTCGATCAAGTGGCGGATTACGGGGGTCTGGAATTTGATGCGGCGCACCAGGCGCGAAGTCCGCACGACCAGCCGCCCCAACTCCCATAACTGATGCCGGTACTGCTTGGGCTTCATGCCGCGCGGAGTCGCCTGGAGCTTCTGCCGGCACTGGAGGATCTTCTTGTAATGCCGCGCGATGTCTTCCACGCGCTTGCAGAATTCCTTGTGCTTCTCCTCGACCAGCTCGTCGGTGAGAATGGGATCGGGAATCTGGACGATGTCGCGCGCCGAGACGGAGTTCCGGGCCGCTTCTTCGCCCATCAGCAGGATCTCCTGGATCACCAGCGGGGCGCGGGCAAGCGATTTGAGGGCCACGTTCTGGCCGCGTTCGACGCGCCGCGCGATTTCCACCTCGCCCTCGCGCGTCAGCAGCGGAACCGTGCCCATCTCCCGCAGGTACATGCGCACCGGGTCGTTGACCTTCTCGCCGGGGACGGCGGGCAGGTCCAGATCGACGAGTTCTTCCCCGTCCTCGATCTTCTTATCGAAGTCCTTGGGCTCTTCCAGGATTTCGATACCGGCCGTATCCAGGCCGGCCAGCACGTCTTCGAGTTCGGCGCCTCCCGCCAGATCTCCGGGCAGAACTTCGCTGACCTCGTCGTACAAGACGTAGCCCTTCTCCTTGCCCATCTGTACGAGACGGTTCAGCCCTTCGAACTTATCCTCAAGCGCCACTGAAGCCCCACCAGATTCCCCGCGAATCCGAAACGAGCCTATTGTACACCACGGCGCGTCGCACTTTCGGGGAGGGAAATGTCATCCGCGCCCCCGCGCCGCCCGGTCCAGCCGCTGCAACTCTCCGGTCAACCGGAGCGCCTCCTCCCAATTGCCGGCGCGCTCGGATTCATAAATGCGCGCCTTCAACTGCGACCGCCGCTGCTCGGCCCCGGAGCGGCGCATTTTCTCGAGGGCCGCCAGCACTTCTTCCTGCGAGGCCTGCGCGTCGTCGTTCAGGACCGCCTGGGCCAGCAGGTTCTGGTCCGATTCCTCCAGGCGCGCGTGGACCTCCTCGAAACTCAACCGGCCTCCCGCCTCATGGAGAGCGAATATGGCTTGAAAGATGCGCCGCGAAGAGAAGGTGTCGATGGCTTCGACGGACTTCAGCTCGGGGATGACCTCGCTCCACGTCCCCGGCTGCGCCAGCAGCGCGTTCAACAGCATGCGTTCGTCGTGGCGCAAGGCCACCTTGGGGGCTTCGAGAGCGCTCTCCCGCCGCTCTCCCACGGCTTTGCGAAAGCTGTCCAGCACCATGCCTCGTTCCACGCCGAGGTAGCCCGCCACGTCGTTGGCAATGGTCATGCGCTCGAGCCGGTCCGAGATGCGCTCCACGGCCGGCATCAGGAACTGCAGCACGGCCACCTTGCCTTCGGCGGTGCGCATGTCGTGCCTGGCGCGCGCGCGATCCGCCAGCCAATAAAAATACCCCTTGGCCCCTTCGAGCCGCTCCTGGTAGGCCGCCGAGCCGCGCTGTTTACAATACTCGTCCGGATCGAGGCCGCCGTCCAGCTCCACGATGCGGACCTGCATGCCCTCTTCGAGCAGCAGGCCGATGGACCGCTCCGCCGCGTTGGCGCCGGGCGCATCCGGGTCGAAGTTCACCACGATCTTCCGGGTGTGGCGCTTGAGCGCTTGCACCTGCTGCGCCGTCAGCGAGGTGCCGCAGCTTGCCACCACGCCGGGGAAGCCGGCGGCGGTCACGCCGATTACATCCATGTAGCCTTCCACTAGAACGACCCGATCGTCTTTGCGAATGGCCTCCTTGGCCCGGTGCAGGTTGTAGAGCACGTAGCTCTTCTTATAGATCGGCGTTTCCGGCGAGTTCAGGTACTTGGGTTCGTCCTCGGCCACCAGCGCGCGCCCACCGAACCCGATGATCTTGCCGGATTCGTTATGGATGGGGAACATCAGGCGATTGCGGAAGCGGTCGTACATGCTTCCGTCCTGGCGTTTGCCCACCAAACCCGCCTGGTCCAGTTGCGCCGCGGGAAAACTCCGCTTTTCGAACAGCCGCAGCAGGGCGCGCCCCGAACGGTCCGAGTATCCCAGCCCGAATTGTTCGGCCGTTTCCGGCGCCACACCGCGCCGCGCCAGGTAACCCCGCGCCGCCTCCCCGGCCGGTCCGTTGAGCTGGGCGCGGAAATTCTCCTGCGCCAGTTCGTGCATTTGAAAGATGGCGCCGCGGAGTTTGGAGTCTTCGTCGGCGTACTGGGAGCGCTTGGGCATGGGAATGCCGTAGCGCTCGGCCAGAAGTTTCAGCGCCTCGTAGAAGCTGAGACCTTCCTTCTCCATCACGAACTTGACCACGTCGCCGCCCGCGCCGCAGGAAAAACATTTGTAGAACTGATGCACCACGTGGACGGTGAAGGAAGGGGTCTTTTCGCTATGGAAAGGGCACAGCCCCATGTAGCGCTGGGCGCCGGACTTCTTCAGCCGCACATATTCCCCGACGACACCCACAATGTCGACCGAGGATTTGAGCTGCTCGACGAAGTCCATGAAACCCCTTGTGGGTATTATCCCGCAATGGGGTGGCGCAGGCGGTGCCGCCTGCCCTCGCCGACGTCCGGCGCAGCGGGACGCGGCGAGCTTCGCTCGGCCGCGGGCAGGCGGAACCACCTGCCCCACCTTGCGAAGTGGACCCGGGGCTGGCCGTGCCCAGCCCCTACTGGCCGGTCCAGCACGCCGCCCGCTTCTCCAGGAACGCCGAGATGCCTTCCTGGGCGTCGGCGGCCAGGGCGTTGTTGGCTATGACTTCCTTGGCATAGGCGTAGGCTTTGGTTTGGTCGAGATCGATCTGCGCGTAGTAGGCCTGCTTGCCCAGCACGACTGCCAGCGGGCTGGCCTCCGCCACCTGGGCCGCCAGTTTCCGTGTAGCCGCCGGCAGATCGGAGGCGGGGACCACATGGTTGACCAGTCCCCAATCCGCCGCCCTGCGCGCATCCACCAGTTCGCCGGTGAGCAGCATCTCGAGAGCGCGCTTGCGCCCGATGGTGCGTGTGAGGGCGACCATGGGGGTGGTGCAGCACAGCCCGATCTTCACGCCGGGGGTGCCGAAGGCCGCCTCCTCGGAAGCCACCGCCAAATCGCAGGTAGCCACCAACTGGCATCCGGCAGCGGTGGCAATGCCTTGCACTTCGGCGACGACCGGCTGCGGAATGGCTTGGATCTTCACCATGAGCTCGGTGCAAGCGTCGAAGATGCGGCGGTATTCGTCGATACTCCGGCCGGTCATTTCGGAGAGGTCGTGGCCGGAACAGAAGACCTTTCCGGCCGCCGCCAGAATGACCGCGCGGATATCGCGGTCGCGGCCGATTTCATCCAGACAGCCAGTCAGTTCCAGCACCATGCCGAGCGAGAGCGCGTTGCGGCATTGCGGCCGGTTCAGGGTCACGACCGCAGTCCGCCCCTCCCTGGCCACACGGATGTTCTCTAAATTCATGGGGTTTTCCTAAATTGTACTGCAACGCGTCCTAGTCATAGACCGGGGACGTACTGGTACTGTTGGTTCTGTTCATAGGGCGATTGGCGGCTTACGATTACGACACATGGCATACCGATGGTGTGGATTGGCCGCAATTCTGGTGGCGCTGCCGCTGGGCGCGGGAACGATCGACGTTTCCGCCCAGGTTGCGGCTCTGCTGGATCCGGGCGACGCGCTATCGTTCACGGTCCCATCGTGGAATTTCGGTGTCAACGCGGGGCATTTCGGACTCCCGGTGTACCCCACTTCCGTGGGGTTCGTATTCGTGTCGGCCGCGGAGGATTCGCTGGCGCGGATCGAAGCCGTGCTGCAATCGGGCGATGGCGCGGTGTCGGTTTCGTTCGGCGCGCCGCTGAGCTTTATCCCAGGGACGTTCCGCGGCTCCTTTTATCGCGGACCAGTCTCGGTTCTCGAGGGTTCGCTGCGTCTCTCCGAGACGCTTTCGCAGCAGTTGTTCGGCGGCTCGCCGGCAGTCTTGATTCTGCGCGACACCGGACCGGCCCTAGCCGTGGGCCTGCCTCCCTACACCTTGCAGCAGGACATGAGAGTCAGCCTGGGGGGTGGCGGGCTGAACGTGGGCGCGCTGCTGGGCGGGGTCGGCCGGATGGACTCGGAATCGGACCCAACCGAAGCGCCGGAACCGCACTCGGGAGCGCTGCTACTGGGCGGAGGCGGGCTGCTCTGGATGCTGGCGGCGCTCGGCCAGTCACTGCTTTCGCGCCGCGCCGAGAGAGCTCTCGAGCGCAATTCTGACGAGCTGGCTGCGGGTCCGCACACGCGTCTTTTGAAATAACTGCTGCAGCGTGGCCTTCACGGCACTCTCCGACACTCCCAGCCTCGCGGCGATCTCCTTGTTGGTAAGGCCCTCGAATATGCCCCGGAGCACCTGCTGCTCCCGCTCCGTCAGCACCTTCTGAAAACTCTGGCCTTCCCGCCGATGGATTCCGTCGGCCATGAGGTGAATGACGCGCTGGTCCACCCACATCTCTCCGCTCGCCACCAGGCGGATGGCCTTGGCCAGCGAGACCGGGGAATTGTGCTTCAGGAAGATGCCCGCCGCGCCCAACTGCAAGGCGATGGACGACTCGGAGGCGTCCATTCCGGCGGTGACCATCAGGATCTTTCCGGCGTAGCCGGCCCGGCGGGCGGCAGAGATGAACTGGCTGCCGTGATCCTCGCCGAGATCGAAATCCAGCAGGACGACATCGACGGGCGAGCCCTTCAGGACCTCCAGGGCCTCGGCGGAGGTGCCGCAGTTGCCCACCATCTCGAAGCCGGGCTCGGAAGCCAGAAGGCGGCTCAGCCCCTCACGAAACAGCACGTGATCATCGAGCAACAGCAGCCGGATTGGTTCCCTGTTTGCCTGTCCGTCCATAATCCGTCTCATTTGAGCCGGCGATTGCCAGGTCGATCACAAAGGAACATCCTGGCGCCGCCGGATCGTGGCGAAGGTCACCCCGAAAGGATCGCACAAAAGCGCGCGAGAGATAGAGGCCGAGCCCCGTGGAATCGGCGCCCTTCTGGAAAGGCTGGAAGAGCTTGTCGGTGAAACCGATGCCCGGGCCCGAGTCGGCGACTCTGATGGACACCACGCCTATGTCTTCGGTGACCGCGATATCGATTCGCTTCACGTCGGCTCCCTCCAGGGCACGCTCGCTGTTCTTGGTGAGATTCAGAAGCACCTGCAACAGACTGTGGGGATCGGCCCAGACCGCGGGGAGACCCGCGGGGATGTCCCAGTGCACGGCAATACCGGCTTCCTGGCAATAGGGCTCGAGAACGACTTTGAGATCGTCCAGGGTGTCCCGAAGGTCGATGCCGCCGACCTCGGAATCGGCGGCACTCTGCTTGAGCTCCAGGGAGGCGATCTTGTGGAGCGTTTCGACCAGCGAGCCGAGCGCCTCGAAATCCTTGGTCCCGGTCAGGGCGCCACTGCGGGCGAGGTTCTCATATATCACCGCGATGGCGCCGCACACGTTGCGGATTTCGTGGGATACGGCGCCCACCAGAATGCGCGATCCGGCCATGAGCTGCTCGAGACTGGATTCTTCCCGTTCCCGCAGCTCATCCGAGGCGTCCACCACCAGAGCAGCCAGCCGCGGGCCCATGGCCGTGATATAGGTGGAGAAGAAGACGTTAGCCGGGAAGACATCGCCGTTTTCGCGCTCGCCACGGCACTGCATTTCGGTTCGGAATGCCTGGGACGTATCGCCCGTGAAGGGCACGCGTCCCAGGGCGGGAATATAGCGGCGGATACTTTTCCCGGGCAATGCCCCCTCGGACGCGCCCAACAGGCGGTGCGCGGCGGAATTGGCCCGTAAAATCAGGCTGTCGGCGCCGGCAGTGAGGATGGCGGCGGGACTGCTGTCGATAAGAAACGCCAATTGCTCTTCGGCTTCGCGGCGGGCATTCATTTCCACTTCGACCCGGCGCAGGTGTTCCGTCTCCCGTCGGCGGCTCCTGGTGATCTCGTAGGCGAACAGCCCCGTGCCCGCCAGCGACGTGAACACCAGAATGTCTTGTGGCAGCGCCACGGCAAGCGTAAAGGCGAACGGGTCGAAGACATCGGAAAGAAACGTGCAAACCAGCGCGGCCAGGAGGATCTGCCAGCGCGTCAAAACCGTTCCCACCAGCAAGAGGGGAAACAGGTAGAGGAAGCCGAAGGCGATGTTGAGGTCGATGCGCCAGTCGATGAGCGCGATGATCGCGATGAGGAGTCCGGCCCGGGCGAGCACCACGGGCGTGGACCCTTGCAGATAACGGAACATCATGCGCCTGCGCCCCCGTTTCGATTGTGGAACAATCCAGTCTACAAACCAAGGCCTCGGGCTGGAAGATAGGCTCGGCTGGGCCGAAAGATAGGCGCTTGACGGGGCCGGGATGAGACCAAAATTGTTAATGAAGCAACCGCTCTCTAACGTTCGCGGCTCGGCACGAGGCCTCATTCCGAGCCGCGACAGTTATGGAGCGGTTGCGGCAATGCGGAGATCACATGCGGTGTCTGTCGATTGGGCTTCTGATGGCGGTTTGCCTCACCAGGGGTGTCCGCGCGCAGAAGGCATTCACGTGGCAGGAAATTCGCGACAAGTTCGAAGCGGTGAATCCGACTCTGCGGGCCGGCCAGCTCGGCGTCGATGAAGCCAAGGCCCAGGAGTTGACGGCCTACTTGCGGCCGAATCCGGACCTCACCACCACGCTCGATCAGTTCGACCCCTTCACGCCCAACCCTTACCGCCCGCTGGCGAACACTCTGCCGCTGATCTCCGCCAGCTACCTGCACGAGCGGCAGCACAAGCGGGAATTGCGGCTGGAGAGCGCCCAAAAGGGCACCGCCATCGCGGTGTCGCAACAGGCCGACCTGGAGCGAACTCTGCTGTTCAGCTTGCGGAGCGCGTTCGTACAGACCCTGCAAGCCAAGGCGGTCCTGGCGCTAACCCGGGACAATCTGGCCTACTACGACGGGCTGCTGGTGGTGAGCCGCGACCGGTTCAAGGCCGGCGACATCGCGCAGGTAGACCTGAACCGCCTGGAGTTGCAGCGCGTCCAGTTCGAGGCCGATGTGCAGACTGCCGAAACCAACCTGAGAACAGCCAGGATTCAGCTCCTGACATTGATGAACGACCGGACGCCCGTGGAGCAATTCGACGTCGCGGGGCCGTTCGAGTTTCCCGAGCGCATCCCGGCCTTGGAGGAGTTTCGCAGCATCGCCGTGGATGCGCGGCCGGATTTGAAGGCCGCCGCGCAAGCCGTGGACAAAGCCGAGACCGACCACAAACTAGCGGTGGCCAACGGGTCTACGGATCCCACCTTCGGCGTGGACGTGGGGCGCAACCCGCCGCTTCCGGCGTACGTTGGTTTCAGCGTCACCATTCCGCTGCGCATCTTCGACAAGAACCAGGGGGAGAAAGAGCGCACGGAACTGGACATCCGCCGCAACCAACGGCTGCGAGACGCCGCCCAGGCGCAGGTGTTCAGCGACGTGGATTCGGCCTATGCCATGGTCAACGGCAATCTGAACCTGCTGCGCCCGTATAAGGCCAAATACCTGCAACTGGCGGTCCAGGTTCGCGAGACCATTTCCTACTCGTATCAGCATGGCGGCGCGTCGCTGCTGGATTTCCTGAATGCCCAGAACGACTACCGCAGCGTGCAACTGAACTATCTAAACCTGATTGGTTCTTACATGGCCGCCGCCGGCCAGTTGAATCTGGCGGTAGGCCGCGAGGCGATCCAATGAAACACGCCGTTCACCGTAGGGACGAGGCATGCCTCGCCCTCGCCCTCGCCCTCGCGCTGGGCCTCCTGCTGGCCGGCTGTGGAGCGAAGGGGCAGCCGAATCCGGCGGCCGAAGCGCCGCCGGCGACCGTAGTCGAGCGGGAACAGGACGCCAACATGGTCAAGGTGGACCATCCGGAACAGTTTCCACTGGCCACGGCGAGCGCGCATGTGGCCGCGCCCGAGTTGAACGCAACTGGGGTTGTCAGCGCCGACGTATCGAGAAATGTGCCCGTGATTTCGCTGGCCTCAGGGCGGGTGGTGGACATTCGCGCGCGGCTGGGCGACATAGTCGCGAAGGGGCAACTCTTGCTGCGGGTGCACAGCACGGACGTTTCGAGCGCCTTTTCCGACTACCGCAAAGCGCTGTCCAGCGAAACTCTGACGCGCGCACAACTCGACCGCGCCAAGCTGCTGTACGACAAGGGCGCCATCGCGGCAAAAGACCTGGAAGTCGCGCAGGACACCGACGACAAGGCCAAAGTGGATGTCGAAACGGCACTGGAGCATCTCAAGGTACTGGGAGCGGACGCCGATCGTCCGGCCACAACCGTTGACATTTTCGCACCCATCTCGGGCGTGATTGTGGAGCAGAACGTGACCGCGGCGGCGGGCGTCAAGACGCTCGACAATTCACCGAACCTGTTCACCATCGCCGACCTTTCCCGCGTCTGGATCGTCTGCGATGTGTACGAGAACGACCTGGCCAATGTCCGTCTGGGCGAATACGCGGACATCCACGTGAACGCTTATCCCGGCAAGGTTTTGCAGGCGCGGACCAGCAACATCGGTCCGACCCTCGACCCGAACATCCGCACCGCCAAGGTCCGGCTGGAAGTGGACAATCCGGGGCTGCTGCGCCTTGGCATGTTCGTCACAGCCACCTTCCACGGCCAGCAGAAGGAAACGCGCGCGCTGGTTCCGGCCTCGGCGGTGCTGCACCTGCACGACCGCGACTGGGTTTACGTGCCGGCCGGCGGCAACACGTTCCGGCGGGTGGAGGTGACGGGCGGAAAGACCATCGCTACCAACATGCAGGAAATCGCGACGGGCATCGCGCCGGGCGACCGCGTGGTTTCGAACGCGCTGGTCTTGCAGAACACGGCGGAGCAGTAGCCGATGATCCGCGCCCTGGTCGACTACGCGCTCAACAACCGCCTGATGGTGATGGCGGCGGCCACTCTGCTGCTGGTCTGGGGCGCCATTTCGTTTCACAACCTGCCCGTGGAAGCGTATCCCGACGTGGCCAACAACTACGTGCAGGTGATCACGCAATGGCCCGGCCGGGCCGCCGAGGAGGTGGAACAGCAGGTCACCATTCCCATCGAGACCGCGATGAACGGGATTCCGCACCTGGAGCATCTGCGGTCCACGTCGCTATTCGGGCTCTCCAGCCTGATGCTGATATTCGACGACCAGTCGGAGAACGACTGGAACCGGCAGAAAGTACTGGAGCGGATCTCCACGGCGACGCTTCCGAACGGCATTCAGCCGCAGATCGGTACGGACTACAGCCCGGTCGGCCAGATCTACTTCTACCACCTGCTCAGCACCAACCCCAGGTACGACGTGATGGATCTGAAGTCCATTGAGGACTGGGTGCTGGAAAAGCAGTTCAAGTCCGTGCCAAACGTGGTGGACGTATCGAGCCTCGGCGGCATAACCCGGGAGTACCAGGTGCGCGTCGATCCCGACAAGCTGGTGTCCTATGGACTGAGTATCGGCCAGGTGGAGCAGCAACTCGCCAACAACAACGTGAATGCGGGCGGAAGCTTCATCGAACAAGGGCTACAGCAAGTCAACGTGCGTGCCGTGGGTCTGTACACCGACGTGCACGACATCGAGCAGACCGTGATCAAGACCCAAAACGGCACGGCACTGCGGGTGAGCGACATCGCCACCGTGACGCAAGGCCCCAAGATTCGCCTGGGCCGCAACGGCAGGGCCGTGCGTCGCGAGAACGGCCGGATCCTGGACATCGACGACGTGGTGGAGGGGATCGTGCTCTTGCGCAAAGGCGCCAACTCGGATTCGACCCTCGATGCCATCCATGACAAGGTCCAGGAACTGAATGAACGCATTCTGCCTCCCGGAGTGAAAATCGTTCCATTCCTCGATCGCAGCGACCTGGTCCATTTGACCACCCACACGGTGCTCCACAACCTGACCGAGGGCATTCTGCTGGTGGCGATCATCCTCTTCATGTTTCTGGGGAATGCGCGCGGCGCGCTGATCGTGGCGCTGACCATTCCGTTCTCGCTGTTGTTCGCATGCATTTGTCTCAGCCTGATCCACGTTCCGGCGAACCTGCTCTCGCTGGGCGCGCTGGATTTCGGGATGGTGGTGGAAGGCGCGGTGGTGATGGTGGAGAACATCGTGCGGTACCTGGGCCGCAAGCACGAGGGAACGGCGCTGGGATCCATACGCGAAGCCGCGCACGAGGTGCAAAGGCCGGTGTTCTACTCGATCGGCATCATCATCACGGCGTACTTGCCGATCTTCACGCTCGAGCGCGTGGAGGGGCGCCTGTTCAAGCCCATGGCGTGGACGGTATCGTTCGCGCTGCTGGGATCTCTGCTGTTCTCGATGATCGTCGCGCCGGTGATTTCCAGCCTGTTCTTCAGCAAGAACGCTCGCGAGTGGCACAACCCGGCGATGGTTTGGATTACGCTGGCATACCGCCGGGCCCTCTACCTGGCGATCCGGCTTCGTTGGCTCACCCTGGCGGGGGCGGCGGGGGCCGTGGCCCTTTCGTGGTATCTGGCCTCGAGCGGCGTCATCGGCTCCGAGTTCCTTCCGCACCTCGACGAAGGCGCCATCTGGGCGCGAGCCACCCTGGCGCCGAGCACCGGAGCCACCGAGGGCACGCGCGTGATGAACCAGGCGCGGGTGATTCTGGCATCGTTCCCGGAAGTGACTCAGGTGGCCAGCCAAATCGGACGTCCGGACGATGGAACGGACACCACCGGCTTTTTCAACACGGAGTTTTTTGTCGACCTCAAACCCAAGGAACGGTGGCGGCCTGTGTTCCAGCGGAACAAAGAGGAACTCGTCGCCGCCATGGATCGGGAACTGGAGAAGATTCCCGGCGCGCTGTGGAACTTCTCCCAGCCCATCGCCGACAACATGGAGGAGGCGGTCAGCGGGGTGAAAGGCCAGCTTGCCATCAAGATCTACGGCGACGACTTGAAGGTGTTGGAGGCCAAGGGCGAAGAGATCGTCAGCGTCATGCACACCGTCCGGGGCATCGCGGACCTCGGCTTGTTCCGCGTGATCGGCCAGCCCAACCTGGAGTTCCAGGTGGACCGCGCGCGGGCGGCTCGCTATGGAATCAATGTGGCCGACGTGCAGGACGCCATCGAAACCGCCGTGGGGGGCAAGGCCGTAACCCAGGTGCTCCAGGGCGAGCAGCGCTACGACCTGGTGGTGCGTTATCAGGCGCCCTACCGGAGCACCAGGGAGGCGATTGAGAACATCCGCCTGGTGAGCCCTTCCGGCGAGCGCGTTTCCCTGGCGCAACTTGCCAACGTCGAGGTGCTGGATGGCGCATCGGAGATCTATCGGGAAGCCAACTCGCGGTATGTGGCCATCAAGTACAGCGTGCCCGTCCGCGACCTGGGAAGCACGGTGGAGGAGGCTATGCGCAAGGTGAGCCGGCAGGTGAAGCTTCCCACGGGTTACCACATCGATTGGGCGGGCGAGTACGAGAGCCAGAAGCGCTCGTCGAAGCGGCTCATGATCGTCTTGCCGATCACCATTCTGGTGATTTGCCTGATTCTCTACACCATGTTCCAGGATTTCAAGTGGGTGATGCTGATTCTGGCCAACGTGGCGATGGCGCCGATCGGCGGCCTGCTCGCGCTTCTCATCACGCACACGCACTTCAGCGTCTCTTCGGGCGTGGGATTCCTCGCGCTATTTGGTGTCGCGGTGCAGACTGGCGTCATCATGCTGGAATACATCAACCAATTGCGCGCGCGGGGGGAAGCGGTCCTGACCGCCGCCGTCAACGGATCGGTGCAAAGGCTCCGCCCCATCATGATGACCATGCTGGTAGCCAGTTTCGGATTACTGCCCGCGGCTATGTCGCGCGGCATCGGCTCGGATTCGCAGCGGCCCTTCGCGATTGTGATTGTAGGTGGATTGGTGGCGGCGCTAATCCTGGGTGTCTTCCTCTTGCCGACGCTATACGTATGGGTAGCCGGCGAGCGCGATGTGCTGCCGGAGGCGGAAGTGAAGGCGGAGGATGAGTAGCGGGGCGAAGGCCGCGCCATCTGGATTACAGCAAGCACCCGGCTAACCCTGTTTGAATCTATATCTCAGCGCAAGTACTTACTAATCAACCCGCCTGGCCGGTTACCTCCACCGTTTCCAGCCCGCTCTGCGTACGCGCCGCCAACGCGCACATTCTGTTGGCGCAAACAGCACGCCTATCACGAGTAGCCATCTCGCAGAGCAGCCTTGCTGTAGCGCGGTTGTGGAGAATTACTCCATTGACAATCATTTCTTATCGCCATAAGATATAGACGTACTAAGACTCTCATCACCTTTGGCGCTACTTGGCCCTTCCGCGCCGAGGGGGTGTAAGGAGGCCGGACCCGGCAAGGGCCCGTAACTTGGCCCGCGCGCTGCCGTAGCGCTTGACGCACGACGTAGTGCCCACCGTGGCCGGTCGAGTGGTTTGTGAAGCAAGCGGTGGTGTGTGCCACTGCCAAGAGCCGGTCCCTCCCCGTCCGATCGGCTCGTTTCCCAAAGAACATCGGAGGTGCGTGTATGCGACGAATACTCTTCATTTCCATCTGTGCGATCCTCACGGGCCTTGGACCGCTATTCGGCCAAGGCATGACGGTGGTGGGAGCCGGGTACTCCGCTCCTTCCATCATCCGGGTTGCACCGGGCCAGATCACTACGTTCTTCGTAACCGGACTGCAAACGGTTCTGTCTCAGCGGGTCGCGGCCACGAGTTTGCCGCTGCCCGCCACGTTGGCCGGGATCTCCGTCGCCTTGAACCAGCCAGGACCGAAATCGTATCCCGCTCCGTTGCTGGCGGTCCAGCAGACCTCGGTTTGCAACGATGGCGGTAGTCCACCGTCTTCCCCGTCTCGCACGCCGAACTGTTTCATCACCGCCATCACGGTGCAGATTCCGTTCGAGCTTCCTTACTTGGATCCTGTCGGCGGACTGATCGACACCGAAGTTGTGGTGAGCGAGAGCGGGAGCGTCAGCAAGGGCTTCAGAGTCTTTCCCGTGGCGGACAACATGCACATCTTGAACACGTGCGATTCTTTTCCGCCTGTAAGCTCGACAACGGCTTCATGCAGACCCGTCGTCACCCATGGAGACGGCACGCTGGTCACCGCCGATTCCCCCGCAAAAGCGGGCGAGGCGATCGTTGTCTGGGCCTTCGGAATGGGAAAAGCTCAAATCCCGATACAGACCGGGGTGGCGACTCCGCCGCCGCCGCAATGGGCTCCGATCAACGCTATGGAGCCTAATGGGCTCTTATTCGATCTCTCAACCAATGCCGCGCCGAAGACTCCGCTTTATCCGTACCCGGTTCACCCTCCCAGCGCCGACGGCCGTTCGCTAACACCCGGTTACGTGGGGCTGTATCAGATTAATGTCACAATCCCAAAAGATCTTGTGACCAGTTTTGCGTGCGGAGGAGCCTTCCAGTCGAATCTGACTATCGACATCGGACTCATGCTTTCATTCGATGGCGCTCCGATCTGTGTTGAGGCTGCACAATAGCGGCGTGGGCGAAAATCAATCTTCTGCGCGTCGGCAATAGCGAGCACGCCGGGACGGATATCCGGCGTGCGCCACGCTTTTCCGCCATCGCTGCTCACGCGTTACGGCGCACCTGTAGCGCGCCCCAGTTGCGCACGCGGGGGGAAGCGGTGCTGACTGCCGCGGTCAACGGATCGGTGCAAAGGCTCCGCCCCATCATGATGACCATGCTGGTAGCCAGCTTCGGATTACTGCCCGCGGCGATGTCGCGCGGCATTGGCTCGGATTCGCAGCGGCCCTTCGCGATTGTGATTGTAGGCGGATTGGTGGCGGCGCTAATCCTGGGTGTCTTCCTGCTGCCGACGCTATACGTATGGGTAGCCGGCGAGCGGGATGTGCTGCCGGAGGTCGGAAGTGAAGGCGGAGGAAGAGTAGTGGGGCAAACTGCGTTGCCTGCTCCGCGATGTGCCGCACCGAAAGCTTGGTGTTGCGCAGCAGCGCGGTGGCCGCCGCCAGCGCGTACTGGCCTCCCGAGCCGATGGCCGCGATAATACTCTCGCCAACGGTCTGGCGCTTTCGCGCGCGCGTTGTCTTCTTAGTGGCCGGTTTGGATATCCTCTGCTCTTTCATTCATTGCGCCTGACGCAGCTTCCCTTTCTAATTCCCGGAGGGCCTCTCTACGCGATCGACGACAATGACATCCAAGGGGATCTTGCCCGGCGAGAGCCTTAGGCCGAGCTGCTTCTGAAGCGCGGTGATGATCGAGGGGCCCGATGGCTCAGCCGGAGCCTCTGCCGCAGGGGCCGGTGCAGGCGTCTCCTGGCCGTTGAGGAAAATCGGCCCCTGCGGCCTGGGGGGGACGAATTCCAGGTGGACATTGAATCGCCCCGTAAGGCCGGTCTTATCGACCACTGGACGATCCACATAGCTGGGGAGCATCCGGCCGGCAAGTTCCGCCATGGTGACCCCATCCCAGTCGGCGCTCATTACGTCCCCACTCATCCTCATCCGACCTCCACCACAATATTTCGGACCCGGATCGCCCGGCTTCGGACCCGCATCCGACAGGTTAGTCAAATCGATCGGAGTGCAATCTCCAGCTTTCGAGGGTCGCAGTTCAGGATTTTGTTCGGCGACGGTCAGTTCGTAGACGGGGGTGTCCCGAGGCTCTTTGTGGACCTTAAGATTGAATCTATCTTCAAGGAGCGTCTGGAGCATTGGTCCCAGCATCTCCGCGGGGGAGGCTTTGGCCTCGGGCTTTGCGGAAATAGAG
>Ga0182021_10000883_pt1 | contig 33896 bp, 33 predicted proteins | sample 612E3MmetaG_FD_120493 | JGI IMG/M metagenome (GOLD analysis project Ga0182021, IMG submission 120493) | Permafrost microbial communities from Stordalen Mire, Sweden - 612E3M metaG (Illumina Assembly) | ecosystem: Environmental > Terrestrial > Soil > Wetlands > Permafrost | place: Sweden... | reverse complement strand
TCCTTCCACCGCGCCGGGACGGCTTTGAAGGTAGCGGGAGCATTGCCCAGGTAGCTATCGTCGTAGACTTTGGCGCGGATGACGGCATGCGGGCAGACCAGCACGCACTTGCCGCACTGTATGCAGAGGGCCTCGTCCCAGACCGGGATTTCGAGCGCGATATTGCGCTTCTCCCATTGCGCGGTGGCGGTGGGGAAGGTGCCGTCGATGGGCATGGCGCTCACCGGCAGATCGTCGCCATTGCCGGCGATGATCTGGGCCAGTACGTCGCGGACGAAGGCCGGGGCGGCGGCGGGGACCGGGGGCCGCAGGTCGAACAGCGAGGTGACCTTGTCGGGAACCTTGACTTCCTGGAGGTGGCTGAGCGACGCATCCACCGCCGCATAATTCTTCTGCACCACGGTGTCGCCGCGCTTGCCGTACGTCTTCTTGATGGCGTACTTGATGGCGGCGATGGCCTCTTCGCGCGGCAGCACGCCACTGATGGCGAAGAAGCACGTCTGCATGATGGTGTTGATGCGGCCGCCCATGCCGGTGACCTTAGCGACTTCGTCGCCGTGGATGACGAAGAACTTCAATTTCTTGGAGATGATCTGCTGCTGCACCAGGCGCGGCAGCTTGTCCCAGACTTCGCCGGCGTCGTAGGGGCAGTTGAGCAGGAAGGTGGCGCCGGGTTCGGCGAACTTCAGCATATCGATGCGTTCCAGGAAGGAGAACTGGTGGCAGGCCACGAAATTCGCCTTGGTGATCAGGTAGCTGGAACGGATGGGCTTGTTGCCGAAACGCAGGTGGGAAGTGGTGATGGAGCCGGACTTCTTGGAATCGTAAACGAAGTAGCCTTGCGCGAAGTTTTCGGTTTCTTCACCGATGATCTTGATGGAGTTCTTGTTGGCGCCCACGGTGCCATCCGCGCCGAGTCCGTAGAACAGCGCGCGCACGGTGCCCGGGGCCTCGGTGGAGTAGTCGGGGTCGTAATTCAGGCTGGTGTGGCAGACGTCGTCGTTGATGCCGATGGTGAAGTGGTTCTTGGGGTTCGGCTTGGTCAACTCGTCGAACACACCCTTGACCATGGCGGGGGTGAATTCCTTGGAGGAGAGCCCGTAACGTCCGCCGATCACTTTCTTGGCCACGCCCATTTCGGCGAATGCCGTGATGACGTCGCAATAGAGCGGCTCGCCGGTGGCGCCGGGTTCCTTGGTGCGGTCGAGGACGGCGATGGATTTGACCGACTCGGGGATGGCGGCGACGAAGGCTTCAATGGAGAAGGGCCGGAACAGGCGGACTTTGAGCAGGCCGACCTTTTCGCTCTTGGCGAGCATCGCTTCCACGGCCTCATGCGCCACTTCGGCGCCCGACCCCATGATGATGATGAGACGCTCGGCATCCGGCGCGCCGAAGTAATCGAAGAGGTGGTACTGGCGCCCCGCGACAGTAGCGAACTTGTCCATCGCGTTCTGCACGATGGTGGGCGCGGCCAGGTAGAACGGGTTGCAGGCTTCGCGGCACTGGAAGTAGACGTCGGGATTCTGCGCCGTGCCGCGGATGAAGGGGCGATCGGGACACAAGGCGCGGGAGCGGTGGGCGAAGACCAGCTTCTCGTCGATCATGGCGCGGATATCGTCGGCCGAAAGCTGCTCGACTTTGGCGACCTCATGAGACGTACGGAAGCCATCGAAGAAATGCATAAAGGGGATGCGGGATTCCAGCGTGGCGGCCTGGGCGATCAGCGCCATATCCATGACTTCCTGCACCGAATTGGAGGAGAGCATGCCGAAACCGGTGGAGCGCGCGCTCATCACGTCGCTGTGGTCCCCGAAAATGGAGAGTGCCTGCGCGGCGAGGGCGCGGGCCGCGATGTGGAACACCGTGCTGGTGAGTTCCCCCGCGATCTTATACATGTTGGGGATCATCAGCAGGAGCCCCTGCGAGGCGGTGAACGTGGTGCAGAGCGAACCCGCCTGCAAAGCTCCGTGACAAGCGCCGGCGGCCCCGCCCTCGCTTTGCATCTCGATGACCGTTGGCACGGTGCCCCAGATGTTGGTCTTCTCTTCGGCCGACCACTGGTCGGCCCACTCGCCCATGTTGGACGAAGGTGTAATCGGATAGATGGCGATGACTTCGTTAGATTGATGCGCGACGTATGCGGCCGCCTCGTTGCCGTCGATGGTGACCTTCGGCCGGGCGGTGGTGGTGGATGAGTTGCTCAACTCTCCCCTCCTTTATTAGTGTGGGATTCAAGTGCTTAAACCATATTATAAGACCCTGTTGTCGTAAAAATCTACAGGTTTTTGGACGATAAACTGCGCGCGGCGCAAGTTGTTGGATTTATGGGGCGAACGAAAAAACGTGAATGGCGTTGTGGTTCGCGCGGGAGCGGCGGCGGACGCAGGAGCGAAGCGGGGAGGCAGCCCCCGTCAGGCTCTAAGCGGCTTAGGAATAATGGGTTACGGATTCGGATGTGGATGTCGCGACTACCAGGTGAGCGCGGAAGCGTCGCGGGTGTCTATCGCTGCCCGCAGTTCCCGCCACTCTTCCTCCGCTACAGCACCGCTATATTGACGCCCACTGGCGAAATATCGTTCGGCACCGTCCCAATCATCCGTCAACGCACACAACTTAGCCATGCGATAGTGTGGATACTGATCGTTCGGGTTCAGGTCCAAAGACTTTGCATACCCGTCTTTTGCCTCCCTGAAAAGCGCCTGGGCCTGTGCTTCCGCCCCGTCGCTTCGAGCTTGGAAAGCCTGCATTCCTCTCAGCAAACCCATGTTCTGCATGGCGCGGACCGAAGTGGGCCGCAACTCCAGCGCTTCCTTGAATCGGCTCTCGGCGGTCGTCCAGAACTCCTGCCTGGAAGAATCCGCCGCCACCGCACCCTTCCGCATGTAGGCGATGCCGAGACCGTTGAGGACTTCGAAGCGCGCCTCGCCGGATGTCATCCGCGCCTTGTCCTTAAGCAAGCCTTCGCCCAACTCGACGGCCTTCTCCAGGTAGAGCGGCCGGAGGTTGTCGGAGTCGCCTGACAAATGCCCGCCCATCACGGCATAGAGGAACACCTTGAGGCTCTCCCCCAATGCCAGCAATTCGCTTCCTTTTTCCCCGCGCGCTTGCGCTGCCTGGCTGGCTTCCGCCAGGTACCCCTCCGCCTTCACGAAGTCTTCGTTCCGGTAGCGCTTGGTGTGCGCGTATGCCAATTGCAGCAGAACCTCGGCGCGAAGATCGGTTTGGGCTTTCAATAGCTGTTCGAAGCCATCGATCGCGGCGCCGGTTTCGCGCAGTTCGGCCTGCACCAGAGAGCGGTAAAAAATCGCCAACTGGAACCGGGGATCGAACGCGGCCGCCGCGCTGAAGCTTCGCTTCGCCTGACACAACAACTCGCCGCTTCCGGTGGTCAGGTAGGACCGCAGTTGTTCGCGGCCGGCGACGAAGCTGCGCAGTGCGTCGGGGCTGCTGGTTGGAAGGGGACTAGGAGGCATGAGCTTCCACCGCCTTTACATAAACATCATAAGCGAACGCCTCCAGATCCGGCTCGACGGTTGCCGGGTTGATGGAATGCGTCAAGACCCTGAGATCGCGCAAGGATGGGCGGGACACGCAGGCATAAGCAAGGCCGGCGGTGGTGGCGGCGGGCGCGATCCAGCCACCCGAAATTCGCACCTTTGGTTTCATGAACACGCCGGCCAGGGCCGCCAACGGGATCTTCACCCCGCCGACTTGCAGGTCGCTCTGGGGTTCGGGCAGCTCATCGCGAAACGCCGGCAAGCCGGCGTTGAAGAAGAGTTCCGGCAAAATCGGCGAAATCTCGAATGGCAGCGGGGCGCCGATTGACTGTATGCGGGCGCGCACGCAGGAAAGCCAGAACGCTACCTGGCCCTGCACGTGGTCGCCCACCTCGGTGAACGGACGAAGTTCAATACTCCGGCCGATTCTCCACACCATCCACGCCCAAACGAGCACGGAGACCACGCCGGCAAAGAATGCGGCGTATTCGAGCAACTGGACCGCCCAGGCGAATTCCCGCTTGAACCAAAGAGCACCCCGCACTTCCGCCAGGGATTCGACGGCGGCCTTCCTCACACTCTCCGAATCCGATTTCAGCGCCGCCACGTACTGTTCTTCGGCCTTTTCCGGGACATCCGCACTCTGGTAGTACCGTGCGCCGGCCAATTCCCGATTTTGAGCGGCGGCCGCCGCCCGAACCCTCTCGATGCCGGCGAGGGCCTCCCGGCGTGCCGCCGGCTCCAGTTCCTTGGCGGCGTCCTGGAAATACTTCTCGGCTTCCACCCATCGCCCGAGCCGCTCATAGGTTTGAGCAAGGTCCAGGTTCGCGCTCTTCACCGCCGGCGTCGGTTTGGGAATCGGCTGGGCTGGCTGCGCCAGGCGCGCACCTGGCGATGCCGCCGCTGCCTGGGCGGTCTGTGGGTCCGCCTGTCCGGACAGCACGCAACAACCGAGCAGCGGAATGACAACCACCGCCAGTCCACGGAACTTACTCAAGGCTTCACCCATACCAGTAACTGCTCCTGCTTCTCCGGCCCCGCCAACCGCGGGTGCATATAGGGAATGCGCGCCAGGCCTAGCGCGGTCGAGAACAGGAACCGGAACCCGGCGCCGCTCGCGATCTCCCGAACCTCTTCCAGGGACGGCCTTCTGAGCCGTCCGGAAATGTTAAGAGCCAGATGTCCTCTTCGCCGCAGAATCCGGTAGCTCCCCTCTACCGCCGGCCGTAAGAATCCACTAACCCAGTTCTCGTACGGCCGATGCCGGATGAAGCTCTGCGTTGGCTCATTGGAATACTTCTCCCAATCATAATAGGGCGGACTGGAAAATACCAGGTCAACGCTGCGTCTGGACAGCGTGGGCAGAATATCCTCGGCGCAGCCGCGAACAATTTCGGCGCGCCCCTGAGTCAAATTCATGTCCTCTACAAAAGCCACCGTGCGCTCCAGCCCGCTGACCTGCTGCCCGCAGGGCTCAATCCCAATGTACGACCGGTTTAGGGACAACGCTCCCATCAGGCGGCCCCCATAGCCGGCCGAGAAATCGAGGACCGTATCCCCATCGTGAGATAGGGCGCCGATGATGTTACGCGCCACGGTGGGTCGAAAGTTAGAGACACTCGCGGCTCCTGGAAAGCTCTTCAACATCCGGCGTAGAGTCGCGGCGTTGGCGCCGAAACGATCGGGCCACACGGTCCACGCCCGCTGCAGAGCTTTTCGAAGCAGGCAATCGTCCAGGAATACGTCCATCGGACTTAAGTATCTACTTACTCGAACCGACCACATTTGCGGATGATAACTGTTGGCAACACGCAAGCCGACATTGGAGCCACCGAAACCCTGCTCTCCAATGCGTCTCAGCGGACGATTCGACAAGGCGCGAAACTCGGCTGCGATGGCGGTCTCCGTAAGTTTGTAGAGCGGGAACCCTTCTCTCCTCCAGAACTCGAACGCCAGGTCGAGCAGTTTCCTTTGCCGGCGCGCGGGTAGCGCCTGCCACGTCAATCCGCGGACCGTAATCGGGTCGAGCTCGTGGCCCCGTGACGAAAGCGGCGCAGGCCTCAAGGGGATGGCCATTCAGCGACCCTCCGAACAACCACTGCCGAACGCCGGTAGCGGACGTCCACGAAATCCGGGAGTTCCAGGATCGCGGGCAAGAGATCGTGACGCCTGACCGTCTCAAAACCCAGTTTCTTGAAGAAGCCGATATTCCAGAACATAGCCAGCGCGATGCCTCGGGTTCCATCATTGGCCCGGACGCGTTCCATCCGCGCCTCCGTCAGTGCCGCGCCAATGCCCTTTCGCTGGAATTCTTTCCGGACCGCCAGACCGTAAAGGTACCCTTCGAGCCCGGAATCCAACATCACCAACTGCACCGCTGCGCAGCCCACCAGGCTCCCGCAATGCCGGGCAACGAGGTAATCCTCCAGCCGTAAGTCCGGGCGCTTGGGGCGCCGCAGGGCAAGATAGATCTCCTGGATCTGGGATATGTCGCCGCTTCGTGCTGAGGACACGTCGAACATGGCGGTCGCTGTCCGTATAAATCATCAATATACCAAAATGTTTTCTGGTAGTTCCGCCGGCGGGAAAACGCTAGAATGGGCGCATGGCAGACCCTGGGATCGAACTCGCCTCGCTCGGTCTCGAAGACGTCAAGTCCCTCATGGCGCAACTGCAGGCCCGGCTCAACGCGGCCAAGATCGCCTACTTGAATAACACGCCCCTCGATGAACGGCCGGTGTCCTACGAGGATGTGGCCGCCATCGCGAAACAAGTCATTCGAGTGAACTATAGACTCCAGGAAATTCAGTTCGGCAAGGTTCGCTTGAAACTGTCCGTCCCTGAACTGATTCGGCGTGGCCGCTGAGTCCCCCCCTGTGAGACGTTGGTTCGTATGGATATGGAGGGTGGCGGCTCTGGCCGTCCTGGGCGCCCATCGGGTTCTTGTCTAAAACGTCAACGCCTCCACCAGTTTGTCCAACTCGCCTTGCAGCGCCGTCTTCTTCTTCTGCAACTCCGCCTGCCTGTCGCGCAGGGCGGCCAACTGCTGCTCCAGCGCGTCGAGTTGGCGCGCATAGGTTTGCACCTGCTGCTGCTGTCCGGTGACGTTGTTGAGGCTCTGAATATTGCGGCGCACGCGGTCCTCGTCGGCGTTCAAGCCGGTCATTTTCGTGTTGGCGTCCTGTAGCGCTCGGTCGTTCTCGGCGATCAGGCGCTTCTGGTCCGCGATGCGCTGCAATTGCTGGCGGCCGGCAGCGGTGAGCGCGCGGTTCTGCAGGTAGCTCACCAGGATGTCGGGGCTGAAGTTGGTTACCGCGGTGGACTCTTCGTAGACGCGCTCTTCATTGACCACGAACTCCTGCGTGGCGCCGGCGGCAAGCGCCAGTTCGAAGCGGTAGTTGGTGGCGGTCTTTTCCTTCGGTTTCTGACTGAGCAGCGTGTAATCGGAACGCAGCGGGTGCTCGAGGATCAGAGTCTTGGCCTTCTGATCCACGTTGCGCACGGTGTAGGTGCGCGTTTCCTCGGCGGCGTATTTGGTGTTCACGATGCCGCGGCTGGCGTGGATTTCGCGCATGATGGCGGCCTTGCTGCCGAAGGTTTCGGTGATGCGCGTGCCCAGATCGACGGCGTAGCTGATGAGGCGTTTGTCGCTGGCCTTGAGGGTTTCCATCAGGGCTTCCCCTGCATAGGCGCCCGCGTCGTAGACCGTGATGGGGCCGCCGTCCAGCGTCTTGCCGCTGGAGTTGGTCAGCTCCGCTGCGTTGGTAGGATGTTGCGAACTGTGGTCGGAATAGATCAGCAGCTTGCGCCCTTCGATGGTCTGTTGCAGGAAGGGCAGCATGGCGGATTCGTTCTGGCGGATGGTGACGGGCTGCGCGATGCGGTATTCGAAGAGATCGCCGATCTCGCGGCCTTCGGCGGCGGCGGCGATGGAACTGGGGGCCACGCTGACGGGCTCCCCTAGCCTTGCACCATCGGAGCGCATGAACGCCCTCTTCATCGGGGCCGGCGGGGGCGCGGGAGCGGCCGGAGCCATCATCAATCCCCCGACCGTTCCGACGGCCTCGCCCTTCGCCTCCTCGAACGCGCCCGAATGGACCACCGCCTGTGCCGCGGAATCGTCCGCCAGTTCGGCGGACGGGCGATTCACATACTTAGGCGCGTAGAGCTGGCTGACGAAGGAAATGGGCCGGCCGGACACCAGCGCAAGCTGCACCTTGGTCCAATCTTCGCCGGTGGTGTTGTCCACGATGGCCCAGCCTTCCAGCATGGGCGCCTTGTCGCCGAATATCAGGCGGTAGCTGGATTTCCACACCGCCGCCGGGATCATGTAACTGGCGGTGATGTCGCGCTCCTTGGCGTCCGTGGAATCGATGTACACGCTGCGCTTTTCTTTGGAGCGGGCGGCGGCCAGGGCGGCCAGGTAATCCTTGAACTGCTGCTGCAATTTCGGATCGGGGAAGCGCAGGCCGGTGGCGGCGCCCAGGTCCACGGTTCGAAACTCGCCGGTATCCAGCATGAGATTGAGCTGGTCGTGCTCGGGCTGCTTATCGGTGCCGGCGATGGCGCGGGCGCTGACGATGACGCCGGAAACCGTCTCCGTGCCCAGCTTCAACTCCACGCGCGCCCCCTTCAGTTGATCCAGCATGCCGGGCATTCCGCCAGCGCCGATCTGGAACGGAAACTCGGCCAGCTTGTGGCCCAGCGGATCCATCGAGTCGTAGCGCAGCCCGGCGATCTTGCCGCCGCTAGAGCCGATGGTGAGCGACTTCAACACGTCGTTCATCTCCGCCGCGTTGAAATCCAAACGCGCCGATTCGCCGGCCCCGAGCGTGCCGGCGCGCTCGAAGAAGCCGACGCCGTGCTTGTAGAGCACCACCTGTTTGACGGGCAGATCGGCGGCCAAGGCGGTAGCGGCGCCGAGGATCAGGCTGAGCGGAACGCGAAGTTTCATAGTCTCTCCAAACGGGGAATGCCATGGGGCGCCGCTTCCTTTCAGGCGCCCGTCACTCACCCCGGCTCCTATATGATGACGCGTTTCAGGTATTATCCGTATAGAATCTCATAAGAAGATAGTACATCCTGTTAACCAATGACCAACGCCGCCAGCCAAATTCTGATCGTCGACGATGAGCCGTCCCTGCTGAAGATGCTGACGGTTTACCTGCGGCGGCTGGACTATGCGGTGGTCGCCGCCGACAGCACGGAGAAGGCATGGGCGGAAGTGGAGGCGGCGCCGCATGCGTTCGCGCTGGCGGTGCTGGACGCCACCATGAGCGGGATCCCCATGCTGGACCTGGCGGCGCGCATGCTGGCGGCCGACCCCCGGCTGTGCGTGATCGCCGCCAGCGGGTATCCTGTGGACATAACCGTGTTGCAGGCCGCGGCTCCGGGCAGGGTGATATTCCTGCACAAGCCGTTCTCGCCGGAGATGCTGGGCAACACGTTGCGGAGGATGATTGCCACGCAAGAAGCGGACGTTTGATGCCGCCAGGGAAGTGAGAGCGATCGCGCGCGAGCGGGTGGGGCCGGTGCCTGCCGGGAAGCCGATCCAGCCCAAGTCGGCGCGCAAGAAGCCCAAGCACAAGAAGCCCATCGAGGACGAAGCGCAGTGAGCCGGGCAGCCGTCGTGTCGCGGCGGCAATTCCTGGCCCTGGGCTGGCTCCCGCTGCTTCGCCCGCGGCATATCGGCCTGGCCGGGGCGCGATTCCGCATCCTGCGCAACGGGCGTTCCAAGCGCCGCTACCTGCGTATTCACGGCGATGAGGAGACCGCGCGCCAGGTGCTGGAACGGCACATGGAGACCCATGAGGGCATCGCGTACGTGGTCGAAAGCCGCACCCGCCTGGTGGTGGTGCAATCGCTGAAGCTGGATCCCAACCGCATGTTCTCGCGGGTGGGAGCGGAAGCCAATTTGTGGCAACTGAACCCGGACGCTGCACCGGAGCGGGTGCGCAGCGCGCTGCGGGTGCTGGACAGCGGCCGCGAGAACCTGGTGCGCGCGCTGACCCCGCCCAAGGGCGGCCTGACCATCGCGCTGCACAATAACTCGACGGGCTATTCGGTGGCCGACGAAGTGCCCATCAGCGACCGGACCTCGCTGCGTCAGCCGGGCAATCCGCACGCATTCTTCCTGTGCACGGACCCGCGCGATTTCGACGTGCTGAAGACCTCGCCCTACAACGTTGTGCTGCAACAGCATGGGCCCAAGCAGGACGACGGCTCGCTGTCGCGCCTGGCCGCGGCGCGCGGCTTCCGCTACGTGAACCTGGAAGTGGCGGCAGGGCAGGCGGAGCGCCAGCGGGAGATGCTGAACTGGGTGGAGTGGTACGTTACATGAAGTAGTCTTTGACCTTGTCGAAGAGGCCTTTTTCGCTGGGGCGGTTATCCACCGGCAGGGTTTCCCTCAATTGCTCCAGCATCTTGCGCTGCTCGCGAGTCAGCCGCGTGGGTACCCTGACGCTGACGTGCACGTAGAGATCGCCGCGGGCGCCGCTGTTGAGGACGGCGACGCCCTGGTGGCGCAGCTTGAACTGCGCGCCGTTCTGGGTGCCTTCGGGAATCTTGAGTTTCTGCGGCTGGCCGAGCGTCGGCACTTCGATCTCGCAGCCCAGCGATGCCTGCGCTAGATTCAGCGGAATGGTGCAGTGCAGGTCGTTCTCGTGGCGTTCGAAGAACGGGTGCTCCTTGACCTTGAGGAACACGTACAGATCGCCGGAAGGGCCGCCGCTGGAGCCGGGTTGGCCTTCGCCGGCCAGGCGCAGGCGGTTGCCGTCGGCCACGCCCGCCGGGATGTTGACCTTGAGCTTGCGCTGCACTTGCCGGTAGCCGTGGCCGTGGCATTCGGAGCACGGGTTGCGGATGATCTGGCCGCTTCCGTTGCAGGTGCTGCACGTGCGGCGAATGGAGAGGAAGCTCTGCTGGTAGAGGATTTCGCCGCGCCCGTGGCAGGTGGGGCAGTTGCAGGGCCCGCTGCCGGGTTCGCTGCCGGCGCCCTTGCAGCGCTCGCAGCGCTCCATGCGCGGCACCTGGATTTCGGCGCTCATGCCGAACATGGCGTCCTCGAAGCTCAGTTCCAGATCGTAGCGGACGTCCTCGCCGCGTTGCGCGCGGGTGCGTTTGCGCCCCCCGCCGCCGGCGTTGCCGAAAAGGTCGCCGAAGCCGAAGAAATCGCCCAGGATATCGCCGAAATCCGCGAAGGCCTCCGGGTTGTAACTGGCGGGGCCGCCGGCGCCCTGCACGCCCGCATGGCCGAAGCGATCGTAGGCGGCGCGCTTCTGCGCATCGCTCAGGACGCTGTAGGCCTCGCTGGCTTCCTTGAATTTCTCTTCCGCGTTGGGATCGTCCGGATTACGGTCGGGATGGTAGCGCTTGGCCAGTTCGCGGTAGGCGCCTTTGATCTCCTGATCGCCGGCTTCCCTGCCGACACTGAGTATTTCGTAATAGTCTCTCTTCGACACGGGATTCACTACGGCTACGGTCTGACCGCGACCCTGACCATCGCGGGCCTGAGAAGCTTGCCCTTAAAATTATACCCTCGCTGGAATTCGCCCAGGATGGCCTGGTCTTCCGCATCCTCGGTCTCGACTCGCTCCACCGCTTGGTGCAGGTTTGGGTCGAATGTCCGCCCGGCGGTCTCGATGGGTTCCAGGCCGAGCTTGGTGAGGGTGTCGGCCATGCGCTGGTAGATCAGCTCCACGCCTTTGGCGTATTCGCGGTCGGCGGTTTCCACTTCCAGGGCGCGCTCGAAATCGTCCAGGATGGGCAGCAAGTCGCGCACCATATCCATGGCGGCGAACTGGAAGTAGTCCAGGCGCTCGCGGTCCCAGCGGCGGCGCGCGTTTTCGAACTCAGCCCGGGCGCGCAGCAGGCGCTCCTGCAAGTCCGCCTTTTCCGCCGCGAACTGCTCGCGTTCGACGGCCATGGCGGTGAGCTGGCCCTCCAGAATCGAGTCGAACGGACCACCCTCGGCGAGCGCTTCCGGGGCTTTTTCTTGGGGGTTTTCGGGTTCCACTGCTTTTTCGATTCGCTTTCTTTCCCGGCGATTCCAGATCTTAAAATTTGGCACTTTCCAACGCCCGGCTGGTTTGCAGCACGGCCGCAATCACACGCTCGTAGTTCATCCGCATGGGGCCCAGCACGGCTACTTTGACCGGCACTCCGCTGGCCATGCGGACGGTCATCCCAATCAGCGCCAGATCTTTCATGGACGGATGGGCCTGCTCCAGCCCGACGCGGACCGCCAGCTCGCCGGGAGGCTGTTCCAGAAAGCGGTCCAGCAGTTCCATGAGGCGCTGCTTTTCTTCCAGCGCGTGGAAAAGTTCGCGCATTCTCTCGCGCGTCAGGTGCAGGTCCAGCCCCAACAGGTTGCTGGCGCCTTCCATGTGGATCTGGGGAGAGGTGTCCACATCCAGCAATCCCTTCTGCGACAACATCTGCATCTTGTGCATCGCCGCGTGATACATCTCGCGTTCATTTTCGATGCGGCGAAGCAGTTCGCGGCGCGCAGTACCGAGTTGCCAGCCGCTGAAATTGCGGTTCACGTAATTGCAGATGGACGTCAATTCCTCCGGCGAGGTGGGCTCATCGAGCATGACGACGCGGTTGCGCACCATGTGGTCGCGGGTGACCAGCACCATCAGCACCCGGCGGTCGGAGAGCGGGACCAGTTGGATCTGGTCGAGCTCCTGGGCCAGTTCCGGAATGGCGGCGGCGATGCCCACGTTGCGCGTCAGTTCCACCAGGATGTAGGAGGAGCGCTCCACCCGCTCGCCCACCGTATCCAGCGCCCGGAACTCGTTCGTCATGCGATCCGATTCGGTGGCGGGCACGCCCCTCGTGGCCAGCGAACCCACGAAGAAACGGAACGCCTTCTCAGTGGGCACCCTCCCGGCGGAAGTGTGCGGCTGGGAAAGGTAGCCCTCGTCGGCGAGGTCCGCCATCACATTGCGTATGGAGGCCGGACTGAGCGTATTGTGGCGGCGCTTCGAAATGGTGCGCGATCCCACCGGTTCCCCGGTATCGATATACGCCCGGACAATCGAAGTCAGAATGTCCCGATACCTGAAATTCAGCGGCGCGTCCGTTCTCATAGACCCTTGAACATCGACACTTCCCTACACCCTAGTTTAGTTGGGCGCGGGGCAACGGGTCAAATGACACGCGATTCCGCAAGGCGAGGAGACCTATATCTTGTGCCGAACGGAGGGCCGTCAGGAAAAGGAAAAAGCAATCCGGAAACGTTTTTCAAGCCGGATGGAGGACGCACTGAAGCGCTTGGCGAAGACCATTGCGGCCGGCTGAAAGATCGCAACAAGATGGAGCGGCGCTTGAACGGCATTCAGGCTCGGCATTCTTCGGTGAGGGATATGTACGAAGTTGCGCTCCGCGACACGCCCGAGGGCGTACGCCTGTTCTGGCAAGTCAAAGAAGACCGCCGGGACCGGCGGAAGTCGATTGGCTCTCTGTGCCAGGAGCCAATCGCTACGGGCGTGGGCTTTACCTGCGCGAAGGCTCCCAACCCGGCATAGCCGGAACCAAACAGGGAAATCCGTTACGATGCCGGAATGGGCGTCGAACTGTTAACGGAGCGGTACAAAGGTCAGATCGCTGGGATTCTCTCCTGCACCTAACCCAAGTTCGTCACGAAATCGGCCAAAAGGGGGCGTTTGGCGGTGACGTCCAGCCCCGCCAGCAACTTCATCGGCTCGCACGCCGGAGCAAACGAGCAAACGGCATCTCACTGCCCACCACTGCTTCCATGCGCCTTACGCCCGGCGAGGATTCCAGGCCAGCGATACCCAGTTCCGTGTCAATCGGATACTGTCCCTTCGAGCAATCGATGCACAGGAAATAGGGGCGCCTCAACTCGACCGGCCCCAGTTTTCGCTCACCAGATCGATACCGCCTATCGGGCGGCGCTGTCCGGAGACCGGAGCGTAGGCAACGCCGTTGTCCGGGCAACTCACCCACGAATTCCGCCAAAAAACCATATATCGACCGCGTTGCCGTAAACTTCAGATTCGTAGATCGAAGATCGTAAACAAGAATACTTCAACCTTTCCCCTGAGTTTTCTGAGTCTTAACGGTTGAGACTTCCCGCTAAATCATTGATTTTCAGCCCCAACTTATGGCTTCTGCCTTCTGGCTCCTGACTTCCAAGTCTTGAAAGGATCTCAAGGGCGAAGCCCTTGGCTAGGCGTCGATTTACAGGTTCCGGCCGATTGGACGATAGAAAGTGAGTGGCTCAAAGCCGGTAAATCCTGCGGTTGGCTGGAAGACAGCCAGTCCGGAGAGTCACCATCATCAGCGAAACGATTAGATCTGCACCGTTAGACGGCGCGGGAGAGTCGCGTATCGGCTAACCACCACAACTGTCCGTCGCCGCGCAACTTCCACCCTCAGGCGGGCCCTGCTACCGGGCGTTTGCGGCCTTCCCCGCTGCCAGATTCATTTTCAATCCGAAATCCGGATCGGATGGCGCAGGACTCATGAGAGCACGCTCCACCATCTCCACGATGACTACGTCGGGTCTTTCACGATCAATCAGATCACGATCGAACAAGTCCGACGTCACGTATACGGCTTTGCGAAAATGCCGCGACAGCAGGTCGCCAAGAGCAGTACCGAAAGAATCACGGAACATCACCAGAGTGGGCAAGCCCTCACCGCCACTACGAATAGAAATCGAGCGCGCGCGCCCATCGGGAATACTTGTTACGAGTGGGCTCGGCCGTACATCGTCACAGTCCTCGCCTAGCGAGGTATCGCCGAGCATGCGAGCAAGATCTCCCAGCCGGAAAGATCTGACAACCGGGGCCTCCGACTCCGGGAACGGCTGAAGGGTCGGTACCACAGGCGCCATCGCCGCCATCAGTTGACGATATCCCACATAAGCGCCAAATGCGTTCCAATGAGTGTCCGTGTGATAGTATAGCGGCCTATTGGAAGACTTAGCCTGTAGCAGCGCCCTCCTTACATCAATGAGCGGTACGGTCGAGTGTTGCCGAAAGTAAGCCACGAGTTGGTCGAGTCGCGAGAGATGGCCCAGGCGCGTAATCCTCATGGGAACATACTCAGGATAGATGCTGTGCTTGTCTGGGGCAATGATCACAAAGAAGGGCGTGCGTCGCTTTATCAAGAAGTCCCGCCGTGCCGCAAACAATCTCTCCCATGCACCCAGCTCCGGCTCTGTTAACGGATGTATGTTGCGATAGTTATCCAAGGCATGGTAGCCGGCATAGAACAGCCACTCACCCCTGCCCACTACCACGTCCGGCGAACTCGATATTCCGAGCACCTCCCTTTTCACGGAAGTCTGTAGCTGAACCAACGTCCCGCGAAAACCAAAATGATCGTGAAAATACTCCTTGTAGGCCTGCGAGAATGCGATCCAGGTACTTACGTCGCGGGTAACCGCAGGCAGTTTCGCCAAGGTCCGATTTTCCTCGGCGGACGTGACTTGGCCCATGCCAAATATCATTCCCAGCATCGGCGCCCATATTGCGGAACAAAACCCAATCGTAAGAGCCGTACTCTCGACGTATCCGATAAGTCGTCTGCGATCCATGCGTTTTCCTGCTCAGAATCGGAAGTAAATAAACGGGTTGTATGTTCCAGCCGCCGAGAGTGCAGCCGCGGTTATAAATATGGCGCCAACGATCGAGAATCGCGCCGCGGCAAAGATGCCCTCAACCACGACCGCCGCCCGGCCACTCAAAGCCTCAAGCGCGCCATTTATTCTCCTATTGATCTCGGGCACTACAGGTAAACACCCCGTTACGCCTATGCAGATGGCGAGAACAAGGTCGGGAGTGAAGTACAGGGCGATATCCGACGTGGCATCCTGTGGCGCCAACCCAATCATCGAAGACAAAAACCGGAGTCCATGCCCAATGCCGTCCGCACGGAAGAACACCCAGCCCACCATTAACACGATGAGAGCATATAGATGCCGTAATGGCCATGGAAAGACGGCGAGTTTCTTTGTCAAGCCCATTCGCTCGAGTACCAGGAAGACCCCGTGAAATAGTCCCCAGATAACAAACCGCCAGTCCGCTCCATGCCACAACCCACACAACACAAAAACGATGAGGACGTTGCCATAGAGCCTCAGGCGGCCCCCCCTGATGCCCAGAGGAAAAAATAGATAATCGCGCAGCCACGTGGAGAGCGATATGTGCCATCGCGTCCAGAACTCCGTGATGGAGCGAGAAACGTAAGGATAGTTAAAATTCTCCGGAAATGTGAAACCAAACATCCTAGCGAGTCCGATCGCCATATCCGAGTAGCCGGAAAAGTCATAGTATATCTGGAGTGTATAGCACATCACGCCGAGCCAAGCGAGTGATGTAGTCAGTTCCGTTCCTTTGAGGGCGAATACTTTGTCGGCGGCGACCGCTACGGTGTTCGCAATGACTAGTTTCTTGCCCAGGCCAACGACGAAGCGCCGGATTCCGGTCGCAAACTGCTCCAGACCAACGTGCCGGGACTTCAATTCGCGCGCAATAGCGGAATAACGCACGATAGGTCCCGCGATCAGATGAGGGAACAACGTGATGTACAGGCCGAAAACTGTTGGGCTTTTCTCCGCATCGATTTGATGGCGGTAAATATCGATCAAATATGAAATGCCCATGAACGTGAAAAAAGAAATCCCAACCGGCAGACGAATCGCTGGAGACTGCATAGGGGAAAGCCGGAATGCCGTAAGAATGATGTTGACGTTGGCGATCGCGAAGCCGGTGTACTTGAAGGCCGCGAGCAGTGATAGGTTGGAAGCCACACCAATCAACATCACACCACGCCGTTGGCCAGGTGCGCTTGCCTGGGCCATCGCCAGGCCACACCCGTAGTTAATTGCCAGAGACAGCAACAACACTATGACATAACGCCCTTCGCCCCAGGCGTAAAAGAAAATGCTAGCGAGAAGAAGAAATATATTCTGAAGTCGCCAGGGAACAAGGTGGTAGGCAGTCAGGACTATGGGCGCAAAAGCGAAAAGGAATAGCGGGTCGGTAAACAACAGCGGGTTCATAGTAGTTAGAGCGGCTGAACTGAGTTGGAAGTCGCAACGCGACTTGAAACCGCCGCCGATCGGCTGTTCCTTGCGCCCGTCCGGCCCGGCCACCCGATTGGCGCGGTCATTCTCTCACGTACTCGTGGAGGCGCGGCACAGGCCCGCTCCCCAAGTGAAGCCTGCGGCGAACGCGGGAAGCAGTACGTAATCATTCGGTCTAATACCCGCCGAGTGGCGCAGGACGTCAAGAGCCATTCCCATCGACGCCGAACCCGTATTCCCATACTCATCCAAAACCGAAATAATACCAGACCCCTCCCGAAAGCGCAAATTGCGCGCCAATTGAAGGAGCAAATTCGCGTTCGCCTGGTGGGGTGCGATCCAGTGTATATCCCCGATCGTCATACCATTTCGCTCGAGGACGCGCTCACACGCCGCTGTCATCCTGCGGGATGCCTGGAGAATGACCGATTGGCCAACCATTCGGGGTAACGAATTGTCGCATTCGGCGGTGTCGGCAGCTCCAGGATCGATAGGGAACGCCGTGCCTGGCGAACGGATCCCCAGATCATCGACATAGGACCCGTTTGTTGCGAGGAGTATGTCGAGGATTTCAAGCGCTCCGGCGTTTTGATCGGCCGAGACAATCAAGGCTGAGGCCCCATCACCGAAAAGCATGGAGATCGTCGCCGATTTCGGAGAGAGATCGAGCCACGCGGATTGTATCTCCGCGAAACAAAGCGCAACTACTGACGCTGTCCCGGATGTGATGAGCGCTCTGGCTAGTTGGATTCCGTAAAGGGCATTGCAGCAGGCAGCCCGAATGTCGAGGCATGGAATCTCCGACATTCCAAGTGCTTTCTGAACAGAGCAGGCACTTCCGGGAATATAACGGTCTGGCGTCATCGTGCCAAACAATAGATAGTCGATATCGCCAGTCTTAATTCCCGCGTCGCCCATCGCCCGTTCAAGAGCAGTGCAAGCAAGCGCACTGGTCGGCGTGCCACTTCCCGCCCAGCGACGTCTGTGTATGCCGCTAGACCGATAAATCTGCTCGGGCAAAATGCCCAGGACCGGCGCAATCGTCGCATTGTCAATTACCGTGTCGGGGACGTACATGCCGCTGCCGACAATAAAACACTCCTTCGGAGTCATGCCCCATGAACCCGCAAATAACGGTCGATTTCCACGATGGTACGGAAATTTGCGGGATGTATGTCGGCATCGGGCACTCTGAGCGCATACTCAGATTCCACGAATGAGATCAGATCCACAAGAGAGAAACTGTCAAGAATGCCAGATTCAAACAAATCTTGATTCCCATCCACATTGTCGAATCCAAGGCCCTTGGCGCGCTGATCGATGAATTCAAGTAGACGCTGCGACGGAGACATGGCGGTATTGTAGCGCGATGCCGCGAGCGTGTAAAGTATCAGTCTTGTCTCACTTGTCTCATCGGGAACTTCGCACAGGGGATTGGGGGGCGCGACAAGTCACGTAGATTTCTGCGTTTGCGGTGGAGCGGAAGTGCGGAGGAGATTCGGAGAGCAGTGCTCGACGAGTTCCTGCCAATCCGAGAGGTGTTCCTGGGAGGTCGAGCGGTCTGGTAGAGGTTGCGCCGCTCCTGCTTGAAGGCGATCGCGACGTCGCAGCCGGTCTGTTGGGCTAACTGAAGCGCGCCGAACTTCGGAGCTTCAATACCCGCACTTCGGCCGGTGGCTTTCACAGCCGCTTGAACCGCCCGACGCGAGGTTGAGCTTCCTTCCGCCCGGTGCGACTGTCACGCCACGCCGCCTGGGGCTCCCTTGCCGCGGCGCAAGACGAACAGCAACGCGGCCGCCACGACCAGCACCATGACCGCCGCTCCTATTAGCAGCGGGCTCGATGATGAAGGAACGTCCTCGGCGAGTTCGACACGCAGGCCCATCGGGTTGGTGCCCGTGGACCCAGCATTCTGCACCACGAAATCCAGTGTGTTGTTGATATTAAAGTGGCTGCTCGGGCCGATGGTGAGGGGAGTCCAATCGCTAAACCCAACAGAGGTCTGAGAGCCTACCAGATGTCCGTTGAGATAGATGCCAGCGGCGGAATTGTCGATGGCCCACCTTCCACTCAGGCTGAAGTTGGACAGATTGGCTCCGGTCAGCGTGAATGTGGTTCGGAACTGATAGAAGCCTGGTGCGGCGTACGAGGGTGGGTCCGCGGAGGGGATAGAGATCCACCGCGAGAAGCCACTCTTGTCTTCGCGCCATCCAAGCCATCCGGCAGCCGGCGCAACCGCCGCTGTTTGGCCTTCGACTGGCCGGGTTAGATCTTTGTACTGAAACGGGTCACTAAAAGAAAGGGTATAGTGGACATCGATTTGGCCGTCCCGAAGCGGCGCCCCGTACTGATCCACACCGGTGTTGAAGAACGTAGCCCGTTTCGCGCCAAACGTGCCCGCCACGAACAGCAAAGACGCCGCGAGCGTCACGATTTTGAACATGGAGTTTTTTCCAGCCACGGCATTAAGCCTCATGTTGAGTATATCCAAGTACCTACATATATGCCACAGGAAAAAGCGATCCGCAATTTCCGCAATTCGTCCGTAACGCCGGGCGACACCGATCCCATCGGTGCCCAGTGGAACGCAAACTTCACCTCCCACACCATGTCGGCGGAAGTTGACGGTTTCCAGCGGGTTGCGGTTTTGAAAACGGTCTGGGGGCCCTTCCTCTCCGATCGCGGCGTGGCGGAGTGGCTAAAACGGTGTATTCTCACTTTTTTCGTTAGATATATACAGTACAGATAAGTAGCTTATATGAGCGCCATCCAGGCTCCGTGCCGCCACTATGCTATTGACTGTTCCATGTTTCTGTAGCACTATCGAGATATGGAGCCCAGCACTGCGAATCAGATAACGACACAGGGAAACCAGAACTTCTTCCTCTCCCCTCAGTTCCCTATGCAGCGGAGTCCACGTCGCCGTGGCAGCGGTGTTACTGGTGGGCGCGGCGACCGTAATGCTGTTCGTTTTCCGCCGCCGCCGCGGGCGAGCGTGAAGCGGCACCAGTTCCCCGACAGAGCGCGGCGCTGTAGCCGCGGCGGTTCGCAGGGAGTGCAACCGCATGCCTGCCGGGCCAGGGTGCATCTTCGAACTTGGATCTGGAGCGGGATACCTTCGCCAGTCCGTGCCGGAGGCCATCCGGGCGAGGGTTTTCTCTGCTCCAAAGTGCGACTTGTCGCGGATGCGCGCCTCTTGCCATTGGCAGACTCGAGCGGCCCTAACAGGCCTCCACGAGGTTCAAGTACCAGCCGCAACCGCTCATGCTACGATATACTGACTACTCAGCTTACTCAGCTTCAAGACCGAACCATGCAGAACACAGCTAGTGCGGCTCCTTTGCGGACGACTGACGTGACTTATCCCGGTATTCAATGATTGGGGATCGCTCGCCAGGCTTCTCCCGGAAATTGACGTCGCGCTAGGCTCGGCGAGACTGCTGGGTCTCCTTGTAGTCGTCATTTGTGAAGAACCAGCAAACAAGATGGCGCGGGGGCGGCAACGACTTGGGCTGTACCGTCGGCAATCCTAGCGCTGTAACTGTCTGCGAATTGAAGATGGGTCAATACAATAACGTCATAGTCCTTCGCGGCAATCGGACTCTTGTCCCTCGCTTCTTCATAGGTTTCGAAATGGAAGTTCGTCGGGTAACCGAACGCGCCTTTCAATGGCCCATACTCGACCAAGTATCTGGTAGTGGGGTCGGCGTTAATCTGAACAAAGAACCTAAGGGACTTGGCGTTAGGTGAACGGGCGAGAGTTTGGAGGTGGGAAGCGATTGTTTCCAAATACGGATGCTCGGAGCGGATAGCTCTCTCCAATTGCATCGACCAAGCGGCAACGAAGCACACCATCACAGCGATAACCAAGGCTTTCCACAGCCAACGTGTAGTCATTTGCCAAAGGCATGTTCCGACGGCGATAACGGTCATGGCCAAACAGCACGCCGACAGTGTCTGGTAGCCGATCGACCAGCGGGTAGGCCATGCCCAAGGCAGCTTGCCAGTCAAGGAAGCCAGTGCAACAAGGGTCACGGATACTGCCGTGAAGGCGAATGTTCTTCCAACCAGGGAACGTAGCCGTTGGAGCGAGCGAGGGCCTAACCATATAAAAAACGGAGCGGCCAGAAGATAAATCGTAATCGGAAGTGGCCCGATATCCAGAAAGTTCTCACGGAGTAGGGCAAGCCGGGCCGCGGCGTCCTTGCCATTCAACACGAATGGCTCAAATACGGGGGCCACGTGACCACCCCCCGTGATCAGGTAGCCAAACAAGTACCGGGCCTGGAGCAGATAGCTGGCGACAACCACAATGCCAAGCGGTATGGCGAACCGTGCCGCCCGCAGGACTGCAGGACGCAGCGGACGGAGTGGGAATAGTACGACGAGGCATGCCGCGGCTCCGGATAAAAAGGCTGAGTAATGCGAGCTGATCAACAAAGCCGCCGTACAACCAAGGGCGACTACCATCCAGTCACGCGGTTTGTCGAGGAACCAAGCCGGAAGGAAAAACAGAAAGGCCACAGCACAAGTCTCCATGCTGTATGGACGGATTTCCGTCGCGTAGTGGAGGAGCACGGGGAATCCCAGCGGCATGGACGCGGCCAGCGCGGCGATAACAGGATGGGTTCCAGCGCGCCTGGCAGACAACAATATGATGATCGGCGTCAACAGGAAAAAGAGAAAAGGCAAGCTCCTGAGCGCGACTGGCGAGTATCCGAACAAGGTTCCACTCAAACGCAACAGGGCTGTAAAACCACCCGGATCGCCATTCATTGCACGCGAGTGTATCAGCATCATTCCCCAGCCTCCGTTGGGAGCGTTGGGGGAGGAGTAGTGGTGCAACCCTAATGACAGAAAGAATTGTCCCGACTCATCAAACCAGAGATTGGGTGACGCCAGGTGCTCCCATGCAACGAGGAAGAGCGGCAGGCCGATCAGCGCTAAAGCCGCAATCACCGCGATGGTTTTTGTCGCGAGAGAATCCCGCATGGTTGAGTTGGTTGGGTTAAGATTGTTCATGACTCTGGCCGTCTGAAAATGCGCCTTGTCAGTTCTCCGTCAAAAACGGGTTCCAGGCCCTAAGGGGCATCCGCCTGTACGATGTATCTCCAGCAAAATAACTTTCCTAAGTACCCACCGTTGACGGCAGCGGATAGAATCCGCTTGAGTCCCGCGACGGCGCGTTCGAGACCATCGATTGCCGGCACGAGACGCATCCCGACGTAGCCGCCGCTCAACGGCAATCCGATTGTCTCATAAAAAGCGACGTCATTGACGGCGAAACTTTGCTCCTCCAGGACCCGGAGAGTGCATTCTAATGGGGCCTCTGGATCCACGTGCGAAATCAGTTTGCGCGCAATGCGCAAAAACAACATCGGGTTGGGATCGAGAATCACGATGCGGCCAGAAGGCACAAGGACACGCTTGAAGCTGCGGAATGCTCTCTGCACATCACCTTCCCCGACCAAGTGATGCATGCAGTCCTTCAGAACGATCGAATCAAAACTGTGATCCGGATAGTCGGCCAAGTCCTCGGCATTGCTTTGGCGGACGCGGGCATGGGTAAAGATCTGCTTCGCGATGTCGACACCTTCCGAATCGTAATCGACCCCTTCAGCCGCGTACCCGCGCTCGCTCAAATAGGCCACTAACGACCCGTAGCCACAGCCGACGTCCAGAACCCGCTTACCGGTCAGGCGGGCCGCGATCAGCTCATTGTGCTGGCGGTCAATGCGTCCCCAAAGGGACCTCAGCCGTTGGTGCGCATTCTCAATATGCATTCCACAGATCACCGCGAGGAGCAGACGGGATCCCAAGAGGAACCCCTTCAATTGAGCAGAACCGTCTGAGTCTAACCCTTGGTCCGCAGATTCTTCAACGGGAGGGAATTCCCTTTTTTAGCTTCCTGGGAGTCATCGATTGCGCCAGAAAGTTCCATTTTTATTTTCAGGTGAACCTACACATGTATAACCTTTCCCCAGACGTGTCAAGCCTCAAATTCAGCGGTTCCGCGTTCAGGGTTGTGGGGTGGGGTCAAGCAACGGTATCGAAAGGAATTGGCAGGAGTCGTACGATCAGAGCAGGTTCGGATGGGCATTCCGGCGGATTGGCGACGGAGTTGAGGGAGGGACGGCGACACGGATAGCTGCGGGGGCCTTTGAGGCGTGGGGCAAGAAATGGTTGGAGACGGAGGACGGCGGGCGCTGCTGCGGAGGCCGATCGGGGAGCGCGCTTGCGCGTCCTGGTTCCGGCCGATGAAGGCGTGAAAAATGTCGTAGGCCAGGAACGCCATCGACAAGAATGCCTCGATGGCCTTGGCGTCGTGTTTGTAAATGTGGTCAGCTTCCCAACCATTGACCAGTTCATCGAAGCCGAAGTTATCGATGTCCCATCTTTGATGGCCCCAGGCGACGATGCGCCCGGTCGGTGCTTGTGAGCACGGTAAGGTGGTTACCCACACCCAATCGCCGGTTTCCTGGGTAAGCGTTCGATCCAGTTGGCGGCGCACGAAGTAGGTTTCCAAGAACCGTACTGCAGGGCATCGGCCAAAAGCAGATCGAAGGCCCGTGGGTAGGCTGCCAGCACGCGGGCGAGTAAGCGCATCGCGCAAGCGACTTCATCTTTGTCAGGAAGCACCGGTTCGCAGTCCAACAAAACACGCAGGGGCTTGCGGTTGGCGCGAGTCCCGGGCGGGAGCATGAGCATGACTTGCCGATGGTAATACTGAGTGCGCTCTCCCTGTTCGGTTTTCACGGTGCGCTGGCGGCATCCTGCGCAATGGCGGCGGTAGCTGGCATGTTGTTCGTGGCCATCCAGCACCGCGACGTTCAAACCCAGATTCAGAGGCAACGCTTTGTTCCGCTTCAGGCGGCTGTAGACCAGGTGAAGACTGTTCCGCAGTTGGCCAGCATCGACGGCGGCATGCACCCGTCCCATGGTATCGGCGCTGTTCATTGCCCCTCCCAGCCACCGTTTCCAGAAGCGAGCGGCGGAAACGGTTCCCAGTGCATTCAGGCTTCCCATACGCGCCCAGAACATCGCCAGAGCGGATTTCAGGATGAGGGGAGTAGGTAGGCGTCCGTGACTGCTGGCGCCCGTCGGTGACTTTGTCGAGCAACTCGCTGGAGAGGTCAAACACCTTCTTGGCATAGCGAATGAGGCGGTGGAGTAAACCCTCAGTGTCCCGGCATTTTCTTTTCCCGCATGCGCTTCCATTCGAGTTCGGAGACTTCTTCGATGAGGCGTTGCAGTTGCTGGTAATCGTTCACCGCCTGCCGGACGCGGGGTTCCCACGACTTGGGGATGCAGAGCTGTCGCGGCTTTCCGTCGTGGCTTTGGACCAAATACAGGGAGGCGTGTAATTCGCCGTTCGCGCAGTGGCAGGAAGCCTTGCCACATTTGCGGCTGCGAACCGACAAGGTACCGCGAAGCAGCCGGTTGTCGTGAGCCAGTTGGGCGAGCCTGGAGCGAAAGTCCCGTTCGGTAGGCGAGAGGCTGGCGCGGTTCATAGGTGGCTCCTCTTCTGAGCTGTTAATCCTATCTCAAATCGAGACGAGAAACGAGCCCCCTCAGCGAATGCGAATTTGCCTCAGTTCGAGCAGGATGCGCGCCAGATGCGCGGGCGCGGGCTGTCCGCGCCAATCAGAACGCTGGATGCGGAATCACTGCCTCAAATTGGTTTCTTGTCGCTTCGGCAGATCCCCGGCATGGTGGCTATGGTTGCCTCTGCCGCCGCCCGCAGGTTCCGTCAACGGCTGCTTGCTATGATGGGATGCTCTTCAGTCGTACATCCAGCAATACGTACGGTACGCCTGGGCGAACATGTGGTAATCTGAGGTTCGTCATGGAAACTGCTATTCCTCTCTCCAGATTGGAGTCCCAGCCGATGCGGGTCGGCGTATTGGGCTGTGGCCATTGGGGGCAGAACCTTGTCCGTAACTTCGCCAGCCTGGGGGTGCTGGCCGCCGTCTGCGACCCCAGCAGCAAGGGCCGCCAGAAGGCCGCAGAACTTGCTCCCGGGGTGCCTGTGCTGGAGCGCTATGACGCTGTGCTTGCCGATCCCGACATCCACGCGGTCGTCATTGCTACTCCCGCCGAGACACATTTCGCGCTGGCTTCGGAAGCGCTCGAACACGGCAAGGACGTGTTTGTCGAAAAGCCCCTGTGCATCCTTTACTCCCAGGGATGTGCGCTCCACCGGCTGGCGGAGAAGACCGGCCGCATCCTCATGGTCGGCCACCTTCTCGAATATCACCCCGCCGTACTGCGCCTGCGACAGTTGATGGCTCAGGGCGACCTGGGCCGCACGAGTTACATTTACTCGAACCGTCTCAATTTCGGAAAGGTCCGCACCGAAGAGAACGCGCTGTGGAGTTTCGCGCCTCACGACGTGGCGGTCATCCTCCGCCTGGTCGGGGAAGAGCCGCTTGAGGTTACCTGTTGCGGCGGCAGTTACATCACTCCCAACCTGGCCGACGTGACCATCTCCTGCTTGCATTTCCGCACCGGCCTGCGGGCGCACATCTTTGTGAGCTGGCTGAACCCTTTCAAGGAGCAAAAACTGGTCGTGGTGGGCGACCGGAAAATGGCGGTGTTCAACGACTTGTCTAAGGACGAGAAGCTCGTTCTCTACCACCAGCACGTTCATATGGACCAGCGCCAGCCAGTGCTGCAGAGAGACGGCGCCGAGGTCATTCCGATCGCAGCCGACGAGCCCTTGCGCCTGGAGTGCGAGCGTTTCCTGGAAGCGGTCCTGACCCGGCGTCCGCCGCTGACTGATTCCCGAAGCGGCGTGAGCGTCTTGCGGATACTGGAGGCGTGCCAGATCTCACTTCAGTTGAACGGCCGGCCGATTCTGGTTTCCGAGGTCCGGGAGGCAAATTGAGCTACTTTATGCACGCTACAGCGGTTGTCGACTCGCCTTGCGAGATCGGCGACGGCACTAAGATCTGGCACTTTGTGCACATCTCAAGAGGCGCCCGGATCGGGTCGAAATGCGTATTCGGCCAGAACGTGATGGTTGCCGATGACGTCATCGTCGGCAATAACGTCAAGGTGCAGAACAACGTTTCCATCTACACGGGCACCATCATCGAAGACGACGTTTTTCTTGGCCCATCCTGCGTGCTGACCAATGTGACGAATCCTCGCTCGCAGGTAGTCCGGCACTCTCTCTATGAGCGGACCTTGCTGCGGCGTGGCGCCACCGTCGGCGCGAACGCCACCATCGTCTGCGGAGTCACGCTCGGCCGGTATTGCTTCATCGGCGCCGGCGCGGTGGTCACGAAATCCGTGGCGGACTATGCCCTGATCCTGGGCAACCCCGGACGGCAAAAAGGCTGGATGAGCCGGCATGGCCATGTCCTGCACGCGGGTTCCGACGGCATCATGGTCTGCCCCGAGTCCGGCCTCCGCTTCCGCGAGATCGAACCGGGCGTGCTGCGCTGCCTCGATCTGGACGAGGACTTGCCGCTGCCGCCGGAACTCTCGGCTGGCCGCTCCGATTACCGATCGTTCAAAGCAGGCGGAGTTTTATGAGCGTCCCTTTGTTGGATTTGAAACGGCAGAATGCGCCGTTGCGCGCCGAACTGCTCCAGGCCTTCGAACGCGTGCTGGACTCCGGCCAGTACATCCTGGGCAAGGAAGTCGAACAGTTCGAGCGCGCAGGCGCCGCCTTGGCCGGTGCCCGGCACGGCGTCGGCGTGGCGTCGGGAACCGATGCGATCCTGCTCGCGCTGATGGCCCTTGGTATCGGTCCCGGCGACGAGGTCATTTGCCCCTCGTTCACCTTCTTTGCCACGGCCGGCTGCATCGCCCGAACCGGGGCCCGGCCGGTGTTTGCGGATTCCTGCGCAGTCTGTTTCAACCTCGATCCGCAGAGCTTCGAGCATCTCATCTCGCCGCGCACCAAGGCGGTAATTCCCGTGCACCTGTTCGGCCAGGCTGCCCACATGCGCGAGATCATGCAGGTGGCCCGGGCTCACCAGCTTGCCGTGATCGAGGATGCTGCCCAGGCGTTGGGCGCCGCGTACCAAGGGGAGCCAGTGGGCTCGATCGGCACGTTTGGAACTTTCAGCTTCTTCCCGTCGAAGAACCTGGGGGGCTTCGGCGATTCCGGGCTGCTGACGGCGAATGACGACGGGCTGGCCGAGAAGGCCCGTCTGCTGCGGTCGCACGGCGCCAAGCCCAAGTACTTCCACAAAATGGTCGGCGGGAATTTCCGCATGGACCCGATCCATGCCGCGCTGCTCTCGGTCAAGCTGCCGCACCTGGGGGAGTACTCGCGCGGGCGCAACGCCCATGCCTGCAAGTACAACACGCGCCTGGCCGAAGTGGCCGGAGCGGCCGTCAACAATGGTTTCTCCCGCCCCGAGATGGAAGAGCGTGCCGCGTTCCTGCTGCTGCCCGCGCCACACGACGGCAACACGCACATCTGGAATCAGTACACCGTGCGGGTCGTCCCGGGCCGCGGTTGGGTTCGCCCAGAGACGCCGCGCGACGCGCTCCGCAGCTTTCTCCAGGAGCGCGGCATCGGCTCGGAGATCTATTATCCGCGCCCGATGCACCAGCAAGAGTGCTTCGCGTACGCCGGGCCGCATGCGGCTTTGCCGGTGTGCGAGCGTCTGGCGCGGGAATCTGTCAGCCTGCCGGTATTTCCGGAGCTCACCGCGGAAGAACAAGACGCCACGATTGCCGCGCTGGCTGATTTTCTGGCACAGAATCGATGATGCGGGAAAACGGTTCACGTGGGGCGGCTAAACGTAGGGTGACGGCCGCCGGTTGCCGGCACCGGGGTCACTCTGCGGACGCAGTTTGCCGAGGGGACATACGATGAAGATTGGTATTACCGGCGTAGCCGGTTTTATCGGCTCTAATCTCGCCGATGCGCTATTGGGGAAGCACAACGTGGTCGGCGTGGACAACTTATCGATGGGCAGTCTCGCCAACATCGAACATAATCGCGGCCGAAGCGATTTCGAGTTCCACCAGATCGACGTCCGGGATGTTAGTGCGATGCGGACGGCGTTTTCCACGGTGGATCGGATCGTGCACTTGGCAGCATTCAAGATCCCTCGCTACGGCAATGCGCTGGAGACGTTGGAAGTCAATACACTGGGAACTCGCCACGTGCTTGAAATCAGCCGCGACGGCAATCGGCGGGTAATCCTGGCTTCAACATCGGACATCTACGGGAAGAATCCTTCTGTTCCGTTTTCCGAAACATCCGACTCAGTTCTGGGCCCTACAACGATCGGACGCTGGTCCTATGCTGTCTCCAAACTGTTCGACGAACACCTGTCCCTGGCATACTACGCCGCCCATGCGGTGCCCGTCACGATTCTCCGATTCTTCGGAAGCTACGGGCCGCGTCAGCATCTGAGTTGGTGGGGGGGGCCGCAATCGGTGTTTATCGCCGCGGTGCTGCGGAATGAGCCCATCGAAATCCATGGCGACGGCAAACAGACGCGCAGTTTCACATACATTTCCGATCTGGTGGATGGCATCGTTCGCGCGATCGAGTACGACGCCACCCCGACAGCGATCTTTAACCTCGGCAATACGGAAGAAGTCACGATCCTTGAACTGGCGCATCTCGTGAAGGAAGCGTGCGCTACGCCGCACGAATTGAATTTGAAACTGGTACCGTACTCCCAATTCGGCAATTATGAAGATGTCCGGCGGCGCATCCCGGATATCTCCCAGGCCCGCCGATTGCTGGGATTCGAGCCCAAGGTCTCGTTACGGGAGGGCCTTCAACCGACCGTCGCGTGGCAGAAGAGCGCAATGGGGATCGAATGATCTACTGTATTATCCCAGCCTACAACGAGGCCGCCAATCTGCCGCGACTGCTTCGGTCTCTGGCCGAGTGGGCGGCCGCTCATGAAGAGCGCCTGCATTTGATCGTTATTGACGACGGTAGCTGCGACGCCACCGCGGAAATTGCATCCAGCTTCACGGAATTGCCGCTGACCCTCGTCCGCCATGCCACGAACCTCGGTGTGGACCGTGTTTTCTGGACCGGCTTTGAAACGGCACAGCGGTTGGGAGTGCAGGAGAGCGATCTGGTCCTGACGCTCGAGGCCGACAATACCAGTTCCTTGGCAATTCTCAGTGACATGGTGGGGCGCGGCCGGCGCGGAGCGGACCTGGTGCTGGCTTCCTGTTACGCACCGGGGGGAAAAGTCGTCGGTGTGAACGCTTACCGGTTTATGCTGAGCTGGTGCGCGAACTTGCTGCTGTGTTCAATCCCCGGTATGCCGCGTGTCAACACGTTCTCTTCGTTTTACCGCGCGTATCGAGGGTCGCTGTTTCTCGGGATGATGCGAGCATACGGAGAGCGGCTCATCGAAGAGAAGGGTTTCGTCTGCGTTGTCGAGATTTTGCTCAAGTGCAATGCTTTGAACCCGGCGATCGAGGAAGTACCGTTGATTCTGGACGGCTCCCAACGGCAGGGGGCCAGCACTATGCGTGTGGCTCGCACGATCGGCGGCTATGTGCATCTGGCCAGACGCGCGTTTCTCGGCCAGCTCGCGAAACCACAGGCGCTTGAGTCTCGCAAGGCGTCCGCCTGTTCTTGACGAATGCGGATCTTGTCGATCGTCGGAGCCCGCCCGCAATTGGTCAAAGCGGCCGTGGTCTGCCGCGCCATCGCGAACCGCGGTGCGGTGGAGCATATCCTGGTTCACACCGGGCAGCATTACGATGCGCGGTTAAGCGACATTTTCTTCCAGGAGCTTCACATCCCGGAACCGGCGTACAACCTGGGGGTCGGGTCGGGCAGCCACGGAGTCCACACCGGAGAAACCATCAAGCGACTGGAACCCGTGCTCTTAACCGAGAGGCCAGACTGGGTCCTGCTATATGGAGATACCAACGCCACGCTGGCCGGCGCCGTCGCAGCCGCGAAGATCCCTGCAATCAGGATCGCGCACCTGGAAGCCGGGTTGAGAAGCTTCAACCGGAGCATGCCCGAAGAGGCCAATCGCATTGTGGCAGACCACCTGAGCCACTTGCTTCTGTGCCCCACCACAACGGCGATGGATAACCTGCGGCGAGAGGGCCTCGCAAGCCGCACCGTGCTGACCGGTGACGTCATGTACGACTGCGTGCTGATGACGCGAGATATCGCCGAACGGCTTTCCAGCCCTGTGCTGGAGTGCTGGCGCCCGGGGCAATTCGCACTCGCCACCGTTCACCGGCAGGAAAACACGGATAACCCGGTGCGGCTGCGCGCCATTCTGAATGCCCTGGAGCGGGTCGCGAATACCATTTGCCCCGTCCTGCTTCCGCTCCACCCCCGTACTCACAAGAGACTGGACGAGGACGGCTGGAAACCCTCCGCCCTGAAGCTGTGCCCGCCACTCTCTTACTGCGAGATGCTTGCCATGGAGACGCGCGCGCGGCTCATTCTCACCGATTCCGGAGGTGTTCAGAAAGAGGCCTATTTCGCACAGGTTCCCTGCGTTACAATGCGCGACGAGACAGAGTGGGTGGAGACCTTGGAGAACGGCTGTAATGTTTTGGCGGGAGCGGATGAAGATCGCATTGTGGAGGCGGCTCGCCGCCACCCGGAGGTTGGTCCCTGGACGATGAGTTACGGGGATGGCCACGCAGGCGAAGCCGTGCTGCGAGCCATCGAATCAGCTTAGGCGTATCTAAGAGCGAATTTTGTTTGGTTGGCTTGCGCACCGCTGCGGAAAAGTACAGAATAACGGATGCGGCCGGATAGCGTGGCCGAGGGAAAGTTGGTCTGTGCTCAAAATTACGACGTTCGCGGCGTATCTGGTATTCCTGGCTGGCACGTTTGGCGCGAGCCGGATTACGTTTTTCAACACTGGTGTGGATCAGAATGGGGCGCCGCTTCAGGAAGGCAAGATGGATGCCCACTATACCCTTTCTTTTACCGACACATTGAAATACAAAGATCTAACCCAGCCGGTTAATGGCCAATCAGCGGCGGTGGATGCGGCCGCCGGATGGCTTGGATGGCGTGCGGACAATAACGGCCTCTCGCGCTGGGTCTCCGTCCCCGTGACGGGTATACCCGCATACGCCGCACCGGGTTTCTATCAGTTCCGGACTACCTTCACGGTGACCGGCGCCGACCTCTCCACCTTCAGCCTGAGGGGACGCTGGGCCAGTGACAATGCCCCAGTTGGCGTCTATCTCAATGGCCACCAGGTAGGCTTTCAGGACTCGCCCGGATACGCCGATTGGACTCCCCTCACCCTCGGCCCGAGCCGCTACTTCGAGACTAACAACACGTTGGATTTCGTAGTGCAGAATACGTTGACCACTTCCAACCCGATGGGTCTGCGCGTCGAACTCGCAGAGTACGTTCCGGGGTCCGCGACGCCGTGGCTGCTAGGCGGGGCAGTGTTACTGGTGGGCGTGGCGGCTGTGTTGCTGTTGGTTTTCCGCCGCCGCCGGGCGCGAGCCTGAAGCCGCGCCGGTGCTTCGGCCGAGCGTAGCGCTACAGCCGCGCCGGTTCGCAGGAGGTGCAACCGCATGCCTGCCGGGCCAGGGTGCATCTTCGAACTTGGATCCGGAGCGGGATACCTTCGCCAGTCCGTGCCGGAGGCCATCCGGACGAGGGTTTTCGCTGCTCCAAAGTGCGACTTGTCGCGGATGCGCGCCTCTTGCCATTGGCAGACTCGAGCGGCCCTAACAGGCCCCTACGAGGTTCAGTACCAGCCGCAACCACTCATGCTACGATATACTGACTACTCAGCTTCAAGACCGAACCATGCAGAACACAGCTAGTGCGGCTCCTTTGCGGACGACTGACGTGGTGATTCTTATCCCGGTATTCAATGATTGGGGATCGCTCGCCCGGCTTATTTCGGAAATTGACGTCGCGCTAGGCTCGGCGAGACTGCTGGGTCTCCTTGTAGTCGTTGACGATGGATCGACGTTGGCGGTAACCGACGATCTTCGAAATCAACCTTATCAGAATCTTCGGGCGGTCGAACTCCTGCGCCTGCGGTGCAATCTGGGACACCAACGGGCCATTGCGGTTGGCATGTCGCACATCACCAGAACAGGCGTTGGTGCCCATGCTCTAGTTGTGATGGACGGCGACGGCGAAGACCGTCCCGAAGATATCCCTCGGCTATTAAACGCCCTGCGCGGCTCTAGTGGTGATTGCCCCAGTCGCGTTGTATTCGCGGGGAGAACCAGGAGACTGGAGAGTGCTCGTTTTCGCCTGATGTACAATCTTTATCGTCTCGTGCACTGGTTGCTCACCGGCATTTCTGTTCGGGTAGGCAACTTCAGTGTGTTGACGCCAGATGCGATGGCGCGGCTGGTCATTGCTCCTGACATGTGGAACCATTATGCGGCTGCCGTGTTTCGCTCTCGAGTTCCGTTCTCCATATTGCCGCTCCCACGGGGGAAGCGATACCTCGGGCAATCTCACATGTCTTACAGCAGTCTAGTTGCCCATGGCCTTTCTGCAATTGCCGTATTCGGCGAGCTTGTCGGAGCGCGGCTCATTATCCTTCTCTCCGGCGTGGTCGTCGTCGCAGTCTCTCTCTTGATCGTTGCCGTACTACTGCGGCTTTTCTCCAATCAAGCTATTTCCGGGTGGGCAACCAACGCGGTCGGGTTGTTGATCGTCTTCACTATGCAGGCGCTTTTGGCGCTGACGATTCTAGCACTGATCGTCCTAGGTGACCGGTCGCACGCTAAGATCATTCCACTGCGGGATGCCGAGCTATTTATCGAATCCGCCACACGGCTATCCAGCTTACCTTAATGTGCAATTTTACTTATATAGGGTCGGAACTTGGTCTATTTGCCAAGGCTCTTAACTGGAAGAAGTATTGGCTAAGTCAGTTGCGTCCCTTTGTTGCCGATACGGTGATCGAGGTGGGTGCTGGAAACGGCAATAATACCGGATCTTTCAAGATCCCGACTGAGAGCACTGGATCTGCGTTGAACCGGATCCGGATCTCTGCGTGAAGCTGCGCGCCGCCTCCCTTCGGGCGGCAGCGCCGAGGTCATCGTTGGCACTCTTGCCGACGTGCCGGAGAACCGGTCTGCGGACACCATCCTTTACTTGGACGTTCTCGGGCATATCGAAGACGACGACGCGGAACTCCGCCTGGCAGCCCGCTATCTCCGGAAGGGCGGCCATCTAATCGTTCTTGCGCCGGCCCACCAATTCCTCTATTCGCCGTTCGATGGCGCCATCGGCCACTTCAGGCGCCATTGCCGCCGCTCCTTACGCGCGGCTGCGCCGCCGGAACTATCTTTTGTGCTGCTTCGATATCTTGATTCGGCCGGACTGATGGCTTAACTTGCGCCTCGTCGGCGGAATTTGTGGGTAGATTTGCCCGGATTCAGTGGGACGCTTGACTGAGGAAGCGGTGGAGCTTCTTGCAAGTGGAATCTAAGGAACGCTGTTGATCCTCCTCCGATTCCATGGCGTAGACCAGCGGTCCACCTTCCTCATCGATTCGGTCGGCGAGAATCTGGTCGATGTTCTTCCTTCTCAGAGAAGGGTCTTGGTGCAGGTCCCGAATGATCTCTCCGCCCAGCGCCCACAAGTTGTCGACGTGTTTCTGAATCGTCTTCGGCGATAGATCGGAAGCGACGAGTTCCTCCAGAAAGGGCCGGAAGCAGGCCACCAGTTTCTCGCCCGGCGGCAGATCCTTTTCCATCCCCATCCACGATAGAGGCCAGCCGTCCAAGCCGCGGCAGTACCGCTCCAGCGAGGCAGGCGACGCGGGGGCAGTGCGGTTTATCTTGGAAGTCTTCGCCGAGGTTTGCTTTCGCGCCATGGAACTCATCACAATTCTAAACCGCTGCCACCGCTTCCGGGGATTCGTCTACCACCACGCTCGATTCACTTCCGACCACAAGAGCATTGAGATCTCCGTGCGGCCGCGCAAGCGTTCCGCCGCCAAGTGCTCGCGCTGCCATCAGCCCGCGCCCGGCTACGATCAACTCCCCGAGCGGCGCTTCGAGTTCATCCCCTTTTGGGGATTCTTCGTCTTCCTGTTGTACGCCATGCGACGTGTCGATTGCCGCCGCTGCGGCGCCGTCGTCGTCGAAGAAGTCCCCTGGGGCGATGGCAAACGCACCTTGACCAGAGCCTACATGTTGTTCCTGGCCCGCTGGCTGTCCTGGAAAGAAACTGCCGAAGCGTTTCGTGCTTCCTGGGAGAAGGTCTTCGACGCGGTCGAACACGTCGTCACCTGGGGCCTGGAACACCGGGTTCTGGGCCAGATCGACGCTATCGGAGTGGACGAGATCCAATACGCCAAGGGCCACAAGTACCTGACGCTGGTCTACCAGATTGATATCGGCATCACCCGCCTGCTCTGGAT
>Ga0182021_10000882_pt1 | contig 33899 bp, 17 predicted proteins | sample 612E3MmetaG_FD_120493 | JGI IMG/M metagenome (GOLD analysis project Ga0182021, IMG submission 120493) | Permafrost microbial communities from Stordalen Mire, Sweden - 612E3M metaG (Illumina Assembly) | ecosystem: Environmental > Terrestrial > Soil > Wetlands > Permafrost | place: Sweden... | reverse complement strand
GCCGGCGCCGCCGCTCGACGGGGACCAGTGGCGCATCAACTTTTCACGCGTGGAATGGCTGACCGACATCGTGGACGGGAAATACAGGAAGGTCGCGGGGAGGCGGGAGGATAACTGGGTCTGGTCTCCCCAGTGGGTTGTGGACATGCACCGCCCCGAGTGGTGGGGATACCTCCAATTCTCGACGGGGAAACCCGGCACAGTGAAGTTTCGCCCGGACCCCGCGTGGGCGGTCCGGTGCATGCTCCATGACGTCTATTACGCCCAGAGGGCGTTCCGCGACAGCACGGGACGCTGGGCGCGCACGCTCGATGATCTCCGGCTCGGTCCCGATGCCCGCGCGGCGGTGCGGGAGGGGCTGACGCTTGAGCCGAACGCCCGGGGCTACACCGCATCGATGCCGCTCCGTCTCCCCGGCGGGACGACGCAGGTGTGGCGCATACGCCAGGATGCGCTCATCCGGCCGGATGACGACGTCCACTCGGTCATCCCCCGGCCCGCGCGGTGCATCCCGGGAGCGGGTGCATTCGTCCTGACACCGTCGACGCGGATCGAGGCGGCCGGAACGGCGGGCGTGCCGTTTCCGGCCGAGATTCTCGCTGCGCAGCTTCATCGCGCGACAGGCTTCCCGCTGAGCGCGCGCACGGTGGAGAAGCTGTCACCCGTCAACGCCATCCTGTTTCAGTACGCGGGGGACAGTGCCCCCGGGGGCGAAGGATACACGCTCGATGTGACCCCTGCGGGCGTGCGCATACGCGCTTCATCCGATGCCGGGGCATTCTACGCCATGCAGACGCTCCTCCAGCTTCTCCCCCCGGAAGTGCTGGGCAGGCAACACGCCGGGGGGATCCGGTGGACGATCCCGTCCGTCAGCATTGCCGACAGTCCTCGCTTTGCGTGGCGCGGCGTGCATCTCGACGTGAGCCGGCATTTCTTCCCCGCGTCGTTCATCCGCACGCTGATCGATATCCTCTCGATCCACAAGCTCAATGTTTTCCACTGGCACCTGACGGACGACCAGGGGTGGAGGATCGAGATTAAAAAGTACCCGAAGCTCACGTCGGTCGGCGCATGGCGGGCCGAACGCAAGGGAATCGGGTGGGACCGGATGGAGCCGCAGCACGACGGTGAGGCGGCGACCTACGGCGGCTTCTACACGCAGGACGAGATTCGCAGCATCGTCCGATACGCCGCCGAACGGAATGTCACGATCGTGCCCGAGATCGAGATGCCGGCACACACGACCGCCGCGCTCGCGGCCTACCCGCAGTTCTCGTGCAAGGGGGGACCGTTCAGCGTGACGACGGGCGCGCTCTGGCCGATCACCGATATCTTCTGCGCCGGCAACGACAGCACGTTCGTGTTCCTTGAGGATGTTCTGACGGAAGTATTCGACCTCTTCCCCGGCCAGTACGTGCATGTCGGCGGGGACGAGGCGGACAAGACGAACTGGAAGACGTGCCCGAAATGCCAGGCCAGGATGAAGAAGGAGGGGTTGCCCGACGAGAACGCCCTCCAGAGCTGGTTCATGAGCCGGATCGCCGAATTCGCCCGCGCGAAAGGACGCCGCGTGATCGGGTGGGACGAGATACTCGACGGCGGCCTGGCCCCGGGGGCGGCCGTGATGTCGTGGCGGGGATCCGAGGGAGGCCTCAGGGCTGCCCGGCTCGGACACGATGTCGTCATGACGCCCGGCTCGAGCACATACCTCAATGCCTCCCAGGGGAGGCCGGAATACGAGCCGCCGGGCGGTGGCGGGTACCTGCCCCTCAGGAAGGTCTACGCATTCGAGCCTGTGCCCGACAGTCTGACGCCCGCGGAGGCGTCCCACATCCTGGGAGGCGAGGCGTGTCTCTGGACTGAGTACGTGGCGGATCCCGCGCGCGCCGAGTACATGCTCCTTCCCCGTCTCTCGGCAATGGCGGAAGTCCTCTGGTCGGGGCCCGGGGGGCACGGCACGCCGGATTTCTTCTCCCGCATCGAGCCGCAGCTCAGCCGCTACAGGGCGGTCGGCTATACATATGCGAAAAGCCTCTACCTGGTGTCGATGTCGACGGTGCTCGACACGGCGCGGCGGCGCGTCCTCGTCTCACTGGAGAGCGAATCGGGAAACACGCCGATACGGTACACGCTTGACGGCAGTGCGCCGACACCCGGTTCTCCGCTCTACCGGGGTCCGTTTGAACTCGGGAAGAGCGCGGAGATACGCGCGGCATCCGAGAGGAGCGGGCGGCTCCTGGGTCCGCCCACCACGCACCACATCGTGGTGCACAAAGCGATTGCGAGGCCGGTGGCGCTGAAGCACCCCTGCGGCAGGTACACCGGCGGGGGCGCGTTTGCACTTACCGACGGCGTGCTCGGTACCACGTCGTACGATGACGGCCGCTGGGTGGGGTTCGAAGGGACGGACCTCGATGCGACGATCGATCTGGGAGGTCCGGTGGAGATTTCGAAACTGACGACCCACTTCCTCCTCGACAATCACTCATGGATATTCGGCCCGAAGCTGGTGCGCTATGAATCCTCGGACGACGGCAGGACGTTCGCGCTGCTGGGAGAGCGCGCTTTCCCCATTCCCTCGGCCGATCAGGAAATCTCTCTCCTCGAGTACGCGCAGCCGGTGCATAACGTGCGGGCGCGGTTCATCAGGGTGTACGCCGAAAATCTCGGCGTCTGTCCCGACTGGCACCCGGGGCGGGGGGGAAAGGCCTGGCTGTTCATTGACGAGATCATTGTCGAATAGGAAGGGACAATGCCCCCCCCGAGACTGATCCGTTTCTGTATTCACGCCATGGCGGTGCTGGGATCGACGGCGATCGGCCAGGAGAAGGCTCCCATGGAGACCGCGCACAACGTCGCCGTCATCGCTCCGGGCACGACGGCGGGGGACATCATCCGGAAGGCGGCGCACGTGGTTCCCTCTCCCCGGCAGATCAGCTGGCAGGAGCGGGAGTTCATCGCGTTCGTCCATTTCGGGACGAACACTTTCACGAACCGCGAGTGGGGAACAGGGACGGAGAGTCCCTCGGTCTTCAACCCGACGGCATTCGATGCGCGCCAGTGGGTGAAGGTCATCCGCGATGCGGGGATGCGAATGGTGATCATCACGGCCAAGCACCACGACGGCCTCTGCCTCTGGCCCAGCAGGTACACGGACCACAGCATCAGGAACTCCCCATGGCGGGGGGGGAAGGGGGATGTGGTGGGGGACGTCGCCGCAGCATGCAGGGAGTTCGGCCTGAAATTCGGAGTCTATCTGTCGCCATGGGACAGGCACGAGCCGACGTACGGCGATTCGCCGAAGTACAACGAGTTTTTCCGGCATCAGCTTCGCGAGCTCCTCTCCAACTACGGCGAGATCTCCGAAGTCTGGTTTGATGGGGCGTGCGGCGAAGGGCCCAACGGGAAGAGGCAGGTCTACGACTGGTCCTCGTACTACAGTGTGGTCCGCGAGTTGCAGCCCGGTGCCGTCATCGCGATCATGGGTCCCGATGTCCGGTGGGTGGGAACGGAGTCGGGCTACGGGAGGGAGACGGAGTGGAGCGTCGCCCCGGATTTGGCTGGCGACCTCGACTCGATCGCTGCGGCATCGCAGCAGACCCCGCTGGACGGTGCGTTCGTTCCCCGCGATCTGACGGCGGATGATCTCGGGAGCAGGGAGAAGATCCTGCATGCACGGACACTCGTCTGGTATCCCGCCGAGACGGACGTGTCGATCCGCCCGGGGTGGTTCTATCACCCCGATCAGGACGCTCGCGTCAAGACGCCGGAGCAACTCGTGGATATCTACTACAGCTCTGTCGGCAGGAACAGCGTCCTGCTGCTGAATATCCCCCCGGATACGCGCGGGCGCATACACGACGACGACATCAGGAGCCTGATGGGGATGCGCAGGATCCTGAACGCCACGTTCGACTCGAATCTTCTGGCGCAAGCCTCCCCCCGTGCCACGAGCGCCCGCGACGGACACGACGGGGCATGTGCCATCGATGGTGACAACGGGACGTACTGGACGACAGAGGAAGGCGTCCTCTCGGCGACGCTGGAGTGCACGCTGCCGTCCGAGCGGACATTCGATCGCGCAATGCTGCAGGAGTATATACGCGTTGGTCAGCGCGTCGAGGGCTTTCACCTGGAGGCCTGGACCGGCGGCTCATGGAAGCCCGTGGCCGGGGGGACGACGATAGGCTACAAGCGCCTGCTCCGGTTTCCCCCGGTCACAGCGTCGAGGCTGCGCCTGGTCATCGACCGGTCGCGCTGGAGTCCAGCAATCTCGACGTTCGGCGTGTTCAAGGCCCCGCCGCGCGTGACGGCCGTCCCCGAGGGGGGAGCGTTCGAAGACTCCCTGACCGTTCGGCTCTCGACCGACGGGGAAGGGGCGGCGATCCACTACACGCTTGACGGCACCACACCCACCGTCGGCTCGATGCGGTACACTTCGCCGATCGTGATCCGCCGAACGTCGACCGTGACTGCTCTTGCCGCCCTTAAGGGCGAGCTCTGCGTGGAATCGACCGCGGCGCGATTCACGCGATGCCTGCGCGTTTCAGGGATTACGCTGGAAAAGCCGTCCAGCCTGCAGTATCCGGGTCGCGGAAGCGCGACGCTTGTCGACGGGATGCGCGGCTCCACCGATCTCCACGACGGAAGATGGCTCGGCTTTGAGAGGGACGACATGATCGCCGTGCTCGATCTCGGGAGATCCCGCCCCGTCAGCCGGATCACGGCGGGATTTCTTCAGAATCAGGGTTCGTGGATATTTCTCCCTTCGAGCGTGGAAGTGTCAATCTCTTCCGACGGCGGACACTGGGTCATGCTGCCGGCGGTGTCGTACCCTCTGAAGCAGAGCGAAGAAGTCCTCGTCAGGGACCTCACGGTCGCCACCGGGAGGGGTGAGGCGCGCTATGTGCGGATCGTCGCCCGCAATGTTGGCACATGTCCTCCCTGGCATCCGGGGGCGGGGGGCAAAGCATGGCTTTTTGTAGACGAGATCATTGTGGAATGAGGAGAACGGATTGAAGGGCCGGTGATCTCTTTGTTGAACAAGGATGATACTGAACAGGGAGGATGCAATGCTCACCAGAATACTGCGTTTGGTTGCGGGACTTGCGCTCGTGGCGTCATGCTCGGGGGTCGGCGCTCTGGCGCAGAAAACCGGCACGCTGTCGGGCGTGATCAGGGACAGCCAGACGGGAGATGTGCTGCCTGGGGCGAACGTCCTGCTGCCGGGCACGGGGATGGGGGCGACGTCCGACATCGCGGGGAAGTACATCGTGCGGAGCATACCGGCGGGCACGTACACGGTGCGTGTGACGTACGTCGGGTACAAGACTGCGAACAGCCCGCTGACGGTGCAGGAGGGGGGCGACGTGAAGAAGGACTTCAAGCTTGTGCCTGTAGCGATCGAGGGGGAGACGGTGGTGGTGACGGCGCAGGCGGCGGGGCAGAATGAGGCGATCAATCAGCAGCTGACGTCGATGTCGGTGATGAACGTGGTGTCGGCGGCGCGCATCCAGGAGCTGCCGGACGCGAACGCGGCCGAGTCGGTAGGGAGGCTGCCGGGTGTGTCGCTTGTCAGGACGGGGGGTGAGGGCTCGCAGGTGGTGATCCGGGGTCTTTCCCCGCAGTACAACCAGGTGACGATCGACGGCGTGGAACTGCCGAGCGACGTTCCCTCGGCGACAAACCTGACCTCCACAGACGTCAATTCCCCGGAGGGACCGGCAAGCGCGCTCGGCGACAGGGCGAATGACCTGAGCATGATCTCCTCCAGCATGCTGGGGGGGATCGAGGTGATCAAGGCGATCACGCCTGACATGGACGCGACGGTGATCGGCGGTGTCGTGAACTTCGACCTGAGGAAGGCCTCAAAGACTGGCAACGACGAATCAGCGGGGGCGTCGTGGGTGCCGAAAATGGAGATGAGGGGACAGGGGAGCTACAACAGCCTGAAGGATATGCGGAGCGACTACAAGGTCGTCGCATCCGCGGAGAACCGGTTCTCGGATGACAAGTTCGGCGTGTTCATCCAGGCGTCGGGAGAGCAGCGAAACCTGAGCGAAAACGCGCTGGCAGTGGGGTACACGCTGATGGACAAGGACCATGGCGACGTTCCCCCTCCGGATCTGACATCGATGCAGCTGACGGACGTCTTCCGCACGCGCAAGCGTCTTGGCGCTACGGTCGTGCTGGACTTCCAGCACGACCGTGGGGAAATCGACCTGATGAATTTCGTCAGCTCCAGCAAGACGCGCGCGGTGAGCCGGGGCGAGGAATTCCTCCCCGTGGCCGCGACGGACCAGCTCCTGTACAGGGCGGGTGAGACGAACAACACGCTCAACGTTATCACCAACCTGCTCAGCATCAAGCAGGATCTTCCCGTCTTCCATATGGACCTGAAGCTCTCCCACAGCTACAGCGAGAGTCACAACCCGGAGGACCTGTTCTTCAACTCCACGCAGCACCCTGCCGGGTTCGCCAATATGCCGAACATTACGAAGCAGCCTCCGTCCGTGATTGCCGCCATCGCGCAGCCGGATGCGGGGGCGTCGTCGCTGGACTACATGCAAACCAGCGGGACGTTTTCGCGGGACCGCGCGGTCTCCGGGAACCTGGATCTGCAAACGGACCTCCTGGTGACCGAGGGTCTCAGCTCCAGCATCAAGTTCGGCGGCATGTGGCAGCACCGCGCGCGGTCTTACGACTATACCCAGAATGACGGGAGCGCGTGGCACGAGGATGTGATGATCCACGCACTCACGACCGCATACCCGGGACTGCTCCTGGCGACGCGGGGGGCGAACCCGGGGGACATCAGCTTCCTGAATTTCGTGTACGGCGGCTACAGCTACGGTGATTTCCTCAACGGCCAGTACTCGATGCCGTACCCGATCGACGTCGGCATGATGTGGATGCTCCTGCCCGTCGCCAAGGCGACGCCGATGTTCGGGGACAGGGGAGGATACCGGCCGGACGCGCTGGCCAGCACGATCAACGACTACGACGGGACGGAGGACAAGAGCGCTGGATACGCGATGCTGAAGGTCAACCTGGGGGACGAGATCTCCATTGTGCCGGGCATTCGGTACCAGAACCTGACGACGACGTACACGGGGATGCGCGGGATCCTGGTGCCCGGCAACAAGATTCAGGGTGATGACACGACGGTGACACAGGCGCACGGCTACTGGCTGCCGATGGTGCACCTGCGGTATACCCCGCTCGAATGGTTGCAGGTGCACTTCGCGTACACGAATACGCTCAACTACCCTGACTACAGCACGCTGACGCCGCGATTCCTGGTGGGGACAGGCTACATCTCCTACAACAACTGGCGCATCAAGCCCGCAACGTCCGAAAACCTTGATCTCGTCGTCGCGCTGCATTCGAACGAGATCGGGCTGCTCTCGATCAACGGGTTCAAGAAGCGGATCAAGAATATTGTTTTCTTCGAACGGCGATACCTCACCGATCTGAGTGGGTACCCTGAATTGCCTCAGAACACGAACACGCTCTACGAGTTCAACACGTACTTCAACAACCCCATACCTGCCGACGTCTATGGGATCGAGACGGAGTGGCAGACGCACTTCTGGTATCTCCCGGGTCCGCTTACGGGCCTTGTCCTGAGCGTCAACTATACCCATATCTTCTCGGAAGCCAGCTACCCGAAGACAATCATCAACGCGGGGTACGATGAGAACGGGAACCTCACGGAAACCGTGACGGACACGTCGTACAAGAGCAGGCTCCTGAACCAGCCCGACGATATCCTCAACCTGGTGCTCGGGTACGAGATAGGCGGATTCTCCGCGCGCGTGTCCGTTCTCTCACAGAACAACATATTCAAGCAGCCCGACTTCTGGATGCAAAACAGGGTCAATTCCACGAAATACACCCGGTGGGACCTCTCCGTGAAGCAGGATTTGCCCTGGTTCGGGCTCCAGGTGTTCTTCAACATGAACAATATCACGGGCGAGAATGAGCTGGATGTCAACCAGAAGACCGGTTTTCCGGCCAATGAGCAGCGCTATGGCATGTCGGCGGACCTGGGGGTGCGGATCAGGCTCTAGGGTGTTATTTTTCTCTTGACAATTGTATTATTTTTCATGTTCTTTGACGCATTCCCGTACAGCAATCTTGCTTCTCCTCCGGTTACACCCGAGTGCCGTGAGGCACAGCGGTTTTTTTTCCACACACAATAGTATGTCGCTCCAACCAACTAAATGGAAGCCAACGGTGAGGCTTCCCGATCATGACACATCCGGGGAAAACAAAACCATATCGGATAACGGGCGCAAACTCCCGGACTGTCAGGAGCATTAACCGCGCTGTCATATTCAACGTGATTCGTGAACGACAACCGATCTCTCGCGCTGGAATTGCGAGGCTGACGCGCCTCAACAAGAGCACCGTCTCGAGCATCGTCAGCACACTGGTAAGTGAAGACCTGATCTTTGAGAAACCGGTTCAGGGTCGGACGCCCGGCCGCAGCGCCTTTGGCCGCAACCCGATCGATCTCGGCCTGAAGAAAGGGACGAACCTCGTCGGTGCGATCTCATTCGATCCGACGACGACGCTCCTGGCCGTTGTGGACATCGACGGGTCGATTGTCTGTTCCGAGGAAATCGCAACCGACGTACGCCCGGACGCGGCGTTCATAGCACGATGTGCCGATCGCCTGGTCTCACTTCTCGGGTCACACGGCCTCCCTCCCTTCAGGGGGATCGGCGTCAGCGTCGCCGGTGCCGTCGACCCGGCACGTGCGCACGTCGTCCTGTCGTCCAACCTCGGGTGGGAAGACGTTGATGTCGGCGAGATCATCCGGCAGCGGTGCCCTGAGGTGCCCGCGATCGCGGTGGAAAACGACGCTAAGGCTTCCGCGTTTGCCGAGCTCTGGTTCGGAAAACACGACATCGCCCTGGTCAACTTCGTGTTCCTCTCCGTCGGGCGGGGGATCGGCACCGGCATCGTGATCGACAGGAGGATTCTCACCGGCGAGTCGAACCTCGCGGGGGAGTTCGGGCACATGGTGCTTATCGAAGGGGGGATCCGCTGCGGCTGCGGGAATGACGGATGCTGGGAAGCCTATGCGTCGGACAGGGCGACGGTTGCGCGCTTTGTCGGAGCCCGGGGCGAAGGGGGGGATTGCACGACGATCGATGATGTGATTGTCGCCGCGAGGCGGGGCGACGCCCCGGCGATCGCCGCGCTGGAAGAGACGGGCCGCTATCTCGGCATGGGGATCGCCAGCATACGCAAGGCCGTCGATCCCGGCGTGATCATCGTCGGCGGCCGCCTCTGCGCCGCGTGGGATCTGGTTGCACCCGGGCTCTTGGGGACGCTGCGGGCGCACATGTTTGCCGGTGCGCGCGAAACCATGATCGTCCTCCCGACGTCGCTCGCGGTGCGGCCGTCGCTGCTGGGAGCGGCGGCGATCGTCCAGAGGAAAATTTTCGGTGATGTGAGGGTCACAGTGTGATGCGAGAGACTGAATCCGGGATCCGGGAATTCGAGGGCGACCTGATCGCCGGCGTTGACATTGGTGGCACGAACACCGCGGTGGGGATCGTCGGGGACGAGGGCCGGCTCCTGTCGCGGTCGGCGTTCCCGACGACCGATCACGAGACCGCCGGTGAGTTTGTCCGTCACCTGGCGAAAACGATCCGGCAGCTTGTAGGTGAGCTTCCTCCTCCCGCACGACTGTGCGGCGTCGGCATGGCGGCGCCGGCCGCCAACTGGCGCACAGGCACGGTGGAGAGCCCGGCAAATCTCCGGTGGGGAACCGTGGATCTGGTGTCCATGGTCCGAGGTGAATTCGGGCTCCCCGTGACGATAAGCAACGACGCCAACGCGGCGCTCCTGGGAGAGATGACTTACGGTGTGGCGCGCGGCATGTCCAATGCCATCCTGATCACGCTCGGGACTGGCCTCGGGGCCGGGATTGCAGTCGACGGCGCTATCGTCCAGGGGGAAAACGGCGCCGCCGGGGAGTTCGGACACATGAACATGGAGCTGCACGGCCGCCAGTGCGGCTGCGGTCAGCGGGGATGTGCGGAAGCCTATGTATCGGCGACCGGTTTCAAAAGAACGGTCTTTGCGCTGCTGGCCGAGCGGCTCGAGGAATCGGAGCTGCGGCAGACGAGCTTCGGCGCGCTCACGGCGGACAGGGTGTCCGCGCTGGCCCGTACCGGCGATGTCATCGCGCTGGCAGCGCTGGAGGTGACCGGCCGGTACCTGGGCCGGCTGATGGCGAATCTTGCGGCGGCGTTTGATCCGGAAGCGATCATTCTCGGGGGAGGGCTTGTCGGCGCGGGAGACCTCCTGATGGAGCCCGCGCGCCGTGCGTTCATGGAAAGCGCGCTGAAACGCTACACGGCGACGGTACGGATACTTGTCTCACCCTCGAACGAAGGCCAGATGGCAATCCTCGGGGCAAGCCGGTGCGCCAGGCAGACCGGCGTGACGGCGGAAGCATCGTAACACGTGACGGGATCGGACCTCAGGGGGGCGGAGAGATTCCCGTCATACGCGTATGAACTGCAAAAAGGAGGATCATATGGCGAAACGGATACTGCGTGTGATTGCGGCTCTCGCACTCCTGGCGTCGTGCTCCGGGGCAGGCGCCCTTGCGCAGAAAGCGGGGACACTCTCCGGCGTGATCAAGGACAGCCAGACGGGAGACGTCCTGCCGGGCGCCAACATCCTGCTGGTGGGCACGGGGATGGGGGCCACGTCGGACATCGCGGGAAAGTACATCGTGCGGAGCATGCCCCCGGGAACGTACTCCCTCCGCGTAACATATGTCGGGTATAAGACGGTGACAACCTCCTTCACGATGACTGAGGGAGGAGATATGAAGAAGGACTTCAAGATGGTCTCCGTAGCCATCGAGGGGGAGACGGTGGTGGTGACGGCGCAGGCGCAGGGCCAGAATGAGGCGATCAACCAGCAATTGACGTCGATGCCGGTGATGAACGTGGTGTCGGCGGCGCGCATCCAGGAGCTGCCGGATGCAAACGCGGCGGAGTCGGTGGGACGCCTGCCCGGCGTGTCGCTCCTCAGGACCGGGGGCGAGGGCTCGGGGGTGGTAATCCGTGGACTCGCGCCCCAGTACAACCAGATTACGATTGACGGCGTGGAGCTGCCGAGCGACGTTCCCTCCTCCAACAACCTGACGTCCGCCGATGCGGGGGCGCAGGCCGGACAGGCAAATGTGCTGGGGGACAGGGCGGACGACCTGAGCATGATCTCCTCCAGCATGCTGGGAGGGATCGAGGTGATCAAGGCGATCACGCCCGACATGGACGCGACACTGATCGGCGGCGTTGTGAACTTCGACATGCGGAAGGCTGCGAAGTCCATGGCGACCGAGGGGACGGTGCAGGGGTCGGACTGGCTGCCGCGCGTCGAACTCAGGGGCCAGGGGAGCTACAACGCGCTGAAGAACACGCGGGACGACTTCAAGCTCACCGGGTCCGTCGAGCGGCGGTTCTTTGACGACAAGCTCGGTGTCTTCATCCAGGCGACAAACGAGCAGCGGAACCTGAGCGACAACGAGCTGTCTGTGGCGTACAGTCTCATAAACAAGGACCAGGGAGATATTCCCCTCGCCGCCCTTTCGACGATGTCGATCACCGACGCCTACAGGCTCCGCAGGCGCTTGGGGGGCACGGTGGTGCTCGACTACCAGCACGACAACGGTGAGATCGACCTGATGAACTTCGCCAGCGGGAGCGATACGCGCGGTGTGAACAGGGGAGAGTACATGAATCCCGGGTTCAGCGGGGGCGGAAGCACCCTGACGTATACCGCCGGTGCAACCGACAACAAGCTGAACGTCCTGAGCAACCTTCTCACCGTCAAGCAGGAGCTGCCGATATTCCACATGGACCTGAAGCTCTCCCACAGCTACTCCGAGAGCCACGACCCGGAGGACCTGTCGTTCGACTTTCTCCAGAACAGTAACGTCGGGTTCGAAAACCTGGCCGGGAGCCTCAAGTACCAGCCGCCAATTACTATTTACTCGAACCTGACGCCGAATCAGGACCTCGCAAGGCTGCAGAACCTGGGAACGTCCAATTCGTTCTCGCGGGAACGGACGATCACGGGGAGCCTCGACCTGAAGACGACGATCCAGCTGACGGACATCCTCTCCTCGCAGATCAAGTTCGGAGGTATGATCCAGCGGCGGACGAGGAGCTACGACTACAATACGGCCTCGGGGAACCAGTACTATTCGGGAGGCGGCGGCATCATCACCGCGTGGGAGCGGGCATACCCCTGGCTCGTCCAGACCAACGGAAACCTCGCCTTCAGTAACTGGCTGTATAACGGGTACAAAGTAGGGAAGTTCCTGAACGGCGACTACTCCCTCCCGTATGTGATCAATCCGGACTTGATGTGGTTTCTCCTCCCCCTGGCCACCAAGACCTCGACGCTTGAAGGGTACCAGGTCAACACCCTGGGATCGACGATCAACGACTATAACGGGACGGAGACGAAGAGCGCCGGCTACGCGATGGTGACGCTGAATATCGGCGACGAGATCTCCGTCGTCCCCGGCGTGCGGTACCAGAACCTCTCTACCGAATACACGGCGCTGGGCGGTATCCTCGTTCCCGGCAACAAGCTCCAGGGAGGGGTATCGACGGTCGACCAGGCCCACGGATACTGGCTCCCGATGGTGCACATCCGGTACACACCGCTGGATTGGTTCATGCTCCACTTCGCCTACACGAACACGCTGAACTACCCTGACTACAGCTCGATCACGCCCCGGTATCTCGTTGCCACCTCGTTCGTGACATACAACAACTGGCGCCTGAAGCCGGCCCAGTCGGAGAACTTCGATCTCGTCGCCGCGCTCCATTCCAACGAGATCGGGCTCTTTACAGTCACCGGGTTCAAGAAGTCGATCCGGGACCTGATCTTCTTCGACGAAGAGTGGGTCACGAGCCTTGCCGCGTACCCGGAGCTTCCGCAGAACGCGGGACATCTGTACCAGCTCGATACGTACATCAACAGCCCCAACAAGGTCGATGTCTACGGCTTGGAGACAGAGTGGCAGACGCACTTCTGGTACCTCCCCCAGCCGTTCACGGGGCTGGTGCTGAGCGTCAACTACACGCACATTTTCTCGGAAGCCGCCTACCCGAAGACGGTCATCAACACGAACTACGACGAAGAGGGGAACGTCGTCATCACGTACCAGGACACGGTGTACAAGAACAGGCTTCTGAACCAGCCCGACGATATCCTGAACCTGGTGATGGGGTATGATTACGGCGGGTTCTCCGCGCGCGTCTCGCTCCTTTATAACAACAATATCTTCAAGCAGCCCGCATTCTGGATGCAGGAGCGCGTGAATTCGGCGCCTTATACAAGGTGGGATCTCTCCGTGAAGCAGGACCTCCCGTGGTTTGGTCTCCAGGTGTTCTTCAACATGAACAATATCACCGGGGAGGACGAGCTGAACGTCAACCAGAGATCGGGCTACCCGGCGAGCGAAACGCGGTACGGCATGTCTGCGGATATGGGCGTGCGAATCAAACTGTAGAGTGTGCCTAATCCACTGAAACGATAACACAGAAAGGAGGTTCAGGGGGCAGACCAGACGGCTGTGGTTTTTGGAGGTGTGTCAGGTACAGATGTGTGCTTCAGGCACGAAAACGCAACTCACTAGCACGAAGGAGAAGAGCGATGAAGAGGTTCATTTACTTATCTGCAATCCTCGCCCTGGCAGTGCTGTTCGCCGCGCCGACGTTCGCGCAGGTGGTGCTGACGCCCGATACGGTGTACGTGGCAGTGCTCCCGGCGGGAAATGTCAACAACGTCGTGAACGGCGATACGTTGGCAGGAGGGCTTCGCCAGCACCCCAACCGCGCGTACAAGCTGCGCCGCGGGTCGGTGTACCAGGTCACGGCGCCGATGTCGGTCAACGGTTCGATCATCATGATCGCCAACGACACGACCGGCAACGTCAGGCCGCCGGTACTGGCGCCGGCAATCCTGGCGGACAACTCGTCCATCGATCACTTTTTTGATTTCGTCGGCAAGGGCGGGAAGGTGACGATGAAAAACATCTACCTTCTGTCTGTGCGCGCGGACCAGGCCCAGCTCGGTTGGAGCGACGGCTTCAGGGTCGGTGCGGACAGCGTGAAGATCTGGCTCCGCGGCTGCATCTTTGACGCGTTCAGCGATGCCGGTATTACAACGAGCGGTCAGTGGTGCAAGTACGACATCCAGGACTGCGTCTTCCGGAACCACCAGCACTCCAGCTCGTGGTTCGGCGGTCAGCCGCTCATGTCGGGCTCGCCGGTTCACGTCGACACCATGAGGGTGGTGAACAACACGTTCTTCGCCAACAACTCGTACTCCTGGTCGATCCGCGGGTTCGACAAGTTCTCGCTGTTCGAGCACAACACGATGGTGTTCGGCACGGTGAATCCCTTCCTGATCCGGCAGGGTTCCAACATGCGCATCCGGAACAACGTCTTCTACATGATGCACGCAATGGGCGGCAACCCGGACCACGTGATCAACAGCTGGTTCCTGAACTATCCTGACACCGGTTCCAGCCCGATCATCCAGTACCGGGGTCTTGACACGGTCAGCGCCTGGTATCACCTGTGGGGCAATTCGGCGATCAGCGGGCCCAATGCGTACGTCGACAGTGCGCACGGCGTCACCGTCGCGACGGTAGATCCGTCGAAGCGGCTCCTGGATCTGCGGAGCAACGACTACTTCTGGCCGCAGAACTACCTGAGCTTCGTCAAGGGGTACAACGACACCGTGGCAACGTATGACAGCGTTGACGTTCCGAACGGGTCCCCCAGCGAAGTCAAGGCGTATCTGAAGCACATCCTCTACTACCCGACCTGGCTGAGCAAGTACGCGCAGTGGACGATTGACAGCCTCGCGGGCAAGTACTCGACGATGATCACGAACCGCAGCAACCAGAGCCAGGATCCCGGCTTCCCTGCGATCGTGACGAACCATTCCGCGAACCTGATCAACTACGTTTGGAAGATCAGCACCGGCAAGCTGGACACGACGTGGTTCTATCACCCGACCGCGGCGATGTATCCGCCTGTGTGGCCGCTGCCGGAGAACCTGACGTACACAAACGCATCGCTCCAGAATGCAGGGACGGACGGCTTCGCGCTCGGCGATCTGAACTGGTTCCCGTCGCAGAAGACCGCCTGGGCGCTGACCGGCATCGTCACGACCGGCCAGGGCACGCCTGAGACCTATGCGCTGTCCCAGAACTACCCGAACCCCTTCAACCCCTCCACGAAGATCGACTTCAGCATCCCGAAGGCCTCGAACGTGGAAATGAAGGTCTACAACGTGCTCGGGCAGGTGCTGGCGACGCTGGTCAATGCTCCGCTCGCTGCGGGCAATCACACGGTCACGTTTGACGCTCAGAACCTCGCCAGCGGTGTGTACTTCTACAGCATCAAGGCCGGCGAATTCTCCAGCGTCAAGAAGATGATGCTCCTGAAGTAAGGACACGCTGTTTGTGTCATCGCCTACTGCGAAGCAATCTGAAACAAGCTTCCTGTGGTGCATTGGGTCCGCCGCAAGGCGGACCCGGTGTTTTTGGGGGGGATATCCTACCGTGCGCCTGACTGGATCTGCGTGCGCAGTTCGAGCGCTGCCGGGTACGACGGTGCGATTTGCAGGGATTCCTGCAGGAGTGCGAGTGCGGAAGCTGTGCTGTCGCGGTTGACGGCGATGACGGCAAGCTCGTAGTACGCGGCCGCGCGGAGGCCCGCGTCGGCGGCGTCCATGGGCGCGGCCGCAAGAAACGCCCGGAGTTCCTTCCCGGCCTCGTCATAGCGCTCTACATTCACGAGCAGTATGCCGAAATCAATGCTCGCCTGGGCAAAGTCTGGCTTTAAAGCAAGCGCCCTGCGGTACTGCGCGACGGCGTCCTCTGTTTTCCCCTCCTGTTCCAGCGCCGTGGCGAGTCCATACCTGAAGAGCGGTGTCGCCGGATACTCTTCGACAAGCGCGGACAGCGCCGTGACAGGCGGGCCCGTCCGCTGAAGCTTCCGGGCTTTCTCCGCGTACTGGAGGCACGCGGCGCTCCAGCCAATCTTGCGTGTGTACAGTTCAGCGACGATCTCCCGCTCCCACGGCTGGCATGTGTCCAGGACGTCCCGCCGGCGGGGCATCTCCGTGAAGGGCCAGTGGGAGGTCAGCGCGCGCAGGGAGAACGCGCCGTAGCCGAGGTCGATCCAGGGCACGCTGAGACTGTCGGCGTTGAAGGGGAGGAGCGTTGCCGGCGGATCAGGGACGGCGGGGACGATATGCAGGCTGATGATCTCGCGAACGAACGTCCGCGCGATGAGATCGTACCCGGCAAACGTCGGGTGCAGGTGCTCGCAGAAGAGCGCGCTGTCAGTGATCCCGCCGGGCGAGCTGGCGCGGAATACGGAGTCGACCGAAAGGACGGGTACCGAGTCTTCCTCTCCCACCCGGTGAATGATCTCGTTGATCCGGCCGGGAGCCCGAAACTTGAGGAGGTCGTTGTCCCTCGCCTCCTCCAGGAGGTGCCGGGCGCCGGCAGTATCCCCCGCAACAAGTCTGAGCCGCCCCTCCCAGTAGAGCGCATAGGCGTCTCCCGAATCTCGGGCGAGCACCCTGGCAGCGACGGCAGCGGCTTCCTCGAGATGGCCTGCGTTGAAGGAGCGCAGGAGAGTATCGCGCCCGGCATCGGGCCTCGGCGCAAAAGGCGGGAACATCATATTCGAGCTGATGTCGGCCAGTATCACCGGAATCCCGTGTGAGCGGAAACCCCGAACAATATCGCCGATGTTTGCCCGGAACTGCCGGAACACCCGCTCGGCATCCTTACTGTGCAGATCAACCTGCGCTCCCTCCGATACCTGCCGCATGAGATTCGTCTCACCTGCAGACTGCGATCCGCGCGTCCCCGCGACCCATCGCCCCAGGGCCATGACGAGAGGCAACTGCCGGGCCCTGTATTTCCAAGGGATCAGCCACGGGAAATGCCGCTCAAGCCACGGAGCGCCCACCCCGTCCGGGCCGTAGAACTCGTTGTGGCCGGTATACACGAGGACGAGGTCCGGGTTCAGCGAGAGGAAATCGGGCATCAGTGCCCTGATCACGTTTGAATTGACGGCGGAAGCGCCGAGGTTGACGACCTCGATCTCCGTCGATCCGTACAGGTGGCGAAGCTGTTTCCGGACCAACGCGGGGATGGTCGCGCATCCCCCATAGGGGACGCCGGCCATCGCGGACTCACCAAGGCAGAGCACGCGGAGTGAATTCGGCGCGCGTAACTTCCGGATGAGCGTGGGCTTAAGTTCGGGGATCAGCGGCGAACCTGCGGGGAAGAACGGCGACAGGTATCCGCGGTTGATCTCCCTGTAGAGGATGTTATCCTGCATGATGCTGCGTGTGAAGGGAAGATCAAGTGAGGGATCGATGCGGGGGAGGGACCAATTGAGAATCCCGAGCACGGCCGCAAGCAGAAGAGAGGGAAGCGCGGCAAACACAATCCGCCGGGCCCGCTTCTGACCGGTCAGGGTGAAACTCTTGCTTGGGCTATGGCGAGTGATGATGACCCTCCTGCATCCTGAGATCTCCTGAAAATAGGTGAATTCTCTCTGGGGTTCAAGGTACTGACCGCCCCGATCACACCATTTGTGGGGGAGAACGGCATACGTTGAAATCTCGGTCCTGGCGCAACCGAAATCCTCCAGCGGTGTCTCCACGGACAAGGTTATCGCCGGAAGCTCCGTCAGCACAAAAAAGATGCTCCTCTTGAAGCAATTTCACAGAAGCGATATATTGGACTCACCGGAGGCCGGGCATCCGCGCGGCCGCGGTGGGTCCCATGTCATACAGGGGGTGAGCATGAATCGATTCTGCCGGAAACATGGAATGCGGGGCCGGGCAGGCTTCCTGTCGATGGTTTTCCTTGCCGGACTCATCGTCTGCCCTGAAGCCGGCGCTCAGAACCGGGTGATCGGGTATTATCAGATGTGGCTGAAGTCGACACTTCCGGCGAAGGATGTTAGATTCGACTGCGTCACGCATGTCAACCACGCATTTGCGTGGCCGAACGCGGACGGGACGATCGCCTCGGCTGAATCGGCTGTGGACACAGGCCTCATCAACACGACGCACCGGGCTGGGAGGAAGATTCTCCTTTCCTTTGGCGGTGCGGGGACAACGCCGACGGCGAATTTCGCCCTCGTGGCGGCGGACACCGCCCTGAGGAGGAAATTCATCGGCAACGTCGTCGCGCACCTTGCGCAGTATAATTACGACGGGGCCGACATTGACTGGGAGGGACCCGCGAGCGTCTCCGACAGGGCGAACGATGTCGCGCTCGTCGCTGAGCTCCGTGCTGCGTTCCGGAATGCGGACACGACGTGGCTCATCACGATGGCGGCGGGCATCTCGGATTATTCGGGGCAGTGGGTGGACTATGCGGCGCTCGGGCCCTCCGTCGACTGGTTCAACGCGATGACGTACGATGTATTCGGGAGCTGGAGCCACTACACGGGGCACAATGCCCCGATGGTGGAGCCGCCGGGGCATTCTGCCGACTGGAGCGTGACGCAGGGTGTCAGTTACCTCCATGCGACGCGGAACGTTCCCCTGGGACAGATTACGCTCGGTTTGCCGTTTTTCGGACAGAAGTTCACCGGGACGGCCGGACTGTATAAGCCGTTCGTGAGCGCCGCGGAAATCACCTACACCGGCGTACGGACGGATATGTCGGGGGGGTGGACGTATGCCTGGGACACGGTGTCACAGGTTCCCTACCTCCTCGATCCGGGGAAGACGGGTCTCGATTCGTTCGACGACTCCTCTTCCATTACTCTGAAATGCCTGTATGCGAAGACGACCGGTCTCTCCGGAGTGATGATCTGGGCGCTCGGCGAAGATCTCTGGGACGGCGGACAGCCGCTCATGACCGCGGTCGCCCGTGCGATGTCCTCACCGACGGATGTGGTCTCCCGGCCTCCGGAGAGCGCTCCGGAGGGATTCGTCCTGTTCGGCAACTATCCCAACCCCTTCAACCCGTCAACGAGGGTGCGCTACAGCCTCCCCCGCCGCTCCGTTGCAGAGCTTGTCGTCTACAATGCCATAGGTCAGGAGGTCGCCCGGCTCGCCGGCGGCGTGCAGGATGCGGGGATGCATGAGGTGCGGTTCGACGCCGGCGCCCTTGCGAGCGGCGTGTATTTCTACCGGCTCTCCGCGCCGGGTTTCTCTGCGCAGAAGGCGATGGTGTATTTGAAATAGAATTCCCCCCCCCGCAACAAAAAACGGATGCCCTGCACTGTGAGAGGTGCGGGCATCCGTCATATGTGCAGCGCGCTTTCCCTTCAGGAGACGTCCGCCTTCTTCTCCTCTTCCTTGCCGACGTCACCGTCGGTCTTGACCTGCGGGGTGGATGAGAACTTCAGCTCTCCCGTCTTCTTGCTGACGCGGACCTTGATCACGGCGCCGTCGGGGTATTTCCCCTTCAGGATCTCCTCCGCCACCGGGTCTTCGAGGTACTTCTGGAGCGCGCGGCGGAGCGGACGTGCGCCGAACGCGGGATCGTACCCTTTCCCCGCGAGGAACTCCTTCGCCTGCTTTGTCAGCTCGATCGTGATCCCCATGGATTTTGTCCGCTTCATGATGTCCCGCATCTGGATCCCGACGATCTCCATGATGTGGGACTTCTCGAGCTGGTGGAATATGATCGTGTCGTCGATGCGGTTGAGGAACTCGGGGTTGAAGACCCGCTTGAGAGCCTCCTCGATCACGGACTTCATCTGCCCGTAGTCCCCCTTCACGGACTGCTCGCCGAACCCGAATCCGCCGCTCTTCTTCAGATCGCGCGTCCCGATATTCGAGGTCATGATGAGTATCGTGTTCTTGAAATCGACCCTGCGTCCCAGGCTGTCCGTCAATATGCCGTCGTCAAGGACCTGCAGCAGGATGTTGAACACGTCGGGATGCGCCTTTTCGATCTCGTCGAGGAGGACGACCGAGTACGGTTTCCTCCGGACTTTCTCCGTGAGCTGTCCCCCCTCCTCGTAGCCGACGTATCCCGGGGGCGCCCCGACAAGCCGCGAGACGGCGAACTTCTCCATGTACTCGCTCATGTCGATCCGTATGAGCGCGTCCTCGGTGTCGAACAGGTAGCGCGCAAGCGCCTTCGCCATCTCCGTCTTCCCGACGCCCGTCGGCCCGAGGAAGATGAAAGAGCCGATCGGCCGCCGTGGGTCCTTGAGGCCGGCGCGCGTGCGCCTGATGGCCTTCGTCAGTTTCACGAGGGCCTCGTCCTGACCGACGACCTGGTCTTTGAGGACCTTGTCCATCCTGAGGAGCTTGTCCGACTCCGATTGCGCGATCTTGTTGACAGGGATGCCGGTCATCATCGCCACGACGTCCGCCATGTGTTCCTCGGTCACGTCGTGCACGGTGTCCTGTGCCTTCAGCTCCCACTCGCGTTTGGCGATGTCAAGGTCGCTCAGGAACTTCTTCTCGAGGTCGCGGAGCCGCGCGGCCTCCTCGAAGTTCTGATTCTTGACGACCTGGTTCTTCGACTGCTTGATCTTCTCGACTTCTCCCTCGAGGTCGACGATCTCCTTTGGGACGTGGATGTTCGCGAGGTGGACGCGCGAGCCCGATTCATCGAGGACGTCGATGGCCTTGTCGGGGAGGAACCTGTCGGTGATGTACCTGTCGCTGAGACGCACGGCGGCGTCAATCGACTTGTCCGAGTACCGGACGCCGTGATGCTCCTCGTACTTGTGCTTGATGTTCATCAGAATCTGTATCGTCTCATCGACGGTCGTCGGGTCGACCATGATCTTCTGGAACCGTCGGTCGAGCGCGCCGTCCTTCTCGATGTACTGCCGGTATTCGTCGAGCGTCGTCGCCCCGATGCACTGAAGCTCGCCGCGCGAGAGCGCGGGTTTGAACATGTTGGAGGCGTCGAGCGACCCCGAAGCCCCTCCGGCGCCGACGATTGTGTGAAGCTCGTCGATGAAGAGGATGACGTCCTTTGCCTTCTCGAGCTCGTTCATCACGGCCTTCATCCGCTCCTCGAACTGGCCCCGGTACTTCGTCCCGGCCACCAGTGCGGCGAGATCGAGCGTCACGACGCGCTTCCCGTGAAGAACCCTGCTCACCTTCTTCTGCACGATCCTCATGGCGAGGCCCTCGGCGATCGCGGTCTTTCCCACGCCGGGTTCCCCGATGAGGACCGGGTTGTTCTTCTTCCGCCGGCTCAGGACCTGCGCCACCCGTTCGATTTCCTTTTCGCGGCCGACGATCGGATCGAGCTTGTCCTCCGCCGCGAGTTTTGTGAGATCGTGCCCGAAGTTGTCAAGGACCGGCGTCTTCGATTTCTCCGGCTTCTTTTCGGCGGAAGGCTGCGCGTGCGGGGGCGTCGAAGGCTTCCCGCTGATGATGTTGTCGAGCTCCCCGCGGACCACGTCGTAGTGGATGTTGAACTGGTGCAGGATCTGCGCGGCGATGTTGTCGTCGTCCCTGAGGAGCGACAGGAGGAGGTGTTCCGTCCCTATGACGTCCGACTTATAGAGCTTTGCCTCGAGATACGTTATTTTCAGTACTTTTTCGGCCTGTTTAGTCAGCGGAATGTTCCCGATTGTGAGCGTCCCGCCGGACGTCCTGACGGTGTCCTCGATCGCCTTCTTAAGCTTATAGAGATCCACGCCGAGGTTCCGGAGGATCTTTACGGCAATCCCTTCCCCTTCACGGATGACGCCCAGGAGCAGGTGCTCCGTCCCGATGTAATCATGACCGAGCCTGAGAGCTTCTTCGCGGCTCAGCCTGATGACATCCTGAACTCTATTGGAGAAATTGCCTTCCATTCCGGTCCTCTGAGTGGTGAAAAGGTGGGCGAGCCGTCCGGCCGCCTGAAGTAGTAACATTTCCCCTATAAATAGAGGTTCCCTTCAAGTGGAAACTGACATTGCTCACGGACAAATATAAATATTCAAGCGGGGGAAGTCAACGTAATTTCTGTTGAATTTTTCCACATTATTTCCCTCGCGGCCGGGCGCAATGCACCCGGATGGGTGACTGGACACAATGCGGTCCATCCGGGCCCGATTCGCAATAAACATTGAATGAGATTGAAGCGGATCGCATGAGGGTGTGACGAAGGATCACACGGGGTGAGGATCGCGGCGGGTCCGATGATCGTCGTTTACTGAAGGATTGAAGAGATACCGCTCCCCATATAGATAAGGTAGACGCAGGAGAGTATCCAGAGGACGCCGTTGACGATGATCGGGATGTCCCCCCAGAGGACGTTCGTCGGGTTCTCTCCCCGCGTCCCCGAATGAATCAGATAGAGATAACGGAACACGCCGTAGATTACAAATATCGTCGTGTAAATGAGGTTCTCCGTTCCGAACGTCGCCACCGTCCGGGGGGCGACGGTATAGAGGGCGTACGCGATCACTGCGCCGGCGGCGGAGATCGTGAGCATCTGGTCAAGAAACTCCACCCTGTAAAGAAGAAGGACGCGCCGCGGGGCTCCCGATTCCGCCCCAGCCACGTTGACAAGCTCCCCCCGCCTTTTCGCGAATCCCAGGTAGAGCGAGATGAACATCGAACAGAGGACGATCCAGCTCGAAACCTGAACGGCGATGGCGAATGCCCCCCCGAGGACCCTGAGCATGAACCCCGCGGCAATGAGGAAGACGTCAAGGAGTATGACCTCCTTGAGCCGGAATGAATAGGCGACATTCAGAAGGAAATAGGAGGCGATGACAACGACGAATTTGACCTGCATGCCGGCGCAGAGGAACACAACCAGGGCAAGGAGGACGGCACATATCGTGAGCGCCGCGCCGCGGGATATGGCTCCCGAGGCCAGCGGGCGGGTCTTCTTCTCCGGATGCGCCCTGTCGGACTCGATGTCGGCGATGTCGTTGAGTATGTACACAGCGCTAGCCGTGAGACAGAAGGCGACGAATGCCCTGAGCGACGTGAGCACTTCCTGGGCGTTGAACAGCCCCCTCGAGAATATGAGCGGGGCGAAGATGACGACGTTTTTGGTCCAGTGCTTCGGCCGGAGGAGGGCGATTGCTGCGGAAAACATCGTGTGCAGGTTGATGTGGGTTCCGGGAGTTGAACGACGGGAGAAATTTGGTCAAAGGAGCCGCCAAAATCAAGTCCGCGGCAATTGAACCTCCCTCGTTTATTTTGTACAATCGGATATGCCGATCATACTTCACCACGGGCCCGCGCCTCCGGCGCTCCCGTTCGACGAACGGGTCCGCCGCTCCCGCATGGACGGCTGCCTCGTTGTTGTCCCGACGAAGCGGAGAATCCGTCATCTTACTCGGGAGATCATGCGCCTTTCCCCCGGGGCGGTGGCTCCGGCCCTCCCGCTCCATACGATGGAATCACTCTGCCGGGCGCTCTATGCGGCGCTCCCCGGTTCGGGTCCGGTTGTCGGCGGGCCGCAGCGGACACTCCTCTTTCACCGGGCGGTCGGATCTGCGGCGGGGGACCTCAGGTTCTTTTCACTCCGCGGCGGGAGCCCGGCACTGCCGCGCGGTACGTTTGACCGGCTGATCGACGTCATCACGGCCCTCAAAGCGTCGGGCATTTATCACGACGTCCTCTCCGACGAACTCGCACTATCCACTGCGAGGGAGCGGCCGAAGCTCGCCGACGTGGCTGCGATCTACGCGGCGTATGAACGGGAGCTCCGCGCGCTGGGCGCGGAAGACCTGGAGGGGGTCTACAGGAAGCTCTCCCTTGTCACGCCGCCGCAGGATTTTTTCGGCGCGTTCCACCGGCTGTTCCCGGGGGTTGAGACGATCTCGCTCGCCGGCTTTGACGAGTTCTCCGTCCCCGAAGTGAAGATCATCCGGAGGGTATGTGCGGTCCCGGGCGTGTCGGTGACGATGATGTTCGATTACCTGAAGGGGAACCCCGGACTGTTCGGCCATCTGGAGGAGAACTACAGGCTCTTCACCGAACTCGGATTCCGGGAGGCCGGCGGAGAGAAGGAGGCGTCCGCTGCGGCGTTCTTCTTCGGATGTGCGACGCGTCCGCCCGCTTCCCGGAACGCCGCCGGCTACATCGCGCGCAGCCTCTTTTCGCATTCCGCCGGCGCGCCCCGGGCAGACCTGCGGGCGAGTGTGACGGTCATGGCCGCGCGGAGCCGCGTGCATGAGGTGGAGTGCATCTGCAAGCTCGTCAAGAGGCTTGTCCGGGAACGCCCGTCGCGCGACCTGAGCGCGATTTGCGTTGCGCTCCACACTCCCGGGATCTACACGGACATCATGCGGGAGCTCTTCGTGGAATACGAGATCCCCGTGAACATCACGGACAGGTTTGAGCTCGCGCGGTCGCCGCTTGTGGTGACGCTCATGGGTCTCCTCCGGCTCCCCCTCCACGGGTTTCAGAGGGAAGACGTCCTCCGGATCGCCGGGTCCCCGTACATCACGGTCCCCGTCCCCGGTGCGCCGTTCGACCCGGGAAACCTCGCCGCCGTCGCGCTCGAGCTCAGGGTGACTGCCGGCCTCCCCGGATGGGCCGGCAAAATCGAGAGGGCGCGCGCCGAGGCCGAACGGCGTGCGCACTCTCCGGCGGATGACCCAGCGGATGAGTCAGCGGATGAGCCAGCGGATGAGCCAGCGGATGAGCCAGCGGATGAGATAGAGCGGCGCCGGGCGGCAGACGCTGCTCGGTCCCTTGCGAAGGCCGGGAAGGATCTTGAGTCCCTCGGCAGGGTTCTTCTCCCCTTCAGCACAGATCTGACGGCGGCGGAATTCGAATCCGAAATGCTTGCGCTTCTCGACACGCTGGCCGTGCTCCGGACCCTGATCGACCCTCGTCTGCGGGGGAACCCGGAGCTGATGGAGAAGGATGTGCGCGCATTCAATGCGTTCAGGGACACGCTGCACGCCGTTGCGGTCATGGCGCAGATCGAGGATGGGAACGGCGTCGTCCGGCCCCTCCGCGTTCATTATGAGAGGCTGAAAACTGCGGTGGGTCAGGAGCGGTACAACGTCCGCGAGAAGTTCGGGCGCGGTGTTCTTGTGACGTCCATAGAGGAAACCAGGGAGCTCCCCGTCGAAGTGATGATCGTCGCCGGCCTCGTTGACGGCGAGTTTCCGTCGATGTATCAGCCTGAGATATTCCTGAGCGCGCGCCGGAGGCGGGACCGTGAGCTCCGCCACACGTGGGAGAACAGGTACCTCTTTTACCAGGCGGCGACGAACTGGACGGAGCATCTCTACCTGACCTACCCGGCGCAGGAAGGGGAAAAAGAGCTTGTGCGGTCATCGTTTGTCGACGCGCTCCTCAAGACATCCGATGTGACGCTCTGGGAAAACCCGCTGGAGATCCCGTTTGCCGGCGACATAAGCTCCCGTTCTGCGTACTTGAGGTATCTCAGCGCGCACGAGGAGACCGTGCCCGTCATCCCCGGCCTCGAAACAGAATGGTCACGCGTGAGGGCGTCGAGGGACGTGGAACGTAACCGGCGCACAGGTGAGGGGAGTGAGGAATACAGGGGGATTGTCGCCGCCGCGCTGGGGGAGGAGGGGCGTGAATACCTCACGGGCTACCGGCACCGTGTTCTCTCCGTCAGCCAGCTCGAATCATATGCCGGGTGCCCTTTCAGGTTCTTCTCCCGTTCGCTCCTCCATCTCCGGGAACGGGAGACATACGAGGAGGCGATGACCCCGGTGGAAAAGGGGGCACTTCTCCACGACGTCCTGTACGAATTCTTCTCCGGACGCAGAAAAAGAAACGCCCCACCTCTGAAAGGGGCTCCCGATGGTGAATTTGAGGCTGCGGTGAGCGAGCTTGTGTCGATTGCCGCACTGAAAATGGAATCTCTTGATATCCCTGACGTGTTCTGGGATATAGAGAAGGAGCTTATTCTGGGAAGCGGCCCTTCGGGTGAGGGGCTCCTCCGCCGGTTCCTCGAATACGAGAGGGGGCGGCAGGACGCAATGGAGCCGGGGTATTTCGAGGTCAGCTTTGGCGGCGTGAGGGGGACTTCCGGCGGCACAGACGGAATCCTCTCCCGCCCGGAGCCTGTGTCGTTCGGGGGAGCGCTTCTACGCGGGAGGATTGACAGGGTCGACACGGGAGACGGGTTCTTTGCCGTTATGGATTACAAGACGGGGAGGGACGTTCCCGGACTCGGTGAGATCCGGAGCGGTTTGAGCCTCCAGCTCCCCGCCTACCTCTTCGCCGCCGGAGAGCTTCTGCGGGATGCGGGGCGTGCCGGACTTGTGCCTGCGGGCGGTTTTTACTACAGGCTGCGCGATGACGTGGAGCTGAAGCCAGCGGTCGCCGTGGAGGAGTTCCGGGGCAGGGTGTTCCCGCCGGGATCGCGCTCAAGGCAGATTGTTGCTGATGAAAAGGAACTCCTGGCGGTGATCGGGGAATCAGCCCGTGCCGTCGGTGCGGTGCTCGACGGGATCACCGCCGGCCGTTTTCCCCTGACGCGGCCCGAGCTCGTCCGGCAGTTGTGCGGGACGTGCGGCTTCCGGACAGTCTGCCGCATCCAATCGTTGAAACATGTCTCTCCAGAATCTCAGGTGAAAGAATGACTCACGCCGAACAGCACGCGCTCATCGTCGACCTGAAGGACTATGCGAGGAAGATGAAGAGGTACGATCAGGAGGAGTTCGAGATGTTTTTGAAACGCGACACCGACGACGAGGATCTTGACACGATGTCGCAGAAAAAACTGGTCCGCCTCTACGAGCAGTACGTCGGACCGCTGGAAGGAGGCGCATGAAAGCTGCCGTCGTCACACGCAACGGCGGTCCCGAGGTGATGGAGATATGGGACGTCCCGATCCCCCGGCCGGGGGAGGGGCAGATACTCGTCCTTGTCGGCAGTTGAAACCCCTCTCCATGGCAGACTATGTCCCAGACGGCACACCAGCGGGCGAATAGGGACGGGCTGTTCACTCCGGAACGCGTGGTTGAAGCCTACCGGAGCGGATACTTCCCGATGGCGGAATCCCGGATGGGCCCGATTTCCTGGTACTCTCCCGACCCCAGGGCGATAATCCCGTTGAACGAGTTCAATGTTCCCAGGAGTCTTCGCCGCGAGATGAAGCGGTCCGATTGCACGATCACGGTGAATCGCGCGTTTGACCGGGTGATCGGTGAATGCGCGGAGGGGCGGTTCCCGGAAGATACGTGGATCTCGGACGAAGTTGTGCGGGTCTACACCGACCTGCACCGGATGGGGATCGCCCACTCCGTGGAAACGTGGGAGGAAGGGAAACTCGTAGGGGGGCTCTACGGGGTGGCTCTCGGCGGCGCATTCTTCGGTGAGTCGATGTTCAGCCGGATACCGAGCGCTTCAAAATTCGCGCTCGTTTCGCTTGTCTCCAGGCTGAATGCCAGAGGCTACCGGCTCCTCGATACGCAGATTATGAATGACCATATCCGGCAGTTTGGGGCTGTTGACATTCCGCGCGACATGTACATTGTTCTCCTTGAGAAAGCGCTTCCCATTGAAGCGGAATTTGTCGATCGTGGTTAAGTTATGGAATGACAACATGTTAAGCGAGTCTGCCGCCCCCTTTGTGACGGCGGGCGTGAGGTGGGACACAACCCGTAAGCCCGATTTTGCTTAATTAGTTTGTCTTTAGTTCTGAAACAGTGAAACTGTTCCTGATCCCACCATCGGCGGCGCTCCCCTGACCAACACAACGTCGCCGTAACTTCTAGGAGAACAATGCTCATGCTATCACCACGCGGGGGGCAGAAATTCGGTCGTGTGACAGTGACCCTCGTACCGAGCTCGGACGACCGGAGCTTCCGCAGCGTCCCTTCGACGTTCAACGCAACCGACCGTTCCTACCGCTGGCGCAGGGCTCAGTCGATGAGTTACATGATCGTGCCGAAACGTGTCACGAGCGCACGGATCGAAGTCGATGTGTTTGTGGACTCAGCGAAAAAGGGGAAGACCCCGTCTAAGGATGTGCAGAAGATCGTTCAGGATTTTGTCAAATCGATGATCGAAACGGAATGGAAAGGGCTGAAATTCGGCGGGATTGGAAGGGCCGGCACGGCCGTACCTCCGCAGAAGGCTCTTGTCCGCGGATCCATTGAGGATATTCTCGGGGTGGCTCTCGACAGGTAACCGCCGGAAGCACCCCCTTCGTTCACCCCGCCTCACAAGGGCGGGGTTTGTTTTTTGAATCCCGCCTCGACTGGCGGGATTCATTTTTGGTCCCGGCGCCGCTTTTTTGGCGGGGAATTTTTTTATTGTTTTCACGCCGGGAATTTTGTTCTTTGAGGAATGAGCACGACGGTCATCACGACAACCGAACTTCCCGGTCTCTCCCCCGCCCGAAAAGGGAAAGTCCGCGACGTGTACGACCTGGGGGAGAATCTCCTGATCGCGGCCACCGACCGTCTCTCCGCTTTTGACGTTATACTCCCGGATGGAATACCGAACAAGGGGAAGGTCCTCACGCAGATATCCTCGTTCTGGTTCAGAAAACTCGCCGGCGTTGTCGACAATCATCTCACGAGCACGGACATCAGGGATTTTCCGGAGCCTTTCCGCTCCCATCCGGAGGTGTTCGCCGGAAGGAGCATGGTCGTCCGGAAAACACGGCCGCTCCCTGTGGAGTGCATTGCACGGGGATACCTCTCCGGAAGCGGATGGACGGAGTACCGGCGCACCGGTGCGATCTGTGGGGTCAGACTCCCCGCGGGTCTGAGGGAATCCGACAGGCTCCCCGAGCCGGTCTTCACTCCCACGACGAAGGCCGAGATAGGAACACACGACGAGAACATAACCTTCGAGGAGGTCGCAGGACTCGTCGGGGGAGACACCGCGCGGCGCCTTCGTGATCTCACGCTCTCACTCTATGCGCGCGGCGCGGAATTTGCATCGTCGCGCGGGATTATCATCGCGGACACGAAATTCGAATTCGGCGTCGAAGACAGGGGAACGCTCGTCTGGATTGACGAGGCACTGACGCCGGACTCTTCACGTTTCTGGCCCATGGATCTCTACGCACCCGGGGGTGCCCAGCCCAGCTTCGACAAACAGTTTGTCCGCGATTACCTCCTTTCGATCCGGTGGGACAAGAAGCCCCCCGCGCCGCGCCTCCCCGACGAGGTGATCCGCACGACCGCGCAGAAATACGAAGATGCCCTCCTTCGTCTTGCCGGCGTTCCTGTCGGGTAAACCCGCCCCGTGCTCTCCGCGCCGCACGCAGCGGCCCGGAGTATCCGCAGTCTCTCCGTGAATGTCAAATGTCCCTCCCTCTCATGAGATTTACGCCACATCAGGAACGGGCGCTCGCCCTCGACAGGCACCTCGCCGTGACCGCAAACGCGGGTTCCGGGAAGACCCGTGTTCTCGTCGAACGCTACGTGCGACTTCTCGCCCGCGGTGTGCCCGTGGGGGAAGTCGTCGCCCTGACCTATACCGATAAGGCTGCAAGCGCGCTGAGGCGGAAGATCGCCGGACGGGTCTCCGACTACCTCCTTGAGGCACGCGAGCCGGACCGGATCGCGCGGCTGGAATCGATCCGCGATGCGCTTCCCTCGGCGTTCATCGGAACGATACATGCCTTCTGTTCCCGCGTGCTCCGCGAATACCCGGTCGAGGCCGGCATCGACGCGTCGTTCACGATGCTCGAATCCGTCGACAGCCAGGTCATGCTGCGGGAGTGCATGTCGTCTGTTCTGGGAGACGTTCTCAAGGGGGAACACGAAGGGATCACTGCCGCAGGATTCATGGATCTCCTCCGTTCCTTCGGCAGGCGCCGGGTCGTCAGCCTCATCGACAGGCTTGCCGCAAAACCCGATCTGCTGGAACGGCTGGCCGCTCCGGGGGGGATATACGCGCGAACTGACGAGGCGGTGCTGGTAGAGTGGGAGAGGGTTCTCCGGGGGGCGGTCGACGCCGCTCTGGGCTCCCCCGCACTCCTGTCGGACCTCGAAGCAATTGTGGGAGCCTCGAATTCCAGGCACGCGGGGGAAGCCCGTGACGCTCTCGCGCGGCTCCGGTCCCCGGTCGGGGCCTCGGAGAGGGGGCAGGCGTTCACAGCACTCGTATCGATGATATTCACAAAGGCCGGGGGGATTCAGAAGAGATTTCTTGGAGGGGATGACGCGCGTCTCGCCGGGCACGCCGAACGGATCGCCGGAATGAGGAGGCTCCTCGATCCTCTCGTGAACGCTGTCCTGACCGGCTCCCTGGGGTCACTCAACGCCTCGCTCCTCGGGGAAACGCGCATGCTCCTCTCGCTCGCCCGAGCGGTTGACGAACGCTACGCGCTTAGAAAAGAGGAGGAGGCGCGGCTCGACTTCGACGACCTTCAGCTGAAAATGCGCCGCTTGCTCGGCGACCCGACGATCCGCGCAGAGCTGGCCGGGCGTTTCCGGTTTGTCATGGTTGACGAGTACCAGGACACAAACACGCTCCAGCTCGAGATACTGCTCCCCCTTCTTGAGGATCTCTCCGCGGGGAATCTCGTTATCGTCGGGGACCCGAAGCAGTCGATATACCGGTTCCGGGACGCCGACGTCGCGGTGTTCGACCGGTCGCGCGGTGCCATCGCAGGTGCGGCAGGGGACGAATCACTTGTAGGACTGGGTGAGAGTTTCCGTCCGCTCCGCGATCTGGTCGCGTTTGTCAACTTGCTTTTCAGCGGGATCATGGACACCCCCGGGGGTGCCGGCTACGACCCGCTTGTCCGCGCCCGGAAGAACGACGATCCGGGCGCCGTCGAATTGCTCCTTCCACTCCCCCCCCAAGAAGGGGGGATCACGCAGGAAGAGCTTGTGGCCAGACGGATTCTCGATCTCGCCGGAGGGGGATCCGTGGTGTTCAACGGCCTTGAGCAGCCCCGTCCGATTGCCTATCGCGACATTGCGCTCCTCCTCAGGAGTAGGAGCGGGCTTGAGGAGTTTGAACAGGCGTTCATCCGCAACGGGGTTCCGTATGTTGTCAGCGGCGGGGTGGGGTATTTCCAGACTCAGGACGTGTACGACATGTACAACTACCTCCGATTCCTTCTGAACACGTCGGATGATGTCGCGCTTGCCGGCATGTTACGGGCGCCGTTCTTCTCGGTCTCGGATGCGGAGCTCTTCGACGCGGCCCGTTCGCGGGGGGGGAAGACGCTCTGGGAAGCGATTGCGGGTCCCGGCTCGCATGCCGCTCCCTCCATCGCGCACGCCCGGGAGGTGATTGCGGAGGACATACTCCTCGGGATGAGGCTTCCGGCCGCCGAGCTTATCGCGCGGATCATCAGACGGACGGGGTTCACCGCGGCCCTCTCGGGAACGGTGCGGGGAGAACAGGCGGGCGCGAATCTCGGCAAGCTCCTCGAGATGGCGCGATCCTATGAATCTCAGGGGTTTGCGTCGCTGTACGATTTCGTCGGGAGGCTGGACCGGCTGATAGAAGAGGAGGAGAAGGAGGGACAGGCGGCGATCGAGTCGCAGACAGACGCAGTGCGCATCATGACCGTGCATGCCGCAAAGGGGCTGGAGTTCCCGGTCGTCATCGTGTCGGATTTGCAGAGGCAGTTCAGGTATGATGATGAGCCGTATGTTGACGCCGTGCTCGGCGTCGGGCTCGATCCCGCCCCCGGCGCCGTAGCCGCGCCTCTCTCGGAGTACCTGAAGGAGAAGGGGAGGGGGAAGGGGGCGGCGGAAGAGGAGAGGATATTCTATGTTGCCTGCACCAGGGCGCGGGACCGTCTTCTCCTTTCGTCGGATGCACCCGCGGGGCGCCGGGGGGATTCGTGGCTCAGGTGGCTCGAGCGCTGCTGCGAATCGGGCGGCCAGACGATCCTCCCCGGGCCGCTGACGTTTGACATGACGACGGAATTCTTCGACGGCGAAGAAACGAAGGCTGAGCCCCACAGGCTCGTCGTCCCCGTCATAAGGTCAATTCCAGGCCGCCCTCCGGCCGCTTCTCCGCTCTCCGCCGCTTCCCGTGAGTCCCCGATCGACATCGCCCCTGTGCTCTCGCAGTCGAAGGGGGAGATATTCTCCGCGAGCAGGATACGGACGTATGTTGAGTGCCCCGCGAAGTACTTCTTCCGCTACGTGCTCGGGGTCCCTTCGGGAGGAGGGCCGTTCATTCCGGAAACGGAAGGAGAATTTACGGACGGAGACTATCCTGCGGACCTTCGCGGGAGGGTCTTTCATTCCGCTCTGGAAAATGCGGACGCCCTCCGGGGGGAGCCGGCTTCCGTTGAGACCGCTGTGCGCGAGGCGCTTTCACGCGAGGCTCCGCTCACGGAAGAGGCATATCCGTCGCTTGTCCCGGACGTTGCGTCGCTCGTCGGCGGAGTCCTCGCATCAGGGGCATGGGAGGAGATCGAGGCGGGGAGTGACGTGCGGACCGAGTTCTCCATTTCCGCAGCGCTCGGAGGAGACTTCATTACGGGGACGATTGACCGGCTCTACAGGGGAAGAGACGGAATCTGGACCGTCCTCGATTACAAAACCGACAGCGTCGGCGAGGCGCAGGTCGCAGCCCGGGCAGAATTGTACTGGCCTCAGCTTGAGTTCTACGCGCTCATGGTGCGGAGGCTCTGCGCCGCTTCCTCAGTCCGTGTCCGGCTTCTCTTCGCGCATCACCCGGAAATTACGCTCGAGAAAATACTCAGCCTGGACGATCTGCTAAGGCAGGAAACGCACGTCGAGCGCATCATCTCCCGCATAAAATCCGGCCGGTTCCCCCCCTCTCACCCCCCCTGCCACGGGTGCCCGATGCACCCGCTCCCATGCATCCCGGGCTGAGCACCCTAGGCCGGCTCGTCTCATGGAGTAATTGAACTGAGCCCCGTAACTCCGTCTGAAATTTACTCTTGCATTTTGGGCGGGATTTGAGTAAGTACCTCTTGCACATCCCGCTTTTGGCCCCATTTCAGAGATTCCGGAGCTGCCATGACAGAGAACTTCCGCTACGAGAGCGTGCTGGAAAGCATCAGCGGCGGCTTCTTCGCGCTTGACAACGCGATGACGATAACGTACTGGAACAGGGCAGCAGAAGAGGGGACCGGTATGAAGACGGAAGAGGTCCTCGGAAAGAACGTGTTCGAAGTATTTCCGAATGCGGAGGGGGCGGAGCTGGGGGAGAAGTACAGGCTTGCGATGTCGACGAAGACGTTTCAGAGTTTCGAGACGTCGTACAGTGATGACCGGTTTGAAGCGTGGTTCGATGTCAGGATCTATCCGGCGGAGGACGGGCTTTCAGTCTTCTTCCAGGATATCACGGAGAAGAAGAATGAAATCCGCCGCAAGGAGATTCTCCTTGAAATCTCCCGCGTGATAAACACCTCGCAGCACCTTGATGAGCTCTGCGTCCGGGCCGCCGAGAAGATCGCTCTCCTCTTCGGGATCCCGCCGCACCTCGTGTGCGTCTATCTGTACGACCCCCGGGGGAACGAGATCCGACTCGTGGCTCCTCCCCTCATGGATATCGACTTTCCCACGGATGTCGTTCACCAGCCGGTCCGGGAGGACGCCCCTCACCCCCCGGCGCGCGTCGCATATTCGCGCCAGGTTCTCGTGACGGACGAACTTACCTCCGGCACGCTCGGCCCCCACTACGCGGCGCTCATCGAACAGAATCAGCTGAAATCGCTGATTGTCTTCCCCCTCACCGTTCAGGGGGAGGTTCAGGGGATTCTTGAGGTGTTCTCGATGAAGCAGCCGGCGTTCATCAGCGAAGAGATGGACGGCCTCCAGGTCGTGGCGAATGATCTTGCGGGGGGGATGAGCCGGAAACGGCTGATGGACGAGCTGCGGATGAAGAATATCGAACTCGAGGGGCAGACGCAGAAGACGGTGGAGGCGAGCGACACGCTTAAGAAATTCATCGCGACGTTCAGCCATGAGCTCCGTTCGCCGCTG
>Ga0182021_10000881_pt1 | contig 33923 bp, 27 predicted proteins | sample 612E3MmetaG_FD_120493 | JGI IMG/M metagenome (GOLD analysis project Ga0182021, IMG submission 120493) | Permafrost microbial communities from Stordalen Mire, Sweden - 612E3M metaG (Illumina Assembly) | ecosystem: Environmental > Terrestrial > Soil > Wetlands > Permafrost | place: Sweden... | reverse complement strand
GATGAAGCGTGCATACTTGCGGATGTCAAACTCAGGTAATCGAGAACTCCTCCCGCACACGTAGGGGTTCCGCACTCGCTGGTCGCCGCTGGCTGCGCTTCGCCGGCGATCATAAATGTCCGGTGTCTCGTGATGCTTCCCCTGGGACGAGCCCCCAGGCGCCCCCCGACCAGGCAAGCGGATAAGGCAGGACCAGGAGTCCCCACCACATAGAGCGCCACTCACCCAAGTGACTGCTCTTCAGTGAGTTCTGTGATGGATGCATCAAGCCGTGAGGGGCATCTCGTGGGTGAGAGCTTCCGCGCAATGGCAAGGTAATTAAAGGACTTTCCTGTTCAACAGGCAGATCCCCGTGGGAGTCCGCCGCGGGTACCGGAAGGCTTCGATTTCAGCGCGAATTCCCTATTCTGCCCGAGGTTCGGATTTTTGAATTGGATCTCTCACTCTTCCACCATAGATTTTTGCAGCGGGAGCTTTCGGCCCACCATCGTGGAGCTTTTTCTCATGAGAACGTTGATTCCTTTGGCCATCGTCATGATGGTAACGCTGCCGTTCTGTGCGAAACACAGCGACAACGGGACCGGCCGGACTGCCGGAGCCGATTCTGCCACAGACCGGCAGGAAAACAGTGCGGCATGGCTCGCGCGGGCGCACAAGCATGTTCAGGATGGCTGGACCTGCCTTCACATCGAAGGGGCGCCGCGCGTGAGGGGATTTCAGTATGGCTATCTGCTCGGGCGGGAGATCAAGGAATCCCTCCGGATCACACGCGCTGTCTGGGAATACAAGAGCGGCATGGACTGGCAGTGGCTTGTCGCAAAAGCGGGTGCCTGGTGCATGCCGAAGATGGACGACGAGAATCTGGAAGAGCTCCGTGGAATCGTGGAAGGCTGCGGAGCGGCGGGCGACTCCACCACGCTGGAGGAAATGATCGCCTACAACGGCTATGTGGAACTCTCGGGATACTGGTGGCCCGAGCAGAAGAAGACCCTGGACATTCATGGGCCCAAGGAGCGAAAAGACGCGTGCAGCAGCTTCATTGCCACCGGCCACATGACCAGGGACGGCACTCCTGTGCTGGGGCACAATACCATGTGCTCCTATGTGGAGGCGGACTGTTACGTTATTCTCGACATCCAGCCCGACAAAGGGCATCGGATCCTGATGCAGACGAGCCCGGGATGGATTCACAGCGGCTCGGACTTTTTTGTTACCGATGCGGGACTCATCGGTTCAGAAACCACTATCGGCGCTTTTGACGGATTCGACGAGACAGGAGTTCCGGAGTTCCTTCGTATGCGTCGCGCCACGCAGGATGCGTCGGACATTGACCAGTGGTGCGACATCATGAAAAAAGGGAACAACGGTGGATATGCCAATGCATGGCTCCTGGGGGACATTCGTACCAACGAGATCGCGCGCCTTGAGCTGGGCCTGAAGTACGTGGGTTTCGAAAAGACAAACGATGGGTTCTTTGTCGGATCCAACCTTGCGGAGAATCAGAAGATCCTCCGCCTGGAAACAGACGAGCACGAAACGGACATCCGTCAATCTGGAGTGGCCCGACGTGTCCGGTGGAAAGAACTCATGCGCGAACACGCCGGTAAGATCACGACGGACCTTGCGAAGCTGTTCGAATCAGACCATTTCGACACGTACCTCCTCCGGGGCGCGCTGGACTGGAGAGGTCTCTGCGCTCATGGCGACTATGATTCCACTGACACCGACCTGCCCTTCGAACCGGCAGGCACCGTGGACGCCAAGGTGGTAAATGCAAAGCTTGCCAGAGAGATGTCATTTCTCGCGCGCTGGGGCTCGGGGTGCGGGAGAGCCTTCGATGCGGCCGGATTCCTCAAGCGGCATCCCCAATTCGATTGGATGCACGGGCTGCTCCGAAGCCGGCCCTCGCACAGGTGGACGACCGTTTCTGCCGCTGCATGCGCGCACCGGGGAGCGCAGGAAAAGATGTGAGCCGCACGGAGGCCGAACCTCCCTGCGTGCGTCGGCATGACGGGAACTCAGCGTATGAGTTCCCAGTCGACCATGGAGTGCATCAAGCGATCGGGGAGAACATTGACGCCGAGCCCGGAGCCCTCTGGTATGGCGATATACCCTTCAGGATCCAACGTGACCGGCTTGTCGATGATGTCTTCCTCAAAGTAATTGCATGTCTCCGAGGTGTCGCCGGGAATCGTGAACCCGGGGGTGGTTTGAAGATGGATATTGACGGCCCTCCCAATCCCCGTTTCATCCATTCCGCCTGACCACACGCCCACTCCGTGTTCCGCGGCAAACCTGGCAATCCTCATGGAGGGAATCAGCCCGCCGACACGTCCCTGTTTGATGTTGAGAATCCTGCAGGCGCCAAGCGCCACCGCGGCAACAGCCTCATCCAGCCCCAGGATCGATTCATCGAGGCAGAGCGGCGTTTCCAGACTCCTCTGGAGAAGCGCGTGTTGATGGATGTCGGCATAGGACAACGGCTGCTCGATCATGCTGAGATGAAACGCATCAAGTTGTTTCAAGAGAGGAGCATCGTCGAGCGTGAAGGCCCCGTTGGCGTCCACCATGAGCTGGAGATCCGGGAAACGATCCCGTACTCGCCGCACCCACTCCACATCTCTTCCCCTCTCGATCTTGATTTTCACCCTGTGATAGTTTCTGCTGACGGCCTTCGCCACGGCACCGAGGAGCTCGTCCATGGAGTCCTGCAGTCCGATGCTCACCCCCGACATGATCGGTTTGGCCGGGGCGCCGAGGAGATCGTGCAGGGGAATCTGTTTTTGCAGGGCGATCAGGTTCAGCAGGGCGTTCTCAACCGTGGCCTTCGCCATGCCATGACCCCTGCAATGCGTGAAGCGCCGCACCAATTCTCCCATGGAAAGTCCGGGCTCAACAAGCGGGAGGAGAAAATCACGAATGATGTGCCGTGCGGTCTGGGTGGTCTCGGGCATATAGAAGGGGTCAGGATCGGCAACGCACTCGCCCCACGCTACAGTCTGCCCCGACGTCAGTCTCAGTAAAAGGGCTTCTTTATGCGTCCAGACCTGCACGCTCGTGCCGAATGGATGGACGAAAGGAAGGCGGACGGTGACGAACGCCCCATGATCAATGCGAGGGATGAGTTCCTGCTCGACGGACTGGATGGGATCGTTGGCTGGAGTCATTGGGAGGTCTCGACGAGTGAAGTGCCACTTCCGGCACTGAAGAGTTCAGTCGACTGTGCGGCCGGCGCTGATTTCCCCGGGGCCGGGGGACCGCTGCGCATACAGACGTTCAGGGAACCCGCAGAATCGGATACCATTTATCCTTCAGCGTCCAGGCGAATTGCGGGTACTTGGTCAGGCCCCACATGGACTCCGGTTCCAGCAGGGTCGCGAGGAACAGCGAATGCCATTGCGTTGTCGGGACTATGACGTCTCCTGCGGCAAGGGTCACCGTTTCCGGCACCAGGTGCACGCGGGGGCGCGGCAAGGTGTCTTCCTCCAGGGCATCCGCTTCGATGCCGTCGATCTTGTAGCGACCGCAACGGATGGACCGGGAATCCCCGACCGTGGTGAACGAGACATGGTGTTTCGCCAGGAGCCTGATAACCGAGGCGCAGTGCCTGGGGACAATATACGCCTGAGGAACCGTCGTGCTGCATAGCGTGTGCACGATGCTGTGATACGGCGCCACCTCCCAGGCGGTGTCCCGTCCCGTCGACAATGACCTGACCGGGATGGCGAGCCGGCGCTCGCCGGCGATGTGCTCCATCCTCAACGCGCACGAATCGCCGACCCGGTTCTTCAAGATATCCCGTTCGTGCTCAACCATGGCGATGAGTTCGCCGGCATGGCTCTCGCAGCAACGCAGGAGCGCCAGGATACCGGTCAACTGAGAGCGAACCCGTCTCTCCAGATTCTCTTCAGGGGACTTCCCTTCCCTGCCCTCCTGGATGAATGAGAGGGTGTTCAAAATGCCAAAACCCTGCCTGCCGTCGTTGATTTCGGTGGTGCTGTGCCGCACGCGGTCGGATGGTGACCCCACGATGTACTCCTGGAACAGATATCCCTGTGCTGCCATCGCTTCGGCGACAGCAGGAAAGACCGTGGAGCGCTGAAATGCCGCAAGAACGCGTGAAGAATTCGGATTTGTCAACATCCCGAGTTGAACGTCTGCCATTTTGATGAACCCGGAATCCGTCCAGGATTCGTCAAACGCAAAGAATTCGTGGACGTCGAGGGTCACCTGCGGCTTCACCGAATAGAAGAGTTCGTGGAGAGCCTCAACCTCCGGCGTGCTCAGAACGAGGTGGCTACGATTCATGTCAAGGCTGTCCGTCGTGCGGCGCTGGCGGAGCTCCGCGCCGTCGGGGTTCATCTGTGGTACAACGTAGAGGTCGATCCCGCGGAGGACATCTTTCAGGGAGCCTGAGGCTGCCTGCGCCAGCAACACCGTGAGTGCTTCCTTTCCCGACGGCTCATTTCCGTGTTGCTGGGCGAACAGGAGGACCCGGAGCGTGGCATCGAGCGGGGAACTGCCGCCGCCTCGGTACCGGACGAGGTAGACTGAGCGCCCGGACCGCGACGCAGCGATGGTGGAGACGCTGAAGGCAGGGCATTCGGCAAGCGAGCCGAGAAAGGCCCGGAGGGAGTCGTACGAAGTCAGCGCGGTGAATCCGTTGCGCTCCACGGGGGCGACGATGTCATGGTGCTGTGCCTGCAGGAGGCTGCATGCCGCCATCATGAGAAGCAGGACTCTTCGCAGCATCGATGTTCCCCCGTTGTCAGAAGGCGACTCCCACGCTGAACCGGTGCACCGACGGGAGGAGCGTGTAATTCACAAAGGCGTAGTCGAAGGAGACATGCAGTGCGCCTGCCGGGGCGACCACGCCCACGCCCGCCGACCACCGTGCCGTGTCGTCGCCGAACCGGTAGCCCCCGCGGAGAAAGAGGCTCTGCAGGATCGCCACCTCCACGCCGGCGCATACCAGTTCATCGTTGTCGTTCGGGTGGATGACGTCGGTCGCCAGGAGCACCGACAAGTCGTCGCTGAGATACGGCGACATGGAGAGCCCGACCTGAAAATGCAGCGGCAGCGGGTATTCCTCGGGATTCAACTGTGCGGGCAGCAACCGTTCGGTGGCGTTTGTCGAATTCGCGTCATAATTCACCCCGAGATCTCTCCCGTCAAACGTGAGATTCCCGCCGAAATTCGTCACGCTCATGCCGAGCCGAAGATCCCTGAAGCCGATATGGTACTGAGTACCGATGTCCACGGCGAGACCGTTGGCAGTCTCGTTCCAGATCCGCTGGCTGACATATTTCGCGGTGATGCCGACGCTGAAGTCGTCGGTGAGCTTGCGGGCGTAGCAGATCCCGAGCATCAGGTCTTGCGCATCGAAATACTGGCCTGTCCCCTCGGGTTGTTCCTCCGTTGTGACTTCGGTCTTATCCATCGACATCATGGTGAACGAGACTCCGAACGAACCCACCCCGCCGAACGATTGCACGTACGCAGCATGGCTTAACCTGCTGCCCGCCCACCATTCCGCATGGGAGACGGTGAGCGCACCTCCCTGCACCCCCACGATGCCCGCCGGGTTCCAGAAGACGGCGCTAGCATCGTCGCCGTACGACGTGAATGCTCCGCCGAGAGCAGCGGCACGGGCACCGACGGGGATCTTCAGAAACTGTGCTCCGGCCGTCCCGAGATTGGTGTTCTGGGCATAGAGCAGCCCGGACATCCCGACGACCGCTATGGCGCATCCCAGGAACAATCGTCTCATCGTCCACCTCCTACTTAATGACCGCGAATCGACCGAGCTTTTCCGCGGTATCGGTCTTGACCAGATACATGTACATCCCGGCAGCGATCTCCCTGTTGCCGTCAGTCCGCAGGTCCCACGTCTCGGTACCGGTCGTGCCATCGTGATGGATGATCTTGATCTTGTCTCCCGCCATGGTGAAGATCGTGATGGTACAGTGCGCCGGCAGGTGGTTGATCTTCAACTGGCGTATGGGCTCCCTGCGCAGAATGCCGTATTCTCGTTCGTACGCGGAGCCGACGAGGTACGGATTGGGGACCACCTTGATCTCGTTCAGTTCCCCGGAGTCGATGGTGGTACGTACCTGTGAGGGGTAGGTGGAGAACGTGAAGGAATCGGTGTACGATATCAGACTCGACGCCGAGTCGTTGTTCCGCACGACGGAAAACACGACCCCGTCGCCGGTTGCGTAGCGCGAGCCGTACGAGAACGGGCGGAGACTGAGGACCGTCACCCCGCCGGAGGCGGCGGTGATTCCGGGATACACAAGAATGGAATCTCCCGCCTCGGGTCTCGCATCCGCGGAGGAGGCCGTATCCGTCAGGAGTATCCGGATTCCCGTTCCACCCATCGTGACCGGCACGCCCGAGGTGTAGGTTCCCAGGGCCCTGATCACTTTCCCCGTAGTCAGGCTGGTGATCGAGTAGGTCGAGGGGGATTTGAACACAAACGCATAGGTGCCAGGGTCCGTCTTGACTCCATCGACCGTCGAGAGGGTGATGATGGATTGGAGGTTTCCCTTCGCGATGGTGAAGGTGGGGGCGAAGCCGACATGGTAGCTCCTCCCGCCGGCTCCCGGCTGGTCAAGCTGTGAGACGGCCAGCGTGACATTCGCTGGACCCGAGTGGGTGATGCCCGCTACCCCTGCCGGCGTTCTTCCTATCGCACGCGACTCCGGATTCGCGACCCCGATATTCTTCTCTTCCGCCGAATGACCGATGTTGCTTTCGAGGATGCTTTTGTCACTGGTCAGGGCATAGGCGGTCATTGAATACCAGTACGTACGTCCGTTGACAAGAGAAGAATCGACATAGGCATTCTGGATGCCGGTGGATTTGTCAAAGGAAACAAGCGGCACCGGATCGGCTCCTGCCGAGGGGTTGGTATTCCGGTCGATCTGGTCCCAGTGCAGGCCGAAATCTACGCTCCGGTAGAGACGGTACCCCTGGAAATTCGCCAGGTACGTGATGGGATCCCGGGACGATTCCGCCGCATTGTCCCAGGCGAGGGTCGCCCGTCCATCACCCGACACGACGGTCAGCGCCGGTATGGCCGGGGGCTTCGGTGTGGCAAAATTGGCCCGGCAGAGCTCCCATGCGTTGTTTGTGATGACATCCATGCCGGCGGCATCGTTGGCGGCGACAAATGCCGTGATGAAATGGAGGGTATCGCCAGGGACCATCGTGTACGGCCCGGAACCGATGCACGACACCAGATCCATCCCTGCGGGCCCGATGGTGGCAGGATCGTCATAGTGGAGGTCAGGCGCATTCGCCCCGGGATGGAAATAGGACGGTCCGTACCGTGATGCTTTCAGCGAAGGAGCGCTTGAAAAAATCCCGTACTGCACCGAGTCAACGTCAAAGTCGTCATCATACCTCATGTAGTGAAGATCGGTGATGCCGTGCTCGGCGCCGTTCACCATGGGAGTGCGGAGCATGATGAAGCCGAATCTCCCCGACGGGCCGCCCCACTGCACCGACGTTCCGTTGTCGTAGTAGACGACGCGCTGGAGCGACCTGTCCAATGCCAGCCGGTCATTCGCATAGTCGACCGCGCTCTCTGAGCCGCCCACATCGGCGTCGAGATACATGCCAAAATAGACGCTGTCGTATGTTTTCTTCGACGTGTTGATGAGGTCGAACCGGTAAATCACCATATCGCGGATGGATTTCGCTCCGAACGCGTAGCCCGTCTGATTCACCTGAATGCCGAGGATGCCCCTGCTGTTGGTGGAGTCGTTGTAGACGCAATAGCTGTCCTGGTCCGAGACGATCACCGGGCTTCCGTCGGAAGCCTTCACCGGCCAGCCGGTGGCAGGCCAGGTGTACGGCTTGTCGCTCATTGCCACTTTAGCGCTGTCGGTATTGTTGTAGCCGGCGGCGGCCTCCCATTCCTCGTCGGTGGTGAAACGCCCCTGGATCATGTTGCCGGGTATGCCCACGTACGGATTGGCCCGGTAGACGTATTCGTGTTGACTGCCGATGGGCCATTCAAACGTCGGTCCAAAGGCCTCTTCGTGGGGATACAGTTTCCCGCGGTTTTCGAACGCGGATCCCAGATTGCTGCGGTTGTGAAATCCTCCCGCACGGCTCGGGATGCCGCTGGTTTTCGCGAGCGGGGCAAACGCCCGGGATTTCGGCCCCCCCTTCTGTGCGTGTGCGGGTGCGGACGCCGCCAGCAGTCCCGCAATCATGCAGACAAAGAACGCGTAACGCTTCATGGTCTTCTCTTAAATAGTCAGAAAAGGGTGTATGGTCAGAATTTCAGGCGCGCCCCGAGACGCACCCGGCGAGGCGGACCGTAGTTGCTGGGATCCTGCGTATATTGGAGGGAATGCCCGCCGTCGTATGAGACGTCCGGTTCTCCCGTATCGCTCCAGACATAGACCACGTTCCTCGCATTGGTCAGATTCAGGACTTCACAGAACACCTCCAGGGACAGGGGGGAGATTTTCCACTCCTTACTGGCTTCCAGGTCAATCGAGAACGATGCAGGGAGCCGTCCGGAATTCTTCGGAATGTAATTGCTTCTCCGGCTTGTCGGGGTGTAGGGTTCCCCGCTCGCGGCCCTCAGCAGGATGTCCCACGTCGTGCTCCCCAGCGGCCGGGCACCGAAGATCGCAGGCCCTTCGTTTTCGGGAATTCCCACGACGACATTGACATTGAGCATGTGGGTTCTGTCCCAATTCAGCGGATACAGGAGCGTCGACGTCGTGGTACCGGGATAGTCCTCCTGTTCGGAGGACGCACTCCCCTTCGCCACGGAATAGGTGTAGGTGAGCATCCCCCCCACGTAGCCGGTCCGCCGCATGTTCAGCCTGACCTCGAACGACCTGATGTTGGCATACGCCTCGTTGACATAGATCGTGTATCCAACGTAGCGCCCGCCGGCATACGGGTAGAAGAACTGAGTTCCAACCAGGCCGACGACATCCTTGTACGCCGCCGTGAATGATCCCGAGAGGGCGTCGGTGAACTGATGGCTGACGCCGACCTCATAGGCCGTCGTGCGCTCAGGATCCAGATCGGGAGAGCCGAAGAGCGGCTCCTTAACGGCGATGTCATACTGAGAATCTTCGAAGAGCCGCAGGTAATCGGGGTTCTGGAAGAACCGGCCGTAGGAAAAATGGAGCGACGTCCGGTCGCTGATCGGGTGTGCCACCCCGAGACGCGGACTCCACTGCTGTTTCGGACGCGACTCGACAATGGACGCGGGATCAAGCGGATTCGTCCGGAATGGCGAGCGCTGATTCGCGTAGTCATAGCGGAGCCCCAGGTTCACGACCAACGCGGAGAGCGAAATCTGATCCTGCAGGTATCCCGAGCCCTCGAGCGGCTTCTTCTGGAATGCGGTCACGTACGGGTTCACCCTCTTGGGATCGTACACGTCCAGGAAATCGAGGGTGTGCCTCTTGAATTCAAACCCGCCGCGGACCTCATTCCAGGTGTCCACCTGCCAGGTCGCGTCGCCCTTGACGTCCACCGTGATGGTGGCGTTTCTCGTCAACTCGATCGGGTCCTCAAGCGCATAAAATTCGTGGCCGTTGCCGGCGTCGCCGACGTACTGGTACGCCCCCGGCAGAATGTACTGCGAGGTATCCTTGTCCACGCCCGAGTAATACGACTGCGAGAAGTACGACACACGCACGTCGTAGAAGAAGGACGGGGAAAGCGTGTGCGTGATCCCGAGAATTGCCTGGCGGCTCAGATCTCGCACGCGGAGGTACTGGTCGGGAATGTAATCCCACTGGTGATTGTACGGCCGCTCTTCGTCGCTGGTGTACCGCCCCGTCAGCGTGGTCTTCAACGACGGGAAAGGCCGCGCGGCGATCTTGCCGATAAGGGAAATGGTCTTGTCCGAACCGAACGGGAGCCAGCTCCCGCTCTTGTCTTGCTGGCCGCTCAGGTAGAAGCTGAGGTCGTCGCCGGCGAGGGGGCCCCCCAGGGAGGCGGTGACCCGGTTTTCATGATACGTGGAAAAAGGTTTCACGAAGAAATCGCTTGTCCGGCCCTCCAGGAATCCCGTGAATGCTGTTCCCCCGTCCTTCGTCACGATATTCACGATGCCGCTCATCGCGCCGCCGTACTCGGCATTGAACGTGCCGCTCATCAACTGGAGCTCGGCAATCGCGTCGTTGTGTATCGTGGTCCCCCGTGATCCGAGCACCGGATCCTTCACGTACATGCCGTCGATCAGATACGCCACCTCGTTGCTGCGCCCGCCGCGGATATACAGGGAGTTCCCCGAACCCGCCACGCCCGCCTGGAGCGCAAGGACGTCGGCGAAATCCTTCGCCGGCAGCTGGGCGATCTGTTCGCTGCTGATGACCGCCACCGAGGCAGTAGCGTCCCGCTGAAACGGAGGCGCCACGGCCTGCACGACAATCTCCTCCATGTCGACCGCCGAGGGCGCAATCTGGGCGTTTATCGTCGTCGTCCGGTCAACTTCCACACGCACGCTCTTGATGATGGTGGCTGTGTAGCCGATGAGCGTCACGCGCAGATCGTAGACACCCGGCGGGAGATTCATGATGAAGTAGTTCCCGTCGCTCCCCGTCGCGGCCCCATACCGGGTGCCGACGACCGCCACGTTCGCTCCGGCGAGAGGTTCACCCCGGCCTTTCTCGGTCACCGTCCCGGCGATCTTCCCCGTTGTTCCGGCAAGGAGCGTGCCGCACAGTGCCACCGCGGCCCACGTGAGGTGAATGAGGTATCTCATGATTCGACCTCTACTCAGTGAAGTAGTGCCCCGCCTGGCGAAGAAGTTCTTCCGTCGCCCGGAGATTGTCGGTCGCACGGCGCGTGCTGCGCATGGCAACTTCCGTGGTCAAGGCATTGATCAGGACGGAAACGGCGGATATGGAGTTGGTGAAGAGCAGATTCTGACTGGCAATCGGCAACACCGCTTTGCTGACGAAACAGATCGGCGAGGTCATTCGGTCTGTCACGGCCACCACCGGAACGCTCTTCGAGGCAAGGGCCCGAGCGGTATCGACGGTTTCGCGGGAGTAGGGATGGAAGGAAAACGCCACGACAACGTCCGACGGTCTGACCTGATGGATCTGTTCAAAGAACGTCTCGTGTTCATGGGCAAAGGGCGTCGACCGTACTGCTACCTGATTGAGCGAATAGGAGAGCATTTTCGCAAGCAGCGAGGAGATCCCCAGGCCGCAGGTGTAGACGTGCGTTGCTTTGAGGAACATGCCGGTCACCCTCAGGAAGATCGCACGATCGATCTGCGCGACGGTCCGAGTGATGTTGTTCACGTCCTGCCGCGCTACGGCTGCCAGGGTCTCCTCGTTGCTCTCGCCGGATAGCAGGGGGAATGCTCCAGCCTTGGAGATCTCCGATTGGGCGCCTTCCCGCACGCGCTCCCGGAACTCGAGGTACCCGGAGAACCCGAGACTCTGCGAAAGCCGGACAACGGTCGCCTTGCTTGTGCCGCTCAGGTCCTGCAGATCGCCTACCGAGAGGAAGGGTACCTCCCGGAGACGTTGGATCAGCACATCGGCAACTTTGCGCTGGTTCTCCGGGAGGGTTGGATAGGCAGCCTGAATGAGAGTCTTCAGGTCGATCGGGGTCTTCCGTTCTCTCTTGGCCTTTCGTCCCATGGCCCTACTTGATCAGGACCATCTGCTTCGTCTGCACGAAGGTTCCTGCCGTCAGACGATAGAAGTACACGCCGCTGGCCAGTTTCGACCCGTCAAACCGGGAAGTGTAGCGGCCGGGAGCAAGTCTTTCGCTGACAAGAGTGCTGACCTCCTGGCCGAGCATGTTGTACACCTTCAGGGTCACCTGCGATCCCTTCATGATGGTGTACTCGATCGTCGAACTCGGATTGAAGGGGTTTGGATAATTCTGGGCGAGCGCAAACTGTCCCGGCACGTTCGAGGACACCTGCCTCACGTCCGTGGGTCCGTTGAAGCGTGCCAGCGCCGAATCACTCACCGCGCGCAGGCCGGCGAGGCTCGAGCTGACCATGTACGCCACGGTGTACGCGACCGAGCTCTTTGCATCAAGGGCCTGCGTTCCGAAGTTGAGGTTGCAGAAGGAACCATTCACCCCCGCCACCAGCGGCGCGTCAAACCCCGGAAGAGCGGTCATGCGCCACCGGGTGGAATCCGTTGCCACATCGTTACTCGGGTCTGTGGGTGAATACACATCCCAGTCGAGCGCGTGGAAGGAACTCGGATTCTGGCCGATGACCTTGACGCCGATGTACGGCGTTTCACCCTGGCGGAAAAAATAGGCCATCTTCTTCGTCGTATCATATGCCACCGTCTCGCCTCCGTAGGTCTCGGAGGGTGCTGGGACGCACCCCATGCCGATACGCACCGTGTTGGCGGTTATGGAGTAGTTGGTGACGGTGTAGTCCACGAGAACGAACGGGTCGTTCTTCCAGGCGTGGACCTGTGCGAGGACCCGGACGTCAGGAGGAGAAGGGGGAACCTTCCACGTGTTATCGAACAACGCCTCGGCAACGGTATCCGCCGCGCCCCCGACAGAGAGGGCGGGAGCAGTCATGAGGTAGTACGCATCTTCCTCATAGTCAAAGACGTGCGCGGAATCCTGTGCGACAAGGATCGAGGCGCGACTCAGTTGCATCTGCCCGTCTGCACCGTAGATCGTTAGACTGCCGGCGCGGTTGAGTTTGAAGGCAACGGCCCCCGTCCCGCCATAGGCGTTCTTCACCGCCGATGCCGCCATCAACGCGGCATATCGCACGTCCGCCGAGTCGCTCATCTTCCGGAGGCCGGCAAGGCTCGTGCTGTACAGGTACGCCAGCGTGTACGAGACCGAGGATCGGCTGCCAAGGGTCTGGATGCCAAAGTTGAGGTTGAAGAAGGAACCATTCACCCCCCCTACGAGCGGAGCATCGAATCCCGGAAGAGCGGTCATTCTCCAGCGCGTCGAATCTGTCGCGGCATCGCTGCTCGGATCGGCCGGAGAATACGCATCCCAGTCGAGCACGTGGAAAGATGTCGGATTCTGGCCCAGCAGCTTCACGCCGATATAGGGCGCTTCCCCCTCCCGGAAGAAGTAGGCCATCTTCGCCGTCGTGTCATATGCCACCGTCTCGCCTCCGTAGGTCTCGGAGGGTGCAGGGACGCACCCCATGCCGACGTGCACCGCGTAGGGCGCCGCCGAGGTGTTCGTCAGGGCGTAATCCACAAGAACGATCGAGTCCTTCTTCCAGGCATACGCGTTTTCGACGACCTGAACATCAGGAGGCGGTGACGGGAGTACCCACGAATTGTCGAAGAGTGCCGTCGCGACCGTATCGGCCTTCCCGACAGACGAAAGAATGGGAGAACTTGTGAGATAATTCGCGTCTTCCTGATAATCGAAGACATGAGCGGAATCCAGCGCCACGATGATCGATGCGCGATCCAACTGTGTCGTGAAGTCTTTGTCGTACAAGGCAAAGCTGCCAGCCCTGTTCACCTTGAACCTGACGCCACCAGTCCCGCCGTACACGTTCTTCTGCGCCAGGGCAAGCGTCGGAAGCAACAGGACCGCTGCGAGGAAACATGCAGTAATGCTCCGTTTCATCATTCCTCCTGTCAATGATAGTGGAACAGAAAGGGCGGTATAAGCAGCACCAACGCGAGAACCAAGAAGTAGATCTGGACGGGCAGCATCCACTTGAACCACTTTTCCCAGGAAATCCCGGCCAAGCCGAGGACTCCCATTGTGACGCCCGAGGTCGGAAGGATGGGATTGATCCAGCCGTCGCCGAACTGAAATGCCAGGACGGCAGTTTGACGCGAAATCCCCACCACATCGGCAAGGGGTGCCATGATCGGCATTGTCAGGGCGGCTTGTCCGGAACCGGAGTGGACGAAGAAATTGATGACGCCGTGGGTGAAGAACATGACCTGCGCGGCCAGAATGGGGTGCAGGTTGGCAATGAGAGCCGCCAGTCCGTGAAGGAGCGTATCCATCACTTTTCCGTCATTGGCGATGATGAGAAGGGCCCTGGCGCAGCCGATGATGAAGGCGACCCCCATCATATCGCGGGCGCCCGCCTTGAAACTGTCCGTGAATTCATCGGGCGAAAGGCGGCCGAGAATGCCGCAGACGATCCCCAGGCCGAGGAACAGGCCGGCGATCTCATTGATGAACCACTTGTATTGCAGGATGCCGTAAACCAGTATGCCCAGCGAGATGATGAACGTGGCGATGACGAGCCGCTGCGAGAGGGAGAAGTCCGCCCGGGCGTGCTCTTCCGGACGGAACGATTCTCTGCGCGCCCGGTCCAGCTCGTAGACGAGGCTTCGCGTGGGATCGGCCCGGATCCTGGCGGCGTAGAGCATGACAAACGTGATGATGGACGCGGTGCTGATCACCCATATGACGATGCGGTATTCCAGTCCCGAGTAGAGTGGCAGTTCCGCAATGCCCTGCGCAATGCCCACGGTGAACGGATTCAGCGTTGCGCCGGCAAAACCCGCCGCTGCGCCCAGAAACGGGATGGCGGTGCCCACGAGGGAATCATAGCCCAGGGAAATCGCGAGCGGGATGAAAATCAGGACAAAAGGCATCGTTTCTTCGGACATTCCGAAGATCGTTCCGCCAAGAGAGAAGAGGACCATGGTCACCGGGATGAAATACTTCTTGAGGTTCGGCTTCCGCGCGAACGCATACGCGACGCGCTGTACGCCGACCGCGATCGCACCCGTCTTCTGGACCACTGAGAACGCTCCGCCGATGATGAACACGAACGCGATGATATGCGCGGCCTGCACGAATCCCTTCACGGGCGCTGTCAGGATCGCACCGATTCCCTGAGGCTCGTGCGGAGCCGGGGAGAACGATCCCGGGACCACGAGGGTCCGGCCGTCCCTCACCTCTCGTTTGTATTCTCCTCCCGGCACGATCCAGGTGGCGATGGCAACGAGGACCACCACAGCATAGATCATCACGAGCGTATTCATGGAGAAGAAAGCTTTCATCGGGTCCCTTGCTCCTGGGGTTGATCCAGGCGAAACGTTTCTCCCGGGGCAACAAGGCGCATCAGGATTCCGCTGCCCGAAAAATTCCCGTGCATGTCCGGATGGATGCCGCGGGCCCGGCGCGCATCGAGCACGACGACCGTCCCCAGGCCCATCACCTCTGCCGTGCCGTCAGGGTTGACCTGGATCGCGGTGGATTCATCAATGCCGATGCCCGGGAGTTCCGGATGCTCGAGCACGACGCAGATGAGACGGTTCAGCCTCTTCCGTTTCACAAAATGCTGGTCAATGATGACCGTCTTCAGGAATCCCAGGCCTTCGATGGTCTCGACGTTCCCTTTCTGCATTGAGGTGAACATCGATGCCGAATCCCGGTTGATAAGCTCTTCACCGGTCAGCATCACGCGACTCATGATGGCGGCGCCCGCGCTGGTTCCGCCGATCACGGCCCCGCGCTGATAGAGTTCCAGCAGCTTGTGGTGCGCGGGCGTGCCGAGAAGTGCACGGGTGATGCGGACCTGGTCCCCCCCGCTGAAGAAGACGCCGGTGGCCTTGTCGAGTTTTTCGAGAAGGGCAGGATTCCCCGCACCCTCTCTGCCGATGTTGATCCATTCCACGCTGGCCGCGCCCCGCGATCTGAACTCCGCCGCCTGCTCCATCCCCGTCGTGTCTGGCGTGCTGCTTGCCATGGGCAGCACGATGATCCGCGCCCGGGCTGGTCCGCCAGCCAGATCGACGAAACGGGCCATGATATCGTCCGTCCGCTCGCCGCCGCCGATAATGATGAGATGCCCCTGAGGCAGGCGCGTGCTGTCGGCATGCGGCGCGGCCGAACACGCGGCGGCCGAGAGCACCATCAGGAACAGGAGGTAGTGGTTCATAGGAAAGCAATACTCCTCGCGATGATCGCATGCGCAATGTCGGCGGTTTTGAGGAGGTCTTCGACAAGTATGAACTCATCGTTTCCGTGCGGGTTCTGGGCGCCGATCCCAAGATTGACCGTCGGAAGTCCTTTTGCATTCAGCATATTCGCGTCGCTTCCGCCGAGATACTCGATAGGGTGAGGATCCAAGCCGACCTGCCGGAGGGCTTCCGCAGTCCAACGGAACACCCCGTCATTGACCCCGAGGCGAAACGGAGCGAAATCCAGTGTCGAAGTGAACTCCAGCGACGCCTTGTGCTCGGAGGCGACCGCGCGAAACGAGCCCTCAATGCCGCTCAGGCACGCGTTGAGGACCTCTCCGTCGAATTCCCGGACTTCGCCGTGGAGCGTGCAGCGGTCGGGAATGACGTTGGTGGCCGTGCCGCCCGTGACCATGCCGATGTTGCACGTCATGGTGGGAGAGAGCCGTCCCAGGGGAATTCCGCTCAGGGCTTTTGCGGCGACGTGGATGGCATTCACCCCCCGCTCCGGCGCCACAGAAGCGTGGGCCGCCTTCCCGATGAAGGTTGCGTCGAACAGGGAGCATCCGACCGCCGATTGAATGAACGTCCCCGGGCGGCGTGAACAATCGAACACGAAAGCCATGGCGATGTGAAATGGCGCAGGATCCAGGTATTTCGACCCGTAGAGTCCGAGCTCTTCGCCGACTGTAAACACCACAACGCACTGTCCTTCGGCCCCAGACAGAAGATGTTCCCGAAGCGCATAGAGCAAGACCGCGTTTCCGGCCCGGTTGTCGACACCGAGGGCGGTAGTCCCGTCGCTTCTGATCCTCTCCTCTGTCACGATGGGGTTCACCTTCACGGTAGACCGGGGGGTGTCCAGGTGAGCGATCAGGGCAACTGTCGGGCGTGAGGAGTCGCACGTGTGGGGAACGCAGATAATGTTGCCGCATTCTCCGTTGAAGTGTTGCGCGGCGTCATCTTCGATGATGCGCACGGGAAGTCCGCGCAGGAATTCGCGGACGAAGGACGCCATGGGGCGTTCTTTCAGCGAGGGGGCGTCGATCTTGATCGCATCAAGGAAGAGTGGAACTAGTCCGTCCGGCATGGGCGTAAAAGGTTTTCCAGGAGGGTGTCGCAGTGAAACTTTTGTTTCACCCGGAATATAGTACCGGTTTCAGGGGTTGTCAAGGGGAATCGTCATGCCCCGCGGGCCGTTTCGTAGGCCATGGGGCGCGATCGGGAGGCGGATTGCCCTGACCCCCTTCTCATCCCCCCTCGGCGGAGAGAAACATCCTTTCAGGGGTCCATTGCTTACCGGGATGGGAGATTCGTTGAGTATGAACGAGAAGGCTCTATAAATGAAATCCTTTCTGTTGAAGACAATGGCAAATCGATTTACTTAAGAGCCCTCCTGAGCCCGGGACTATCAAGGGGAGAAGCGGAGTTGGACGCAAAGACAGCAGCCGAACTTCTATGGTGCCGGTTTGTCTCAGTAATGGAAATTCATAGGTCTCATCGCGGATGACAGTGGTTGGAGCGCTTTCAATTACCCCCTGGTCGCCAGTCCCAATCAGTTCCTCTCAGAAAACTATTTCCAAGTCGATTGGCCACTTGTGCAGAACTCCTGCTGGCTAGGCAGGGGTTCGTTGCTTCGAAACGGGAGCAATAGAAGCGCTAGATTGTTTGCCGCAGGTCTTCTCAACCGATGTCTTGCCTTACGAGCCAGCGCTCGAGTTGTGCATCTCACCCGCCCCTTGGTCTAACATCTTAGTGCCCATCCTCTCCCGTCCAAGAAGGATGCCCAGCTTCACCTCCTCTAGAATTTCCTCGATTGCCAGCCACTATATTGCCATCCTGTCAACCATCCAAGCCTTGACAACCGCTTTAGATTCGGCATTCCCTACTTGACTCAGTCCATCAACTGTCTGCCCTACCGGCATCTAACTATTCAGTTTCTAGTCAAATGCAAGAATTGTCACGGTTTTTTGCGTGCAGCCATGAACTCCTTGAGAATCGGGAATTTTTACCGAATAGGGATGCCAAGGGAGCATTATCTGACACCTATCGCGACTAAGGCGGGAAAATTCTAAAGGCGATGAGTGATTTGCGGTCCGAATTATCGCTCTAACACAATGTCCCAATCCAAAGGCCTGAAAAAAAGTGTATTCCCTTGATCCGAATTTGGCAGCAACAAGGATATAGAGAAGTAGAAAGGACGATTCCGGAAAATGTGCCGCTTGATGGTTTTTGGAGGAATGTTAAGATTGAAAATGAGGCGGGCGCGGTTCTCTACGGTAGGATAGCGATATAGCGAAGTACTGTAGAGACCTTTAGTAGCTTATTCGTCCCCCTCTTTGGAATTCATCTGCCCTACGGCAGACAACATGAGCAGGACATACCAAGCGATGGAGTATCGGGCACCGAATCCAGGGGTGTATTAGCAATAGCAGGTCATCATTGCTTGGATGGGGAACGACCTATCTTCACATTGGCACACAGGCCGGGATCCGGTCAAACTGAGGTCTTTGAAGCGTTGGAAGACCTCGAATCGGTCTTAGGTTCTGCGCTTTGTGGACTCGGCCTGCCATTTTTGGCCAGGTCAGAGTCAATGTGGTTAGCTTTCATTTGATCTGCGTTTGACTTGTGAATAAGGACGAGAACATGAAGAAAATGAGTAGGCAACGACCGCACCGAAAATCCCGGAGGAAAGCACCTCAGAGTCTCATGACTCTCTTTCCAGAGTATAGGAAGACCAAGTTTAAACAGAAACTCACCGAGAAGCATGAGCAATACTTCCAAGAGCTCAGTGAGGCGTATAAACATCGTGGCTTGGTTTTGTATTTAGGGGCTGGCGTATCTCGATCGATAGGTTTGCCAGGTTGGCCAGAGTTGATTAGATCTCTCACTGTGACTATGATGATTGGACGCGTCCGATCAGCAATCGCAGGGCTCGGCGGCTTGAAGGAAGAAGAATATTGGAAAACGATACTCGCGATTCAGGAAGACCTTGAAGGCGAAACGGACTATGACAAGCCTATCTTGATGATGGCTCGTGCAATCAAGGATCAGCTTGGCAAGACATTGTCATTTGAGGTTGCCAGAAATCTGTATCGACATTTGAGTCGTCGTAAGGAGGCGTACTATTCGGCGAGGTATCAAAGTGAACCCGGCTTGAGGGTCCCTACCTCGCCATTGGTGAATGCAATCGTAGCACTCGCTCGATCGGAGAGGGACGTCAAAGGAGTCCAAGGTATTGTCAACTACAACTTTGACGATCTGTTAGATGAAAAGTTGAGAAGAGATAAGGTAAAGTGTGTCACGGTGAAGTCGGGCCACGACAAAATACCCGTCGGGTATCTGCCCTGCTACCACGTGCATGGAGTTCTCTCCAGCAAAAGCTTCTTTGACCGAAGAGGTTACCAGCAGCAAGGCTCGACTGGGAATTTTGTATTTAGTGAAGATGAGTACCATGAAGAATACTCCGACCCCTATAAATGGTCGAATATGACGCAAATGAGCCTTCTCGGCAAATACACTGGTCTCTTCATAGGCCTCTCAATGGAGGATCCCAATATTCGTCGCCTAATTGACGCCACTCATAGGCAGTATCCCGACATCCCGAATTACTCAATTCTGACCCGCAGGACACCCTTAACAAGATGTGCTGACAGCAAGCGGACAGTTCTCAGAAATCTGTTTGAGGATGTTGAGACATCGTCCTTTGCCAAGATCGGTGTCAAGATAATCTGGGTGGACAACTATGAGCAAATCCCGAGAGCAGTTAGTCGCATTTGCCAAGCATCAATCGCTTGATTGCTCATGCAAACGGCAACTAACGCGCCTCAGCACCTCTCGCAGTCAAGTCTGGAATGTCAAATCGAGGGCGGGGAAATGCACGCGAGACCGATACGTGTAGATGCCAGAACGATACTTGATGGGAAGGAAACGAGGAAGAAGTGGATTGTTGTGAGCGAGAGGGGGTGGAAATACCGATGATTATGTGTTGATGAATATCACATTCTATTCCTGGTAGCTTGGAGTGTCCGAGGAAATTCATTAGCATTGGCTAGACGAAATTTGCTGCATCTGACTTGCTGTGGCAAAAGTGCAGTTGCTTAAAATCAAAGCGCTGGCCGGGCATTCGACGGTGAGCGCTAAGGAAGGGGAAATCCCCTCGAACGCTGATTTCAGAATGACGGCGGTTGAGAATATGAAACTGCCGGCCCCAAGGACGAATCCCGAGACGCCGCTCATCTAAGACAAGAGGAATTCCATCAAAAGGGCAAAAGCCCAGATGTCGTACTGTGACAGGCAACGTCGGTCTAGAGTTGGTCCAGTTTGACAGATAAAGTCACGAGCATGCACCTGCCATTAGGCGGGCAGTCTCCCACTCTACGGCCCCTCGGAAGGCGCACGAGAGATGAATGCAAAGTCTCCAGAATCTCAGCTCGAGCGGCCTGTAACTGAACAAACAAGATGTCCGTAACACGTTGAAATCTGAGGCAAGTCAATTACAGAGGGCTTTCTAATGAACCGGATGTTGGTCCAAGCACACGAGAGATTGCATTCAATCGCGATTTGTCTTGGGAGCTAGGTAGGGTCCGCATCTTCAGGATCTCCCATGGCGCAAATGAACTGGCGTATCCACGGTGGTCCTTTTTGGCATTGGCTTGATTACTCCCAACCGCTCCACCGATTCGTTTGCACTTTCTGGCGTCTTGAACTATACTACACAGTGGAGCGTGGGTCGTATTATAATCTTACCACCTGCTCCACAACAGTAACCCCCTTGCTTGCGAGGCAGGCGACCGCTCCTCTTTCGTTTTCTGCAAGGCTAGAGCAGGGTCTTTCTAGTGACACTTTGCAGGTCTATGCACTTAGGAGGGGATCCTAGATGAGCTTGAAAATCGTGCCGGAAAATAGCCTCTATTGGCAGGAGAACGATCGAACCGCGAACAATCGAACGAGGTAGGAGGGACGATGAGTCACAAGAGGCTCGCCCTTCTTGCAGGTATCGAGTATTCGGGCTTGGCCGGGAATTCGAAGGAGTGCCAAGATGCCGTTCTTCGTCTGATACAATACACAGACCAAATAGTCCGAACGCGAATTCTCTCTTGCTCTGGCGTACATTGTTTACTGCTTACGGTCAACGTGGCCGACCTTCTTGCCGTAAAATCTGGATTCACATCCGGGTATGGGGGAGAGGGACCTCATACATTCTCGTATATACTTCAAGTTCTGCGAGCCCACTGTTCAAATATTGATGAATACAATGTTAGTGAGGATCTAATCGAACGCCTAGACAGTTCCGCATTGACTCAGCTGGACATTGTCACCTTGGACGAGGCTCGGCCCATTCGACCAACTCGCTGGTACGACTATGTTCTTAAGGATGATCTGGAAATCACGGGAGATGGCAGGCTATTTAGAGAGTTTCGCCCTATCCTTCCCTATGCAATTATCGATGGTAGGATAGTCGATTTGGCTCTATCCTTTTGGGATGGTCCAGATGACAAGCTTCTGACAGGGTACAGGAGGTTGGAGGATATTGTCCGAGAACGCACCGGCATCAACGAGCATGGTGCGAAGCTTTTCTCTCAGGCCTTTTTAGGCCCGGCTGCAAAGCTCTCTTGGGAGAACTTGAATAGCGGGGAAATTAATGGCCGAGGGTCTCTGTTCGCCTCGACATACAACGCCTATCGGAATCCGCGCGCTCACAGGGAGCTTGAAAGCCATTCCATTGAATTGTTGACAGAATTCCTCCTCCTGAACCACCTATTGGAGAAGGAATCTGTTATTAACGTAGGGGAGTGACAATACGAGTTGGGCATCAGTTGTGAGGCTGCTTCCCAGCTTCGATATGGTCAGGAGGATTTGGTTTAGTCGGAATTGTCAAAAGAGCGACCATGCCACTAGCGGGTATGCGTCAACCCGGTCTGGTGAGATTCCTTAGACACTGAACGCGGGGTAGGACAACTAACAACCAATGGTGATCACAGTGGCTCAAAAACCAAAGTTGACAGAACTCCCTGTCAAACAACTCGAGGATGTGAAAAGTCTGCTACAGGACATACTCATACTTCAATGTTCATTAGCAGGCATCAGCAAAGGAGAAACCCGGACAATTGTAGGTGTAGCCGATGCACGGGTCAGCAGGATTTGGAGGCATCTCAGACCTGATCTCCAGCAATAAGCTGAGTCTTCTTATGGTGAGTGGTCGAATTCATTCATGTCCCGTATCCTTACTTGGCTGAGTCCTCAAAAATCGAGGAGGCGGTAATGTGATGCTAGAATTGACCAATGCCCTTGTAGGTTTCGCATGCTGAAAGTCCCATTCATGGGGGCATGAATAGTGAAGACTCCAAAGTTTCGGCGCGATCCCATTACGCTCAGGTTGGATGCTTAATTGCCCTTAGATGCCGAGGTACCCCAAGAAGATGCCCGACTAACTGATGCAACCTCAGAACGATTGCCCAATTCAGCTGGCCTGGCCCCTACGGTAATCGGACGAATACTAGGCAAGGAATCCGCAATTGACATTGCACCTTATCTCTATCCAAAGAAATCGTTGGAAAAGGAGCATGGACATGCCAAAAGACACTGACGAACAAATCCTGGACAAACTCGAGCAGATACTTCGGGTCCTAAGCCTTCAAATTGGGGCGGATAAAAGCCTCACTGAACGTGCTAGACTTCTCAAAATGGCGGGCCTCGAGAACCAGGCAATTGCAGATGTGCTAAACACTTCTGTTGCCACTGTCCGGACATTGACGTCCAACCTAAGAACGAAGCCGGGGGTGAGAAAATGAAGAAAAGCGATCCTGCTCTCGATAGGTCTGAGAGAGTACTTGTCCTCCTCCTTCTTCAATCCATGAAGGATGACTCACAAGCTGAGAAGGTAAGACAATTGAATATCGCTGGACTTTCCAACATCCAGATAGCGGAATTCCTCCAAACGACTCCAGCTGTTGTTGCACAATTGCTTTACGTATCGAAGAAATCCGGAAAAGCCAAGAATCCCAGGTAGCCTATGGCGCACATTGTCGACTTTCGTCAGCGACCATTGTCACTGATGAATCTCATGCGATCCGGCAAATATGTCGGAGGGCACTCATACTGGAAACTTTATGTAATCGAGAACATTTTCCGAATAATCATTCATTCTGTACTGACGCCAGAGATTCCCCAAGGGTGGTGGGCGGTGGCTGTCGATCAATCCATAAGAGGCAAGGCTGAGAGATTCAAGACCAACTATCTAAAGAAGGCCTGGCACGGGAAACCCGGCGGTCACAATATCTACTATATTGATCTTAGGGATTTGAACGAGATCATTCGCGCAAATGCAAATCTTTTTTCCCCTGTGATCCCCGACATTGACAAGTGGATGATCGGCATTGAGGATTTAAGGCTGCCGAGGAACGTGGTCGCACACATGAATTGTCCTAGCTCCAATGACTTTAGGCGAATCGATGTGTTCCACAGCGATTGTGAAACCTTGCTAGAGGCTGTCAAGTCGCAAATACCGCTACTGATTCCATGAGACTCGGTAACCAGAATAGCCACTGAGAACAATAGCACCTATTTCACATCGTTCAGGCTAATTGACAAACAAGTATAAGAATCCAAACAGAACCGTCCGTCCAGACCTCCTGCCGAACAGGCAGGAGGTTTCAAGCGCAATGGCATCGGTTCAATAATGGCAAAGCAAGATTGCCATTTTTAGTTTTCTGGGGGGGGGGAGATATGTGGTGGGTGACTCTATACTACGAGTAGCCATTAGGCTAAGGTGGGGGAGGATTCGGAGTTCTCAAGTCGCGAGAACTGGCCAACTCTCTTCGAAAGGTCCAACGGCATCTGGTACATCGTCACTACTATAGAGGGTCGCCGCGCCTGGAAATCCACCGGGGCTTTCCGGAAAGCCAACGCCTTCAGGGCACTACGCAGCACGGACACAGTACCAAAGAAACCCACCGAGAAACCGCCCAAGACCTTTGATGGCTTTCTCAAAGAATACTTGGAGTATCTCCGCGTAAGTCACCAGCCGAAGACCCATGAGATGTATGCCCGTGTGGGAAGGAATTTTCAATCGATGGTGGGGCAGAAGAATCTCAAGGCTCTGAATGCCAAGTGCTGGGATGATTACGCGGTCCGGAGGGCGCCCCATGTGTCAGCAGCAACGATTAATATTGAGCAGCGAACGCTCAAGACCATGATGAACAAGGCGGTCGAATGGGATTATCTTCCGGCCTCACCATTTGCCAAAGTGAAGAAGATCCGCGTCGTTGAGATTCCACCGAAATACTTTACCCGGGGAGAATTCGATCGGCTTATTGGGTTGATCAAGGAACCGTGGCTCAAAGATGCAGCGCTTTTTTCTATTGCGACAGGAATTCGACAGGGTGAGCTGGTGAATCTCCGCTGGACGGAGGTCGACCTGGTTCGCCGTGTGATCATGATCCAGAGTTCGAGCACATTCCGCGTCAAAGGCAATAAGGCTCGCGTTGTGCCGCTTTCTTCTCTTGCACTTGACGTCCTGCAGCGGCAATCAGCCCATCCGATGTGCCCGTACGTCTTCCACAAGAACTGGCGGAAGCTCGACGGCAACTGGATGTCGGGACTATTCAGACGATATGTGAAGAAGGCAGGGCTGTACGAGAAGAAGCTTCACTGGCACAACTTGCGCGCTAGTTTTGCTTCATGGTTGGTGTCAAGCGGGGTATCGCTTTTTGCAGTAAGCAATCTCTTGGGACATTCCACAACAACACTCACTCAGCGGCATTATGCACGCCTCGTACCGGAAACATTGCATTCCGCAGTTGAACTGATTAAGGGGGATCTTTCGGAGATTGAAGCGAAGTAGGCCTAGGCCTGCGCCCGTGAGTGTTTGACATTATTGAGAGGAAATGCTTAATTTGCCTCGAATTGGTCTCAGTCGCTCACCGAGGAGGGCAAAATGTCATCATCTCTAGAATCAAGTGCGGACATTGAGGTCGACCTGCAAAAAATCAACAATCGATATATCGCATTGTGGAGTGAGTTTGCAGGAAAAGGTGAACTTGTCACAGGTCGTTATCCTGTGCAGTATCCACCCAAGATGAGCCGAGGCGCTCTGCTTTTTGTTGGGTGCAACCCGTCCTTTCGCAGTCCCCAAGCGACAAGATCAAAGATTCAAACGGGACTTGATAAGGACATGACAGAAGAAGACTTCTACGCTTGGGACGGGGAGCTCAACCAGCAAAAAACCTTCCAGGAGGCGGAAAAGCGGTGTCAGCTCAGTTTGAGCAAAGACGAGATACTAAGAGACCGGTATTTCAAGGTCTTGAGCGAAGTTACCGAAGCTTCTGGCCTGCCGCGCTGGGAGCACATCGATCTATTTGCGGTCAGAGAGACCAGTCAGAAGGAGGTGATAAAACTCCTGAAAATTCAGGGTGCCGGCAACGATGAGGATCCAAGCGAGGTCTTCAATATGTCGGAGTTCGCTAAAGTACAGCTTGATATCGCACTCGACGCCTTCACACTTTTGGAGCCGTCAACAATTGTGGTTATCAGCGCAATTGCCTCGAAGGTGCTAAGGAGCTATGTGAAGCAGAAGAAGTTGAATCTGGAATTCCGAAAGGACTGTGGCACATACATGTTAGCACTTGGAGGGAGGAGGATACCGCTTTTCCTGTCAGGAATGCTAGCGAGGCAACACGCGCTGGATGTCTTCAGTAGAGAAAGACTTGGTTGGCATATTGGCTATGCGCAAACATTTTCGGAAAGAGGCACATAGGCCGGAGATAAGATACTACTCATGTCCTCCCCATTGATTGCATCGGCTTGATGGATTCATTAAGGGAGTATGATGCTCCAAGGCGCGCATAGCCGGTGCGTAATGCAAAGGAGCAAGCTGCCGTTACTGCTGCTTTTGGTAATTTCTCAGAGTGTCCCGGGCAAGACTGATAGCTAGCCTCCTGAGTTGCGTTGGGGCTTCGACAGTGACGCCCTTGCCTTGTCCCACTATCCATCGAGCCATTTCTTCAACTGAGTTGACAGTCATTTCAACTATCACGGAACCGTCCTCCCTCATTGTGGTCTTATCGGCCATTATAAGTCGCCGCGAGTCTAGTTTTCTGCTCAATTCCTTTGACAACTTCAAACGAACCCGAAACCTACCTGTTCCGATCCAGCTTCCCCATGAGTGACAAACGACAGCTTCGACGTCAGCCTCTGACGGTCGTGTGAAAAGACACCCCTGTGGGTTGGCGTTCACTATTTTGGTGAGCAGGAACTGCTTCAATATTCCTTCATGGATGGCGAGCAACCTCCACAAGGCATCCGCTTGGAAGAAATGCAAAGGCCCAACGGCAAAATGCATTGGTTCTTTCCGATGCTCCGAATGGTAATCAATCCCAACCATCTTGCCCTGCTCGATGCAGTGTTGTATCCTCACAATGTTGTGAAGTGCATTTTCTTCGCACTTCTTTGTAAGTAGTGTACCGGCTTTGTCGATAAGAGTGCCGATCTGAGTCAAGGAAAGATAGGAGCCGATAATCCCACGAAGCCTCGCCTCTGGGACTTTCCTTGCCAGTCGCGTTCCCTTTTTCCCTTCTGAGTGAATGTCAATCCCATAGCGTCGCAGCTCTTGTAAGTCCCGCTTAATGGTCAGGCGTTCGACCCCGTACATCTCAGCCAATTCATTTGTCCCGAGTGATTCAGTGTTGTTGATGGCGATTCCCAAGATCTCAATCTGTCGTTTGAATTTCGCGCTGATCTCATTCATGGCGAATCCCTTATAGAAACAGCACAAGATAAGCACGACCTACAACGGATTCAACGAGTAATATCATATAGTGATACCACGCCTATCGGTTTCAATCGTATATTAGGCTTGGAACGATTCGACTCGTTGATGACAATCTACAGGTGCAGTGAAATGAAACGACTCGGTCTGATTAATCTTGCTGTAGCGATTCTCCTTGGGGCTTCGTACTTCGTTGGGGCTTCAGCGGGAGAGCAATACGAACGAAACCTCCTCGAATACCTCCGGCAACAGAACAAGCTTCTGAAAGGGCAGAACGAACTCCTTCATGAGCAGGTTGCTCAGGTCAAGAGGATCGCAGATGCGATTGAAAAAGGGCGAAAGTAGGGGAAATGTCGACGAACAACTGAATCGAAGTATCACCAGGTGATACCACATGCAGCGTCGTCCGATGCTGTATTGACTAGAAAAATGGAGGATTGTACCTTGTTCCCGATGTTATATGAAGAGATGAAAGATCTTGTCCCTGAGGTGTACTTTGGAGGAGCGGAAGTCCCTCCTTATCTTCACACTGAGGTAGACTCAACCTTTTCAGTGGAGGAGATTGTCTCCACAATCCGTTCCATAGGAAAAGGAGGCAACTCGTCCGGCTTTATCGACGATAAGGGAATCTACTTCCACATTCCCGATGATGAGATAATTCGGGTTGACCTCTCGAAGAGATTTGTCTTTGTCTCACAACCACAACTGATCGGAGGGGAGAGTCCCTCTGCCTGGCAAATCTTCTCATTCCTGCAGGAGCCAGTGAAAAGAGCTCTTTTCATTGCCCTCGGTCGGGCAACTCTCGTCGAGAAAACAGAGGGAACACTAGGTCTATGTAAGATACTAGACCTAATCTGGGCACAGGAAAGGTTCCTTGAGACTAAAATGAAGATGGTGGAATCCGAGGAAGCCCGAGAGAGAGGATTTGCTCACCTTATGAAGATCTATGAGGAAGACACCCTTGGCTCGTCGTCTGAAATGTGGGAGTTCTGGGATACCTTTGGTGGTTTCCTCATGACGCGCAGCCTCGGATTAGTGACGCGAACGATTCCGTAGAAAAGGACAAGACATCAAATGCCAACGATTTCAAAATCAAAGTTCATGAATGGCCTCCAGTGCCACAAGCTTCTGTGGTATGTCTACAACCAGAAAGAGGATGTTCCAGAAAATGATGCTGCTACCATGGCCAAATTCGAACAAGGCCAGCTGGTTGGCGAGTATGCCAAGAAGCTCTTTCCTGATGGAATCGAAGTGGCAAAGGACATTGTGAACTTCGATGAAGTCCTTCCTGCTTCCAAGGGCGCTGCTCTCCTGCGAAAACCGATGTTTGAAGCTGCATTTCAATATGGAGGCGCTTATGCCCGCGCGGACATTCTTGAGCCTGCACCAGGAGGCATATGGGATCTGATTGAAGTGAAGAGTTCTAATGAAGTGAAGGAGTATCATTATCACGATGTCGCCCTCCAGAAGTTCGTATACGACGGAGCCGGCATAGGTATCCGTAAGTGCTTCCTGATGCACCTTAACAGGGGGTATGTGAGGCGGGGAGAGGTTGATCCCCGAAATCTCTTTGTAAAGACGGAAATTACAAGAGAAGTCACCAGTATTCTGGATGAGATTGCCCCGAACCTCCGGGAAATGGCTGAGGTTATCAAGCGAGCTATCCCACCTGAGGTTGCTATCGGTCCGCACTGCAGTGATCCCTACTCCTGCCCACTTATGGACCTGTGCTGGGGATTTCTTCCGAAACACAGTGTCACAGAGCTATATAGGGGTGGCAAAAAGCAGTTCGACCTCATAGCGAACGGAGTTCTTCAACTGGTTGACATACCCGATGATTTTCGGTTGACAAATACTCAGAAGATCCAGGTATTGGCCGTTCGCACAAGGAAGCCTCACGTCAATAGAAACGAGATCCGCAAATTCTTGTCTTCACTGAAATACCCGATCTACTTCCTGGATTTTGAGACCTTTGCTACAGCAATCCCTCTTATTGATAATGCCCGGCCCTATCAACAAATCCCATTCCAGTATTCACTGCATATTCTAACCTCTCTGGACGATGAGCCCTTACACCATTCTTATCTTGCTGACGGTCAAATCGATCCTCGGCCAGACATATTACGCAATCTAAAAACACTCTTGGGCTCAAAAGGTACAATCTTAACATTCAATTCCTCTTTCGAAATATCGCGATTACATGAAATGAGCACAGACTTCCCCGACAACGCAAACTGGTTCGAGAAATTGAGACCTCGTATCGCTGATCTTATCGTCCCATTCCGAGGATTTGCATACTACCATCCTGATCAGGACGGTTCCGCCTCGATGAAAAGCGTGCTTCCAGCTCTTACGGGCAGAAAGTACTCTGAGTTGACCGTTCATGATGGGGGAACTGCCAGTTTGGAGTTTCTCCGGGTTAATTTTGGACAGGTCGCACCAGAAGAAAGACATCGAGTTAGGCAGGACCTGCTAACTTATTGCGGATTGGATACGGGGGGAATGATCGACATCCTTCGCGAACTGACCCAAATCTCGAATTGCTGAGGAGTTAGAACATGTCAACTTTGTTCAGCGTCCATTGCCCGCACTGTAAGGTACTCAACACGTTTCAATCTTCGACCACGAATGGGCAGTATAGCTATACGTGCCCTTCCTGTCACAAGATATTCTATGTTCAGTTCAAGGAAGGAAAACCTGTCAGTACAAGGAAATAGCTGGGGCGCATGACGATGGGATTCATCCTGATTCTTCTATTCGGGATCGAGGTCAAGTAAGCCACACACCAAAGACCCACGGAGCATCCAGGTATACCAGCAGGGGCATGGGAATCTATTGACTTGGTCTGAAGCGTCTGGTCAACCAGTAGGCAAAAGGCGGTCAGACTTGTCCCCCCCAAAACCCAAGGATTCTCGCATCAGTGGTTTGAACGCCTGCCTTGTAAACACTCCGACACCCATTTTCGAATCACATTCCCCATTTTCCCGCTGCCTGCTAACTGCCTGCCTACTGGCATGACACAACCTCTTTGAAAGAGCATCACTCATGCTCAAACAAATGAGGAGGCGCATGCCATGTCACCCCTTCCGTTTTTCCTCATCAAGAGACGTAATGGCATCTGGTACGCCGTCTATAATATAGAGGGCAAACGCCACTGGAAATCCACAACCTGCACGGACAAAGACGCCGCGCTGAAAGTCATGCGCTGGATGGACCTCTCTCCTGCGAAGAAAGGGACATCACCGATTCTTGTCGGCAGAGATGTGAACAGCTACCTTGCGGAGTTTTTAACCTACGCCAAGGCGAGCTTCCACAAAAAGACATATGAAATCTATTGCAGAGTCGCAGGACATCTCGCTGAGCTGGTGGGAACGAAAGAGCTGAAAGAAGTAACAGGTAAGACTTGGGATGATTTTGCCATGAAACGTTCGGCCAAGGTTTCTCCCATCTCAGTCCAGATCGAACAGCGATCGCTTAAAGCGCTCATGAACAAAGCTGTGGAATGGGAGTATATCGAGAAGTCACCGTTTGCCAAGTCAAAAAAAATCCGTGTTGCGGAAGTCCCACCGAGGTACTTTACCAAGGAAGAGTTTGACAAGCTTCTGCGGCTAGTCGAAGAGGAATGGCTTCGCCATGCAATCATCTTCTCGATTTCGACAGGAATCAGGCGCGGTGAGTTCATTAATCTTCGATGGGCCGATGTCGATCTTGCACGGCGAGTGATTACGATCCAAAGCAGCTCCGGCTTTCGCGTGAAGGGAAACAAGACGCGTGTGGTGCCACTTTCTTCAGTCGCGCTCGAAGTAATACGCCGTCAGCAAGAGTACTCAAAGTGTCCTTATGTGTTCACCTTGAACGAACGTAAGATCGAGGGAAACTGGATGTCGGGGCTATTTCGGTGGTATGTGAGGAAGGCCGGGCTATACGATAAGAAACTCCACTGGCACAATTTACGGTCTAGTTTTGCTTCTTGGTTGGTTTCAGGTGGAGTATCGCTGTACGCTGTCAGCAAGCTCTTGGGACATTCCTCAACAGTGCTAACGCAAACACATTATGCAAGACTGGCACCGGAAACTTTGCATTCGACTGTCGAGCTGATCAGCGGGGAATTGCCCCTAATAGAAGTGAAATAGGTAGACAGCAGCAATTAGTATTGGTTCTCCAGTGATGGGTGAATCCGGTCGTGCAAGCATTACTGGTGCCCTGGTCGCAATTTGCGGAACCACCATATCCAGTTATTCAGGTTACGGTACAGTCTAGTGCCAGTCTTCTTGCACATCGAAAGCGATGAGTTATTTAGGACCTATTGTTGAACAGTAGGTCGTTCTCCAGAATCAAGAGTCAGCAAACCAGTCGCCAATTTGGGGAAGTTAAGATTGTGTATACCCACATCAAGGCACCGACTCAGAATGGTTTGTGTCATTCTTGCGGGCAGCAACAGTAATGGCGGTTCGACAAGGCTAGGCATTTTGTGAAATCCGTGGAGAGCAACTCTGCAATAGACCAGGTTCGCCTTCCGAAGACTTGTCCATGTTCCGTGTACATCGGAGCTCGCAGGATCGAATATCAGCCGATATACATCCTCAAAGCCACTCGCCATGGCTAACTCTCGAGAACTCTTCTTGGTCCAATCCGAAAGCTCTATCTCTATGAGCTCGGGATTCATACCCCCACCAAGTTCATCTGCAAGATCATCGACGGTCTGACCATCATACGCCTTCTGCTCATGATAGGTGTCCTGTAGATGAAGCATGAGGAGCTTCTGTTTACCTTCCCCATATTTTCGAAAATCCAAAAACTCCTTCTCTTCACCTTCTCTGGCGAAGTAAGCAAACACTATGGCTGTTTCCGCCATACAGCGGAGGAATATCCCTGAAATATCCCCTGCCCAAAGAGTGGAATTTGAAAGAAACAGAATGTAAAGCCTAGAGAGCCTTGAGAAGAGGCCAAGAAGAATCTCATCTTTCGTCGAGTCGTAAAGATCATATTTGTATTGCATTCCCAATTTGCCGAGGTAGTCCGTGATTGCATCACAATTTGAACGGATGCGGTGGTATGTCTCTTTCATCTGTTCTTCGGAGACTTTCCCTCCAATGTCAAGACTGTGTTCCTCGGGAATGCAGGGAACGAGGTCATAATTGTGTCTCCAAAAGTATTTGGGCCAAGTATTTAGGGCAAACCGCTCCTCCAACTTTATCATGAGATTCATCTCTATTCTGGCATGCTGCTGAACCAGGTATTGTTCTTCCTCAGTGCATTTACCGGGATACTTGGGGAGGAGGTCTACAATTGTCATATCACTATTGTAGTATATCTTATTATGTTTGAAGGCGCGATTTAATGGAAGAGCACGAATATGACCGGCATGCAAGTCTTTCCCTGGCAAAAGTCTGACCACGGATTTCTCCAGTCTGTTCAATTCTACCTCGAAATTTACTGGTTCAGCGCGCTTCCATTCCTCCAATAGTAGCCAATTGGCAGGACTGTCGGGGTACAACGTCAAAACTTTCCCAATCACCTTGAAGAATGCATGATAAATGAAATCCTTGTGCTTGCCCAGGAAGGACTCGCGGGCTTGCTTGGGAACAACCCCAAAGTCAGTTATGAAGCCATACAAGCAAGTTTTGCTGTCAGGTAGTTCAGCATCCAACCGGTTCATGAAGTCGTCGTAGATCCGCTGCCAATCCCTGTCCCTGTATTCAGCAGATAGTAGCTCGATCCATAAATGTTCGGGCAACAGGTCTCGCTGCCAGTCAATCGGTTGGAAATTCATTGTTACTAAGGGAGGTTTTAGAGTTGAGCCCTTCCTCGTGTGGTGCCTAATGGGAGTGTACTTTCGCTTCATTGCATTGTCCCCGATTTGTCTTTTCTCATCTCTTGGTGAATGTTGCATTGCTAATGGCAGCAACTCGCCTCCAACCGTCATAATGTGGTTGATGGTCGGAAATTGCACGGCAAGCCGCCCGATTTCAACGCATCACCATCACTACCTCCTTCGCTATTTCCCGAACTACTTTCGTTAACTGAGTCCTTTTCATCATGATTTACATCACCAACGCCTTAAACACGGCGACGATCCTCTCCTTTTCCTCCTGCGCGAATTTCCTCCTGCCTGAATGTACCAGTGTGCTCCGCAATTCTTGAAGTAGTTCTTCGATGTCGTTTGATCTGCTGATCGGCCCGCGTTCGCGGGTTAGTATAATCTCCTTTTTCGCACTGTCAATCTTCACATCAAAGCCTGCGCCTTTTCCGAGTGCAATTATAGTCGAACGACGGACAGGTCGTGTTCTTTGGGATTCCTTCTTATTCAGGATGCTATAGATGCCTGTAAAATGCAGCCCGGATGCCTTGGCCAAATCCATGGGGGAAATGCCTTCGCTGTCGAGAATCCGGCGGATAAGATGTTGGATTCCTGCTAATGTGTATTTCTCGGTAATACGTTCTGTCATATCTAGATTCCTCTAATATTCACTATTTTGCGAAGAAAGTAGGACTTTGTCAAGGGGAGATAATTATAGAAGAAATATTAGAAAATACTTGACACTAAGTGTAGAAATTAGTACAGTTAGTTGTTGCTGGTACCTTCAGGTGTATTGACCCCCGCGGTTCAAACCTCTGTTCGCAGTACCCCAAGCAGCATTTTCCAGTAAAGGAAACCTATTCATGAAATTCATAACACAAGATATATACCTGACTGCGGCCCTCATTGCTCAAGGGATTCCCTTGATAGCGCATAGCCGTACCGGTAGCGTTACAACATTCCAATTCACTGAAACAGACGAACTAAAGCAGCTCGTAGAGAACTACTATGCCGATACGGCGCGGGTTTCTCCGCTTAAGTACGGCAACGCCTTCAAGAACTTGAAAGCGATGATACACCAAACCTATACTACAAATAATGACTACATCACAAACAACCACAACAAAGCAAACTAATGACGTTGCTATAGCAAAAGACGATCGCGTAGCGGTCGATGATGTTTCTTCTGTGCAGGCAAACGCACCCGCAACAATTCTACCCACTAAAACCCTCACCGAGACGGCCCTGGAGTATGTAAAGGCCGGACTGTCGGTCATGCCTGTTTCACTTAAGAAAACCCCCGCCTTACCTACCTGGAAAGAATACCAACGCAGACTACCTGAGGAAGCCTAAGTTCGATCGTGGACGTTTCCAGGCATTGCCATCATCTGTGGCGGCGTCTCGGGCAATCTTGAGAACATCGATTTTGATGAAAAGTATAATATCCGTCCTGAGAGACTATTCG
>Ga0182021_10000880_pt1 | contig 33932 bp, 30 predicted proteins | sample 612E3MmetaG_FD_120493 | JGI IMG/M metagenome (GOLD analysis project Ga0182021, IMG submission 120493) | Permafrost microbial communities from Stordalen Mire, Sweden - 612E3M metaG (Illumina Assembly) | ecosystem: Environmental > Terrestrial > Soil > Wetlands > Permafrost | place: Sweden... | reverse complement strand
GGCACGAACCCCACGGTTGTGTTCAACACGGTGAATGCTACAGTACAACTAAAGAACAGTCTGGGAGCGTTCATCGATCAAGGGACAGTGCAATACTACTTCAGCTCGTGGAAGGCGCTCGGCCCCACCATGAATGGTGTGGCAATGAAAGAGCTTTTGCCTGCGAGCTACACATTCCGCATGGCTTATGCGACCGTGACGAATGACAAGGTGCAGGATGTATCCACGAACAGCACGGTGAGCTTCTCCACCGTCCTGTGCACGGTGACGGTGAAGAACAGTCAGGGGCAACCAGTCGATGGAGCGCAGGTGAGCTACTATTTCAGCTCCTGGCTGCCGATCGGGGCGACTGTCGGGGGACAGGTAACGAAAGAACTCTTGCCTGCGAGCCTGACATTCAGGGAAACTATCGGCTCGGCGACGCAGAACAAGGTGCAGAATATTGGGACGAATGCGTTGGTGGAGTTTGTGACGCAATAAAGAGACATGCTGTGCACGCCCCTCGACACTTCGCGGAGTTTATCCCGTCGTAAGACGGGGCTCAGTGCAAGCTTCGCTAGGGGAGGCGCGATATTTTTTGCATTGAGCGAAAGAAACCACCGTCAGTCTGAGCGAAGTCGAAGACTGTACTGAGCCAGGCAGGCTCAGAGCACCCTTCGACTCCGCTCACAGAAGACGTTCGCTGCGCTCAGGGTGACGATCGCTTTCTTGGGTTCATGTGAGAAGCCCTGTCAGTTTGAGCGCTGTTGGGCTTGCGACACCCTTCGACTCGGCTCACGGAAAACGTTCGCCTCCCGCCTGCCATGCGTGAACCATCAAGGCGGGTCCCGTTGTGTGGGATCCCGAAAAACGGGACAGGCGCTCAGGGTGACTTTCGTTCTTTCTGGCTCATGAAAAAAATCCCCGTCAGTCTGAGCGAAGTCGAAGACTGTACTGAGCCAGGCGGGCTCAGAGCACCCTTCGTCTTCGCTCAGGGTGACTTGATTTGTCATTGATTCACACGGTTTGGCGGGAAGGAACTTCCCTCTCCCACCTGCCCCGAGTTCTGTAGTCGGGGAGGCAGGGCTCAGGGTGACAGACTTTTCTTATTGATGTAGGAGGAGTGAAAATGAGAATCGGAACAGCGACACTTGTGTTCTTGCTGTTGGCATCATTGATGCCGTGTGGCATGGCGCAGACGGCCACGAACAACACGGGTTCGGCTTCAAGTGTGCAGGTCTATTCAATTCCCTTTGCCTCGGAGGGGAACACCATCGAGATCACTGTGGCGAACACGGCGGCGTTGGGTGTCGCGGGAGTGAAAGTCAATGCGACGAACGTCCCGACCTGGCTCAAGTTCGTGGGACTGGAGCAAAAAGTCGGGATGCTGAAGCCACAGCAGGAGGCACCGGCGACCTTTTCGTTTTCCGTGGATAAGCTGGCTCCGGTGAAGCAGAATCAAACGCTAAAGTTTGTTATCTCTGCCCCGACCGGTGAGACATGGTCAAAGGAGATCACAGTGACGGTTGGTTCTCCCGAGAAGTTCGAGGTGTTTCAGAACTATCCGAACCCGTTTAATCCCTCCACAACCATCAGCTACCAGCTCACGACGAACAGCAAAGTGAACCTGAAGATCTTCAATATGCTTGGACAGGAAGTGGCATCACTAGTGGACGGCGATCGGATAGCAGGATATCATCAGGAAGTGTGGGATGCCGCGCGGTATTCGAGCGGAGTGTATGTGTATCAGCTTGTTGCGTCGGATGATCACGGAACGAAGCAGGTTGCGCGGAAGAGGATGATGGTTCTGAAGTAGTGCTGCTGATGAAGCGTATTCTGGTTGGCCGCATCTTCTGAATTCTGCTTGCCCGCCGAAGCACGCAGTGCGCAGGCGGGACTCCCTGACTTCCGTCCCCTACATCATCCCCTGTGGGTCAACGTCGATCGTCATTTGTACGCGCCGACTCTTTCCGAGTGACGATGTCAAATACTGGTCGCGGGCTTGAGTGAGTGCCGCGCGAACATATGACCCGGCGGGGTCAACAGCCTTGAGGCTCTTGATGACGAGATGTTTGCGGAACTGATTGTTGATCTTCGGTATCGCTGCGTCTGCCGGACCAAGAACGCTGAAATACTTCCCGGCCTTCGGTGACAGATAGTCCGCGAATTTCTTGGCGTGGTTCCCCACTTCATTTTCCTGCCCCCCTTTAAATTCCACCAGCACGATTCTTGAGAACGGCGGATAATCCAATTCGCGCCGGTACTCGAGTTCTTCTTTATAGAATCCCGCAAAATCGTGCGTCGTCGCGTGCTTCAGGCTGTAGTGGTCCGGCTGAAGAGTCTGGATGATGACCTCCCCTGTGAGCTTGCTTCGCCCTGCACGGCCTGCAACCTGGGTGAGAAGCTGAAATGTCCGCTCGGCAGATCGAAAATCGGGAAGGAGCATTTGTGTGTCCGCAGAAATCACGCCGACGAGTGTGACGCGAGGAAAATCGAGCCCTTTCGCGACCATTTGTGTGCCGAGGAGAATATCGGCCTGACCTGCGCCAAACTGGCTTAGCAGGCGATCGTGAGCTCCTTTTCCGCTGGTGGTGTCGAGATCCATCCGGAGGATGCGCGCGGTCGGGAAGAGTTGCGTGAGTTCTTCGTGCACTTGTTGAGTTCCGAACGCGTGATGACGTATTTCTTTCCCGTGGCATGTTGGGCAGAGCGTCGGAGGTTGTTTCACAAACCCGCAGTAGTGGCAGCGCAGGTGCTTCTTGGTTGCGTGAAACGTCAGCGTCACATCGCAATTGTCGCAGCGTTCCACGTAACCACACTCGAAGCATTCGACGACATGAGAAAATCCACGCCGGTTTTGCAGAAGAATCGTCCCTTCCTGCTTGCGCAATCGTTCCTCGATCTGATGCTTCAACTCCGCGGAGATCGATGACACGGCGAACGGCTTGACAGCATCAAAACCCTTCTCTTTGATTTCCTTCTTGCGGTCCGCCTTTTTTCGCAGCCGCTCCTGCGCCATATCGACAATTTCGATCTTGGGGAGTTTCGCGTTGTCTGCGCGCTCGGGCAATGTCAGAAGTTCGTATTTCCCGTTGATCGCATTGTAATAACTCTCTGCAGAAGGAGTCGCAGACCCAAGAACCACGACCGCCTTATTCAGTGATGCACGCACGATTGCCACGTCTCGGGCGTGATACCGCGGGTTCGAGTCGTACTGCTTGTAAGAACCCTCGGGCTCTTCATCAACAACGATAAGGCCCAGGTTCGCAAGCGGCGCGAAAATCGCAGAACGCGGCCCGATGACGATGCGGATTCTCCCTTCAAGGGCGAGTCTCCAGGTATCGTACCGCTCGCCGACGGACATCTGACTGTGCATGACTGCAACATCCGATCCAAAATGCGATTTGAATCGGCGGACGGTCTGCGGAGTCAATGAGATTTCGGGGACAAGGACGATGGCGTTCTTTTTCTGCTGAAGGGCAACACGTATCGCTTCGATGTAGACTTGCGTCTTGCCGCTGCCGGTGATTCCATGAAGGAGGAATGTCTTGTGAAGATTCGACGACAGGGCCGAGGTGATGGCAGTGAGAGCGCGTTCCTGGTCGGGATTGAGGATAAGTGTCGGCGGCGGCTCAATCGGTTCGTCTCCCTGTCCTCGAAGGACCTCGCGCTTCTCAATTTGAACGAGGCCTTTCTTCTCAAGTGCGGTGACAGTCGAAAGCGGAACCCCAGCGAGTTTCACAGCCTGAGGAACGGAGAGGGTCTCGCTTGCGCGCTCCAGCTCAGCGAGGAGTTTCTGCTGGTTAGCAGTCATCTTCATCGACGATAAAGCGCCGGTTGTTTCGGCGCTCCCGGTGCCGCTGGTTCGAAGCTTCAACACCCTTTCGGTCTTTGGCCGTGCATTCGGCCGGCGTTCTTCCTCGAGCACAATCCACCCTCGTTGCTGCATCTCAGCCAGGACGGCGTGGACGCTTTTTGCGTTCGTCTTCTTCTGAAGTTGTGCCGTTGTCTGCGGCCCCGCGTCAGCGAGTGCCCGAAGAATCGCGTGCTGCTTGTGCGCTGTCTTCTTTGTCTGTTTGATCAGCTCGTCGACGGAATCTGTCGCGAGTCGGACAATCTGTCTGCTTCCGGCGGTCGTCCCCTGCGGTGAAGCCGCTTTGAGTACGTCCCCCCACGGCGCGAGATAGTAATCAGCCATCCATCGCGTGAGTTTCAACATTTCATCAGAGAAGGTCGGACGGGAGTCGAGAACATCCAACAACGGCCTGAGCGTATGCGGAGGCGCGGTCGTAGGAAATCCGACGATGACACCCGACAGTTTTTTTCGCCCGAACGGAACGAGGACCCGGCGACCAAGCTCAACCGCGCCGGATAATTCAGGAGGCACCAGATAGGTGAATGTCCGGTCGATGGGAACAGGGAGGGCAATATCAACAAGCATCTGGTTCATGAGAAAGAAAGGGGGGCGACTCGGTGAGCCGCCCCCGGAAATGCCTCGTGCAGGGAACGATCAGCGGCTGAATTCGCGATCGAGAATTGAGTAAACTTCTTTCAACGGGAGATTCTTTTCAAGTGCAATCCGTTTGCACTCCTCGAACTCGGGAATGAGTTTTTCCACGCCTTCGATGATGACTGATTTTGCTGTCACCGTCCCGAGAGACGTCTGCACACTCTTTTGTGCACGCGCCAGTTTCCTTCGCTCAACATGCTGGATCCTGACGCCAAGCGTGGTCGTTTCGCGGAATATGATGGAGAGAATTTCTTCCATTCGAGATCGCTCGACGAGGGCCGAAAGGAGTTGACCGGGCCGCCCCTTCTTCATCAGGATCGGTGTGAGGAATGCATCATTTGCTCCCGCTGTGATCAGTTTCTCGATCACGTAGGGGAGAATTTCAGGATTCATGTCGTCGATGTTGGTCTCGATGACAACGATCTCGTCCCTGTCCGACCGCGGCTCGAGTTCGCCGATCACGACGCGCAGAAGATTCGGGAGTCCCGGTAATTCCCTCGTACCTGTGCCGTAGCCGATAGAACTCACCCTGAGCTGTTCAAACGTCAGTGTGCCGTGGGAGAGCGCCTTGATGATTGCGGCCCCCGTCGGCGTCGTCAATTCAAACGGTATGTCCGTGAGGATAACAGGGTATCCCTTGAGGATTTCCGATGTTGCCGGTGTCGGAATCGGCATGACGCCATGCTGTGTTTTGATGGTGCCGCCGTTCCCAATCTTGACCGGTGAGGAGAACACCCGCTCGATTCCCAACTCCTCCATGCAGATCGAGGTCCCTACGATATCGACGAGGGAGTCGATGGCGCCGACTTCATGAAAATGCACTTTCTCGATCGTGGAATCGTGAACCTTGGCTTCCGCGACGGCAACCTCGTGGAAAATCTTCTTCGCCCGATCCTTCACCGCCAAGTTCAAATCACTTCCCTCAATGATTGCATTGATGTCGGCAAGGTGCCGATGATACTTCGGTGCTTCTGAGATGACGACATCCACTCTCACCGCGGTGATGCCGTTGCGCTGAAGGTGCTTTGCCGTGACCTCGAAGCCGCCCAGTCGGAGCTTGCCGAGCTCTGCAATCAGCCGATCGAGCGAGACGCCCGCGCTGATGAACGCTCCGAGTGTCATGTCTCCGCTAATACCGGCAATCGTGTCGAGGTATGCTATCTTCATCCTGGTGTCGACAATGGTGGGCGCTCTTTCCTGACTGCCGTCTCGAGATACTCAATGAATCTCTCCGTTGCTCCGACATTTTCCTGGACCAGACGGAGGGATTCGGCCCCTGCGCGCAAGCGGGCCTTCTTGTCATTCAACATCTTGCGCAGCTGGAGATAACATTCTTCCGCGTTTGTAATAACAAGCGAGCCGCCCCTGCGTGCAAGTTCCATCGCTTCCTGGGAATTTTCATGTTTCGGCCCGTAGAGGACGGGAATGCCGTAGACGGCCGGTTCAAGAACATTGTGAATCCCCTGCCGAAAACTCCCGCCCACGTAGGCAACATCTGCATATTGATAGAGGGACATCAGAATCCCGATGCTGTCCACGAGGACAACGTTCTCGTTGGAATAATCGTTCAGGTCCGAAAAGCGGATAGATCGCATGGCGTAGTTCAGCGCCAATTCCAGCCGTTCGAGCGTTGGCAGTGTGGGCTCGTGAGGAACCAGGATCATCAACGCGTTCGAATCGTGTTGAGCGATTCGACGGAAAGCCGGGAGCAGTACTGCCTCGTCTTCGTCCCAACTGCTGCCGACAACGAAGACCTTCTTCCGCTTGAGGATCGCCGCAGGGATCAGGTGCCTCGTCTTTGCTTCCAGGCTTCGCTGCCACACCTGGTCGTACCGTGTTTCGCCCACGACGTGGAGCTCCGGATTCTTCAAACCAAAGTCCTGGAACGCATCAACGTCGCCCTGCGATACGGTCAGGATGGAGGTGATCTGCTCGTAGACGTCCCGGTGGAAACTTCTCAGGAAAGGGTAGTAGCGCGAAGAGCTTTTCCTCATGGTTGCATTGGCAATCACGATCGGGATGCCGCGTTTGTGCAGTTCCCAGATATGATTGGGCCATATGTCGTAGCGCACCATGATCGCGATCGTAGGTTTGATCAGGTCAAGGAACCGGCGCGCATTTCCGACAGTATCAAAGGGCAGATATGTTATGAGGTCGGCGGGTTTGTAGTTGCGCGAATGCTCGTATCCCGAAGGGGAGAAGAAACTCACAATGATATCGATGTCATGGTAACGCTTGCGAAGCTCAGCGATGATGGGCTTTGCCTGTTCAAATTCACCCATGGACGACGAGTGAAACCAGAACCTGCGCGCTCCCGTCAGTTGCTTCGCTTCCAGCTCAATCCGATCCAGCAATCCTTTGCGTCCCTGGATGCCCCGGCGGATCTTGGGATTGAAAAGCGCTCCCAGCTGAACGAGAAGCCAGAAGCCCGGAATGATTAAAAAATTGTAGAACAGAAACCAAAATCGTTGCATAAATACGGGGTAACTGTGCGAGAGCGGCGTGAAGTGTTGGTTCAGAGTTTCTGCTGATTGATCAACGTATGGATCGCCGTGCTTGTGCTTCTCAGCGATTTCGTGCGCTCCATCACACGATGCCCATTGCGACATGATCCCGAAAGAGTGTTCTTGACTGTTGTTTCAACGCGCTGACTCTCAGCGTGAAGAAAACTCTCGGGTTTTACCGGAATCGCTCGAGCGAGCGATGCTCTTCGAGGTCTGCGAACACAGGCACGCGTGTGAAAATCATTGTAGACAGAAATTGTGGTAAAATCAAGAAATTGCGTTTCCTTGACAAAATGAGCGAATCTTGGTATACTACTTCTTGCATCTACAGCCTTTGTGTTCACGTCGGAGAACATTGATGTCAACTACAGGTCCACAGATAGAAGTATTGCGTTCTTCTATTGCATTTCGAGGACTAAGTGAGAATGATCTCCAGTCGATCGCGTCTCGTCTCAAGGAAGAGAGCCATCCCGCCGGAGCGGTTCTGATTGAGATTGATGAAAAGGTTGACAGGGTGTTCCTCATAGTTCACGGAAAAGTAAGAATCTCCCGATTCACATCCTTCGGCGAAGAGACCACGCTCAACATGTTGGGCGACGGAAACATCGTCGGCGAATTTGGCGTGGTGGACGATCGAGGCAGTTCCGCGCGGGTGACGTGCGCCGAACCATCGCTGTTCTACACGTTCTCCAAGAAAGATCTCGACGAGCTCCTCACTACCAATCCGAGGGTCTCGCGCAATATTATGCGTGAGTCCACCGTCCGGGTTCGCCAGGCAAACGACAATGTCGTTCATCAACTGGAAATTGAACGATCCAACACTGCAACACAGCTGAAAAAGCTCTCCACGCTCATTGAGGCCAGTCGAAGCGTTAATTCCACGCTCGATCTCGAGAAGCTTCTAGGGTTGATCCTTGATGCCGCCGTCAAGAGCACCGATGCCGATCGCGGAACGGTGTATCTTATCGACTCGATCAAGAATGAGCTCTGGTCCAAGGTTTTTGGGGGCGAGAACATGATTGAAATTCATCTCCCGATCGGGAAAGGGATTGCCGGTTATGTTGGCCAAACGGGTGAAACAATTAACATCCCCGATGCCTACAACGACCCGAGATTCAACCCTGACGTTGACAAGCGTTCCGGCTACCGCACGAGAAACATGTTGTGCATGCCGATGAAGAACAAGGATGGAAAAATCATCGGAGTCTTCCAACTTCTGAACAGGAAGGCGGGCTCATTCACGGCTGACGATGAACACTTCATTGACGCCTTTTCCGCTCACGCTTCGATTGCCGTTGAAAATGCGCGTGTTGCACAGGAAATGGTCGCAAACGAGCGGTTATCTGCCGTCGGACGTATGGCGAGCACCATCATTCATGACATCAAGAACCCGATGGGAACTCTGCGCGTGTACGCCCAGGTGATGAAGAAGAAATCGGGGAACGAGGAGGCTGCAAAGCTGGCCGATGATATGATCCACCAGGTGGATCGCTTCGTGAACATGACTCAGGAGATTCTGGATTTTTCGCGCGGCGTGAGCGCTTCCAACATTCAGGAGCTGGAATTCGAACAAGTCATGAGCAGTGTCCTCGACTTCATCGAAAAAGATTTGAGCAAGAACAATGTTCAGCTGGTTCGCAGCACGCAGTTCGAAGGCAAGGTGAAAATGGACCAGGACAAGATGATCCGCGTGTTCTACAACCTTGCCAGCAATGCCCGCGATGCTATGCCTCAGGGAGGCTCCCTGGTGGTGTCGACCGAGCGCAGCAATGGGAACGTGAAAATCGAATTCAAAGACTCGGGTTCGGGTATGCCGGAAGACGTCAAGGCGCGCATCTTCGAACCATTCATGACCTACGGAAAAAAACATGGCACTGGTCTCGGGATGGCGATTGTGAAAAAGGTCATCGATGACCATAACGGCAAGATCGAGATTGATAGTGAGATGGGCAAAGGTACCACGATTCGCATTCTCCTCCCGGTGTAACGGTTCTCGCGGATTCACCCTTCAGAACAATAAATCCCAATCCTTTTTCACTCTTCATCGAGTTCTCTCCATGAAGATCCATGTCGGCAAAGGCGAAATCACTGTGGGCCTTGGTGACATTGCTGATCAGGAAACGGATGCAATCGTCAACGCGGCCAACAATCACCTTTGGATGGGTGCCGGTGTTGCAGGCGCAATCAAGCACAAAGGTGGAGCAGTCATCGAGCAGGAAGCAATGGCAAAGGGCCCGATCCCCGTTGGCACGGCAATCACAACTTCCGCCGGTGCACTCAAAGCCAAACGTGTCATTCATGCCGCAGTGATGGGGCAGGACCTGCGCACCGACGCGAATCTCATCGAGACGGCAACACGAGGATGTCTCTGGCTTGCTGAACAGGAGGGGCTAGGCACTGTTTCACTTCCTGCGTTGGGGACAGGTGTGGGGGGATTCTCGGTGTTTCACTGTGCGAGCGTCATGGTGGGAGTCGCGATCGAGTTCATGATCAAGGCAACGCTGCTCAGGGAAGTTCGATTTGTTCTCTATGACCAAGAAGCAAAAGACGTTTTTGAGAATGAGCTGAAAAACAGATTCACGGCGCATCATCATTAGTGGTGTGCGCTCAGACTTTTCTCCTCCATTCTTATAGCATCGCGTTCAGGTGCATGGCCACGCTGCGTGCGAGTGCCTGCAGGTTGTAGCCGCCTTCCAAAACAGAAACTACTTTTCCCTCGCAATACTCTCTCGTGTCCTCCAGAAGCAGGTTCGTCATTGCAGCAAATGAATCGTCCGTCAGACGAATGCCTGCCAAAGGATCGTCCTTGTGTGCGTCGAAGCCGGCCGATATGAACAGAAGCTCAGGACGAAAACCGTGCAACGCCGGATGAATGTGGGTTTGAAACGCATCGAGGTAATCCTTTTCCACGCTTCCGGCGCCCATAGGGCAATTCAAAGTGAAGCCCTCGCCGGGTCCCGCTCCTCGCTCGGCGGTTGAACCTGTTCCCGGATAGTACGGAAATTGGTGCAAACTGACATACAGGACGGAATCGTCTTCGTAAAAAATCTGCTGCGTCCCGTTGCCGTGGTGAACATCCCAATCGACGATCGCTACTCGTTTGACGCCATACTTTCGCTGAGCATAGCGCGCGCCAATCGCGACATTGTTGAAAAGACAGAACCCCATGACCGTGGAGGTCCCCGCATGGTGCCCCGGAGGGCGTACGGCACAGAACGCACGATCGAGGTGTCCCGTCATCACTTCATCAACGGCCAAGAGCACACCACCCGCCGCAAGCAATGCGACTTCGTACGAATCCTTGGAGACATGGGTATCTCCTTCATCCAGCATGCGCTCGCCGACATGGCAGCGACTCTTGATCATCGAGGTAAACCGCTCCGGATGAATTGCATGCACCCATTCGAGCGCTGCCGGCTCAGGTCGAAGATGAGACAGTTGACTCCAGAGCGGAGTGCCAAAAAGGTGTTGAACGATCGCCTGAAGGCGCTGGGGCCGTTCCGGATGTCCGATGCCCGTGTCGTGCTTCAGAAAGTCGGGATGATAGATAAATCCTAGCTTACTCATAGAGACAGCCTGAAAAGAGTGGACCGCGGCGCCGGAGTCAACAAAGCGGCTCAAAGTGTTTTTTGAAGCGCCCGAATCGCTATCCAGAAGGAGGCAAACAAAAAGAGGAGAAAGCCCGCAGCCTCCATAAGAATACTATGCAGATCTCCGACACCCAGCGTCAAGAACCGAAGGAAATCAGCATGCCAGCTGAGTGGGTTAGCCATTGCCACGGTCCGAAGCCAGGTTGGGACTTTGTCCAATGGGTAGAAGACACTGCTGAGGAACATCAAAACGAAATAGAGGACATTGATAACCATGTTGAAGGTGTCATTCCGGCGGATGAGGAAAGCGAAGATCGAGAGAAAAAAGAACCAGGCCGCCGTTCCGACGATCATGGCTGCGAGGACAAACGGAATGAGATGCCATGGGACCGAGACTCCAAGGAGAAGTGCACTCACGCTGATCGTCAGCATCGACTGGAGAACGGTCATGACGCATTGAAAAAGAATCTTCCCGAGAAGAAATTGTCCCCGCGTGATCGGATACGTGAGAAACTCGAACAGGATCCCGTTATCGCGGTCTATGAAGAAGCCATACGAAGTGTTCAGCGCATTCCCGAAGCAGGTCATCGAGAGAACGCCGGCGAGGAAGAACGCATTGTAGCTGATGGCCTGGCCGCCGACGTTCATGCCCTGTCCCAATGCGCGGTCGAACGCCACTCCAAACATCAGGAGATACAACAAGGGGACAGCGAGGTCAAAAAACATCCAGGTGAGACCGGTGATCCGGACGAGATACTCGCGATAGACGACGGCCATGATCTCTCGCATCAGGTCGCGCTCACTTTCTTGTCGAGGAGTTGCACGAAGACATCCTCGAGGCTCGCCGTCGTGATTTCAAAATGTCGGACTTCGGTCTGTTGGCGAACAGCCGCCAGGATTGCAAGCGCTGCGGTATCGTCTTTGACGGTCACATCGAGCGTCGTGTTCTTGACGTCAATACGAATCGGCTGATAGGTTTGAATGAGATCAAGTGTGGAAGGTGAGACCGTTGCCAGCGACATCGAAAGCGACATCATACGGAGGCCATATGCCTTGACGCTGTCGACGCTTCCCTGCGCAACAAGCTTGCCGTGATTCATGATGGCGATGGAATCGCACAGCACCTCGGCTTCATCAAGCACATGGGTGGTGAGGACGATGGTTCTTCCCTTGAGCGATTCTTCCTTGATCGCTTGAATCGTCGCGCGCTTGTTGAACGTATCCATCCCCGTGGTCGCTTCATCGAGAAATACCACCGGTTTGTCGATGAGGAATGTCTTCGCAACCTGCACGCGGCGTTTGAGTCCGCCGCTCAGATCCATTCCCTTTTCATTCAAGTATTCGCTCAGTCCAAAAAGTTCACTGACACGGTCAGCGCGACGCTGAATCTCGTCGCGAGAGAGTCCGTGAAATCGTCCGAAGACGCGAAAACTGTTCTGCACGGAAAGGTGAAGCTCGATCGCGTTTTCCTGTAAGACGACGCAAATCTGCCTCCGGACTGCGAGGGGGTTTTGAACAACATCGTATCCCATCACCCGGGCTTCGCCCGCGCTCGGTGTGAGAAGCGTCGTGAGAATTCTAATGATCGTCGTTTTGCCGGCTCCGTTTGGGCCAAGGAGGCCAAAGATCGAGCCTTTCGGAACCTGAAACGACAGGCCATCAACGGCCCTGATGGCGCGTTGATTCCTTTTCGCAAAAACCTTGACGAGGGCGTTGAGTTCGATTGCCGGTGTGGTATCCATACATTGCTACGAGTGGATTGATGCGACAGTTCGAATCTACCAACAAATCGGGACTTTTGCATTTCCGTGCTCCGGTCTCTATATTGATCATGAACTCAGAAACTCGCCGACCACGACAATGCCTCGTTCTGACTCTATGATCTCTCATCGGTTTCAGTTTGCAGCCCCCCCGGGTTTTAACTTCTGGCGCACCATCTACAGCCACGGCTGGTGTTCCCTTCCGCCGTTTTCCATTCAAAAGGAAAGCGGGACCTTCTCGAGGATTGTCTCTCTTGAGGATGAGGTTCTGGCGGAATGCATGATGAGGGAGGAGGGGGGCAAGATCAAAGTTCTTGCCAGAAGCGAATCAGCCCTCACCGCAGATCAGAAAACGTGCATCAAGCATCCACTGAAAGTCTGCTTGCGCCTCGATGAGGAAATGTCAGAATTCTACGCCGAAGCCTGGCGCTTGCCGCGATTTCGCTGGATACCGAAATGGGGTGCAGGGAGAATGCTCCGCGCACCGACCGTCTTTGAGGATGTCGTCAAAATGATCTGCACGACGAATTGCAGTTGGTCTCTCACCGAAGCGATGGTGCAGAACTTTACGACCGTGCTTGGTCAGCGCTTCGAGGAAGGGAAGTATTCCTTTCCGACGCCGGAGGTCATCGCAGGAAAAACCGATGCTTTTCTCAGGAGGAATATCCGGTCAGGATATCGGTCCCCCTACCTGCTTGAATTGGCAGAGAGGGTTTCGAGCGGGAGACTCGATGTCGAATCCTGGCGATCGTCGCCGGTCTCCACAGAAGAGCTTTTCAAGACCGTGAGATCCGTCAAAGGAATGGGCGACTATGCGGCGGGGAATATACTGAAACTGCTGGGGCGGTACGACTATCTCGGACTCGACTCGTGGGTCCGCGGCAAATTCTACGACCTCCATGCAAACGGGAGGAAGGTGAAAGACGCAACCATCGAGAAGCACTATGCTCCTCTCGGGAAATTTCGGGGTCTCTTCTTCTGGTTAGAAATGACCCATGACTGGTACAAGCACAAGTTTCCGTTCTGACATATGCTCCTGCGCCTGCTCCATCGATCCGTTCGAAAAAAGTTCCGTTCTCTCGGCTTTGAAAGCAAAACGCTGATCAGCTCGGTGAGCACGGTTCACTATCTTGTCCGTGAACACTCTCATCCGAAGGGAACAATCGTTCTCGTTCACGGATTGGGCACTTCTTCGAGCACATGGATGAGAATGCTCCCACACTTGAAAGACTCGCACCGCATCGTCGCTCTCGATTTACCGGGGTTTGGATTTTCCACCGTGAATTCAGAGAGAGGGTTCTGTACACTCGGCGAACATGTCACTGCATTGTCGGAGTTGGTCGCCGCGGTCGCAGAGACACCCGTCATTTTGGTGGGACAGTCTCTCGGAGGATGGATCTGCTGTCGGTACGCAGCCCAATCGCCGGAACGCGTCGAACACCTTGTGCTGATCGATACGGCGGGGATCTCGTATCCCGGCGTAGAACACCTCCGCGATCTTTTTACACTGACATCCGTCAACGACACGCGACGACTCCTGAACGCATTGTGGTATCACTATCCATGGTACTTCAAACCATTCACAGTGAGTATCTATCACGAACTTGGGGCGCGCAGAATGAATGAGTTTGTGGACTCCATGGAAGCCAGCGATTTCCTCAACGAGGAATTCTCGCGCCTCACGATGCCCGTCAGTGTCATCTGGGGAAAACAGGACGCCGCAATATCTCTGAAGAGCCTTGACGTGTTGAAGGAGCGTATTCAACATTCGACGCTCGACCTCATCGATCAATGCGGTCATGTTCCTCAGCTGGAACGTCCTGAGAAACTCGCTGCCATTCTCAATAGGGTGCTCGAATGACGAATTGGCGGGATGAAATTGACCAGGAACTCGCGCGAGCGAGAGAGGCGGAACGAAACGGAAATCAGGGAAGGGCTCGGACGTCGGCGCGAAGAATTGCGGGAATCGCGATCGTGGAATTGGAGAAACGGTTTCCGGAAAAGCGGTACGGACGGGATTTCATGGCGCAGCTTCGGGCGTTTGCTTCGGACCCCGCAATTCCGGAAGACGTGCGGAACGCAGCCGACAGACTTCAGGCAAGACTTTCTCCGGAGTTCACATCCGCCTCCAAACATCCCATCGAGGATGCTGGCATCATCGTTCAGTTCATTCTCGAGCGGTTGTCCTGAACTCTACAGTCCCTCAGCAGCCACATAATCATCAATATCGTACCGGATGTTATCATCCTCTTCCTGACGGAATGCTTTCCCCTTCTTCAACAACATCAGAGGGAGAGCAACGGCCGTTGTGAGGATCAGGAATCCGGTAAAAAATGCAAAGCGTTTCATAACAAGTTCACCTTGGTAGTTCCATCTCCCGCGAGCGGTGATCATGAACTTTTGAAGTTGGCAATTCGCACGCGCTCCATCGGGTCTTCCTTATGCTACGCATTCGCGTGGCAGCAGCTTGTACTCGTTGTCACACAGCAAAAGACCATATCAGAAGCCCACTCTTCAAGAGACCCTCGTATCGTTGAACTCCCTGCGTGATGCTCCTGCGGAAGATGCAAGCACATGTCAGAGTGAAAACGGCAAGACCGATCGGTGAGAGGAATTCTCTCGTCGTAGCACAGTGAGTCAGATGTGGTCGGCAGGGGTCGTTGTGCTGTGGGGAACGGGGGAGTCGAATTTCGGGTCGCGGATGTTGGCTAGAACGAACTCCTGTTCATGAACAGTATTCTTAAGCCATTTTGTGCTAAGGATTTAGCCTTGACTTTCATCACACATGCGGATATATTTAACACCCGAAAGGTGCGGTAAACGAGGCAGGAGCACCGTTCAATAAAGAGCCCTCCCAAAGGCCTGCATTCTACTCACGACTGAACTCCTGGTTGAGGAATTGAGCTTCCTACAAAATGTTCCCATTTTCGCGGACCTCGAAGATCCCGAGCTGAAAAAGATCGAGAAGCTTGGTCTCCGGAAGAAATACAAAAGGGGAAACATTGTCGTCCTCGAGAAGGAGACCGGGGCGGCCCTGTTCGTGATCATCACGGGGAAAGTGAAGATCGTACGAACAGACGAGGATGGACGGGAAGTAATTCTTTCGATATTCGGCCCCGGCGAATTTTTTGGCGAGATGTCGCTTCTGGACGGGCTGGCGCGATCCGCAAGTGTTGTCGCTCTTGCCAAATCAGAACTGTTCATGATTCACCGGCGTGACTTCCTCAAGTTGCTTCATGAACATCCCCAAGTAGCCATCTCACTCCTCGGAGAGCTTACCACCCGGCTTCGGAAAGCTGACGCGCAGATCAAGAGCCTTTCGCTAAAAGATGCATCAGGCCGTGTTGCCAATGTCATCCTGATGCTCGCCGATGATATCGGTGTGTTTCGCAAAGGAAAGGTGGAGATCGATGAATTGCCATTGCAGCAAGACATGGCTAACATGGCAGGAACTTCACGCGAAACTGTCTCTCGCATGATTCATCAATTTGTTCGGGAAGGGCATTTGCAGCTGGATGGGAATAAGTTGACCATCAACGATTACGAAGAGTTCCGCAAGCATTATCTCTAGCTGCATTCCCGCCTCGCCGATATCGGTGAGGGACCCCTCCGCTCCGGGTCAATCCCGTCGGGCGCTATCACTGAAAACTTCACATGTCAAACTATCATCATAAAAATTCATGTCGCAGAAGGTGGAGTCTGGGAGCACGGGAGACTTGTCTCAAGTTTCCCCACCCTCAGCAAGCCGAGCAGATCTGCACACGCACACGACGCACTCGGATGGTGCTCTATCACCGTATGATCTAGTACAACGGGCTCATAGTGTCGGGCTGAATGTTCTCTCTATAACCGATCACGACAACGTCGGCGCTCTCGACGAAGCGGTCGAATGGGGAAAAAGCTTTGACATGGAGGTGATTTCCGGTCTTGAGCTGAGCGTATCCCTCGGTGAGAAGGATGTGCACATTCTCGCGTATTTTGTCGACCGTCGGAATCAGGATCTCTTAGACTACCTGACATTCTTCCGAAGGGAACGGCTGAAGCGCGCAGAACGCATCGTCCAGAAACTCAATAGCCTCAGCATCCCATTGCGATTGGAAGCAGTGTTGCAGCAAGCAGGCATCGGTTCGGTGGGTCGGCCTCATGTTGCAAATGCTCTTCTCGACGGAGGCTATGTCGGTTCATATCACGAGGCGTTTGACAGGTACATCGGGACCGGCGGACCTGCCTTTGAAAAGAAGTATCAACTGAGTCCCATCGATGCATTTAAGATGATCACGGCGGCAGGCGGATTGTCATTTCTTGCGCACCCCGGCAAGTACTTGAGTGAATTTGATCTCTCTCAATTGATCAAGAGTGGTCTGGATGGAATCGAAGTGGTTCATCCCGCCCACGATGAAAAACTCATGGGGTACTACCGTGGACTCGTGAACCAGTACTTTCTGCTGGAAAGCGGCGGGTCTGATTTTCACGGCGGCAAGAAAAATGATGACCATACGCTTGGTCTCTTTACAGTACCGATGCACGTAGTTGAAACGATGCGGAGCAGGCTTTTCTCGTAAACACAGGGCGGCAGAGGCAGGGAACGTGAGGCAGAGCGCAACAGGTTTTTGGCTTCGGTATTCTTTCACCGGCATTCGTTTGCACGACGATGCCGCTACAAACCATCACGCAGGCACTGGGACATTCGATGCTGAGATCGCCGGTGTCGCGGTTCTCCCCTCTCTAACACAAATCCCGGAATCGTCAAAAGTAGACAGACTTCGCGCTGCAAAAAACCTTGTGGCGGCGGCTTGCTGTTTGTTTATCTGTCTTCCGGCTGCCGTTGTGGCACGGCAAAGCTCGTTGGATCTTGGGCGCTGGAAAAACTTCACCGACATGAAGGCGGTCCGGGGTGTCGCAGCGACGACAGACTCCGTATGGACAGCAACAGCAGGCGGATTATTCTTGTACATCCCTTCAGCGAACCGATTTGTCAAGTATACAAATTCCGACGGTTTGAGTTCGAATGACCTGACCGCCGTCACTCTCGATGGCGCAGGAAGAGTATGGGCTGGTTCGTCAGATGGATTTGTGAACGGGTTCAATCCTTCCACCGGTGAATGGGTCGAGATTCGAAGTATCCACGAATCTGAACAAGTTGCAAGAACCGTTCGGACGTTGCTCGTGCGCGGAGATTCTTTGTTCATCGGGACGGACTATGGGATCTCGGTGCTTCAGATTTCCCGCAAGGAATTCCGGGATACATACGCGAACCTTGGCTTCGCGACGCAAGCCGGTGTCAACGACGTGAAGATCTACAAGAACAGGATCTGGGCTGCGACGGACCTTGGCGTTGCATCGGCGCAACTTGATGCGCCCAATCTCTCCGCTCCGACATCGTGGACGCAGTACACGGTGATCAATGGTCTGCCAACAAACGTCTCCACATCAATCTCGAACCTTCACGATTCTGTGGTCGTCGGCACTACGTTGGGTGTCGTCATCTTTGACGGAAAGAAGTTCTCCCCGGCTGCCGCTTTTGTCAATCGTCCGGTTGTCGACTTGTTGGCTCGGGCGAGCGATGTGGTCGTTCTCCTGAGCGATGCCAGCAGTTTCCGACTGGAGTCATTCACATCTCTGTCTGCCCCTTCAGCCGTCATCGCTGTCAACGCACAGGTTCAGGCGAGTTCGTTTGCCGCGCAACCACAGTCTACGAATCTTTGGGCCGGTACGGTGTCGCAGGGTATTGCTCGTTGGACGGGAAGCTGGGAGTACAAGGTGCCAAACGGCCCGATGTCAAACCTCTTCAGCAGCATCGTGGTTGATGATCAGGGTGTTCTTTGGGCGGCGTCGGGGATCAGCGGCCGTGGCAGGGGTTTCTACCGATATGACCCATCGGCACCGGAAGATTCCCGTTGGAGGAACTACACCGTTGCAGGCTATCCGGTCATGAAGAGCGACGACTACTACAAGGTTTCGCTTGGATCGTCCGGTTCCGTATGGGTGAGCTCATGGGGTTACGGAATTGTCGAGGTTGTCGGCGATTCGATACGAAGACGACTGGATCAGACAACCACTCCGGCACTGGCCGGCGCAGTAGCCTCGAACCCGAACTACGTCGTAGTTGGAGGAGTTGCTGTCGATTCCAAAGGCAGCACATGGATTGTCGATCGCACTGCCGTCAATGGATATCACCTCCTGCAGCTGAAGAGTGATGGGACGGCAACCCCCCGTACCTCGATCTCAGATGGTCGTCTGACAAACATCCTCATCGATCGGAATGACACCAAGTGGTTTGCGAATGCAGAGCCGAGCGACAAACCTATCACAGGCCTCTACTATTTCAATGAAGATTCCAGCGTGGCTGGAACGCGTGCTCTTGGCGGTTGGGGAAATATGACCACGGAGAATGGCCTCGCGAGCAACACCATTCTCTCCCTCGCTCTGGATCTTGACGGAGACGTCTGTGTCGGGACGGACCTGGGGATGTCAATCTTCATAGATCCCAGAAGTCCTTTGACCAGCAAGGCCGCCTACACTCCGCTGCGAGGACAGACTATTCAGGCCATTGCGGTTGACGCCGTCAACAACAAATGGGCGGGGACAAAAGAAGGAGTGAACGTGCTCAATTCCGATGGCACGCAGCTCCTCGCTCAGTATTCCGTTCTGACGACGAACGGAAAGCTCGTCGGTGACGACATTCGGTCGATTGCCTTTGACCAGAAGAGGGGAATTGTCTATTTCGGAACCGAGAAGGGACTCTCCAGTCTCGAGGTTTTTCCTGTTCAGGCCGCCCGGACGATGACGTCACTGGACCTGGGCCCAAATCCCTTCATTATTCCATCGGTCACTGCCTTGACGATACGGAATCTTGCGGCAGAATCTTCGATAAAAATCCTTTCGACAAATGGGGCCCTCGTCTGTGAGTTCAAAGCGCAGGGTGGCGGTCGCGCTTTCTGGGACGGGCGAAACAGGCAGGGAGATCTTGTCTCAAGCGGAATCTATTTTGTTGTGGCGTATGCAGAAAACGGAACTCAAACCAGCACCGGCAAGATTGCCATCATAAGGAGGTGAATGCGGGGAAGAAGAATCCCGGAGCTTGATGGAAGGCTCCGCCGACACCAGGCGGGCTTTGAGGAATGTGAGTTCTTTGACGGGGATTGCGGAATGTAAGCTCCGGACATCGGACTCTGAATTGTTAACTCCAACATTACAACTATCTTGAAGGGAGGTTGTACGAACTTGGAAAACACGTACAAAGATGAGATCTTCACGAAGAGGGTGCGGGCGGGTAAACGCACGTATTTCTTCGATGTAAAGTCCACGAAGTCAGAAAAGGACTTCTACATCACGATTACCGAGAGCAAGCGTGTAGGGGAAGAGGAGTATGAGAAACACAAGATTTTCCTCTACAAAGAAGACTTCGAGAAGTTCCGGGATGCGTTGGATGAGACGGTAGACTACGTCCAAGACAAGTTGCTTGTGCATGCCGAGCCAGGAAATGGGGAATTGGTGGTCGAGAAGCAGGAGTAGCCTTGATACCATGTTTCTCAATGTTGCTGACAAGAGAGCCCACGCGCCGTGCGAGGGCTTTTTTGTTCTTGTCGGTGTTTCTGCCATAGGTTTCCCATCCGAGTTTTTCCCTTGACTATCTTGCGGCTTCTCGGTATATTTCAACGCTTTTTTGCGAAAAACGGTTGAAAACCATCGAAAAAGTTGGATATTCTCGGCGTTCATCCGCTTTTGCTTAGAACGCATGCGAGATCCAGGGGGGAACGGTGAGCGTACTTAGAATCAATATTTCGAAACTCTCAGAAGGTACACATCATCATTCCCTCAAAGCGACACCTGAAGAGGTAGGCCTCGATTCCCGTTTTACAAAAGAACTTCAAATCGAGGCGACGCTTGAAAAGACAAGCAGGCAGCTCTACATGCGGGTAGGCATCAAGACCAGTGGAGTTTTCACCTGTGATCGATGTCTCGAGGAGTTTGAGCAAGAAATCTCCTCTGGGTACGGCGTTATGTTAGTCGAGGATCAGGAGGCCGTGGAGGGTGACGACGAGGAAGTGCAGTTGATTTCCCCCGACAGCGCTCATGTGGATCTGGCAGAGGACGTCAGGCAATTTGTTATCCTCGGGCTGCCTCAAAAGGTGCTTTGCCGTGAAGATTGCGCCGGTCTGTGCCCGACCTGCGGTTTGAATCTGAACCTGGGCAAATGTGATTGTAAGAACGACGAGGACGACTCTCGCTGGTCGGAACTCCAGAAGATCCTGAAGAACTAGAAACCATACGTCTCTTAGCTAGAGGTTCCATCAATGCCAAATCCAAAACGACGCCATTCAAAACAACGCGGCCGGTTACGCCGCACTCACTACAAGGCAACTGCTCCGGCGACGGCAGAATGTCCAAATTGTCATGAGCAGAAACTGCAGCATCGGGCTTGCCCGAACTGCGGTTTCTACGACGGTCGTTCAATTATCATTCCAAAAGAATCCTAGTTTTTCCAAGAAGAGCTGATCATCCCGCTTTGTCAGAGACGAGGCGGGATTTTGCCTCTGTAGTAGGATCGATGAGGCGTCAGTTCTGTGGCTAAGAGCATTGAACCAGTCCACTGTCCAACGAGTACGATTCCATTGACTCAACGACTAAGAATTGTCCTGGATGCAATGGGGGGGGACTTTGCGCCCGCGAACGAAATCGCCGGTGCGGTCGAAGCGCTCCGTCAGGCGAAGAACGAATTTGAGGTGATCCTGGTCGGGAAAGAGCGGGATATCCGCGCCGAACTCGGGAAACACGAAACGGAGGGTCTGGCAATTTCGGTGGTGAACGCAGACGATGTCATCACGATGGACGATTCGCCGACAGCCTCGGTGAAGCAGAAGAGGAATTCCTCCCTCGCGGTTGGCATACAGTTGCACAAAGAGGGAAAAGCAGAAGCGTTCGCAAGTGTCGGGAATACAGGAGCGGCCCTTTCCGCATCAACGTTGATTCTTGGACGCATCAAAGGTGTGAGCCGTCCGACGATCGCGACGTTCTTTCCCTCGGAACGCGGAGTTGGTGTTTTGGTCGATGCCGGAACCAATGTGGATTGCCGCGCTCAGCATCTCTATGAATTTGCCGTGATGGGAAGCATCTATGCGAATCGAGTCTTGCGCTACGAAAACCCCACGGTCGGGTTGTTGAATGTCGGCGAAGAAAAGACGAAAGGCACGGTGGCGGTGTCGGAAGCGCACAAACTTCTGGAGTCGAGTTCGCTCAACTTCATCGGGAATATTGAGGGAAGGGATATCCTCAAAGGAAAAGCCCAGGTCATGGTGTGCGATGGGTTTGTTGGGAATGTGATCCTGAAGTTTGGTGAGAGCGTTCCGTCATTTCTCAAAGCAAAGTTGAGAGAATATGCTTCCGGCGGTCTGTTCCGCAAACTCCTCATCGGAGCAGCGCAAGGGTCACTTCGGGCTGCATTGAAAGACATGGATTACGAGCAGTATGGCGGTGTGCCCGTTCTGGGAGTCAACGGCGTTTCCGTGGTCGGACACGGAAGCTCCAGTCCGAAAGCCATCAAGAACATGATTTTGAAGGCGGTGGAGGTTGCGAAAACACAACTGAACACCCACATCGAACAAGCGATAGCAGAGGCGGCGAAAGCGGCTCCATCTGACACATCTTCATGAAGGAATGAATGGCGAAGCGAAGAGCAACGATAACGGCAGTCGGTCACTATGCTCCAAGCAAGATCTTGTCGAATGCTGATCTGGAGAAAATGGTCGACACCAACGACGAGTGGATCCGGACTCGAACCGGAATCTCCGAGCGGCACATCCTGGAGAATGGAGCCACCTCTGATCTCGGAGTAGGTGCTATCCAGGCAATGCTGGCTCATCGGAAGATCGAGCCGACGGAAATAGACATCATCATCGTCGCAACAGTGACGCCGGACATGTTCTTTCCGTCGACCGCATGCATTATTCAGGACAAGATCGGAGCGAAAAATGCGTGGGGCTTCGACCTCTCCGGCGCGTGTTCCGGTTTCCTCTTTGCCTTGCACACCGGTGCGCAGTTTGTTGAGAATGGTACGGCCTCCAAAGTCCTCATCGTTGGCGCGGATAAGATGAGCAGCATTACGGACTACAGCGATCGGAATACATGCATTCTCTTCGGCGATGCCGGCGGTGCAGTCCTCCTGGAGCTCTCAGAGGATCCGGAGTACGGGATCCTCGATAACCGGCTGTACTGCGATGGTGCCGGCGGGCCGTTCCTCAACATGAAGGGTGGTGGAAGCCTCAATCCCCCCACTCATGAGACCGTCGACAAACGAATGCATTACATCTATCAGGATGGTAAACCCGTGTTCAAGGCTGCCGTCAAAGGGATGGCTGATGTCTCGGCCGAGATCATGGAGCGCAACAAGTTGACAGGGGACGATGTCTCGTGGCTTGTGCCTCACCAGGCGAACCTGCGCATCATCGATGCGACAGCTGATCGGATGGGAATCGACCGGTCGAAAGTGATGATTAATATCGACCGCTATGGTAATACGACTGCAGCGACCATTCCGCTTTGTCTCTCGGAGTGGTGGCTTTCCGGAAAGCTGAAGCGCGGTCAGAACATCGTGCTCGCGAGCTTCGGAGCCGGATACACGTGGGGCGCGACGCTCGTCCGATGGTCACTGGAAAATCCGAAACCGTAGAGCCCCTCATGAGCACAACGGCATTTGTTTTTCCGGGTCAGGGGTCTCAGTATGTCGGCATGGGGAAGGATCTGTGCGAGCAGCTTCCTGAAGCTCGGCAGTGGTTTGATCGGGCTGATGCGTTGTTGGGATTTTCGTTGAGCAAAATCTGCTTTGAGGGTCCTGAAGAAGAACTGAAGCAGACGAAGAACACGCAGCCCGCTATCTTTCTCCACAGTATGGTTCTCGCGAACCTGTATCAAGGTGAACGCGCGACAATGGCTGCAGGGCATTCTCTTGGAGAGTACTCGGCGCTCGTGTTTGCCGGAGCATTGACATTTGAAGACGGTCTTCGTCTCGTTCGCCTGCGCGGCGAGTTGATGCAGCAGGCGGGGATTCAGCAGCCCGGGACCATGGCCGCGGTTGTCGGACTTGAGCCGGATGTCGTCGATGAGATTTGCCGGAATGCGTCGAGTGCCGGAATTGTTCAGGCTGCAAATTTCAACTCCCCCGGACAGATCGTGGTCTCCGGATCAATTGCTGGCGTTCGGAAAGCGATGGAGATCGCGAAAGAACGCGGAGCAAAATTGGTGAAGGAGTTGCCCGTGAGCGGCGCTTTTCACTCTCCGTTGATGGAATTTGCGAGAAGCGGACTCAAGTCGGCCCTGGACAAGATCACCATTAAGAATGCAGCGATCTCGGTCTATGGCAACGTCACTGCCCGGCCGGTCCAGAAGGCCGAAGAGATTCGCCGGTTACTGTGTGAACAGCTCACGAATCCCGTTCGCTGGGAAGAAACTGTGACAAACATGGCGACGGATGGTGCCGGTCTGTTTGTTGAAGTTGGTCCGGGAAAGGTGCTGCAGGGTCTTGTCAAAAGAATCCGGAGTGATGTAGCGACGCGAGGCATCGAGAAGCTGGCCGATCTTGCACACTGAGACGGTACACGAAGAATTCTCTTCACAACGGGAGAGCATCGGCTGACATATGGGTTGGTTGACGGGAAGGACGGCGCTGGTAACAGGGGCATCGCGTGGAATCGGCAAAGCCATCACCTTGCTGCTTGCCGAAGAAGGCGCGGATATAGCGTTCACTTACAAAAGCGCATCGTCGTCGGCGGATGAAGTGATTGATGCGATCAAAGCGAAGGGTGTGCGAGCTGTTGCACATCAGGCGGATGCGAAGGATCCTGCATCCACCGAACAGGTGGTGAGCGAGGTCATCCGGGAACTGGGCAGAATTGACATTCTCGTGAACAATGCGGGCATCACGCGGGACCGTTTGCTGGTTCGCATGAGTGAAGAGGATTGGGACGAAGTGATCGATACGAACCTCAAGAGTGCATTCAATTACTGCAAAGCTGTTGTGCGACACATGGTGTCGCAACGCCGTGGTAAGATCATCAATGTTGCGTCCATCGCCGGGGTGATCGGAAATCCCGGCCAAACGAACTATGCTGCGGCAAAGTCGGGGATGATCGGGTTGACAAAAACCGTGGCAAAGGAATACGCTTCGCGCAATATTCAGGTCAATGCTGTCGCACCGGGATTTGTGGCGACCGAAATGGTGGAACAATTGGACCCGGCCCAGATGAGCGGATTGGCGGGACTGTATCCGATCAAGCTCGTTGCTCAACCTGAGGAGATAGCAGAACTTGTATTGTTCTTTGCATCGCCTGCATCGGACTATATCACCGGGCAGGTGCTTCCGGGAATTTATGATTGATGGTTGTCTACTGCTAGGGAGCGTACCGTATCATGGGAATACTTGATAACAAGATTGCTCTTGTCACAGGCGGGGCGCAAGGCATTGGCAGGGCGATTTCCATTGCGCTGGCATCGGAAGGTGCTCATATCGCGTTTTCCGACATCCAGATGAATCAAGCGACGGAAGAAACGAAAGAGATCATCCGTTCCAAGGGTGTCAAAGCAATGGCATTGCAGTCCGACGTCAGGGACTTCGGAGCAACGCAAGGAATTGTCGATGTCGTTGTCAAAGAATACGGCCGCGTCGACATCCTTGTGAACAACGCCGGAGTGACGCGGGACAATTTGTTAATGAGGATGAGTGAGGAAGACTGGGATCTCGTCATTGACACAAATCTAAAAGGCACCTTCAACTACTGCCGGGCCGTTTCGAGGCAGATGATCGGACAACGACAAGGGAAGATCATTAATATAACATCTGTCATCGGTTTGATCGGTAATGCAGGTCAGGTGAACTATTCAGCGTCTAAGGCGGGAGTTATCGGACTCACGAAAACACTTGCAAAAGAGCTAGCTTCTCGCAACATTCAGGTAAATGCGGTGGCCCCCGGTTTTGTCGAGACGGGGATGACCGAAAAGCTCAACGCCCAGCAAAGAGAGGCGTTGCTGACGAACATCCCGATGAAGCGAACAGCGAAGCCCGAAGAAATCGCCAGTGTAGTCGTGTTTCTGGTCTCGCCAGCGGCAAGCTATATCACAGGGCAGGTTTTGTGTGTTGACGGCGGACTTGTCATTTAGAATACAACAGAACAACCTATCCACTATCATTTCAGAAAGGACCACTGCAATGGCAGATGTCGAGAAGAAAGTCAAAGAAATCATTGTCTCCAAGCTTGGAGTCGACGAAGCTCAGATCACTCCCGAGGCTTCTTTTACGAACGATCTTGGAGCGGATTCACTCGATACCGTTGAGCTCGTGATGGAGTTTGAAAAGGCATTCAACGTTCAGATCCCGGACGAAGACGCAGAGAAGATTGCGACCGTCGGCGATGCGATCAACTATCTTAAGGCAAAAGCCTCCTAATTGGTAAGGTTCTGACGTCGCGTGTGAAACAGCTGGCATCCAAAGCTTGCACGCGGCGCGGTTCACGTTCGTTCCACCGAATTGAAGGATAGAAGTCAATGGCGGAAACTGGATCAAGGCGTCGAGTTGTTGTCACCGGGATGGGGGCCGTAACTCCACTTGGGCTAACAGTAGCGGAGTCCTGGCAGAACCTTCTGGCGGGGAAGAGCGGTGCTGGCCCCATAACGTATTTTGATGCCTCCGATTACGATACAACATTCGCGTGCGAAGTGAAGGGGTTCGATGCCATGAAATTCATGGATCGAAAGCTCGCGCAGCGTTCCGATCTCTTTACCCAGTTTGCGTTGGCCGCGGCGGAAATGGCGCTGGCGGATTCCGGCCTGAATCTTGAAGCAGAGGATTGTGAGCGGATCGGAGTGGTGGTTGGATCCGGTATCGGTGGAATGGCGACCTACCAGAAGCAGCAAGAAACAATGTGGGAATCCAAAGGGCCGCATCGGATCAGTCCGTTCTTCATCCCAATGATGATATCGGATATCGCCCCGGGAAGAATCTCGATGCGATATGGTTTGAAGGGTCCGAATTACTCAACCACCTCCGCGTGTGCCACCTCGTCGCATGCAATCGGAGATGCGTTCATGCTCATTCAACGCGGCGATGCGGATCTGATGTTCACCGGGGGAGCCGAGGCTGCCATTTGTCCTATGGGGATCGGTGGATTCAACGCCATGAGGGCCATGTCAACCCGAAATGATGCCCCGGAAAAAGCAAGCCGTCCGTTCGATAAGAATCGTGATGGTTTCGTGATGGGAGAGGGATCCGGCATTGTTGTTCTCGAGGAACTCGGCCATGCTGTGCGGCGGGGAGCAAAGATCTACGCTGAAGTTGGAGGCATCGGTTTCACCGGCGATGCACATCATATCACCGAACCGGCTCCGGGCGGTGAAGGAGCTGTCCGGTCCATGAGGCAGGCGATCCGGGATGCCGGCATGACGCCGGATGATATAGACTACGTCAATACCCACGGAACGTCAACGCCTGTGGGCGACAAGAGTGAGACAGCTGCGATCAAAACGGTTTTTGGTCAGCGAGCTTATTCCATGGCCGTCAATTCGACGAAATCCATGATTGGTCACTTGCTGGGTGCCGCAGGGGCCGTGGAGTCCATCGCGACCATTATGTCCATGTGTGATAACAAAGTCCATCCGACAATCAACTACGAGACCCCCGATCCCGAATGTGACCTGAACTACGTTCCCAATGTTGCCCGGGAATGCACGATCAATGTCGCCATCAGCAACACGTTCGGGTTTGGTGGTCACAACGCCTCTTTGCTGTTCAAAAGATATCAAGCATGACGGCGTAAGGTGCTGGATGGGTTGGAGTCTTGAGTGTTCAACGCATTCGGAAAACTGTATACGTGGTTTCTCCCGCATCGAAGCCGTGCCCCTCGCAACACTCTGGATGGAAATGCCCTGAGCGCGGCGTTCAGCGAGAAGAAGTTTGACTTCGCTCGGTTTGAACAGGTCCTTGGGCATCACCCAAAGAACTGGAACCTCTTTCTTGAGTCCCTTCTCCATCGTTCCTATCTGCAATACCTCGGTCCCCAGGTAAAATCCAATGAACGACTGGAATTCCTCGGCGATTCCATCCTGAATTTCCTCGTTGCGGAGTACCTCTACCGCCTCTATCCTTCCATGGAAGAGGGTGATCTGACGAAGGTACGCTCGCGCCTGGTGAACCGGAAATCCCTCGCACAGAGGGCAAAGGATCTCCGCCTTTCAGACTTTCTGCTTCTGAGCTCGAGTGCACTCCAGTCCGTCGAAGGCGGGTCAGATTCCATCCTTGCTGATGCTTTTGAAGCGATCATCGGAGCCCTGTATATCGACGGCGGGTTGCCGCCGGCGCGCAATTTTGTCACACGGTCACTTCTCTCCGACTCTTCCATCCTCAATTCTGCCCTGACAGACGATAACTACAAGAGCGCGTTGCTGGAATATTCCCAGGCACGATCTCTTGGAGTTCCCCGGTATGCGATTCTCCGGGAGGACGGACCCGATCACGACCGCAGGTTCACCATCGAAGTGTTTCTTGGTGCTGAGAGCCTGGGCACCGGAACAGGGAAAAGCAAGAAAGACGCCGAACAGGCGGCTGCTGCGCAAGCGCTCGAACATATCAACAGCCATCATTCCATCACCACCGAACCCAGAGAATGAAAATGACGATCTTTGAAGAAAGCGGGTTCGCGTCCCGCCATATCGGTCCACGCGAGCGTGATCTCGACCAGATGCTGAAAGCCATTGGTGTCCAATCGCTCGATCAGTTGATCGACGAAACGATCCCTCATTCCATCCGGCTCTCCAGCGCCCCGACGCTGAAACCTCCTCTCAGTGAACACGGCTTCCTTGAATATCTCCGGTCTGTCGCCCAGAAAAACAAGGTCCTAAAGTCCTATCTGGGCCAGGGGTACTATGGCTGCGATACACCAAGCGTCATTCTGAGAAATGTTTTTGAGAACCCGGGTTGGTATACTCAATACACCCCCTATCAACCGGAAATATCTCAAGGCCGCCTGGAGGCGTTGCTGAATTTCCAGACGATGGTCATCGATATGACCGGTATGAAGGTTGCGAATGCATCGTTGCTCGACGAAGGAACGGCTGCAGCCGAGGCGATGACGATGCTTCATGGCATCGTCAACAAGCAATCCACTGGCTCGCCGGCGAACAAGTTCTTCGTATCCGAATTGTGCTTTGCTCAGACAATTTCTGTGATCAAAACCCGGGCCTCCGCCATCGGAATTGATGTTGTCATCGGGGATCATCGAAACCTCACGTTCGACAAAACGTACTTCGGGGCTCTTGTGCAATATCCTGCCCAGGATGGCGCGGTCCACGACTATCGGCAATTGATCAATTCCGCTCATTCTAACGGTTCGCTGGTCATCGTAGCTTCGGATCTCCTCAGCCTCGCGTTGTTGACTCCGCCGGGAGAATTCGGCGCTGATGTTGTCGTTGGCAACTCGCAGCGATTCGGAGTCCCCATGGGATACGGCGGCCCGCATGCGGGATTCTTTGCAACGACGAACGAACACCTCCGGACAATGCCGGGGAGAATCATCGGCGTCTCCATCGATGCGCAGAACAACCAGGCGTATCGGATGACGCTGCAGACTCGTGAGCAGCACATCCGTCGGGAAAAAGCGACGTCGAACATTTGCACAGCGCAGGCATTGCTTGCTATCATGGCAGGGATGTATGCCATTTATCACGGACCGGAAGGTGTCAAACGCATTGCCGGTCGGGTTCATGCGTATGCGAAAATCCTCGACAATGAAATCCAGTCGCTCGGATTCTCGCAGCTCAACAAGGTTTATTTTGACACTCTCAAAATCGCTGCACCGGACGCGTCAACGGCGAAGAAGATCCATCAATCTGCGGTCGAAGCCGGCTACAACCTCCGGGTGATCGATGAAAAACACATTGGCATTTCACTCGATGAGACGACAGGTGCTGGGGATATCGAAGTCCTGAAGGCGATCTTCGCTCGTGCGAAGGGGGTGGACGCCCCGAAGGTCGAAGTCACCAAGCGATACGGTTCCATTGACCTCAGATTTCCTGATCCATTCCAGCGGACGAGCGCATACCTGACGCACCCCGTGTTCAGCATGTACCACTCGGAAACGGAGATGATGCGGTACATTAAAGGTCTGGAGACCAAGGACCTGTCTCTTGCGTACTCCATGATTCCTCTCGGTTCGTGTACGATGAAACTCAACGCAGCCACCGAACTGATACCCGTTAGCTGGCCTGAGTTCGGGCAGCTTCATCCCTTCATTCCCGCTGATCAGGCAGAAGGTTACCATCACATCTTCCGCGAACTTGAAAGAGATCTCTGCACGATGACGGGGTTCTCCGCAGCGTCCCTGCAGCCGAACTCCGGCGCTCAGGGCGAATTCACGGGTTTGATGGTGATCAGAGCGTATCATCTGGACAAAGGAAACGGACAACGTACAGTGGCGCTGATTCCTTCATCCGCCCACGGCACGAATCCCGCGAGCGCAGTCATGGCCGGGTTCAAAGTTGTCGTGGTGGCGTGCGACGACCACGGAAATATCGATCTCGGTGATCTGCGGGCGAAAGCCACAGCCAACAAAGACACGCTCGGTGCTTTGATGGTGACGTATCCATCCACGCACGGCGTCTTCGAAGAAGAGATCAGGGAAATCTGCGCGATCATTCACCAGAACGGCGGCCTGGTGTATATGGATGGCGCCAATCTCAATGCGCAGGTCGGTCTCACCAGCCCCGGCGTTATTGGTGCTGACGTCTGTCATATCAACCTCCACAAAACGTTTGGAATCCCGCATGGTGGCGGGGGCCCCGGGATGGGTCCCATCTGCGTCGCTCCGCACCTTGCGCCATTTCTTCCAGGCCATCCGGTTGTCAACGTCGGAGGGAACAAATCCATTGAGGCGGTTTCTTCCGCCCCCTGGGGAAGCCCGAGCATTCTTCTCATTTCGTACGCCTATATTAAAATGCTGGGGACGTCCGGTGTGAAGAAGGCAACGGAGTTCGCGATTCTCAATGCGAACTATCTGAAAGCCCGTCTTGAAAAGCAATACCCGGTGCTCTACGAGGGGAAGAATGGGAGAGTGGGGCATGAGTTCATTCTGAACATGAAGCACTTCAAGGAACAGGCTGGTGTCGACGTCGAGGATATCGCCAAGCGGCTGATGGACTATGGCTTCCATGCACCGACGGTTTCTTTTCCGGTTCACGATACAATGATGATTGAACCGACGGAGAGCGAGTCGAAGGCTGAGCTGGATCGGTTCGCGGACGCCCTCATCTCCATCAAGAACGAGATCCAGGAAATTATCGTTGGGAACGCAGACCGCGCTGACAACGTTTTGAAGAATGCGCCGCATACAGCGCAAGCGATCGCTGCCGATGAGTGGAAGCATCCGTATGCACGCACGAAGGCGGCATATCCTGTGTCCTCGCTCGTGACGCGGAAGTTCTGGCCCGCTGTCGGGCGCATCAACAACACCTATGGTGACAGGAACATCATCTGTTCGTGTCCGCCCATCGCAGAATATTTTAAAGCCGAATAGCAGTGGGAGCTCAGGCGAGGACTTGGTTTTTGCCATGAGAGCACGAAAGCAACTGTGTCACCCCGAGGAGCTTCCGCTCTGGGTCAAAAAAAGAGGTCCCGAACCAAAACGTTTCGGGACGACATGTTGGTTGGTACGTCACCCCGACATGCTGCTGGTCGGGTTCTGAAGCGAGGTCCCGACCAGAGTCATGTCGGGACGACATGGAATCCAACGTCATCCCGAAACGCTTCTTGTTCGGGATCTCCGACCGAGGGCTCGAACTGAGATGTGTTAGGGTGACACGAATTCGGGACGACATGTCGTTTGTCCCTCAATATGTTGAGCATGTTATGCCAATCGAAGACGATAAAACGATTGAGACGATTCTGCGCGGAGCCCGGACCATTGCCGTCGTTGGGGCTTCGCCCAAGCCATGGCGAGACAGCGGGACAATTGCGTCGTTCCTCGCAGCGAGGGGGTATACAGTCATTCCGGTGAATCCCGCGTATCAGGATGTTCTCGGCATGAAGTGCTATCCGGACCTTGTCTCGATCGGTTCGCCGGTAGATATTGTCGATATTTTCCGCAATCCCGACGAGGTTCTGCCGGTTATTGATGAAGCGATTGCGATCGGGGCAAAAACGGTGTGGATGCAGCTCGGCGTGGTCAATGCCGAAGCAGCGAAGAAGGCAGAACAGGCCGGTCTTCAACTCATCATGGATCGTTGCATAGCGGTCGATTATCGGAGATTGGTGCGGTGACTGACTCTCAGCATGGGCAAAACCCTTTCCGCCTCGTCGGGAAGGGTTTTTGGTGTACTCACAGTCAAACAAGGAGAGTTTGTCCTACGCTGCACCGCTCGGAAGAATGATCACAAACGGCAGAAAATACATTGTCCCATTCCTGCTGATCGGAGGGGCCGTCTTTCCGTGTCTTCACGCCTCGCCGCGTGCGGATTCTTCCTTGACGGTGACGAAGATTGTGATCGTGGGAAATGAGACGACCAAAGAGCAAGTCATTCTGCGGGAAATGAGCAACAAAGTTGGATCACCCCTGGATGTCGCTGCGCTCGAACGGGACCAGAAAAGGATTTACAGTCTCCAGCTCTTCAACAAGGTTGATGTTAGCAACACTGCAGAAGGACGGGAGGCGACCATCGTCGTCGTGGTTTCCGAGCGATGGTACATTTTTCCGTTTCCCATCATCGGATTCAAATACCACGACATCAAGAATGTCTTCTACGGTGCAGGGCTGATTCATCAAAACTTCAGGGGCCGCAACGAAAAACTCATGGCTGCGGGCGCATTGGGATTTGACCCCTGGCTCAACCTTTCGTATCAGAATCCGACGCTGACTGATGACGATGATCTCTTCCTCCGTGTACAACTCAGCTTCAGTCACATGCGGAATCAAAACACTTCTCAAGGGGAATACGATCAACAGATCCTGTCGGGTAACGCATCGTTCGGGAAGCGGTTTGGACTTTTCACCACGCTTACCGGACTCGTCGGCTATGAAGAGTGGAAGGTGGACGACACGCAGCTGGGACGAACGTTGTCGCCGGACGGCAAGGACCACTATGTCGTGATGAGCGGAGGTCTGGTGTATGACAAGCGAGACCTTCGTGAATACCCGCTCGACGGGGAATTCTTCTCCTTCTACGCCACCAAGTACGGACTTGGTGAATCGAATGTCGATCTCTTTCGCTATCAAGTTGACATGAGAGAATATCAGCCTCTCGGTAGTGACATCTCCGTAGGAGTAAGAGGATTCGGGAGCTTTCTCAGCGGAGGGCTCTCCCCTTCGTACCTGCATTCCTATTTCGGCTATTTCGACCGGATCCGAGGATATTATTCCACGGTCCTTGAAGGGGAAGACCAGCTTGGCGGGAGTGCTGAGCTGCGATTGGCTGTCTTTAAACCACGGTATCTGACGGTTTCGCTGCCAGGTCTGCCGCCCGAGTTCAGCGTGTGGCGCTATGGACTTTATGCGGCTGTTTTTGCCGATGCCGGGACAACATGGTACCGAACCGACTCGTTTGCCAACATCCCATGGTACACGGGCTACGGAGCGGGACTGCACTTTCTTCTTCCGTACAGCTTCGTTCTTCGCACAGAGTACGCATTTAATCAACATGGACTCGGCGAGTTCATTTTCGGCTTTCACGCATCGTTCTGACCTATGGACTACTTCTACGTTGACCCGAAAGACGTTCACGACCGCGTTGCACTGATACGCGGAGAAGAATTCAGGCACCTCTCTCGCGTAGTGAGAAAGAAAGCGGGAGAGCATGTGATGCTGGTGGATGGCGCTGATACATCATATGAAGCCGTCATCCGCCTCATCGATCGGATCCACGCGGAATGCGAGATTCTCAGCACACACCATCGCGCGAACGAACCCCGCATCGACATAACACTTGCCGTTTCGCTTCTCCGCAATCCTGCCCGGTTTGATGTGCTCGTGGAGAAAGCGACCGAGTTGGGTGTTCGCTCCATTGTCCCATTGCTCTGCGAGCGAACCGTACCGAAAAGTGACAAGCACGGGCGTTTGGAGAAGATCGCTCTCTCTGCGCTCAAGCAATGCGGACGGTCTTTTCTGCCGCGCATACGCCCGTTAACCTCTTTTGAATCATTGCTGGAGGAAGCTCTCGAGTACTCTCTGCGACTCATCCCGCACGAAAAAACCGAACAATCACAATTCATAGGCTCGGTGCTCCAGCATCATCCTGATCTGAAATCCGTTCTCATCGTGATTGGACCTGAAGGCGGATTCACTGACGAAGAAGTGGTTCTCTCGGGTGTGAAGGGGTTCATTCCGATCTCACTCGGTCCACGGCGGCTGCGGGCAGAAACGGCAGCGATATCCGCTGTAAGTTGGGTGGTGGGAGGGTGGTGAGGGGGAGGATAGCTGGACCGGTGGAGGAAGAAGCCATCTCAAAAATGTCACGCCCGCCTTTTATGTAAGCAATCAAGTCCCGTGCGGGTGGTTATAAGTCAAACTCCTTTGGGAACGATCGATCATTCCAGAAGCCTTTTATGAGTAGACATCTC
>Ga0182021_10000878_pt1 | contig 33960 bp, 18 predicted proteins | sample 612E3MmetaG_FD_120493 | JGI IMG/M metagenome (GOLD analysis project Ga0182021, IMG submission 120493) | Permafrost microbial communities from Stordalen Mire, Sweden - 612E3M metaG (Illumina Assembly) | ecosystem: Environmental > Terrestrial > Soil > Wetlands > Permafrost | place: Sweden... | reverse complement strand
CCCCCCCCCCCCTGAAAAGCAACCTCTAAGTACTAAACGGGGAGGCCTGCTGATCCTGACGCAAGGCAAAGGCCGCACTCGCACTCACCACATTGCGTAAGGAATCCAGGGCAGCCTCGTCTGTGTAAGTGAGAACGTGCACCGGAGGAACTGGTGTCCCCATCTGCTCCGGCCGCAGCTCTCGCGCAGTCGGTGGGCTCGCACGGCGTCGTTCCCCAAGAGGGGAATTGGCGAGCCCACCGCCTCTGCATCCTCCGAAAGCGTCTCCCGTGCCGATTCAGGAACTTGGCCGACGCCGACCTCACCCACCAAGCGGCCCTTGGCTAGCAAGGCGTTGCTAGTGAACTGCTGGCGCGCCGGATGCCGCTGCTCGTGACGTTGGCGCGCCGCACGACCGTTCCCGGCATCGACGCCGACAACCTCCTGGCCGAGGCCATCACGAGTCTGCTCCACAAGTGGGCAGATGATGTAGACCGCAGTAAGTGTCAACTGCATCGCCAGTTCACCTTGCAGCCGTCGGCTGATGCGGCCCACGCTTGCGCCCTTGGGTTGGTCTCGAACTCAATCCGGGTCAATCGTTGAGGCGGCTTGTCTGCGTCGCCGGTGGTAAGACCGTTCGATCCAGGTGATGATCGCCAGCCGGAGCTCGTGACGGGTGTTCCAGCGGTGCCGGTTGAGGACGTTCTTCTGGAGCAGTGCGAAGAACGATTCCATGGCCGCGTTGTCGCCGGCGGAGGCGACTTGGCCCATCGACCCGACCAGTCCGTGCTCACGCAGGGCGGCCAGGAACTTCCTTGACCTGAATTGCGATCCGCGATCCGAGTGAACGATGCAGCCGGCCACCTGGCCGCGTCTAGCGACGGCCATCGCGAGCGCGTCGACCGCGATCCGGGACTTCATCCGGTCACTGATCGAGTAGCCGACGATCCGGTTCGACCAGACATCCTTGATCGCGCACAGATACAGCTTGCCCTGATCGGTCCAGTGCTCGGTGATGTCGGTCAGCCACAGCTGGTTCGCCCGATCCGCGCTGAACTGGCGTTCGACCAGGTCGTCGTGAGCCGGCGGGCCGGGCTTCTTGCCGTTCTTGCCGCGCTTCTTGCCGAACGCCGACCACCACTGGTTCGCCGCACAGATCCGCCACACCGTCCGGTCGCAACCTGTGTGGCCGGACGCCCGGACCTCATCGGCCAGCAGCCGATACCCGAACTCCGGATCATCGTGGTGAGCGTCGAACAGCGCGTTCGCGACATACGCCTGCTCGAGTTCGCGGTCGCCGACCGGATCGGTGAGCCAGCGGTAGTAGGGCTGACGGGCGAGCTTCAGAACCCGACACGTGACCGTGACGGGGATCCCGTCGACGGCCAGCTCACGCACGAGCGGGTACATCATTTTCCCGGCAGGTTCGCCTGCGACAGATACGCCGCAGCCCGACAGCAGGACCTCGTTCTCCTGCTCCAACAACCGGTTGCGGCGCTTCAGCTCACGGATCTCGGCCGACTCCACAACCGCCGCCGACGCCGGCCGGTGGCCGTCCTCGACATCAGCAACGTGCAGCCAGTTCCGCAGGCACGACTCCGAGATCCCGAAGTCCTTGGCGATCTCCGCGATCGGCGCCTCGCCCTTACGGGCCACAGCCACCACATCCTCGCGGAACTCTCTGGGATGAGCTCTAGGCATGGTCAACATCCTTCCAGCAGGACCCCTCAGGCCCCACAGATCGAATGTCACCTACTCATGCAGCAGTCCCCACCAAAGCCAGATCCATCTTCGGACTAGGTCAGGCGTGGGCGTACCAACGCACATTGTCGACCAGCATGGTTTCGGTCGGGAATGGCAGAGTGTCCTTCACCGCTTGGAAGTTGCCGCTGGTGGCGGTATAGCCATTACCAAAGACCTCGCCCTGGGCAATGACCTGCCATTTCATCGTCTCGGTCGGCAAGTCGGTCGTGCTCGGGGAGTACATCGCATCATGCCATTGGGCGGCAGTTGGGGCACTGTTCCAAAGTGAATTGGAATAGCCGAAAATGTTCCCCTGCGGGCCGATCGCCAGTGTGGGGCTCTGGTAGTTGTTGGCCAAGAAGTAACGATTTCTAGAACCATCGAATTCTGCGCTTGCCGACTCCCATCCGGTGGCTGAGCTGATTGTCACCTTGGTGGCATAGCGATCGCCCTTGACGACGTCGTAGTCGCAGGAGGCATGCCCAGTTTGGGTCAAGTTCTTGGTGGCCCCATACCACTCGAACAAATCAAACTCGCTTAGATTCGTCTTCCGAATCGTCGCGTTGCAGTAGGCGGGGATGATCCCGTTTTCCGTCGCATTCCAATCAGGGCGAGCGTTGTTCATCCAGACGGTGAACCTGGTTCCGGCGACCGAGGTCGACGGCAGATTCACCCTAGTGACCACATTGAAGCCGCCGTAGACAGGTTTCGTGGTGGCGGAACTGATCCGTCCGGTCGAATAGCGCGTGACGCCGCCCTTACACACGCCGGTGGTCTCGTTCGAGCCCGCGATCCCGTTGGCGACCAGCGGCATCGTGTAGTCGGCCGTGCAGTGACGCCGCGTGGTAATGGCGATGAACTTGTTGGCCGCCGCATCGCCGTCGTAAGTGATTCCCGCCAGGCGAACCAGTGCGCCATTCGAGTCGACATCGAAGAGGAGCTTGCCGGAGGCGTCCACGATCTGCAGATTGCGACCAGAGGGTGCGTTGTACTCGGCCCTCCTCTGTCCGCTCGGGAGCGGCGGGTTGGTCGTGCTGTTGAAAGCCGAGGTATCCAACCGCCAGCCGTCATCCGCTATCGAACCGCCTTCCCAGGAGGCTTTGAGGACCGCGTAGTAGGGATCGGTGTCGCTGGGGCTCGCCGCGCTCACTTCCGGGATTGGCGAAAAGGCCGCCGCGGTGGTGAAGAGGGCGATGCCCAAGGCTGAGGCCGAGACGAATCTGGCCGCTCGTTGTGTTGTCGTGCTGTGCCCCATCGAATCCTCCCTAGTCTCAATTGCTCCAGCACCTGCCTTGTTGATCTTGCAGCATGAACCGCGCCTTGTAAGATATGGTCTTGCGGGGCCTGAGGAGCCCGACATTTCTTTGGCCAGGGTACTGGTATCCGGGCCATAGGGGTACCCGTTGAACGGGTGAATCGGTGGGTGAACCCAAGGTGACCAACCTAGCTAGATGCCTGTCCAGTCATTTGCCATCTGATTCTGGATCGGGGCCAATTTCGCCCCGCCTGAACAGAGGTCACTGAACGCTGTCTGCTCGGCCTGGTCCTTATCGTTATGGACGTACTGGCTCGCGGTTGCGGTCTTGGAATAGCTCGATCTTTCGTCGGGCGGTACCGGGTCGTTGTGACGGCTTGAGGTTCTCCGTGTGGACTGATCCTGTCGTGGGGGGTGTGACAGTTGGCCCGTTGTCGTCAAGGGGTTGCGGGGTTCCACGGTTCCGGGTGATGCGGTCTGGTCGGGAGGGTCGGGCGGGTCGTCAGCCGGGCGGGGCTGTGAGGTGATCGAGTCCGGTGATCGCATCGATGGCGACGTGGGCCCAAGGGGCCCGCTCGGACAGGTGCAAGACCGTCCAACGGGGGTGCGGGGAATCTGCGGCACGGGCGGTATCGATCGCCTTCAACACAGCCAGCGCGTCGCCGGCCCTCGTCGCGATCGCCCTCGACACGGTCGGGTCCGACGCCACCAGACCGAAGACGCCCGGCTCGGCACGCAGCACGGCGAGGTCGGCCAGACAATCCCCGCCCAACGCCAGACTGAGCGCCAGATCAGTGATGATCTTGCCCGGATCATGGACCGCCAGGGCGGCTGACAGGAACCGGTCCAGCCCGGTGGCCCTAACGGTCCGGGTCAGCAGAAGCCCACCGGCCTGCCCCACCGCGGCCGTCGCGGACGTGTCGACGCGGACCCCAGGGATACAAGCCTGTAATCTTTCACCCTGAAGGTGCTCCTCGAATTGGGAATCTGTGGGCCTAAGCAATCCACATTCTCCCAAGTCAGGAGCACTTTCCACCTCACCCACGCCAGCCAGTCACCCACCACCAGGAAAGCCCGAGGCTAGCGCCTAACTGTTCCTGGCGGCAGGTTCCGCCGCCGCTGCGAGCGAACCAGGAGCAGGCCGCTCCCGATCAGGATGAGCCCGAGCACACCTACGCCAGCCGAGATGCCGCCTGTGTTTGCTAAACCGCTGTTCCTGGCGGGAATTTTCCCGGTGGCCGTGTCCGTGTTGCCGCCCTCGACGGTGGCGGAGTTGATGATCGTCCCGGAGGCGTGCTCGTCGATCGAGGTGAGCAGCGTAAATCCGATAGTCTCCCCGCCCGCAATGGCCTCGTCGTAGACGCAGGTCACGTGATGGCCGGTTGTCGAGCACGTCCACCTGTCGCCGACGTAGTCGAAGAAGCCAAGTTCGCCGGGTAGATCATCGGTCACCACCGCGCCAGCGGGCGCCTCGTTCGGGCCGTTGTTGGTAACCGTGATCTTCCAGCCGGCCTGGGTGGACGAGATCGAGTCAAGGTGCTTGGTGACCACCAGGTTGTATAGCGGCAACACTGTTGCCGGGTCCGACGCGGTGTTGTTCTGCGGGTTCGTGTCCTCGGCCGGGCTGGTCACCGACGCGATGTTGACCAACCCTGGATATGCCTCGGGACCAACGGTCACCACGAGGGTGATGCTGGTTCCGCCGGTCTTGTTCAAGCCCGTGGCGCGGAGGCACGTCACGTCTTGCCCCGACGCCTTGCATGACCAGCCGTCCCCGGCGCCGCTCACGTACGTCAGGCCGACGGGCAGCGTGTCGCTGACGGTGATCGGTCCCGGGTCGTCCGTGTTCCCGGAGTTCGACACCCCGATCGTGTACGTGGCTGCCTGTCCCACCTTCATCGGTTCGGGTTCGTGGCTCTTGGTGATGCCAAGGTCGACCTGCGGCGGGACAGCCACAATGTCAGAGGAGGTGTTCTTGTCGTTCTTCGGGTCGGGTGTGGCCGAGTCGACGGTCGCGGTGTTGACCACGTCTGGGTACCCCGATGCGAGCACAGTAGCGGTCACCGTGATCGGATCCGCACTGCCCCCACTGGCCAGCGAGGTGTTGAGATCGCAGCTCACTGTCTGGTCGGCGGTCGCACATGTCCATCCGGTCCCGGTGGCCGCGACGTACTGGAGCCCGGCCGGAAGCGTGTCGGAGACAACCACCTGGCGGGCAGTAGATGGCCCGTCGTTGGCCACCTGGAGGGTGAACTGCAGCGGGTCGCCGACCCGCGCCGACCCGGCGTGGGTCTTGGTGATCGACAGGTCGGCGCTGGTGGTGACCCTCACCGGGTCGTTGGCTGTGTTGTTGCCCGGGCGTGGGTCCTCGGTCGGGCTGGTCACAGTGGCAGTGTTGACAAGTTGACCTTCCGAAAGCGTGCTCGGGTCAACGTCGGACGCCACCTGAACCACAACAGCCAGCGGCGGGGCATGCGTACCCACCATCACTGCAACCCCGTCGCCCAGGGCGCACGTGACCCTCTGACCGGAGCCGTTGGGGGCTTCAGTGGTGCACTGCCACGCGGACCCGATGCTGCTCACATAGGTCATGCCCACCGGCAGTGTGTCGGTGACTACGACAGGTGCGGCTGCGTCCGAGGGGCCGTTGTTGCTCACGTCAATGTCGAACCTCAGCTGACCCCCAGCGATCACCGGGGAGTCCGCATGGGTCTTGGTGATCGCCAGGTCCGCGGACGTGGTGACGGTGACCGATGCGGAGGAGGTGTTGTCGTCGGGTACGTCACCGGGCGTGCTGGTGCTAACCGTCGCTGTGTTGGTGATCGTGGTGCCGCTCGCCACTCCGGAGCCGACCTTGGCGTGAACCAGAATCTGGTAGCTCGCGCCAGTCGGCAGTGATGTCACCTGGCAGTCGATGGGGTTGCTGTCAGCGCACGAGATGCCTGTGGCGGCGTCAACGCCCACGAACTCGAGGCCTGGGGGCAGCGAGTCGCTGACCTGTACGTTGTCCGCGTCAGACGGCCCGTCGTTGGTGAAGGTCAGTGTCCACGTCACCGCTTCGCCCGCGTTCACCGTGGTCGGTGTGCTGGTCTTGGTGATCTTGACGTTCGCCTGGTCGACGACGGTCACGTCATCGGAGGCGGTGTTGTTGGCGGGGTTGGGGTCGGGCGCTGGGCCTGCTACGGATGCCCGGTTCGTGAGGGTCGCGGGGCCTGCGTTGCTCGCGACTTTGACGCTCAGCGTGATGTCCGGTGCGGCGGCACCGGAGGCGAGGCCGGTGGTGCGGGTACAGGTGACGTCCTGGCCGTTGGCTGCGCAGCTCCAGCCCGAGCCGGACGCGGACACGAAGGTCATCCCGGCCGGGATGGTGTCGCTAACTGCGATGGGTCCCGGCGAGTCGGACTGGCCATGGTTGGTGACGGTCAGGGTGAAGGCGAGGTTCTCGCCGGCGATTGCATTGCCCTTGTGGGACTTCACGATGCCGAGGTCGGCCTGGACATCGACCAACGTCGAATCGCCGTCGGTGTTGTTGCCGAGATGCGGATCCGGCGTCGGTGACGAGACGGTCGCGGAGTTGACGATGTCGCCGGTATGTGCGCCGTCGATGGTGACGGTGATCTGGAACGTCCGGCTGTTCCCGACCGGGAGGCTGCCGCCCAGGGTGCAGGTAAGGAGGTTGGTCGTGCTCGCCGAGCAGGCCCAATCGGTGGAGTTGTCGGATACGAATGTCAGCTCCGGTGCGAGCTGGTCGATGACCTTCACCTGAGCGGCCGCGTCGGACGGGCCATTGTTGATGATCGTGAACTCATAGGTGCCCGCGCCACCCGGCGTGAATGCGCCGACGTGCGCTTTCGTGATCGCAAGGTCGGCTGATGTCGCGACTGGGTCGGTCACCGATGATGTGTTGTTGCCCGGGGTTGGGTCGGCTTCGGGACCCTTGACCGAGGCGGTGTTCGTCAGGCTTCCGCTGGTGTCGGACTGAACGTGTACCACGACGGTGATCTGCGGGGCGGCAGCCCCGTTCGCGAGGCCGGCAGTACGGGTGCAGGTCAAGGTCCGTCCGGACGCGCCGCAGGTCCAACCGGTCCCCGTGGCCGAAACGAGGCTGGTGCCTGCCGGCAGGTTGTCCGTGACGACGATCGGGCCTTCCGAGTCGCTCGGCCCGTGGTTGGTGACGTCCAGGGTGTAGCTGGTGTCGGTGCCGGCCGTGACGGTGCCGCTGGAGTGCTTGTCGATGCCGAGGTCGACGCTGCGAGCAACGGTGTTGGTCACGGCGTCGGTGTTGTTGACGTGGTTGGGGTCGTACGTGGACGAGGTGACCGATGCTGAATTGGTCATCGTCGCGCCGTCGGGCGTTTCTGCCGGCACCGCAGCGGTGAGTGTGATCACCGGGAAGCTTGAGCCGGAGGCGAGGGTGTCAGCCGGATTCGTCCGGGCACAGGTCAAGGTGGTGGTGGCGAGGCTGCAGGTCCACCCGGTCCCTGACCAGGAGATGGCGCCCAGCCCTGCCGGCAGGGTGTCAATCACGGAGAACGGGCCGACTGCTGTGTCCGGACCGTTGTTGTTCACCGCGAGCGTGTACGAGAGGTTCTGTCCCGCAACCGCGGCGCCGCTGGTCTTGACGATCGCCACGTCCGCCGAGTCAATGTGGGTCGACGCGGTCGCTGGCCCAGCGTTGTATGGACCAGTCGCGTTGCGAGTGGCGCCCGTCGCGTCTTGCGCCGTCACGCTCACCGTATTGGTGTGAGGCACGCTCGCGCCCACCCCCGGGTCGACGGCTGCCGCCGGGTTCTGGGGCGTGGCAGTGAAGGTGATGACGATCGTCTTCACCCCTGCGGCTGGGGCGGTGCCGAGGTCGGCCCACGTAAGCACCTGGTGACCGGAGCCGTCGGTGGACAGGGTCGGTTCAATCTGGGTGGCTGAACCGCCCGCCACCACCACGGTTGCCGAGGCGGCGTCGTAGGTCCAGTTGGCCGGCAGCGTATCGATGGCGCTGACGTGGCGCGCGTCGACCGGGCTGTCGTTGGTGAGAGTAATCGTCCAGGTCTTCGCGGTGCCCAGGTAAGCCGGCCCGGAGGCCACCGCCTTGGTCGGGGTTACGTGCGGGAACACTGGCGTGACCGCCACTGTTGCCGAGGGCCCCGCGTACGTGCGACCACCGCTCGAGAGCGACTCGTAGTGGGTCGCTTTGGCGGTGTTCGTCAGCGGAGCCGTGGTGAGCGTGCTGCTCGGGGCTAGCGTCGCCGCGTATGTGACGGCCGTGGACGCGTTCACTGCCAGCGGCCCGGCGAACGGACCCCACGTGATCGTGCCGCCGCTACCGTTGGCGTCGGTGCCGGTGAGCGTGCCGCCGATCAGCGATGCCGGGTCGACGACCACGCCAGCCGGCACTGTGTCAGTGACGGTGTAGTTGGAGGCGGGGCTCAGGTTCGCGGCGGCGGTGGGGGTTTGACCGTTGTTGGCAACCGTCACCGTGTAATGGAACACCTGGCCTGGTTCAACCGTTGTGTCGTCCACCGCCTTCGCGACCGTCAGGCTGGGCTCGACGACCTTCTCGGCGGCTGAGGCGTTGGCGCTGTTTGTCGTCCAGGGTCCCGCAGCGCTGACGGGGTCCGTGCCGTTGACCTTGTTCCACGCAAAGTGAGCGGTGTTCGTGCGGCTGATGCCGGCGGTGTTCCCCGCGATGTCGTTCATGGTCGCGCGGTACGTGATGGTCACCGTGCGCACCTGGCTTGATGGTGCGAGGTCTCCTGTCAGCCAGCCGATAGTGCTACCGCTCGGCGCGAGCACGGTCCCGGGGACGCTGCAGGAGGTCGCGTCTGCGTTCAGACAGGTGATGGTCGTTGAACCGGCGACGTATGTCATACCCGTCGGGAGGGTGTCGAGCACTGCAGAGTCGTAGAAAGCGGTGTTCTTCGGAATCGTCACCTTGACGGTGAACGTGCCGGCTTGCCCAATGGTCAGGGTGGCCTGGGCCGCCGACTTGGTGATCGTCGCCCCACCAACGCTGACCGTCGCGCTGGAGGTAGCGGTCAGGACCCGCTCCAGAGGGTTGTCCGACGCCATCGGATCGGTCTTGCCGTCGTTGAGCGTGCTGCCCTTGAGGTTGGCGGTGTTGGTGTACTGATCGCCCCCCGCGGGGACGGTGTTGACGACCGCCGTGTACGTCAGCGAGGCAGTCGCCCCCCCAGCCAGGTCACCGATCTTCCAAGAGATGCGCGTGTAGCCGACCCCGCAGCCGTTCGTACCGTCACCGGCAATGGGGGTGCCGGCGGAGGTGCCTGTGGGAACCGTCGTGAACGCCGCGAAGGTCAGGGTGCCTGGTAGGCAGTCCACGACCCAGGTGTCATGCAGCGGCGGGCGCCCGGCGGTGTTGGCAGCTTTCAGGGTGTACGTCACGGTGGCACCGCCGGTCGCTGACGCCGGAGCCACCGACTTGGTCAGCGACGGGGCAGGGGCCACAACCGTGACACTGCTGGAAGCGGTGCGTGGGCCAACGGCCGCGCCACCGGTGGCGGCAGTGTCACTGGTGAACGTGGCCGTGTTCGTCCGAACCGTGCCGTGGGTGTTGCTCGCATCCGTGCCGATCCGCGCCGGAATGGTGACTTCGAACAGCTGGTCGATGTCGGAGGTGTTGCTGTACGCGCTGCCGAAACTGAGGGTGCCGGTGGCCGGGTCATCGCTGACCCCGATCGGCAGAGGGCTCCCCGCCGGTGACGTGCCGCTGGCTGAGAAGAACGCCGTCGCCGGGCCGACGAAGACGACACCCGTGGGCAGGGGGTCCACCAGTTTCGCGTTATAGACGCTCGTGTGGGCCGGGATCGTGACGCCGATCGTGTACGAGAGGGGCTCGCCGACGACCGCCTGCGCGGCGGCGTTGCCGACCTCGGTGATTGCGGTGGTGTTGGTCTTGGTGACCTTTGCGTCGGGCACGACCACCCACGACGTGTCGCTGGCCGCTGGAGCATCCTGGTCTGCGCTAGCCACGCTCGCGCTGATGTTGGATGCGGGGTTGTGAATGGCGACAGGCGGGGTGCCCCCGTCGTTGATGTTGGTGGCCGACGCGTACGACGCGACCGCCGCCGTGTTGGTGTAGACCGTGCTGACGCTTACCCCGGACGGGATTTGCATCGTGTAGGTGAGCTTGCCGTACGCCTGGGGAGCGAGGGCGAATGAGGAGCCCAGCTGCCAGCGGATGATGCTGGAGGTGGTGTCGCCGCTGGCGAGGCTCGGTCGCCCGGGCGTTCCGGCGTCGTAGCAGGCCCCCCCGTTGCTGATCGCGGTGATCGCTGGGCATGTGATGCCTGCCGGCAGGACATCCCAGACGTCTGGGCTGGTGATCGCATCGCCATTGACGTCGCCGCTCTTGGCGAGGTTCTGCAGGTCGATCCGGAACGTGACCTGGTCACCGTCACGTACGGTGCTGCCGTCCACATTTCCCGGGGTCGCGCCGATGTCCACGACAGCGGAGTTGACCGTCTGCACGCCCTTAATGATGCCGATTGGCGGCGGTGGACCGACCGGTAGGGTCACAGCGTCACGCAGCGAGTCGCTCTGGCCGGACGTGTTGGTGTACCGGAACTTTGCCAGGTTCTCCTTGTCGAGCGCCTGGGGCGTTCCGGTTCCCAATGGTGCGGGCTTGGTCACGATTGCGGACACTACGATCTGAAGCAGACTGCCGGTGGGCACGATCTGGGGGTTACCGGAACCCAGGCTCCATGTGACGTACTGGCCGGGGACGGCCGGGGTCATCGAGGACACGAGGCCGCCGGGACTTACCTCGGTGGACGACTCGTAGGTGAGGTTGGCGGGCAGGAAGTCGGTGAGCTGGGCGTTCCTGGTGGCGACGCCGGCAGGGAACTGCACCTGGAGCAGGAAGCACACCCGGTCGCCCTCGGTGAAGGCGTTCTCGGCCCCGGGGGCAGCGGCTGTGTAGTCGCTCGCGTTCAGCGAGCACTTCATCGGGGTCGCGTTGGCCATCCTGAGCTTGACCAGCGACGGGCCGTCCGACGTGATGGTGGCGCTCGAATCGTCGTGGACGGTCACTTGGCCGGAATCGGGCGACTGGGTATCGGTTCGCGTGTCGCTGGTGCCGCCGATGACGGCGTGGTTGGTGAAAGTGTCGTTGGCGGACGTGGGGCCGTTGCTGCCGCTCGTAGAGGTATAGGAGTCGCGCATCAGCGCCTGATATGTGATCGTCAGGTGTCCGTTGTGGGCGAGGGCGCTCTCGTCCGGGGCGAAGGTGACGGTGAACGACCCGTCAGGGTTTTGCACGACGTTGGTGATCGTTGCGTTCGTGGGCCCGTGCCCAGCCTGCGCGGCGCAATCCGCCAGGGATGTCCAGTTCTTTGTTGCGTCGATCGGGCAGAGCCCGTTAGGGATCGTGTCGGTGATCTGGAGCGCGCTCTGGTCCACGTACTCGCTGGCGTCGATGTTCAGCGTGTAGGTGGCGAGCTGACCTTGGCTGAAGGTGGTGGGCGCGACCGACTTGACCAGTCGGAGGTCCTGCGCGGTCACGGTGTGGGTCGTCGAGTCACCGACAGGAGTTCCCTGAAAGACGCCCGAGACCGTCGCGTAGTTCGTCAGCGACTGCGCTACGGCGGTCTCTCTCGTGGAGGCACCGTTGTTGTTGTCGAGATTGGCGGTCTGTCCGTCGGAGCCGGCCGAGGGCGCAGTTCCCGACCAGGTCATCGTGTTTGCCCGCTGCGGGATACCGGCGGCGTACGTGATGGTGTGCGTTCCGCCCGCGGGGAGGTCGCTGATATTCCACGTCACCATCGTGTAGATACCGGTGGGATAGCCCGCCGGGTTTTCGACGGTGTCGACGCTCGCCGGAGTCTCGCAGCCGGGCACCGCTGTGACCGTGTTCGTCGCGGCCGGGTATTCGGGGGTGGTGCTGTTGAATGACCCGCCGCAGCCGAGGAACTCCAGCCCCGCCGGCAGATAGTCGACGACCACCGGGCCGGTGGTGGCGCTGACGGTGTTGTTGGTCACGGTGAGGCTGTACGTCGTCTGGTGGTCGTTTACCCCGCGCAGCAGTTCCGCTTGCGGGCTGGTCTCCGACTTGGCGATCTTGATCGCGGTCACAGCTGTGGTGGTGGAGGACGTGGAGCCGACGACGTTGACGCCGCCGACCAGGGTGCCCTGGTCGTTGATATTCGGCACCTCACGCGGATCGGAGCTCGTGAACGCTGACGCAGTGTTCGTCACGCTCGATCCGACCGGATATGAGGTGGCGCTGACGCTTGCCTTGAAGGTGAGCGTGCGGGTGGCGCCGGGAGTGACGTCGGCGAGATTCGACCAGATCAGCACTTGGCGCGTGACGGGCGGGACCCCTGTGGAGATAGTCGTCACCTGGGGTTCGCCATTGCCTGATGGGACGGTGGAGCCCGCAACGTAAGTGACGCCCACCGGAAGCACGTCGACGTAGGACAGGTTGTACTGCTCGACCCCGCTGTCGGCCGCGTTGGTTGCGGCAAGGTGATATTCCGCCTCGCCGCCCACCAGAACCGCACCCGAGGAGGTCTTCTCCAGACTCAGCGTGCCAACAGCATGCGCGGGGACAGGCAGCGCCAGCAACACGTTGGCCAGGGCGAGCGAAATCGCGAGGACTGCAGCGACAGGAGCATTCCAAAACTTGCGCCTCCGCCTCGGCCCAAGGGCTCGCCCGCACGCGTCCGAAACTCGCGAGAGCATCCTGCGGTATTGCCCGTCGCGTCGATTCAATGAATGCTTGGAATTCATACTCTGCCGAATCACTCCTGCGGTCTAAATAGCGTTGGCCGGGCGCAGGGTTCAGGCGCACTGCCTCGTCCATCATGCTGATCACAGCATTGACGTCTTGTAAGTCCCGCGCGTTCGCCACGTGACTTCCCCGTGTCCAGCCACCCGTGAATGAACTGCCCACCGTGGTCGACTCGGCCTCGATACCCGAGTCGCCAGCAAATACTGCTCGCCGACAGCGGTTACACCGGAGGCGGTCACGGCCAATCGGTGCAGGCCGAACAATTCGAAATATTAGGAGATACCCCCAGGCTCGATCACGAAGGAACCTCAAGATTCACCCCCTGATTCACCCGTCATGTGGGCGTCCCGCCCCGGCGACGCGGTTCGCCGGTCAAGATGGAGCGCCGTGCTGGTCAAAGATCGGGAAGCGAGGGGCGCGTAGCCGTCGCGGGGCGAAGTCCTGGCTTCCCAACCCGGCACAAGTGAGGGCGTCGCGACTGGCCGCACCAGGATATTTCGGGACAGAACGAAGCCGCGTTGAGGCACCCCTTCCACACCTTGGGCGTCATGGACGAACCCTTCGAAGAGTTGACATCTATTCCCCCAGGCGACTGCAGTAGATTCACGATCGCGGCCCACCAGCACCGTCGCGTGGCTTCAACGCCTTGGCAGAGCCGCACGGCTGCGGGTCGAGCTGAATGTTACGAAACAGGCCATCCCGTTCCATGATGGCCACGACGTCGTCTCTGGAAGAGACGCCGAACTTCGAATACAAGGACCTTGCCTGGGTCTTCAACGTATTGACCGACACATGAAGATGCTCGGATATCTCGTTGAAGGTCATGCCTGTAGTCAGCCACTCCGCCAACACGGCCTCGCGGCCTGTGAGCCGCACTCGAACGTGGCTCAGAGGGTCCGGATCGGGGTAGCTACCGGTCGAGAGGAGTCTTTCGGCGATGGCTTCACCGAACGCGGGCTCGTTCACCAGCAGTCGCGTGTAGAGCGCCTTCATGATGCCGAGGCGTAGCCCCACGGTTGGCGCTACGCCGCCCAACCTGGCCGCCAAATGGGAGGCTCTGGAGAACTCCGCATCCGCAGAGGACGAGCGACCCATCAACTCATAGGCGACGGCACGTCGCAACAACACCGAGGGCAGCGACCTCAAGTTGTGGTTCGGACAACTGCTGACACAGGTCTCTGTGGCTCGCAACGCCTCCTTCGGTTCCCCCAACTGGAGGTGGATGGTGGCCCGATGGAGTTCGAAGCAAACCGAGTGACCTTGCGGGGATGGGCGCCCCGCGATCACCTTCAACGCGCTTACGGGATCACCGAGCTGCTCCAGCGCGAGACACTCCAAGGAAGCTGCCAAGTCAGCAAAGAACGGGGGGAAGAGCCTCCGCCCGACACCATGAGTGGCGCTCCGCGCTGCAGCCGCCATCTCCCGATAATCCGCGCGTGCTCCGTGAAGCCAAATGCCACCGATCGTCAAGACGGCGCGATCCACAACATCGCGGGTTCCATTGCCGCCCAAGGATTCCAAAGCGGCCTGAATGCCGTCGGCATCCCCTCGTCTGTAATCGATCAGCACGCTGGCGAGCACGAGCGGCCATGCTCCGCTCCCCCAGCCGTGCGCGGCACCGAGTTCTCTGGCTGAACCGAGAAGACCCGCTGCCGTCGAGAACTCCCCACTGACGGCCAGGCTCGCCGCCGACAATCCCAGGGCCAGGAATCGGCAGGCATCATCGTCCGCTTCAGCCGCATAGTCACGAGCTATCTGCGCGGAGTACGCACCCTCGCTACACCGGCCGGTGAGCAAGTAGGCCGAAGCCATCACTGAGTAGCACACCGATTCAGTAGCGGGCGGCGCCGAGACCGCGCCGCTCTTCAACAACTCGAGTCCTTCTCGATCCACCAGCCTGGCCGCCTGCGAAGCCTGCCCGGACCGGATCAGGGACCACACCACCGCCGCGGTATAGGCCGCCAGGATGGGCAACGGTAGGCCGCGCAGTTCTCTGCGAGGCGAACCGAGGATGACGTCGATGGTCGAGCGAGACACAGTCGGCTGGGCGGGGAGAGAGGAGCGAAGCACTGCCGTGACCGCGGCGAGGAGGGTCTTCAGCGAACTGTCCGAAGGCTCGGTGGCATGATCCTCGTCAGCCCTTATCCGGCTGCGTGGAATTCGCGCGCTGGCATCAAAGGTGTCTGACGTGAACTGTGCCATCGGCGCCCGCCTCCTTCCGCGAGCGCAGATCGAGCTCCGGTGAGGCGCTTTTGCCCGGAGGGCCCCCAGGCAGCCGAGCGCCAGGGCCGAAGAAGCAACCAATTTGTGGACGACTCACAGCACGCCGAATGATGCGCACACAAGGGGCGCAACACCTGGAGGGCGACCGAAACGGCCGCCTCAAGCCTTCGCTCTTCTGACAGTGGAGTCCGCAGACATCCCCGGACTTGCTGCGTGAGTTGTAGACCACGTCTGTTGAGACGTTCATGTCGACCGAACCTGACGCGGTCGTAGGCGCCACCAAGGACATCAGCTCACCCCAGAGCACAAAATGCCGGAACGGCCACCGGCCTCGCGACTTCGACCCCCATGCCTGCACGCTGTGCAGAGATCCCCCATCCTCCAGGCCCTAGCCCCCTGGACGAATGATGAGCCCATGCGCCCCCTCCTCGGACTTGACTCTTCTCGCGCTCACCCGGCCGATTCGGATCTCCCGGACCACGATGAGGACGAACAAGATCAGCGCCGCGAACGCACCCCCGACTAGGCCGTACATCCACGTCTCGAGTCTGAGCAAGGACGCCACCCGGCTCGCAGGTTGGGTCGTTGCAACGTTGTACGGCACCCGGTGGCCAGTAACGAGGAGCCGATGCGTGTTGACCGCGTAGGGGGTGCAGGTGAAGAGCGTCAAGAGGTCCTCCCCCTTGACGACGCGAAGGTCGTCGATCTGAGTCGGCAGCACCACCTTAATGCTGTCGACCTGGTAGGCCAGTGTCTGGCCATAGATGTCGACGTACATCATGTCGCCCTCCTTGACCTGGATCAGGTGGTCGAAGAGGCTCGCGTTGGACATGCCCGTATGGCTTGTCAAGACTGCGTGGGTGCCTGTCCCGCCGACCGGAAGCGAGGTGCCATAGAGGTGTCCGGCTCCCATCGCCAGGGCTTTGTCGCTCGTGCCGTGGTACACAGGGAGGTCGATGCCGACTGCCGGGACGCGGATGCGGGCCATCGCATCAAAGCTGGCCAGGGTGCTCTCGTACTGCTTGTAGGCGTCCGACATGTCAGTCGTGGACACGCCTTTGAGGTAGGGATCCAAGATCGGGACGCCGCTGAGACCCGCGTTGTACGTGTGCGCACGTTCAAGTTCCTGGGCGAGCGCACCTGAGGAGGCCTGCTGCACCTCGTCTTTGTATTGGGCAGAGAACTCGTGCTGCTTTGTGTTGTTCCACTCCGTGGCCACCACCGGGTAGAGCAGGACAACGATGCCAACCAGCAGGAGTAGCAACGGAACTGTCCGAGATAGCAATCCCCCGCGGCGACGATGCGCTGTGGCGCTTGTCATCTCGACTCCCTTGTGCGGTCGTCGGGCAGATCCGCCGGGACGACGCGTGTGACACCCCGCCCTGACCTGCGGCCGCGCGTGCGCCGACTGGCAACGATCCAGGACACCCCTAGGACGATGACCAAGGCCACCGATCCTCCAGCGGCCAGGATCCGGGGCCACATCCACCCCAAGATGCTGGTGTCTGCAGTGACAGCCTCCACAGTGACGACCCCGGACTCAGTCTGGGAGGACGAGGATGCGACGTCAGGGACCCGCACCCCACGTACGAGCATACGCTCTCGGTGTCCCCCCGGCGGGGTGAAGCAGGTGACGAGAGTGACGTTGTCCGCGCCCGGGACCCGCTGGACGGCCTCGAGCTGCCATGGCTCAACCACGACGATCTGGTCGACCCGATAGGTGAGTGTGGTGCCGTATACGTCGATGAAGAAGGTCTGGCCGAGCTTGACTTCGGGAAGACGGTCGAACACGGTGCGGTTCTTCATGCCGGAGTGGCCGGCGATGACCGCGTGCGTGTCCGGGCCGCCGACCGGTAGCGAGGTGCCGAACATGTGTCCCGCGCCCATGGCGAGCGACTGCTTCGTGGCGTCGTGGAAGATGGGCAGGTCGACGTTGATTTGGGGGATTCGGATCCGTCCCATGGCAGCAAACGCATTGAGTTGGGCCAGGTAGGCGTCGTGCGCCGGCGAGTTGTTGGAAGTGTTGTCGCCCCAGGGGTCCCACAGGGCTCCGGGGCTGAGTGCCGCGTTGTAGGCGTGGGCGCGGTCGAGGGCCTCGCTGACTGGGCCGGGGCTGGACGCGGCGACCGCGTTGACGTACGAGCTCACCGCCGCCGCACCCGTGTCGTTGTTGAGGAGCGTCTCGACGACCGGCCATCCCGTCACGACACCGCCCGTGAGCACCAAGACGAGCGCGACGACCCGGTGAACCCACCCGGCGCGGCGTACCGGTGCCTGCCCGCGGGCGGCAGTGGAGATGGACATCGCGGGCCCCCCCTCAGACAAATCGTGTGACAGCCCTGGGCAGGACCGGCGGGTGGTAGAGAGACCGGTGTATCCGGCCTGGTAACAGGAGCCACAGCGGTGGCCGGGAGGGGAACTCCCGCCACCGCTGCAGGCTTGGCTCACCGGTTGGGGACGGTGACTCAGCGCACCCGGCGCCGGCGCGCCGCGAGCAGGTAGTAGCCGGCGCCGCCGCCGATGAGCACGAGGCCGCCGATGCTGAGCGCGGCGACGCCTTGGCCACCTGTCAGGGGGAGGCTGTTACCCAGGTTGGACTTCTCGTTCGCCACGTCGAGCGTGGTGAGGGCGAGGGTGCCATCCGTGGTCTGCATGACGGTGAACGGGATCGGCTGCGCATTCAGGTTGTAGCCGGTCGGGGCCTTGGTCTCCACCATGCAGTAGGTCAGGAGCGTCGTCTGGGTCGCGTTGTTGTAGAAGTCGGACGTCTGGAGGCCCTTGTAGGTTGCGGTCCCCGTGGCGTCGGTGACGACCGGGCCCCCGATCACGTTCGCCCCAACCATTTCGGCGGCTTGACAGACACCGTCGGCGTTCGCGTCCTTGTAAACCATGAACTCAGCGCCAGCCAGCTTTGTCGAGGGCGCCCCGCCATCGAACTTGTTGATCTTGACGTCGCCGTACTTCGTCACGACCTGGTTCGACGGAATGCCCGGAGGGGTCCCCGGCGGCGTCGTGTGCTGGTTCCACCATCCCTGGTTCGGGATGAATGACGCCGTGTTGGGCACTACTCCGTCAGCATCCTCGGCGCCCACGGTGGTGTGGAGCACCGTCGTGACGTTGGACGAGCGATTGGACTGGAGCTTGGTCAGTCCGGAGTCGGTGAACGTGATCGTGACGACCGGGCCACCGGCGACAGCGGTGCCGGTGAATGCGGTGGCTGGCGTGGTCCAGTCTGGTGCGGTGGTGACGGTGTAGTCGGTGCCCGCGATGAGTGCCGTGGAGCCGACGTTGAGAGTGGCGCCAGTGAACGTCAGCGACGGGTCCAGGTCGTCGTAGATCACGTACATGCCGAGCGGATCGGTGCCGTCGGTGATCGACGAGGTCAACGTGTAGTCGATGACGTGAGATGCTGCGGCGCCGGTCGAGTTGTCGGTGGTCTGGGTGCCCTTGTCGGTCACGGCTTTGGTGATTGTGTCCTGCTGGTTCTTCGGGTACACGTACACGTCGTACATCCAGCTGGTGTTGTCGTCCGCCGTGCCGAGCACGCCGTCGGGGCCGTTCGGATTGGTCATCGGAAGCGTCACCAGGAACGGGGCCGCCTTGGTATAACTCGCCGGGGCGGACGTCTCCACGACGTAGTACAGGGCCACCGGCAGGCCTGCGATGTCGCACTGGCCAGTCGCGTTCGTGGTGCAGGTGCCCACCGGGGCAGCGGTGCCGACCGCTGTCTGCGCAGCGGCGATGTTGTTGTAGTACGACGCCGCCGAAGTCCAGCCCGCGTTAGTGGTCAGGTCAACATTCGGCACCTTGTAGATGTCGTAGGTGACACCCGCCAGCGGGGTACCGGCGGACGCGCCACCGATCGGGGTGCCGTTGTTGATCTGGCCGGTGGGTGCGCCGGCGTACTTGGTGATGTGCAGGGTGTTGGTGGCACTGCCGTTGATCAGGGCGACATTCGCCGCCGGGGTGCCACCGGTGGGCGGCGTGTCGTCGGCGAACGCGTACGACGCGCCCATCGCAAGGGTCGCGAGGGCCAGCGCGGACACGGCGGCCCCAGCATGTCGAAATCGATTTCGGGTCATTCTGATCTTCCTCCAGTGAGTTCTATGAATGAACTGCGAGCGTTTGTGGTTGCGATCTGCATCTAGCCGACCATCAGGCGTGCGTGCGTGACAGCCGGCGACGGAAAGCCAGGTGCCGGGTCATAACTGCAACTGCGAGTAGCAGCAGCCCCAAGAGCACGTTGGGCCACGGCCCGTCTCCGCCCGCCTCGGGCAGGGGAGCCTGGCTCGTGTCGGAAACAACGATGGTGAAGGTGTCGCCGGACTTCAGGGTGACCACCGACGAACTCGCTCCTGTCAGCGTGATGCCGCTGAGCGAGAGAGTGAACGAGATCGCAGTGGGCAACAGCGAATAGCCCGTCGGCGCCTTGGTCTCGACCAGCCAGTACGCCCCGGGCATCAGCGGCTTGGATGTGAACGTGGCGCCGCCTTCCGTGTCGGCGACGATCCCGTTCGCGATCGGCGTCGCGCCGGCCACCGCAGGGTCGGTGTTGTACAACGCGTACGCAGCTCCGCTCAACGGGCATGATGCCTGACCCACGTCGCAGTTCAGACCCTGCTTGGCGACATGAATGGTAGGAGCCGCGAAGAGGGTGACGTTGGCCTCGTCGGAAGGATTCGGGAGCGTCGTCTGGGTAGTGCCCGGAGGCACTTCCGTATGAGCCGTTGCCACGTTCCTCACTGTTGCTCCGGCACTGTACGAACTGAGATCAGCCGTGAACTCGTAGGTATCGCTCGCTCCCGATGGAAGCGTGGCGATCGTATGGTTCCCTGCGGGGAAGAGACTGTCAGTGACCACGATGTTGCTCAGGTCACCCTGGCCCGTATTCGTCACCACGATCCGGTAGTTGACCGCAGACACCGAACCCAGCGCGAACGATGGCCAGTCGGCCGGGTTCGTGTCCTGCGCGTCATGCCAAACCCCCGCTGCGTCCTGGACGTACTTCTTCAGGTCATAGGCGTAGTACTGCGACACCGTGGTCGGCGCGGAGGTCCGCATCACCAGTGCGGTGTGCTGGGCACGTCCCTGGGCACGGTTGACGTACGTGTCGCCGCCCTGGGCGCCGATCGTGGTGATGAACACCTGGAACGTGCGCGTCGTCCACGTCGCCAGGGGCCCCGAGATCACGCGGATCGCGGTGATCGTCGACGCGTCTGCCGGCTTCGTCGTAGTCCACCCGACCGTGTTCCCCGTCACACTGCCCGCCGACCCGTTCGCTGCGGCCGCCGGATCGTCCGACAGAGTCGACGGCGCCGCCGTCGTGTAGTACACGGTCCCGTCGCTGATCACGTCCGAGACCGCATACGTACCCTTGAAGCTCGTGCCCCGGCCGTCACCGTTGTACGGGAGGATGTCAATGATGTCGGTAAACGACTGACCTGCGGGATCGTCGGCTCGCAGCGACACCGTCCAGGAGCCGGTTCCGTTGCCCTTGCCGTCCAGGTTCGGGATCAGCGCCTGGTCGGCCGACTTGCCGATCACCGTCAAACCATCACTGGACACCGTCACCGAAGCGACAGCTGGGGCCGACGTCGGGTTTATGTCGGTCGTAGAAGGAGTGATGATCGTCGTGACGGCGCTGTTCTTCATGACCATGCCAGCGACCGTCGTCGCGTTGGTCGTGACCTTGTAGGTCAGGGTTTGAGCCGTGTTCGTCGGGACGCCGTTGAGCAGCCAGGTCAGCACCTGCTGGCCGGAGACCACCGTCACGGTCGGGGGAAGCGATGCGGAGCCAGCCACGTAGGTGAGGCCAGTCGGAAGCGTGTCGACGATCTGGTAGTTGTTCACGGTGGGACCGATGGAGCTCCCACCATTGGCGCTGTAGGTGAGGGTGAAGGTTGCCTGATCACCCATGCTCAGCGAATTCTTGTCGACCACCTTCGTGACCGCTGGCGTCGCTGCGATGATCCGAAGGATGTCCCGGGATTGCGTCGTGTAGGGGTAGCGGGCGGTGACACCCAACTGCGCATTAACCACATTCGTGTATGTCACGGGGGCCGTCAGCCGGGACCAGGTGCTTCCCGTCATCACGGAGTCCCACACCCAGATGTCCTGGTTGATCGCCACATCCGTATGGATCACGACGGGCACCGTCAGGACGACGCGGTCGATCTGGGTCATGTCGGACGCGATGTAGTCAACTCGGACGGCCTTGATCGTGCTCAAATCGGCAGGCAGGGTCGGCACCCAGCCAGACGCGGGCAGATCGCCGCAGGTGTTGACCGTGTCCGGGTTGTAGCTGCTGGACGTCGGATTCAGGGCAGCCGTTCCTGTGCCCACGTAGTACCAGACCGTGTACGGACCCATGTTGGCGACGGTGCCGCCGGTCGCGCTGACCACCGCCGGACCCGTGGCGGTGACGTACTTGGTGTCGAGCACGGTGCACTGACTCATCGCCTCATTGGTCCGCGGCACCAAGGCCGACATGTACGTGCTGAGCGCGGCCCCGGCAGACTTGCGCAACTGGTCGTCCCACGAGGTCGTGCCCGTACCGCCACGGCCCCAGATCCCCGACCAGCCGCCGAAGAATGAGATGAGCTTGCTGTCTGTGTTGTTGGAGCTGTCATCCACCGCTGTCGCCGTGGGGTCTGCCGGCGAGGTGTACGTGGGGGCATTGGAACTCACCGTCAACCCGGTCGTCGACGAGCCGTCCGAGGGGTTGATCTGGAAAGTCAGAACGCCGCTCGCAACGACCTTCTCGTCCACTGGGAGGAGGTGCCCGGCTGAGTCGTAGGTCGGCGCGCTCAACACACTCCAGTTGATGCCCGAGAGCGTGAGAGTAAAGGTGTTCGTCGCCCCGATGCGGGTGAGGGAACAGGTGGTCACAAAGTTCGCCAGCTGATCTGCCGGGTGCGTGCCGCCCGACCACGGGTGTCCGCTCGCACCGAGGGGAGTGGCTGTGGTGAAGGGCGAGCAGCCGTAGGTACCGAAGGTGGTGATCAGGGCGGCTCCGTTGGTCCCGGTGGCCGTGATCGTGTAGGAAAGGCTGTTCTGGCCCACTAGGCTGCCGTTACCCAGGTACAGGCTCCAGGGAAACTCCACCGTCTGGTAGTCCGACGAGCCAGTCGCCAGGTACCAAGCGTCGGAGTCGCTGAGCTTGAAGTCGATGGCGAGTTTCTGGATGATCGGGATCGGCGGGGTGTGCGCCGTGGCCTCTCCGAACACAGCCGAGAGCGTGACGTTTGACCCGACGGGACCGTTGGCGACGACCGGGATCTGGATGGCGAGCGCAGTGCCCTGGATCTGCGTCCCGAAGTTGCAGATCATCGTCATGCCGTCCGCAGAGATCGACGACACCGGTGCAACGCCCGTGGTGAGACAGGCATCGGGGAGAGATTGGAAGACGCCATTGGTGGCCGTGATGGTGGTGTACACGTTGTCCACCGGAAGATTCGTCGGCGCCGCACCGTCGTCGTTGAGGTTGAACCGCCACTCGGAGTTGAGAACTTCACCTTGGCGCACCGACGTAACCGTGCCAGCGGCCCAACTGGCCGTCGCCTGCCGAACCGTGGCACCGAACGCTGGCCACGTCCCGACAACCGAAGCAAAGAGGGCGCCAACCAGCGTGAACATGAGAGTCGTCGCCAAACGCGAGCGAACGCCGTGTGCGCTCCCCCGGGGATCAGAATCTCCCTTGATCTTCTTGAGCATGAGGATCCCCCTTCCTCAGTTGTTGCGGCACGCCCGAATGCACGATTGATCTAGTCAGTGAGACCGAACAGAAGACCCGTTCAGACCAGCGCCTTGAGGCACAAGTTCACCCATCGCCCAGATGGGCGTTGCTTGACGTGATTCATCCTCGATAGTTAAGGGCGGTTTATCCCCAGATAGTTAACCGCTCGAACCGCCCGTCGGACTGAGAAGGGCGACGATTTTCACCCCCCTCTTCACCCTTCCCGTTCCCGCTTCAGGCGACTCGCGTCGGGTTTGGCGTTCGCTGGTGGATGGCGGTGGTTGGTGCCGGTTACCTCTAGGTCGCTCGCTCGGGGATCGGCCAACATGTGTGTTGGCGAGTTCGCGGCCTGAGTGTCACCGGCGAGGTAACGACTGCCAGCTTCCGCTTCGTGTAGATCAACCGCACCCGTGCGGCGGAGCGAGGTAAGAGGGCAAGACCGACCGTTTGGACGCCTACCGTGCGCACGTTAGGTGCCGTCTCGGGGAGGCCAGGGCGGATGGTTGGGGAGACTCCAAGTCATCGGTCTCCTGATGATGGGAGCCACAGCGGTGGCGGGAGGGGGATCCTGCCACCGCTGCGGGCTTGGCTCACCGCTTGGGGACGGTGGCTCAGCGCTCCTTGCCTCGCGCGCTTCCAAAGCCAAGCAGATCAGTTGCCCCTCCGACTGACAGGGGAAGCGACTTTTCACCCGCCCTTTCACTCTTCCGCTACTACTTCGGAGACCAGCGCGGGCTGGCGACTCGCGCCGATGTTCGCGAGCGGGCGCGCGTCGGGCCAGGCTCCCTAAAGTGCTTGACGCTCGGACCCGTCGTGTCGACGATCGCCGCACCCCAGGATGCCGCGGTCCCGCGCACCAACAGTTGCCCCTTCCGCCGTCGAAGAACCGATCGATTCGGATCGCTGCGGGTTGAGGTGGGCGACCTAAATAGAAGCGCTCGATGGCGCGGCATCTCACAAGCCCTGTCTCGTCCCGCGAAGCGGTGGGCCACCGTCAATGAAAAGGTCTTGAACGAGCCGATGACGTCTGGATCAGTGGTCCGCCACCAGCGCTCCGTCCCTGGCTCTGCTCGACCAGTCAAATCTCAGTAGCCCCCGCCACCTCCGGTCACCCCGAGAATCAGTGCCTCGTGGCGGTCCCATTATGTGAAGTCGGTCACCCAGACCCGGTTCGGTGCCGGGGCACTGAAGTCACGATCCAGCAGATCACTGGGCAACGCGGCGGCCGGGTCCGGGATCGTGGTCCGTTTCCGGGCGCCGCGCCGGGCTCCGACGAGCCCGGCAGCGCTCATCAACCGCTCGACCTGCTGGTGGGCAGCTTGTCGGTCCACTCGTAGCAACACGGCGCAGATCGGCTCCACACCCCAACGCAGACCACCAGCCTCCTGATGGTTGGCGTGCTCGCGGACGAAGTCCACGATCACAGCCCTGGCCGGTCGAGCTTGGCGATGCTCCTATGTTGTCAAGCCGCGTCCGCGAGGGTGGTGGCTGGCCGGGCGATGACGTGTTGGTCGGTTCGGAGGGCGGTGAACACGGTGTCGGAGAGGCGGCGCCGCAGGAGACGGAGGGCTGCAGTGGTGTCCTTTGTCGACGCTCGTTGAAGAGGGGGCCAGTGGCGCTCTTCCAATAGGGGACCACCTGAGCCGAGATTGGCTGGGTGATCAACGTGCAGGAGTGGGCCGAGATCCGTCATCTTCGTGTGGCGGAGGGGTTGCCGCAGCGAGCGATCGCTGACCGGTTGGGGATCGCCCGGAAGACGGTCGCGCGGGCGTTGGCGTCGCAGGGGCCGCCGTCGTATTCGAGGCCGCCTGGGCCGTCGGTGTTCGACGGGTTCGAGGACCGGGTTCGGGGGTTGTTGTTGGAGTTCCCGTCGATGCCGGCGTCGGTGGTCGCGGAACGGGTCGGCTGGGCGGGGTCGGCGTCGTGGTTCCGGAAACGGGTCGTGCTGCTGCGCCCGGAATATGCCCCGCGGGATCCCGCGGACCGGTTGCCGCATCTGCCGGGCGATCAGGCGCAGTGCGATCTGTGGTTCCCGCCGGCCAGGATCCCGCTCGGGTCCGGGCAGGTCGGCAGCCCGCCGGTGCTGGTGGTCGTGGCGTCGTTCTCCCGGCTGATCACCGCCTGGATGCTGCCGTCTCGCACGACACCGGACCTGCTGGCCGGGATGTGGTCACTGTTGTCGGAGCAGTTTGGCGCGGTCCCGAAGCGGTTGTTGTGGGACAACGAGGCCGGGATCGGTCGTGGCGGCAGGTTCGCGGACGGGGTCGCCGCGTTCACCGGGACCCTGGCGACCAGGATCGTGCAGGCCAAGCCGTTCGACCCGGAGACCAAGGGCATCGTGGAGCGGGCCAACGGGTTCCTCTAGACCTCGTTCCTGCCAGGGCGCACGTTCGGGTCGCCCGGCGACTTCAACGCGCAGATGGCGGACTGGCTGCCGGCCGCGAACCGCCGGAAGGTCCGATCCCTGGGCGCGCGGCCGGTGGACCTGTTCGAGCGGGACCGGGTCGCGATGCTGCCCGTCCCGCCGCTGCCGCCGACACTCGGGCACCGGTCCCGGGTCCGGTTAGGGCGTGACTACTTCGTGCGGATCGCGGGCAGCGACTACTCCGTGGACCCGGTCATGATCGGGCGGATGGTCGACGTCGTGGCTTCCTTGGACACGGTCACGATCACCGGCGAAGGACGACGCGTCGGCGATCACCTGCGCGCGTGGCTGTCCGCGTCCACGGTCATCGATCCGGCCCATGTCGCCTCCGCGGCACGGCTGCGGGACGCGTTCCAGCAGCGCCGCAGCACCGACGATCCCCTGGCCAGAGACTTGGCCGACTACGACCGAGCGTTCGGGATCAACATCGACGCCCAGGCCGCGTCATGAACGCCGACGACACCGGCAAGCAGATCGCCTATCTCGCAGCCGCGCTGAAGGCGCCCCGAATCCGGGAGACCGCAGCCCGGCTCGCCGACCAGGCCCGCGACGCCGGCTGGACATACGAGGACTACCTCGCCGCGGTCCTCGACCGTGAAGTCGCCGCCCGCAACGCCTCCGGCGCGGAGCTGCGGATCCGGGCAGCCGGATTCCCCGCAAGGAAGACGTTCGAGGAGTTCGTGTTCGACCACCAGCCCGGCATCCGACGCGACCAGATCGTCCCGCTCGCATCAGGCAACTACCTGGCCGAGGCCCGCAACATCGTGCTCCTGGGCCCGCCCGGGACCGGGAAGACCCACCTCGCGACCGCGCTCGGGATCGCCGCCTGCCACGCCGGGCACCGCGTCCTGTTCGCCACCGCGACCGACTGGGTGGCCCGTCTCCAAGACGCCCACCGTCACGACCGGCTCCGCACCGAACTGGCCAGGCTGCGCCGATACGGGCTGATCATCATCGACGAGGTCGGATACCTGCCCTTCGAACAAGACGCCGCGAACCTGTTCTTCCAGCTCGTCTCATCCCGCCACGAACACGCCTCGCTGATCCTGACCAGCAACCTCCCCTTCGCCCGCTGGGGCGACGTGTTCGGCGACCAAACCGTCGCCGCCGCCATGATCGACCGGATCGTGCACCACGCCGACGTCCACACCCTCAAGGGCGCCAGCTACCGCCTCAAACACCTCGCCGAGAACGCACTACCCAGCGTCCGCGTCGAACAGGCAGACTGAACACACAACAAACCGTGGTCCCCTTTTCCACGAGCGAACCCGGCTACCAATTCGAAGAGCGTCGACAGTCCTTGCCGCGTCCGGTCTGTTTGGCGATGTAGCTCGAGCCTGGGCCCACGCTTGGCGGGCCTGGGTGATCGCGATCGTGTGCAAGGCGCAGTTCATGGCCCGGTTCCCGCCACGGTTCAGCCGTACTTTGCCGGCGCTGGCTCCCGACCAGACCGGCACGGGTGCGGTCCCGGTGAACCTGACGAACCTGGCCCGGGAACTGAACCGGTGGACCCCTGCGGTCTCCCCAATGATCACCGCCGCGGACAGCACTCCGCAGCCGGGGATGGCCAGCAGTGCTGGCGCCTGGGCCCGGACCAGGACACGCAGCTCGGCGTCGAGGCCGTTGATCTGAGTGTTCAGTTCCTGGCAGCGGGCCAACAGCTCGCGGGTGATCCGGGCGACCACCCCGGAGGCTCCAGCCAGCCTGGACTGGAGCTGGCCGACGACACTCCTTCGCCGCAGGCCGCGTGAGGGGATATCCAAGCCCGGGTCGAGCTCGTGGAGGTGCCAGCGCACCTGGGCGGCGATCCTGGTCCGCTGTCCGACCAAGTCACGGCGGTGATCCGACAACAGCTTCACCTCCCTGGCTGGCCCGTCGAGCTCAGCCCGCGGCAGGTCGGGGTACCGCAACGCGGCCTGCGCGACGGCTTGGGCATCGATCGGGTCGGACTTGCCCGGTTCCCTGGCGCTGCGCCGGGCCTGGGCCATCAACCTCGTCGAGACCCGCACCACTCGGTGGCCGCCCTTGAGCAGGTCAGCCTCCAACCGGCGGGTCAGGTGCCGGCAGTCCTCCAGCGCGAACACCACCTCGTCGAACCGAGCGGCCCATTGCACCAACACCAGATGGCCCTCGCTGGTGGCCCTGACTTGTTTCTCGCCCAGGACCCGGCCCACCTCGTCAACCGCGACCACCGTGTGAGTGGCCTTGTGAGAATCCGCACCGATCGTGACCAACATGACGTGTCCCTCCTTCGTGGGAACGGGGACCCTGCTGGCCGGTCGGGCCGGGCACGCCTCAATCAGGCTGTAACGGCAAGCTCCTATCAAGCCACGGGCAGGCCCGGCAACGCCGCACATCGGACGAACAGCAACAACCAGAGCCAACCCGGCCCCTGGGTGAGCAGCGAAGAAAAGAGCGAACGCTACCGAGCCCCTCCTGAGGGTATTGACGCGAAGAAAACCGACGCCGCCTTCAAGATCGCGTTCGCGCGCCACAGCTCGGCGTTCTCCCGCTTCAGTTCGGCCGATTCCTCACTCGTGACGCCGAGCCGTGCCCCCCTGACCGACCGGGTCCTGACGAACCCACTTGCGCAGCGTCTCCGCCGTGGCGATGCCCAGCAGGTTCGCCACATGACCCATCACGGCCCAGTCCGTCGGCTGATCCGGGCGGCACGCGTGATACATCCTCACCGCCCGAGCCTTCAGCCCAGCCGGATACCTCCTCGACGTGTTCCCACGCATGACTCGAACCTTTCCAAGGTTCCGAGTCTCCGGACACCCCGGGATGCTTCACGCCGTTAGCACGTGAGGTCTCTGCGTATGGGGTGGATATAGTCAATGCCCCCAAGCCTCGCCCACACCGCGAGGGCTCGGTCGGGGGCGGCGGTGCGGTCCAGATGGGTAAAGACGTACCGTCCGCGCGCCGGATCACTGAGAGTTAGCGCAACCTCGTCATCGACGAGCGTGAAGCAGTCGTACGGCCGAGCCGTGCCCCGCCAGGGAGACAACTCGGCATACGGTAAGGACTCGCGGCGCACAACGCTGGCGTCCATGGACCTCGATCGCGCAAGGATCCCGTCCACTGCCAGAGATTCGGGAGGGTCTTGGGTCCAGAACGCGTACGTGATGCAGCGGCGTGCCGTAAGGGTTGCCTCGACTCTTCGTAGAGCTAGCAACGGCACCACGGCCCGGGCTTCGGCTCCGCTCCACACATCAAACGAGCGTTGTGCGCGTCGCCCCAGGAGTCCTGGCCCGTGGAGCCACACGAACCCCTCCACGCACCAGAGCCGCCGCTCCACGGAGCTCGCCGTCAGGGGCCCCCGTGACGCCGCAAACGTGCTCGCCCTTCGTGGCGCATCCTTCATCCGCACTCCATCCCTCCGACAGCGCCGTCACCTTCTATTAGTAGACGGAGAAGCCGGTGGATTCTGACGCAAGGGCTCAGACACCGACCGACCGCGAAGGGAATCCGGTCCTGGCCCGATACAATGGCGGAGAGAGTGCATCGAAGAATCTGGCCGAGGGATGACAAGTCCTCGGATGCCGCTCGCCCCGGTGGCCGTCCCCAGGGGGCCCCTTGCGACCCGTCGGCTGTTCTCCTGATCAGCGCACCATGGGCGCGTCAGATTTTCAGCCCGCACCCGTCAAAGAATGTGGGTGTATTTCGCACCGCCTTCCTGTTGGTGGACTAGGGGCTGCAAAGTGATCGGAGACAGGCGCTTCTTGAGACCGCGGGGCCGCGGCGGGTCCGCGCAACCGCTGAGATGAGAGTTCCCGCGTGCAGGCGTCACGTAGCACGAGCAATGATCATGGCGTCGGTCAGGACATCGCAAGCCTCGACTGGAGTACGGCCGTGGTAGAGGACAGGAGCGGTACAGCGGCGTCGCAGGGCCGAAATGGAGATCCGGAAAGATCTCCCGTGGCCATCCAAGAGGTGAGCGATGCCGCGCTCGCCCAGCTCGCGGCCGGTGGCGACCGAACCGCAGCGGGCGAACTGCTCGCGCGGCGTATGCCGATGCTCGCTGCGATGGCGCGCCGTATCACCCTGCCCTCCATCGACGCCGACGACCTCCTCGCCGAGGCCGTCGCCCACCTACTTACCAAGTGGGCGAATGGTGGCGGCCCGCAGGACGGCATCGATGCGTACCTGATCCGGTCCATGAGGAACCGCGTCATCGACGAAATCCGTTCACCACGCTCGAAGACCACAACGATTGAGTTGATCCCCGAGCCTTGCGAGCCGGAGTCCGTCGATTTCCACCACGTCGAGCTTTACCGTGAGTTCGCGCTGGTCCAAGCCGCGCTCGATCGTCTTCCGCCCGACCAGCGTCGGGTTCTCCAGGCCACGATCGTGGATGGACGCAAGCCGGGCGACCTCGTCGGTGAGCTTGACCGGCCAATAAGCGCCATATATGCCTTGCTATATCGAGCCAAGCTCGGTCTACAACGGTCCCTGCTGCAGACGATCCTCGAGGAGAGCGACGACATCGCCTGCAGGAAGTGCGCACGACGGTTGCCCAAGACCGTCACGCCAGAACTCATCGACGACCCGGCGGACCCGTCGGCTCGTCACCTCAGAGAGTGCGAGAAGTGCTCTGCCGGGTGGAAACGCTACCTGCTCCTCATGAGCTGCGGCGGGGTCGCCTGCCTGGTCGTCGTCGGCGCCCTCATGGTCGTCCCTGTCGCACCTGCAGCGGCCGCCCAAGTAGCACAGTCGACCACGTCGCCCAGTTCGCGCCGTACCGTCAAGCCCACGCGCCTTCGCCTCGCCTTGGGCGTCGTTGCCGCTCTGGCCGGCGCCGCGTTGGTCGCCTGGTCCGCGTTCGGCGCCGCGACGGCGAAGAAGCCCACTGCAAGCCTCACGATGTCGGTCACCAGCCCGGCCGCCGGGCTCACGAACGTCACCATTGCCTTCGACGTCGACCAGGCTCAGTGGACGATCGACGATGCCACGTTCACCGTGCCGACGGACGAGAGCCTCGTCTCTGTGCCACCCGGTTGGTCATGCCACAGCACGAGCCCCGGCGACTGGGCGTGCACCGTGGCCGGCCAGAACCCCCACGGCGGGACCGTGTCCTTCGCGAGTTCCGCCAGAGTCCCGTCCACGTACCGGATGGCCATTCATGCGACCAGTGGCCGGACCCCAATCACCGCGACCGCGGAGGGCCAGTTCCCCCGCTGATCGCTGTGAATGGCGCACGTCCGGACGTTAACGACCTCGGCGCCGCCGGTCGGGCATCTCTCAGCGCCTGCCCAGGGTCAGGCCCAGACCGGCCAGCATGACCAGCGTGCCTGCCACGGCCGTCAGCCAGGTGCCCCGAGAGTCGGCGGTCCCGGTCACGACCGAGATCAGATCGGTGGGCGCAGCGGTCGAGGCCGAGCTATCCGTACGTGTCGAGGTCGTCGTGGCGTTGGGGACGGCCTGAGCGACCGAGCTGTTCGACGCATTGCCGGAAGCCGCACCAGTGCTGGGCACGACGGCCGCCGTTGTCGGACGCAGTACGAATGTGAACGCAGTCGTCGGGAACCCTTGAGGGGAACGGACCTGAGTCTGCGCCCCGCTACCGGCTGCCCAGGTGTACCCGGTCGGGGCTGCCGGCATTCCGGTGATCGTAACCGTGCACTCGTCGTGGAGCCAGATGGGCGAGCCGATACCGAGTGCGGTTCCACCTAGTCCTGCGGGGATCGTGAGGGAGAACGGGACGCTCCCCTGCTGGGCACAGTGCACAGTGCCAGCGAACGTCAGGCTGTGCGGACTGGCAGCGCCTTGCAGCGTCACGGACCCGGAGATGCGCGCCTTCGAGTTCACGATGGTGTACGTCACGCTTGCCGGGTGCGACTGGGTCTGAGCGCCCGACTCGAGGGAAGCTGTCGTGGTGTAGCGACTGCCCGGAACCACGCCCGCCTTCCCCGTGAGGCTGATCGAGAAGCTGCCGCCGCAAGGGATCTCCGGCACGGTTCCCGTGATGGTCCGTTTCGCCGGGTCGTACGACAGGTCGCTTGGGCAGGTCACTGCGCCGAAACTCGTGGCGCAGGACAGCCGGTTCTTCGAGATGCCAACAGAGAGACCCCCGGCCTCAGGCAACTGCACCGTCACGGGGACGGCAACCGACGATGCGGCACCGGAGTTGGCCACCCTGACGGTCGTCGTCAGCGGCTCGCCCGCATGGGGGGTGGGGTTTGACATCAAGACCTGGACTCCCAGGCCTGTGCAGGGGCCGAGCGTGACCGGCGGACTCTCGGCTCGGGTTGTACCGGTCAGTGACGTGCCGTGGGGCGCGTGGAGTTCCACAGACTGCTGGACCTGTCGTACGTCGAACGTTGTGCAGTGTGTCGTCGTGAACCGGAGCGCCATCGTCAGGTACAGCGTCTTGCCCGCGGGCACATCCGCTGAAGGCCAGCTGACAGGGAGCTCGGATCCTTTCAGCGCACCGACGTACGGAGATGGCGACGTCAGGCTGGAGGGGCACGGGGCGGCGTCAGCCGGTGACGCGTCACACGACAATGCCCCGGACACGGAGAGCCCGTTCTGCGCGCCCAGGCTCACGGATCGGAAGTAGTCGCTCAGACCGATCCCGAGCAGGTCGTCAGGCCCCCTGTTGGCCACCGCCGTGGTGTAGCGCACGGTCTGGCCGAACGCCGCTGTCTCCACGTCGACCGACATCCTGACCGACACATCGGCGGACCTGTCAACCAGAGTGGTATCTGTGCGGCTCGCGTTCGACGCGGGATCCGGGTCCGTGACCCCGTCCGGTGTCGACACCGACGCCGACAGGAAGGCTGAGGAGCCCGGCCCGTACAGCCCCCTCACGACGATGGTGACCGAGCCGTTGGGCGGCAGTACCGGCACCGTCCCGTGGAGGCTCCCCGACGCGACCGCGATCGACGTCGGGCAGCTCGCTCCGCCGCTCGAACCCGTGCAGGAGGCCGTGACACCGGTGGATTCCACAGGCGGGATAGCGGCGACCGACGCTCCGTCGGCCGAATCGGGCCCAGCGTTGGTCATAACCACCGTGTAAGCGAAGGCTGAACCGATGGGCGCAGCGGCCGGACCGTTCACGATAATCGTTAGGTCCGCAGAGACGACCGCGGCGTGTGCTGCCGGCACGCAGAGCGCCGCGAGGAGCACGGTGAGCCCGAAAGCTGCAGCAAACCGTACTAGGAAGGCGAGCGTGGCCCGACCGGGCAGGTTACTCAACAAGTCGATCCCCCCTGGATCGATCCAGAAGAGCGTAGGCGAAGCCCCCGGCGGCCGCCGATTCCCATGAGCCTTCGAGGTTGAACAGTGGAGGAACCGCTGCCGGGTCCGAGGCAATGTTGTTCTTCGGCTTCGTGTCTTCGGCCGAGCTTGTCACTGAGGCGGTGTTCTCGACTGCTGGGTAGGCCTCGGGCCCGACCTGGACCGTCCCGGCATGGGTCTTGGTGATGGACAGGTCTGCGCTGGTGAGGATCGTGACCGGGTCGAGGGTCGGGCTGGTCACGCTGGATGTGTTGACGAGGTGGCCCACGGGCAGAGATCCGGGGTCGACGTTCGAGTCCACCTGAACCACAAGGGTGAGGGCCGGGGCATGCGTACGGGCAAGAACGACCATCCCGTCGACCAGGATGCAGGTGACGGTCTGGCCTGGGCCGGTGGGGACGAGCGCGACGCACTGCCAGCCGGAGCCGATGCTGCTCACGTAGGTCATGCCGACCGGTTTGTCCGTACGACGTACGAAAGGTTGTACTGCTCGACACCGCTACTTGTCGGGTTGGTCGGGGCCAAGTGGTACTCGGCCTCGCCACCAAGCAAGACCGTGCCAGAACTGGTCTTCGCAAGTCTCAGGGAACCGCGCCCGAGAGCAGCGACAGGCACCGACAGCAACCGGTTGGCGAAGCCAGGGGCCACGGCGACGATCACAGATGATCGTCGCTCCCAGGGCCCACGGCCTGTCGTCGATGCACGGGAATCCCCACGCGGCCTCGACGCTTTCAACCTCACCCGAAGGTCTTGCCTGCCGGATCGGCCCCAAGCGCTCTTGACAACCATGACTCGCGATTCACCTCTGTAATCGACTCCCTAACTCAGGTGGACTCCACTGTCCTCGAGCACCCGTCTTCTGCTGACCGACGATTGCCCGCCCCTCGGGCGAACATCCCCAGCGGCGACACGGCGTCACCGACCAGCGGCTGGCCTTCTGCGTGAAGACAGTCACGATTGACCTTCCTCGCGAATGCGATCTCAACCGCCCTGAGGCTACGAGTCGAGGCGCAGCTCGAGCGCGACGATGCTGGGATTTCACCCCATGAATCACCCGCCCAGGTTGAGCACCAGAAGAGGTGCGGCCCGAGCGAAGCCACTAGGAAGACTGCCCGGTGCACCGACGTGCGCCATCCAGTGCCACCCGCCTGGCCGGTCGAGGTGCATGCAACATTCGGACCCTTTCAACGCGTTCGCCGGCGACTCGAACCGACCGGAGGGCGGCTTCGTTCAGACGACCGGGGAAAGCTTTCGAAATGGGGCTTTCACCCAGTCATCACCCGAACCACCGGACGGGCAGCGACTGCCGGGTCGACGCAATTGCGGACCGCCAATCCCTTGGGTGCCCACAACCGCGTCCGACCCGTCAGCCTCGCTTGCGCCGGGAGGCAACCACGAAGCCAACCCCAACAACCAGCATCGCCGCAGCGAGTACCAGAGCAGGGACCAGATCCGGCGCACCCGTAAGAGCCAGTTCGAGGGGGCTGACCTCTGTGACGGTCGCGTTGTAGGGGTTGCTGTCGGTGACCGGGGTCTTGGACGTGATCCCGATGCCGGTCACCGTCGCCACGTCGGTGTGCTGCTGACCGGCAACCACACCATCCAGGTGCGCGGTG
>Ga0182021_10000877_pt1 | contig 33972 bp, 33 predicted proteins | sample 612E3MmetaG_FD_120493 | JGI IMG/M metagenome (GOLD analysis project Ga0182021, IMG submission 120493) | Permafrost microbial communities from Stordalen Mire, Sweden - 612E3M metaG (Illumina Assembly) | ecosystem: Environmental > Terrestrial > Soil > Wetlands > Permafrost | place: Sweden... | reverse complement strand
GCTTGCTGCAGGGTAAAAACAATTACCAGCCCTTTAGGGTGAAAATCCGTACCCAAAGGGGAAAAATTCCGTAATGCCCTGTAGCTTGCTACAGGGATAGGAATTTTGAGGATTTTCATAATTCACTATAACAAAAAAATTTATCTAATATGACTCTTAAAAAATTATTTTTTAACGCAAAATGCATAGCTAAATAAATTAATAAAAAACTTTAATTATAAATTTTATCCTATTGTTTTATTTTTAATTATTGTATTATTTTTAAACGGAAAAAGATTAAAGGAGGAGAAAAACAAAGCTTATTGCTAAGGCGCTCACAAGCAAAGGACAACTAATGAAGAAAGGATTATAATTAGGCAAAAAAGCAAGGCATCTCGTCGGTTGGGACAAGATGCCTTAAATAATCGAGATAGAAAAAAATTAAACTTTTGCTACATTTTTGGCTACTGGTCCCCGGTCGTTTTCTTCCACATCAAAAGTAACCCTGTCACCTTCGGCGAGGGTTTTAAATCCCTGCATTGTTATCGAAGAAAAGTGAACAAATAAGTCCCTCCCATCTTCATGTTCAATAAAACCGTAGCCCTTTTTATCACTAAACCATTTAACGACTCCTTGTGCCAAAGCGTTAACCTCCTTACAAAAAATTAATTAAAACAGTAGGTCGCCACTCTAGCAAAGGAATCTTTCCTTCCGAGCGAAACCGACCTGCATTTAACTAACGTTTTTTTATAAGATATTATAAAGTCAAATGTCAAGCAAAATAATGCGGCACCTCCCCAAGGACCTCAATGTAAAAAACATTAGCTTTTCCTTGTGTTGCTTGAATATTTTTTCTTTTACCTTCCAAAACCCCTGAGGATAAGATGAAAGCTTTTAAGATCCCGTTGGAGGCACAAAATGAAATTCTAATTTTTATTGTACTTCATGCTCACCTAAAGGTGGTGGCGCGGAAAATTTCTTTTTCGTTTGCCCAATAGTTTTTTAAGAAACCAAATAAATCTAAGTTGACCACCGATTTTGGGCACATTATAATCCAAGTCATAAAAATAATAAGGTTGAATTTTTAGTTTTACAACTAGTGTCCTGTCTCAGAAATACCTTTAAAAAGTTTCCTTATGGTTTTTATACTCTTACTTCTAAATTCCGTTTTTATTTCAAAAAATTATGATTTTAGTCTAAGCTGATAATTATTAAAATAACTTCTGAGACATCACACTAGTTAAAATTATAATTTTTTCGGTATATCACCCTAGATTGGGAAAAAATAAAAATGATTATTAGCCGGTAACCTATCGTTCCCATTCACAATGAAGTACATTGTCATTTTAACGCAGAAGGAAACGGAATGAAACTTAAAGGTAAAGTTGCAGTGCTGACTGCGGCTGCTGGGGCGGGAATCGGTCAGGCGACTGCCCGCATCCTGGCACGAGAAGGTGCGACCGTAGTAATAACCGATATCCATCTCGAGCGTACTCTCTCCGTCGCGCAATCAATTCACGATGAATATGGTATAGAAACGATAGGGATAAAATGTGATGTTACTCAAAAAAATGAGATTGAAAATGTCATAAAGACCGCAGTTGATAAATTCGGACGCATCGACATTCTTTTTAATAATGCCGGAACCAATCGACCAGCTAAAGTTATTGATATGTCCGACGAGGCGTGGGAAACAGTCATGAATACCTGTTTAAGGGGAACCTTTTATTCCTGCCGGGTTGCCCTCCCGATAATGATTAAGCAAAAGTTTGGACGTATTGTCAATATCGCCTCAACCGCCGCCTTTATGGGCCTTGACTACGGACACGCTCATTACTCAGCTGCAAAAGCAGGTGTCATGGCTTTTACCCGCTGTCTGGCCATGGAAGCTGCACCGTATTTCATAACCGCAAACACCATCGCCCCGGGTTTTATTTCAAATGATTTTATTCCGTTCCTTTACCCTCAAGAAGAGATTGACCGAATGAACCGATGCATACCCTATCCCCGAAAAGGTCGCCCGGAGGATATCGCAAATACTGTCCTTTTTTTGGTCTCTGATGAAGGTGAATATATTACCGGCCAGACCATCTGTGTGTCAGGGGGAAGCTGGATGCACTAAAAAATGTAATCCATCTTTTCTGTAGATCTATAAACACAGAAAAATTGAACGCATGAAAAATTATTATATTATGATCATTAAGAATTTAAAAAATCCTGTTAAAAGCAACCCAGACAAGGAGTTTTTAAATAATTTATCAACAGGTTACTGATTCCAATTTTATTGACTTCAAAAAGTTTTTTGGTATATTTGATAGAAAATTTCATGGAGCAAACAACATATGGTTTTAGTCCCCTGGCGATTTTACGAGGATTTAAGTTGTTTTAACCGAGAAATGAATCAACTTTTTGATCGTTTCTTCGGGGCGGAATTTGTTGAGGGCCTTTGGGAAAAAATTTCCTATCCTCCCATGCGGGTGGCTGAAACTAAAAACGAAATCATAGTCTTTTTAAAAATTTCCCCTCTTTCCCCTGATGAAATCGAGGTTACTTATAAAGATGACCTTCTAGTGATTCAAGGGGAAAAGAAAAACACAGATGACTTTCATTACCCTCAAAAAGGAATGATCTCATTCAAACGCCTTATCCATATCCCCCAAAAAATTCACGCTGATAAAATAGAAGCAAAATTTCAGGGGGGCGAGTTAAGCATAATCCTCCCGAAAATGAAAAATACCATTTTTTCGATGAAGATTAAGATTGAATAGACTTTAGATAGAAACAATTAAAAGGTGAGATGACAAATGATTTCAACAAAAAAATTTGAAGAAGTTCCTATCGACAGACTCAGGTGGAAATGCCCATTAGAGTATATCCCTTTTGAAACCTCAAATGAAATTGCACCACTCACAGAAATCGTCGGTCAAGATCGAGCGGTTGAAGCGATTAAGCTGGGATTAGCAATAGAAACTGATGGTTATAATATTTTTGTAACCGGCCTTTCTGGAACCGACCGACTGCCCACTATCCAGCAGCTGTTAGAACAGACGAAAAAAAATGATGTAGCTCCCCCCCATGATATTTGTTGTGTCCATAATTTTAAAGACCCTGATTCCCCAAGAATTATCAACCTCTCTGCGGGGAAAGGAGTTGCATTAAAAAAGGATATGAGTGAGTTCATTGAGTCTTTGGGAAAGAATATCCCCCAAATTTTTGAAAGTGAGGAATACAAAAGCCGTAAAAAAACTATTACCGAAAATTTTCGGGAAAAGCAAAAAGCCATGATCAAAGAGTTTGAAAAAAAAATAACAAGCGAAAATTTCACTATTGTTCAAGTTCAAATGGGGCCCTACACTCGACCGGCACTATTTCCTATTGTCATGGGAAATCCAATGCCGCTGGAACAAGTAGAAGTTTTGGTTGAAAAAGGAGAATACCCCCGGGAAACCTTTGAAAGGATGAGCCAAAAACTTGGTGAGTTTGCTTCCGAGATGGAAAGCATTTTTGCTGACCTTCAGAAAAGAGAAAAAGACTTTGAAGAAAGAATGAAAGCTCTGGACAAAGAGCTTATTTTACCACTTTTAAACGAATCTGTGGAGATCATTAAACAAAAGTACCCGCATGAAAAATTAAACCTCTACCTGTCAGAGCTGACACAAGACATACTCAGCAATTTTACCCTCTTTCTCCCCAGACGTGACAAGGAAACCCCATTCCCCTCTCCCGCTCCTACAGAACTGTTTACTGAGTATCAGGTAAACGTGCTGGTGGATAATTCAGAGACGAAAGGTATTCCCATCATTATTGAAAAAAACCCCAACTATCGAAACCTTTTTGGAGGAATTGAAAAAATCTTAGATCAACGCTACGGAGTATGGAGGACTGACTTTAGCCGAATCAAAGCTGGTTCGTTGCTTAAGGCTAATGGTGGTTATCTGGTCATGAATCTTCTCGATGCTATAATGGAGCCTGGGGTTTGGCCTAACTTGAAAAGAGTTTTAAAGAATCGGAGTGTAGAAGTTCAAAGTTTTGACCCTCTTTATCTTTTTACCATGTCCACGTTAAAACCCGAGCCGATTGAATTAAATGTGAAAGTAATATTGCTTGGTGATAACTACCTGTATTACCTCCTCAATACCTTTGATGATGATTTTAAGGATATTTTTAAAATTAAAGCGGATTTTGATACAGTTCTAAATAATGAAGAAAAAACCGTTAAACAATATGCCTCATTTATCAAAAAAATATGTGACGAAAAAAAATTAAGACCTTTGGATAAAGGCGGAGTCGCTGCAATAATTGAACATGGAGTGCGACTTGCGGACCGGCAAAAAAAAATTACCACTAAATTTTATAAATTGAGTGATGTCCTCAGTGAAGCAAACTACTGGGCAGACAAAGATGGTTCTGCGATAATACGAGACTACCATGTCGAAAAAGCTATTGAGCATCAAGAGTACCGGGTCAATTTAATCGAGAAAAAAATCCAGGAGATGATCGAAGATGGCCTCCTGATGATTGACACTGAGGGAAAAGTAGTAGGTCAGGTGAATGGTCTTTCGGTATATGATCTGGGTGACTATTCTTTTGGGAAACCATCTCGAATCACCGCTAAAACTTCAATGGGGCGTGCCGGAATAATCAACATCGAACGAGAGGCTGATTTAAGCGGAAAAACTCACGACAAGGGAGTTTTAATTTTAGGCGGCTATTTTCGGGGCAAATATGCCCAAAACAAACCCTTAAGCATGAGCGCCAGTATTTGCTTTGAACAGTCTTATGGTGGCATAGACGGTGATAGTGCTTCTTCAACAGAAATTTACGCGGTTCTCTCAAGCCTTGCGGACTTACCGCTCCGCCAAGATATCGCAGTTACCGGATCAGTAAACCAAAAAGGAGAAATCCAACCTATCGGGGGGGTTAATCAAAAAATTGAGGGTTTTTTTGATGTTTGCCGCGCAAAAGGGTTAACAGGAACCCAAGGAGTAATGATCCCCCACCAGAATGTTGGAGATTTATTGCTTCGCAAAGACGTAATCAAAGCAGTTGAAGAAAAAAATTTTCATATCTATTCGATTAAAACCGTAGATGAAGGAATTGAACTTTTAACCGGATTAGCCGCTGGAGAAAACCAGGCAGATTGGTCCTATGCCGAAGGAACAGTAAATTATTTAGTGGATAAAAAATTGCAGGTTCTCGCTGAGGGCCTCAAAACATTTTCTTCTGAAGAAAAAGAAACTCCATTCCCAAAAGGGGATAAACGAAAAAAAGAAAAAATTAACTTTTCTATGTCCAAACGGAAAAGATAATGAATAAGAAACTGCGGCATCTCATTGTGGTAGCAGGGTTTGGAACTGTTTTTTCTCTTTCTGGGTGCCGTGAACAGTGCCATGTCAGACGAAACAAAACTGAAACCCACACAAGAAGTTCCCCTTTTACTTTCGCTTGCCAACAAATTTACCGGAGCAGAGCGGCCTCCAGTTCAATTTTTTCATGATATCCATGCCCATGCGCTCAAGCTAGAGGGGTGCCAGGTATGCCACGCTCCTGATGAAAAGGGGAATATATCCTATTCTTTTCCCAAGAGTAAAAATGAAAAAAACAAAAAGAGTCTTATGAACTCTTACCATAAGGCATGTATTGGTTGTCATAAAGAAATCGCGCAAACCGGTAAAACCAGCGGCCCGGTTACCTGCGGAAAATATCATGTGGTAACAACTAAAACACAAAAGCAAACCCCGTGGCCGGGGGCTGAGTTTGATTTTTATCTTCACAACCTCCATTCTGACGCTCCTCAGGGAAATTGCGTGAGTTGTCATCATTCGGGAGATAAATCCTCCTGCAAAGACTGTCACAACTCTGGTGATAAGGGTGGGGTTATCTCATACAGGAAGGCGGCACATTCCTCTTGTTTAAAATGTCATTTGGGATACGAAGTAGGCACGTTCTCGTGCGGAGGGTGCCATACGGGAATAACCCGAAGCTTAGAATATCTGACAGGGACACCTCGTCCAAACATCGATCAGCCAGAGGAAGCTATCGTCCTGTTAAACGGCGCCAAAATGACCGGTGTACCTTTTAATCATAAAGAACATGAAGGACATACAACCTCGTGTAGAGTCTGCCATCATAAAACCATGAAAAATTGCAATACGTGTCATACCCTAAAAGAAACTCCGGAAGGAGGGAATATCTCTTTAGCCTTGGCCTATCACAAAACCCCATCAGCGCGAAGCTGTGTTGGCTGCCATGAATCAAAAAAGATCGATAGCCATTGTAGTGGATGCCACCACGCAAGAAAAAATGGACTCACCAAAACCTCATGTTTTGCCTGCCATCGACTGTCAGAAAATAAAACGTTTTGGCAATCAATGCTCGGAGATCCAGTGAACCTTTTGCCCAAAAAATACCAAGGGTAATTGAAATTAACATTTTAGAAAAAAAATATCTTCCCGTTCAATTTTCTCACGATGATCACATAAAAAATTAACCGAAATTTCTCAAAAAAATAAACTATCCAATTATTTTCATTGTAATCAAATAACAATATGCATGGGATGCCATCATCATAGTGCACTTTACCCAGCAAAGGCCGTTCCTCCGTGTAACACGTGCCACGCTATTAACGTAAAGGAGAAAAAAAATCCGCCTGCCCTTCAGGGTGCTTTTCATCGCCTGTGCATTGCCTGTCATAAGGAGATGAAGATTGGCCCCATCTTCCCAAGAAAAGCGAGGCTACGGGAGGAATTATAAATCAATAGTTTTGACACATCGCGCTAAGGCATCTTTCCAATGGGGCATAATGAGGCCAGTCTTTTCCTTTAATTTTTCACAATTCAAAACTGAATTGTGGGGCCTTTGCGCTGGTCGCCCACAGTGCAAAGAAGAGATGGGGATAAGCTTTATAGAGCTACCGATGCGGTCAAGGATCTTTTGGGTAAATTCAAACCACGTGCAACAGCCACTATTAGTAATATGAAAAATCCCTTTCAGGTCCTTTTCTATTAATAACGAAATTGCCTGACTCAAATCCTTAGTATATGTAGGGGATCCCTTCTGATCATTCACCATCGTAAGTTCGCTTTTTTCCCGGGAAAGTTCTATAATAGTGTTTACAAAATTTGTTCTTTCTTTTGCAAACAGCCACGATGATCGGATAATAAGATAATCGTCTAAAATTTCTTCAATATGCTTCTCTCCCTGAAACTTTGATAAGCCATAAGCAGAAATTGGATCAGGGGGATCATCTTCAACATAAGGTGTACTCTTTTTACCATCGAACACGAAATCCGTGCTCAGGTAGATACATTTTGCCCCTATTTCTCGACATCCAATCGCAACATTCTTTGCACCCTGAGCATTTACGGCAAAAGCTTTTTCTTTCTCCTGTTCACAGAGATCAACCATAGTAAAGGCGGCCACATTAATCACAACCTGAGGCTCAAGTCTTTTAATGGTCTCGATGGTCCGGTCATAATCACAGATATCCAGTTCCTGTAAGGTGCTGCCAATACATTCGTCTTTTTTCTTGAGCGTTCGAAAAAGTTCCTCTCCCAGCATTCCATCAGCACCAATGACCAATACTTTTTTCATTCTTCAAAGCCTAAAAACGGTTGCCGTAAATCCGCTGATAGTAGTTTCGATATTCCCCGCCTTTAATTTTCGCCCACCAGAATTTATTATTTAGATACCAGATGATGGTTTTGTCTATTCCGGTTTCAAAAGAGTGAACAGGCTTCCACCCTAATTCTTTTTCTATTTTATCAGTCGCAATTGAATATCTGCGATCATGTCCCGGACGGTCTTTCACAAAAGCAATGAGCGTTTTTGGTTTATTCAATTTTTCGAGAATCGTTTGGGTGATTGCTATATTTGTCCTCTCACAATTTCCCCCGATATTATATATTTCTCCATCTTTCCCTTTGCGCAAAACCAGATCAATAGCTCGACAATGGTCTTCCACATAAATCCAGTCACGGATATTAAGACCATCACCATAAAGAGGTAAGGGAATGTTTTCAAGAGCATTGGTAATAAACAACGGAATAACCTTTTCGGGAAATTGATAGGGGCCATAATTATTCGAGCAACGAGTAATAATAACGGGAAGGTTAAAAGTCTTAAAATATGCCCGGCAGATCAAGTCGGCACTGGCCTTACTTGCCGAATAGGGACTGGTCGGTTTAAGATACGACTCTTCCGTAAATTTCCCTTCTGGCCCTAAAGAACCATAAACTTCGTCGGTTGAAATCTGAATAAATCGACTTATCTTATATTTCTTTACCCCCTCCAACAAAATCTGAGTTCCGGATACATTAGTCTGAATAAAAATTCCTGCTTCTTCGATGCTACGATCAACATGTGACTCGGCGGCAAAATTGATAACCGCATCAAACCCCTGCGTTAAAAGGTTATCAATCAATTTGCGATCACCAATGTCACCTTTAATAAACTCGTACCTTGAAGAATAGGCAAGACTACGTTCAACCACCGAAAGATTTGCCAAGTTACCCGCATATGTTAATTTGTCCACATTGGTTATCTGAACATCCGGGTAGGTTTGCAGCATAAAAAGGATATAATTAGATCCGATAAAACCTGCTCCGCCAGTTACAAAAATTTTCATCATCGTTCTCGCGCAAAAAGGGAAAATTATTAACCGTCCTTGCGATTCCAATCATAAAGGATATCATTATCATGGGGCGGTACCCGGTATTCATCAGGGCGAGAATAGTTATACGCTTCAGTAGGTATGTTGATGACCAGTGCTTCGCTTTCACTAACACATTTAAATCCGTGAAAAACTAAAGGAGGGATATGCAGAAGCTGCGGATTGTAATCACCGAGAAAAAATTCATTTACTTCCTTATAGGTGGGTGAATCCTTGCGGCTATCAAAAAGAACAATCTTCATCATACCTTTGACAACTATCATGTTATCATATTGTACTTTATGATAATGCCATCCTTTCACGACACCAGGAAAGGCGGTGGTCATATATAACTGCCCAAACCTCATGAAAATTTCTTCATCATACCGAAGCATTTCCATCAAACGCCCTCGCTCATCCGGGATTACCTTTAATAGTTTGGTTTTAACTCCAATGATCATGGCGCTAATCCTTTTTCTTAAATTTTGTTCGCACCGGTTTCTGCCACTAAATTTGTGGCTGTTCTCAATGAATCAAAGGTTCCGGCATCAGTCCACCAGCCATCTAGGAATTCATACGTCATATTTCCTCTCTTAATATAAACATTGTTGACGTCAGTTATTTCGAGCTCACCACGCCGAGAGGGTTGGAGTGTTCGAATAATATCAAACACGGTATTATCGAACATATAAATCCCAATAACTGCATAGTTCGACTTGGGGAGATCCGGTTTTTCCTCAATCGCTGTTACCGTATCGCCTTCTAAAACAGGAACCCCAAAACGCTCCGGATCAGGCACCTGCTTCACTATAATCTTTGCCCCATTTTCCTGTTTTTTAAAATTTTCTACGGCCCCGTAGATATTTTTTTCAATAATATTATCTCCCAAAATAATGCAAATTTTCCCGTTATCCGCAAACTCTTCCCCCAGGCTCAGTGCTTGAGCAATTCCCCCCTCTCCTTCTTGATAGGTGTATTCGATATGCTTAAGATTAAGCTCTTTTCCGTTTCCAATGAGCCTTAGAAAATCACCCGCATTGTTTCCTCCGGTTACCAGTAAGACATCATTGATCCCAGCGTTAATCAAGGTTTGAATCGGATAATAGATCATGGGTTTATTGTAAACCGGCAAGAGATGTTTATTGGTTATTTTGGTAAGGGGGAAAAGACGCGTTCCCAATCCCCCCGCAAGAATAACTCCTTTCATTACACCTCCACGTTTGATGAGGTTTGCTGCATTCTTACTTATATCAACCGTTTTTTAACATCTTTTCATTGAAAAAACAAGGACCAAAGAATCTATAATTTTAAATGATCACGACTCAAGGATTCTTTTAAAATCATCTTCCGTTAGCATAGTAATTTTCAAATCTTTTGCCCGGTCATATTTAGAACCAGGATCAGCTCCCACAACCACAAAGTCGGTTTTTTTGTTCACCCTTGAAGATATTTGGGCACCTAAAGATTCTGCCCGCTTTTCAGCTTCATACCGGGTAAACTGTGTTAGGGTCCCGGTGAAGACAATGGTTTTACCCTGAAATCTTCCTTCCTTTTTTTTCTTTTTGGCACTGAGTTTAATCCCAACGTTTTTTAACCGTTGGATAAGCTCACAGTTTCCTTTTTGAGAAAAAAAACTAACAATGCTTCGCGCCACTTCAGGGCCGATTTCATTTATCTGCATCAGTTCATCTTCCCTTGCTTTCATTAAATCATCAATACTGGAATAGTGTTCAGCCAAAATCGCCGCCAAATGTTCCCCGACATGTCGAATACCCAAGGCATAGATGAAACGGTCTAAGCCCCTCACCTTGCTCCCCTCAATCGCTTTGATGATGTTGGCAGCCAATTTTTCTCCCATCCGCTCAAGATTAACAAGGTCTTTAGCTTTCAGCGCATAAAGATCAGCCACATTTTTGATGATCCCTTCATCCACAAATTTATCAACCAGTTTATCCCCCAGCCCATCGATATCCATTGCTCTTTTAGAAGCAGAGTGTTTTATCGTCTTTTTTAACTGTGCCGGGCAGGAAAGATTAAGGCACCGGTAAACCGCCTCATCTTTTAATCTCACCACCTTTAAACCACAAACAGGACATGCCGGGGGAATCCTAAAGGGAACTGCTTTATCCGGCCTTTTTTCCTTTACCACAGACATCACTTCCGGGATAACATCGCCTGCTCTTTGAATTACTACCGTATCACCAACACGAATATCTTTTTTGTCGATTTCATCTTGATTATGGAGGGTGGCCCGGCTCACGGTTACTCCAGCAATTAAAACCGGTTCCATAATGGCAACGGGGGTTATCGCTCCCGTTCGGCCAACTTGAAGTTTTATCTTGATTATTTTTGTAATTGCTTGCCGCGGGGGAAACTTATACGCCAAAGCCCAACGGGGGCTTCTTGCAATAGTGCCCAATTTTTCCTGAAGAAAGAATTCGTTTACCTTTATTACTATTCCATCGATCTCATAGTCAAGTTCTTCCCGTGCCTTTTCCATGTAGCGATAATACTCGATAACTTCTTTGATATTCTTGCACAACTGTATTCGGGGGTTTACCTTAAAGCCCCATTGGGGCAGGTTTTTTAAAAGATCCCATTGCGCGGCAAAAGAATACCCTTCAACTAAACCGACGCCATAGCAAAAAATATCTAAAGGTCGTTTTGCGGTGGCAGAGGAATCAAGCTGGCGAAGGGATCCTGCTGCCGCATTGCGGGGATTAGCAAAGCGTGGCTCATCTTTTTCATCCTTTTGGCGATTAAGTTCATGAAAAGACGTGATGCCGATATATACTTCCCCTCGTACTTCTAATCGTGTAGGGATCGTCTTGATTTTATTGGTGATCAGGGTAAGGGGTACTGATTTTATGGTCTTGAGATTTTGAGTAATGTCTTCGCCTGTCATGCCATCTCCCCGGGTTGACCCCACAGCAAAAACACCATTTAAATAGACAAGCTCAACAGCTAAGCCATCAAGCTTTGGTTCAGCTACCCAGGTGATTTCCGTGTCATCTTTGAGAAACCTTTTCAGCCGTCGGCCAAATTCGATTATTTCTTCTTCCGCAAAGGCATTCCCCAAACTCAGCATGGGAAGATTATGGGTAACAGTCTTGAATGATTCAAGGGGTGGAGCACCAACTCGTTGGGTTGGGGAATCAGGAGTAATCAGGTGAGGATATTTTTTTTCTAATTCTTCCAGGGCTCGAAAAAAACGGTCATAATCCTGATCGGAAATTTCAGGACTATCCAGCACGTAATACCGGTAATTGTGGTAATTTATGCTCTCTCGGAGTTCCTGAATTGTCTTTTTAGGATCACCCATCGTACCCGTATCCTTCCAAAACTAATTCGTCAGCGCAGCAATAATTTGAAAAGCATTAAGCATATCCGCCGGAATTTCAAAACCACCAAGCGTAGGATTTTCCCCCGTAAGCCTCCTTACTAAACGTCTCCTCCTTTTCGCTTCTCGAATATTATCAGAACCTACGGGGTCATAATTTAAGCAAATAGACCCTTCCGGGTTTTTAAGAAAATCGAGCGTCAGATAAAAAGAAAGTTTCTTAAGCACTTCTATGTACTCCCGGCTTATCTCCCAACGAGAATTCCGTGAAACTACATTAACGACGCCACGCCAATGTTCTAAATCATACAGGTGAAGGGTGGTAGAAAAAATAAATTTTTTGGTTTTAAAGGGAAGGACACGATGGGGCACTGTTTGGATAATCAAGTCATCATCCCTCGGATCATGACTTACAATTACCTTTTTGGCAATTTTCCAATGTTTTTTTTCGGTAAATATATCAGAACGATATTCCCAGTAAAGATGACCGAATTTCCGAGTAGTCGACGTACGATAGAGCTGACTCGGGATATAAACGTTGTGAGCCACTGTATCCGCAACAAGATGGGAAAGATAACCATAGGCAAAGGCTTTTTCAAACGGAGCCTGCGCGACTAAAAGCATATTCCGACCAATTGACCAGTTATGACAATGATCATTTCTCCTCCGTGAACCTTTACCGATAAAGATATCAGCGCTGATAAGTCCGTACAGAAAATCAAGGGGATAGGATTGGACTAATTCTCTGATAACCGGCAAAACAACCTTGAGGTTATTGAGAATAAACTCACCTTGCGCAATATGTATCCCCGCTCCCCAGGCCCAGACATTCCTGTTACACAAAAACAGGAAGACGACCAAGAACGCAAAAAAAGCCAAGATGGTTTTCATCGTTATTGTGCGGAGCTAAATGACACTCTTGATTTCTGCAAGGTATTAATAAGACCTATTCTGATACTCACGCCAAAACCGAAATCGGATTTTCATCGTTTCGTAATCTCTTTCATTATCAATATCCAGAGCCGCTCCGGTCAATTTGGTTTCCACGATTTTAAACCGACAGCCAAGAAAATTTTTCACCACCCCTTCAATATCATCCACACTGATGATCCTACGAAACGGGGGGGTCAGGCTTTCAAGGCCCATACGGGAAAGTAAAAGATTCCAGTGGAGGATAAGGAAATAATATATCCCCTTTTTTTGCACATGGGCCCGATAAAATGCTAAGAGAAGTTTCAGAAAGTATATAAATTGTTTCTGATAGCGATAGTCATACATCCTTTGAATACTGTGCCGATTCTTGATTTTTAATGGCTTAATCAGATGAAGATTGTTTTGGCGATACTTTTTCCCTTTAACATAAAAGTACGCCATCTTAATTCCCCTCTCTTTCCTCTTAGGATAAAATGGCATAAGCCCTTCTTCAGTGCTCATCCCCAAGGAATAATCAATAGAATTCACATCGCATTGTTCGAGAAACTCATCAATTTCATGGGGGGTAATCAGAGGTGTATCTCCGGGCATATAAAGCATTACCTTTTCCTCATCCACCCACTCAGGGATTGGATTATCTTTCTTTTCTACTTCCAGAGCCTTATCAAAGGCGACAAAAGCATTTTCAAATAAATTTCTTCTCTGTTCCAACGCAATAATCTTTTCAGGAGCCTTCAACGTGCGCATATTGCGCGCAATGCTCTTTTGTATTCGATCCTGATCACCCACAATGAAAATTCGATTCACATACTGTGATTCTTCCAACGCCTTCAAGGGATAAAAAAATAGGGGCAATCCATTTAAGTCCAAAAAGTTTTTATTGCCCCCTTGAATCGGATGAATTTTTCCCCGGTCTCCAATAAGAATAGCAGCGTCAATTTTCATATGATAAAAAATACGTTAAACTTTAATTTTCTTTCCAACCATACTCCCCAATCAACGGAACAAAAACACAAAGAGTATATTCTTCCTTTTCAATCTTGTCACCTTTTTTAGTTACTTTATAGAGGCTCTGGGAGTAGCGAGAACCAACCGGGATAACGAGTACGCCTCCATCATCCTTAAGCTGTTCCACCAATACCTGAGAAATATCCGGAGCAGCGGCAGTCACAATAATCCCATCAAACGGGCTTTCCTCGCACCATCCATACGTCCCATCCCCTCCTTTAAATTTAATAGTCGTATACCCCAAGTGTGTAAGAACCTGCTGAGCTTTTTCTAATAAAATCGGAACCCGCTCAATAGTATAAATTTGCTCCGCCAGTTCAGCCAAGATTGCGGTTTGATACCCAGAGCCAGTTCCAATCTCCAACACTTTCTCACCTCCTTTTAAATCCAAGCATTCAGTCATGAGGGCAACCATATACGGTTGAGAGATCGTTTGCCCCTCTCCAATGGAAAGAGGTCCATCATGGTAAGCGCTTTCTCTCAACCTTTCCGGAACAAAAAGATGGCGAGAGATTTTCCTCATGACCTCCAAAACCCTCTCGTCCTTGATCCCCCGTGAAACGAGCTGGGTTCGCACCATTTGGTCGCGTTGCTCCTCCCAATCCATCATTCTCCTTAGCTAAAAAAGAAAGCAATTATATGGAAAAATGTTGCAACTGCTTTAAAACATATTCTCTTATTTCTTGAGGTCGAGGAATATCAGCCACAACATCACTATCAGCAATAAGGGGTAAAATCAAGGATTCCATTGCAGCGCCGCAATCACAATGAGTTCTTGCTTTTTCTCTTGGAATAACTTTCGTTCGGAAACAATGAGGACACCTTAAAAGCTTTTTTCTACCCGAGGGTTTCCCCCTTTTTGACAGAGGCTTCCCTTCAACTTCAACTATATCAAGAGAAAAATCAACCACCGGAGCATTGGAAATACTCGTTCCTACTCCAAAGGCATCAACCAAGTGGTAAAGTTCTTGAATAGCCTTTTCATCGATATTACCGCTTACAAAAATCTTAATATGATCGAAACCATGTAAATCAAGCTCCCATCTAACTTCTTCAATAATCTTTAAAAAATTACCCCGACGAGATGATGGCGTGTCTAAGCGCACCGCAAAAAGATCCTTCCCCAACGCGTGAGCCACCTCCAAAGCCCCAAATTTTTCATCGTGAATGGTGTCAATGAGGGAAACCCGAGGCACTTTTCTGGAAATAACATCATGAAAAGCTTTGGTGGCTTCAACCGTATCTCCCATAACTAAAATTAAGGCATGAGGCATCGTACCAACCGGCTCTTCACCGATAAATTCTGCGCTTTTTACTACCGCTACTCCATCACATCCACCAATAAATGCGCTCCGTTCAACCATGGGCGCAATTGCCGGATGCATTCGTCGGGCGCCAAAACTTGCCATTGGTTTGTCTCCGGCTAACTTTCGACATCGTGCTGCGGCAGTTGCAATCCCGCTTGCCTGGCAAATAAAACCAAGCAGTGCGGTTTCAAAAAGAGCAAAATCCTGATAACAACATTCGATCTCTAAAACAGGTTCATAGGGTTGAAAAATTGTTCCTTCTTTTAACCCATTAACCGTAACGGGTTTACCCGCAAAAAGTTCAACACCTTCTTCAAGACCAGCAAAAACAGCCCATCTCCATTCATTTGGCAAGCCTTTTGTCCACACTTCAGCTGACACCCGTTTATTGATTCCTCGAGCTTTGAGTATCTCCAAGGTTCGCACAAAATAAACATCAGTAACTTTACCTGATTTTATCTCCTCGTCGGTAGCAACATGAAACATTACTTACTCTCTCACCATGGTCAAAACCATCTTGAATCTTTTTACAGCCTTCAAAGCATGGGGGTGATTAGCTGGCACTATCAGCATTTCACCCTCACTCACCTTAACAGGCTTTCCGGAAATAGTAATTTCTGCTTCCCCATCCAAAATATAAACCAGAGCATCAAATGGAGCAGTATGTTCACTCAAACCCTGGCCTTCATCAAATGCAAAGAAGGTTACTGTTCCGGTCTTTTTATTTATAATCGTTCGGCTCACTACCGAACCTTCCTGATAGTCTGACAGCGCAATCAATTGTGATGGTTGCGAAATAAGCGTTTTCATATTTTTTATTATGATTTTTTAATATACCTTGTTTGCTGAACCTTACTTTAAATTATAAAAAACACCTTTCCCTAAATATTGAGCGGTCTCACCAAGCTCCTCTTCAATACGAAGAAGCTGGTTATATTTGGCAACTCGGTCGGTCCGAGACGTGGAACCCGTCTTGATAAGTCCGGTATTGCACCCAACGACCAGGTCAGCAATAGTAGTATCTTCGGTTTCACCCGATCGGTGTGAAACGACGGCAGTATAACCTGCTCTTTTTGTCATCTCAATAGCATCAATCGTTTCGGTCAGCGTTCCGATCTGATTGAGTTTAATAAGAACCGAATTAGCAATTCCTTGTTCAATGCCTCGTTTGATGATTTTAGTATTGGTCACAAAAATATCATCTGCCACAATCTGGACCTTTTTTCCCAAACTCTCAGTCAAAAGTTTCCAGCCTTCCCAATCATTTTCAGCCATCCCATCTTCGATGCTGATAACCGGATACTTTTCTACCCATTCGCTATAAAAAGCGATTAATTCTTCCGCTGTCTTTTCCGGTTTGGCTTCTGCTTTTAAGATATACTTTCCATTTTCAAAAAATTCACTTGCGGCAGAGTCAAACCCAAGGTATATGTCTTTGCCGGGTTGATAGCCCGCTTTCACAATCCCTTCCAAAATTAATTCAATCGCCTCGGTGTTTGACGTGAGGTTGGGAGCAAAACCACCTTCATCACCAACCGCGGTATTATAGCCTTTACCCTTAAGTACTTTTTTCAAGTTATGAAAAACCTCGGCACCCATCTGGAGGGCCTGAGCAAAGCTATCCGCACCCACCGGTAAAATCATAAATTCCTGAATATCCACATTGTTATCAGCATGAGCGCCGCCATTAAGAATATTCATCATCGGAACCGGAAGCAACCGTGCATTTATCCCCCCCATATAACGATAAAGCGGCATCCCCAAATCCTCGGCCGCTGCTTTCGCGACCGACATCGAAACACCTAAGATCGCATTTGCCCCTAAGGTGCCTTTATTATCGGTGCCATCAAGTTCAATCATGATCGAATCAATAAAATTCTGTTCGGTTGCAAAAAGCCCCACTATTTTCGGTGCAATAACTTCATTAACATGTGCGACTGCTTTTTTAACTCCTTTGCCTAAGTACCTTTTAGCATCCTGATCGCGAAGTTCTAATGCCTCCCTTTCTCCGGTGGAAGCCCCCGAGGGAACTTGTGATCTTCCTAGTGTACCCGTCTCAAGGATCACATCAACTTCAACAGTCGGATTTCCCCGCGAGTCCAAAATTTCACGCGCATAGACATCAACAATTTCGCTCATTCCTAATCCCTCCATACGTTAAGAGTTTATTTTTTAGCAGGCTTTAACACAACAAAAAGAGAACCGTCACCCCGCTTAATTAAGAAAAGAATGTTCTCACCAGGTTTTGTTTTTACGATCGCCTCTGAATACTCTTGCACATTTTTTACCTGTTTCCGGTTCACCTCTTTAATAATATCTCCTTTCATTATTCCAACGTCTTCCGCAGGTCCACCTGGTTCAATGCTGCTCACGATCACCCCTTCTTTCTCGGTAATCCCCATTTTGTTTGCCAGTTCAGGTGTAATATCTTTAACTATCAGGCCCAGGTTGTTTTCCGTTTTCTTTGCAGGGGTAACTTCTTTTTCTTCTTCGGGCATCTCACCAAGAGTAACCGTCACATTGGTTTCTTTTCCCTCACGAAAAATAACAATACTTGCTTTTCTTCCTATGGGTGTTCCTGCTACCATCCGTGGCAGGGCGTCCATTTCCTTAATATCTTTTCCATCAAATTTTACTATAATATCACCTTTTTTGATCCCTACTTTTGCAGCGGGGCTGCCTTCCTGAACTTGAGCAACCAAGGCGCCTCGTCCTTCTGCAAGACCAAAAGATTGGGCGAGTTCGGGCGTAACTTTTTGGACCATAACGCCAAGCCACCCTCGTATTACTCGTCCTTTTTCTTTGAGCTGCGGAAGTATTTCTTTTGCCATATTTGACGGGATTGCAAAGCCAATGCCATTAGCCTGAGCAACAATGGCGGTGTTTATACCAATAACTTCTCCTTTGGTATTAACAAGCGGGCCACCGCTGTTTCCGGGGTTGATCGAAGCATCCGTTTGGATAAAATTATCGTACGGCCCCGCTCCGATGACGCGGCCTTTAGCACTAACCACGCCCACAGTTACCGTGTGTTCTAATCCAAAAGGGTTACCGATAGCCATAACCCATTCGCCGACTTCTAAGAAATCCGAGTCACCTAACGTGACAAAGGGAAGATTCTCCTTTGTTTCCACCTTTATCAAAGCCACATCAGTTTTTTCATCTTTCCCGATAATTTTACCATTATATTCTTTTTCATTTGAAAGACGAATTTTTATTTTATCAGCTCCATCTACCACATGATTGTTTGTTAGGATATAGCCATCCTTGGTGATGATGAATCCAGAACCGAGACTCCTTTCTTTATGCTCTCTTTCGGGCTGTTCTCCGAAAAACCGATCAAAAAAATCATCGCCAAAAAAATCCCGGGGGGACGGAGTCCCAGGACCAAAATAATGACGAAATACGTTATCTGCTCCTTTTACCAGTTTTTCCGTGCTAATATTTACTACTGCTGGATTAATTTCTTTAGCAACTGCAACAAAAGAAGGGCGATCGGCACTAGGACTTATATCTTTTGCTGCGGCAAAGCCTTTATTCACAGGAGGCGCAATTATTAAAATGGCCAGAATTAACCAGACCATAAGCAGGGATTCCTTTTTAATAAATCCGGTCTGCTGAGCTGTCTTTCGTAAACTATTTCTCATTCTTTACTCCTTTCACCGAAAAAAAATTAGTTAAACAATCAAAAGTAAAAATTGTCACAACGTGTCGATCATAATCGCTACGCTAAATCCTCCTCGCTCATTGATTCCTCTCCTTTTTTAAATCTATTTTTTTGACCATTCTGGAACTATCTTAAGTTGCCATTTGTTATTAAAATTATAGAAAAAAAATGATTATCAGTCAAGAACCAACTTGTCAGTATTGCATGGGAACCATGATGTTTTCCAGTTTAAAAAATAACTGCACCTTCTTTTTAAAATTTTAGTTAACTACTTTCAATCAATTAGGAAATTTATTGAAATTTAAATAATATCCTATTGACTTGTCTATAAAACTTTTCAAGCCTTTTTTAAATCTATTCACTTAATTGACCAGGGGAAAAAGTGATTTTTTTCTCCTTTTTTTCAACTAAGATATGTATTTTCCTTTCCTCAGTTCAGGGAGAGGTTATTTCTCTAAAAATCCTTCAAGGGTGGCGTTTGGGAACAAGAGGAAATGGCATAGTTTTAAAAGTATTGCGAGCCTATAAAGTTCAACCTCACGGAACATATGTAACCAGGCCCCAAAAGGTAATCAAACTTAATATGTTTCTTCATATAAAAATCTTTCTTTTTATTGATCAAGAAATAGATTTTTAGTTCACCTTTGTTATAATAAGACAAAAATCCGAAATTATTATTTTTTTCCTTCTTACAAAACACGAGGTTCCCTTTGATGATCTCCAAAAAATCTCTCGACATTCCTCCGTTCCTAGTGATGGATGTTTTAGAAAAAGCTTATGAGATGGAAAGAGTGGGGGAGAGGGTAATCCACTTAGAAGTGGGTGAACCTGATTTTGAAACCCCTCAATGCATAAAAGATGCGTGCATAAAAGCAATCCGAGAAGGAAAAACCAAATACACCCATAGCCTAGGATTATTTGAACTTCGTGAAGCTCTGGCAGGATACTACGCAACAAAATTCGGAAAAGAAGTCAGTCCGCATCAAATTATAATCACAACGGGTTCTTCGCCCGCCCTTTTTCTTCTTTTTTCCACGATACTGGAAAACAGTGCTGAGATCATCCTTACCAATCCTTATTACGCCTGCTATCCAAATATTATCCGATTTTTGGGAGGAACGGTAAACTTTGTCAATGTCTATGAGGAAGATGGCTTCCAGTACCAACCGGAAGAAGTGGCCCGTCACCTGACTCCGAGTACAAAAGCTATCCTTATAAATTCCCCGGCTAATCCAACGGGAAGTATCCTTTCGCCTGAAGCGATGCACGCGTTAGCTAGTATCGGATATTACCTGGTCGCGGATGAAACGTATCATGGCCTAGTTTATGACTCCCAGGAGCATTCGATTCTGGAATTCACAGATAAAGCCTTTGTGCTCGGGTCCTTTTCAAAGCAATATGCCATGACCGGATGGCGCTTAGGATACCTGATTGTCCCCAAAGAATTCGTGCGGCCAATACAAAAGATACAGCAAAATTTTTTCATCAGCGCTAATGCCTTTGTTCAGTGGGCGGGAATCGCCGCAATAACTGAAGCCCAAAAAGACGTTGAGCAGATGCGGGCAATTTTCAATCAAAGAAGAAAATTTATCATTACTCGCTTAAAAGCTTTGGGTTTTGGCTTGACGTTTGAGCCTCAGGGTGCTTTCTATGTATTGGCCAATGCAAAAAAGTTTTCCCAAGATTCTCAGGCCTTTGCCTTTGACATTCTCGAGAAAGCTCAGGTGGCTGTTACTCCGGGAGTTGATTTTGGTAATAACGCTGAAGGGTACCTCCGTTTTTCTTATGCCAATTCCTTTCAAAATATTCACGAAGGTATGGATCGGCTTGAACATTACCTCAAAAACCGATAATCTTTGTCTATCATTTATGCCCCCAACCTCTTTACATCTATGAAATTCGGGCCCATTTTCAGAACAATTGAAAGGCTTATCGAGACACCAGCATTTTTTAATAAGGAGTGTTATGTTTTTTCGGGGATGGTCGGAACCGAGGTCGACACCATCAAGGCAAACTTGAAGAACACACAACCTTTTATACATACAACCGGGCAAGAAAACTTCTGGTTTACTGTTATAGGAAAAAATTCCCAGTCATCAGGTTTGCCATCAAGAGGTCCCCTTTATTATGGGAGAGGCGCTCTGGTCAAAAGGGTTCATCCTTATTGCCAAGGAGAAAAGATAGGGGTAATTTTCTTTCAGGTATTTCATATAATCAAGCCATTGATTAACCAATAAAACGTAAACCCTTTTTATATCGCCGGCAAGATGTTGAAGGTCGGTTGGGGGTAAGTCAGCATATCCTTCCCGGACCGATAATTCTTCGGTTAAATGGAACACGGCCCGAAGGAGTTCAGTAAAAGATTCATGCTCAAGGAGCGTTGGGTTTTCCAAAAGCCGCAATAAAAAACTTATCTTACCCACGAGGAGACCGCGTAACTCTTCCAATCTGATCTTATTAATTTCAACTCCATAATCATAGCCTTTAAGCCGCTTGCTGACTGTTAAAAATTTCTGGTCAGACCAGACATTCGTTACAACAAGTTCTTTTCTTATTGTGTCTAAGTGGGGATCAAAGTCCGAAAAATAAGCCAAAAGTTTATTCCCCACAGCGCTAAAAAATGATCCTATAACCATACTCAGCTTTTCCAGTCGGGCGCGTTTTTCTCTTTTGCTCAGAAGTTGGTCTATTATTAATGTTACTAAGAGTATCTGAATAAAAACAAAAGCAGTATCCCCAATCAGATACAGAAAGATATGATGAAGGTCTCTAAAAATAAAATAATGAATTGCATAAAAAAAGAAAGATAATAAGAGTAGGGATATACCCAACATTATTTCCCACCTAAAGCGTTTCATAGAGTACCTGCCTTTTAAAAAAACTCCTTGCGATCCGGACGTGTTTCATCTATATGTAAATTAAAAAGTTTGGAAATTCAAGATATTAAAATTGAATTTTCTCAACGCGCGGGATTGCAAACCAGCTGAAAGTAGTATTAAATGAATTTTAGGATTTTTCGTTATCTTATCATTGTTGTGGGGTCTTTGTTTTTATTTCCAGCCTGTCCACGGCCCAGCCCTATTATTCCTTACTCTCGCGCCGCAAAACTATCACAAGAAGAGACGCTAAAAGCAATAAAAGAAAATTTTCCTGATGTTATTTTTTTAAAATCAAATTTTAAAGCCCGGATTGAGTATCCTCAACAGGGCACATTAAAAAAACATTCCTTCGAAGGTGCGCTTTTATACCGAAAAGATACCCAAGCACTTCGGCTGCAATCTTTTGGAACCTTTGGGAATACTATCTTTGATGTGCTCTATAAACCTGATCAGGCGACTATCTACCTGCCTGCCTCTGAGGTTGCTTATACGGGAGATCCCCATCAAATCATGAATGCAAAAATTCCAGATTTTTTCTTTTTTCTTCAAGAAATCATGCACGGGATGGGAGAAAGCTATGAGGGAGAAGCTTTATGGCTTGACGATGAGACCTTAAAAACAAAAAAAGGAGACCTTGATTACCTGTTTAAGGTTAATAGAAGGTCGCTTCTTATAGAAGGCAAAACTGTGCGGCGCAACGGAGAAACAATAGCTGAAATTGTTTATCAGGACTACAAGCCATTCATGGGGAATGTTTTTCCCACTACGATCACAGCGTTTTTCCCACCAAAAAAGACCACTATTAAAATTAACCTTGATTCTACTGTCATTAATGAAGGATTAGCTAAAAATCTTTTTATCCTTTCCTTGCCTCCTAAAATCGTGTGTCTTCCGTTGGCCAAACTTAATGATTTTTTCCCCTCTGATCCTTCATAGCCTCATCAGTGGTTATTCTCTTTAAAAACCTCGGCGCGGTAAGTCAATATTTCCGTATCCTCATCTTCCCAGCATCCGCCGGGCATCCCCCCCTTTTCGCACAACGCATTAAGAAAACTTTCCTTGTCCACAAAGTGTTCCCACACCTGAGGAAGGAAGGTTGACTTCTTCCAACCGTTGCTTAAGATCACCCCATCCCTGCCCGGCACAAGAATCTGGAGAAGCGTCTTTCGATTCTTTATTTGCAATGGTTCAGGAACAGTAAGGGCACTGATTTCAATCGTTATGGCATTGAGCTCGTCAAAATTTACTTCCGGAAACCGGGGGTCCTGTGTTGCTGCGTTCACAGCATTTTCCATCACACATTCGCACAAAGACTTTATTGGCTGAATATATCCGATGCATCCCCGTAAGTTTCCCTTTTTTTCTAACGTAACAAAGCAACCTCTCTTTTCAATAAGCGTAGGCGAAAGTTTTGTCTTCGCGAGTTCCTTAATCGGCTTGCCGCTCATGTACTGGATTAAGGTCTTACGCGCTAAGGTGAGAAGATATTGCTTCTCGCCGTCCGTGAGCGTGGTTTTAGAGGGTTGAAGCGTAGTGCCCGTACCAGAGTCTTGAGCTTCCCCATAGGGCGACATCAATAAGAATGCGAACACTATCACAAGGAAACCGCAAACCGTTTTCATATCACATCCTATGCACCAGGTACTTCTAAAAAACCTTTAGGCAATGGGGTTAACTTTCCATCCCCATTAAGACAGGCCAACCGTATCTTGGCCTTTACGAGCACACTATCCTCATCTTTTCTGCGAATGGTGTGTTTGAAATCAAGGCTAACCCTCCGTACTTTTTCTAACTCCGAATTAATTATCAAAACGTCACCATACCGCGCGGGTAATTCATAAAAAATTTCTGCTCTCACCACCACAAAAAGAATACCATTCTTCATATAGTCACGGATCGAAATCCCCTGCTCGGCCAAATATTCTGTCCTAGCCCGTTCAAAATACCTTAGGTAATTGGCATGATAAACTACGCCACCACAATCAGTATCCTCATAATAGATCTTAACCTCCAGCATAGCCATCGCGATTCCTTTCTCTCACGTGCGAATATTCTGAATTTTTTCATTTTTTATTATTTTGATCTTTTCAAATCCACCTCATGTTTGTCTCAGCGCCCCCCTATATTTATTTGATAACTGCTAAGATCAGTACCATCTTGTTGGAGAAAGTCCTTAAGTCTTTTAATCAGTTTTGCTTCTAATTGTCGGGATCGTTCTCTGGTTATTCCATATTTTTTTCCAATCTCCTGAAGTGTTTCTGGCTCTTCATTCATAAGACGATTTTCAAAAATATATCGGTCTTTTCCCTGTAAAGTATCATAAAATTCTTTAAGTTTTTTCTGAAAAAGCGCTTTCGCTTCCTCATCAGATAGTTTCTGATCAATCGGGGTCTCTTCAATAGGAATAAGGTCTTTTATGGGATATCGATAGTCTTCAACCGAAGGAGAATCCAATGATTTCTCTGGAAGGGCTAACCGTTCATTCATTTCCAAAATATCTTTTTCACGCACCTCCAGTATTTCAGCTAAATATTTTGGATCAGGTTGATACCCTTGGGAGGTTAATCGTGCTTTTTCTTTCTGTAAATTAAAAAAAAGCCTCCGCTGCGCTTGGGTAGTGCCGATTTTGACCAAGCGCCAGTTGTTCAGAATGTATTTTAAAATATAAGCCTTAATCCAAAATGAGGCATAATAAGAAAGTCGTATCCCTTTTAACGGGTCAAACTTTTTAACTGCCTGAATCAGTCCAATGTTACCCTCTTGAATCAAATCCATTAAATCAGTAACCCAGCTTTTCTGATATTCCATTGCGATTTTAACAACCAGCCGCAAATTGGAAACAACCAAAACATAAGCCGCTTTTAAGTCTCCCTTTTCTTTGAACGCCAATGCTAAGTTTTGTTCTTCTTCTTTTGTAAGCAAGGGATATTTGCGCAGTTCAAGCAAATATCTCCGAAGTGAGTCATAGAGAACAAGTGAAGTTTTTTTCTCTTGTTCTTTTACTTCTTCTCCTTCTTCAATCACGTCTCCATGACCTTCTTCAACCTCGACCTCCTCCGCATCGATAACCTCATAGTCATCTAAGATAGAAGGTTCTGTCAAAGGCGGGATCCCTGTCTTGTTATTATCATTATTGTTGATGGAAGTCCTACCTTTCATCAAAAAACTTCATTTATTTTTACCATGTTATTTGTTACAATGGGGACTTAAAAATAAATTTCCCAAATCTAATTTTTGAATATACTGTAAACTTTTGAGATTGTCAATAAAATCAAAGCAATAGAGATTTTTTTATATAAAAAATAAAGTTTTACCTTTATTTTTCAATAACTCCCCGAGAAGTTGGAGATTAAAATAATAACTATAGACAACATTTTTCAAAAATTATCTCACTAACCGAGGCCAGTTGATGAATTATAAATTTATTAAGGTTCCAACAGAAGGTGACAAAATATTTTTCAAACACAGTGAAATTAATGTCCCGGATCACCCCATCATTCCGTTTATTGAAGGCGATGGAATTGGCCCAGATATATGGAACGCTACGTCACGAATAATAGATGCAGCAGTTAAAAAATCTTATGGAGGTAAAAGAAAGATATACTGGTTTGAAGTATTCGCTGGCGAGAAAGCAAAAAAAACTTGCAATGAATGGCTTCCAGAAGAAACCATTGACGCTATTCGAGTGTATAAGGTTGCGCTTAAAGGTCCTCTCACCACTCCTGTTGGAGGAGGAATTCGAAGTTTAAATGTTTCAATTCGGCAGGCTTTAGACCTTTATGCTGCCGTTCGACCTTCCCATTATTTTTCCGGGGTTCCCAGTCCGGTAAAAAATCCAGAAAAAGTAAACATGGTCATTTTTCGAGAAAATACTGAAGATGTCTATGCTGGGATCGAATGGGCAGTCAACACTCCTGAATGTAAAAAGATCATCTCCTTTCTTAAAAAAAATATGGGGGCTGCAATTCGGGATGACTCGGGAATCGGGATAAAGCCGATCAGTATTTTTGGAACCAAACGTTTAGTACGACTCGCAATAAAATATGCCCTAAAAAATCAACTTCCGAGCGTTACCTTGGTCCACAAAGGAAACATAATGAAATATACAGAAGGCGCTTTTAGAGACTGGGGATACGAAGTGGCAAAAGAGGAATTTGGGGAACTAACGATCACTGAAAACGAACTCTTTACTTGTTACCATGGGGAAATACCACCAGGAAAAATAATCATGAAAGACCGAATTGCCGATGCGATGTTTCAGCAGATTCTCCTGCGGCCCGAAGAGTATTCCGTATTAGCCATGCCTAACCTTAATGGTGATTATATGTCTGATGCCTTAGCTGCCCAAGTAGGTGGCCTTGGCTTGTCTCCAAGCGCTAATTTCGGCTCGGAAACTGCTGTTTTCGAGGCTACGCATGGAACCGCCCCGAAATATGCCAACCAAGATATGGTAAATCCAAGTTCCCTGATCCTCGCCGGAGTGATGATGCTTGACCATTTAGAGTGGAAAGACGCAGCCGATAGTATTATCAAGGCGTTAGAAAAAACCATCCAAAACAAAACCGTTACCTACGATCTTGAGCGTCAGATGACCGGAGCGAAAAAATTGAAGTGCTCAGAATTCGCTTCGGCGGTTATTGAAAATTTATAATATAAGACCCTTGCATAATCTCCAATTTCGTATTTTTCCCTCTTCATTGCAATTAGATTGGTCCTTGTTCTGTTCCGGTTGAGACACATATTTTGTCTCCAACGGGGTCTTGTGGGCCCTCCTGGCCCCTTTTGGAGGGATTTTTCCCTGTTTATCCATCATCCCTGCCGTCTTTTTCAAGTTAAATGCCATGGCATCGAGAACAAACTCTTTATTTCCATTCTTCAATTGTCATGTTCGAAAATTATTTAAGTAATGTTCCATGTCTTCATGCCTAATTTTATAAAAAACTTAGCTTTTTTGTAAAAATAGAACTTTGTAAGTTAGCTATTGTCAATGCCCCCCATTAGGGAAAATCTTTCTTTTGTTGTGGAGAAGGAGAGTTTAAAAAAATCAAGCAGGATTTAAAGAAAATTTTTATTTTTAGAATCTTCAGGAAAAACTTTAAGGGGGGGTTCTTTTAAAATATTTTCTTTTTTGTTTGAAAAATGTTTAGCCTTTTCATCCGTAATCATATGACAAGAGCCGTCGAAAATTACTCCTTCATTAATAACTAAATGAGCGGTTACAATGTCACCGCGAACTTTGCCCCCCGAGGTAATCTCAAGGCGATTTTTGGCCAGTATATTTCCGATCACTTCCCCACCGATAAGGACACTATCCGCTATAATATCCGCCTCGATCTTTCCCTTAATGCCGACCTCTAATACCCCCTGACATTCAATATTCCCTTTAATAGTGCCATCAATTCGGATTATGTCATAAGCCTTAATCTGTCCCTCAAAAAAAGTCTTATTTCCTATCACCGTCAGGGAATTTGCGCTACCATTATCAGACTTTTTTTTCAAAATGCTTATTAACTTCCTTTTTAACATAAAAAAAATGTCTGGCCTGAAATTGTTAGATTGAGTCACTCCAAGGAAAGATTATTTTTAGCAATAAGAAAATGTTTATCGTCCCAATTAAGAAGATACGGAAAAGGGTCAACAGCCTTATCTTGTTTGTGGATTTCATAATGGAGGTGATATCCAGTTGCGTTTCCCGTTCTCCCAACAAAGCCAATACAATCACCCCGTTTAACAACTTGGTTCACCTTTACATTATACCCGGAAAGATGACCGTAAACCGTTTGATACTGGTTATTGTGTCTAATTCTAATCATTTGTCCCAATCCGCCATTCCTCCCCACAAAACATACTTTTCCATTGCCCGGCGCGATGACAGGAGTCCCCCGCATGGCAAAGATGTCTAAACCGGAGTGGAATTCTCTTAGTCCTGTAAAAGGGCTTTTACGCATTCCAAATCCACAAGTAATCCAGGATTCTAAAACAGATATCGGTGCGATAGTAGGAAGCGTGGCGAGCTCATCCCTCTGATTTTTTAAAAAATCAATAAGCTCTTGCAAGTTGCAGTCAAGAAGAATCGCCTCTTTATAGGAAGGCGATAAAAAGGCTTCTTTCTCTAAATTTAAAGAACGAGCAGGGGCAGGAGATGCTTTTTTATTCAGATCAAAATCTTCAAACACAAAACTTGTCGGCCCCGGGCCTCCTTCTCCCGGCTTATTGGCATCGTCCGCATCTAACCCGAGAAATTTTCTAATTAATTCTTCTTTTTTTCTTAGTTGCGCAATAATTTTGTTTGCTTGTTCGAGTTCACCTTTTTCTTTCTTTACCTGAATATATTCAGAGAAAATTTTATTGTCATTATAGTACGTTATTGAACCAAGTATCCCGTAAGTTAAGAGGATGAAAAAGATAAAAATAACAAGCCAAAGAGTTGAACGGTAGATGGTAAATTTTTTGGCCGGTTTAAGGTTAGAAGGGGAAATTATAATAGTATAGACTTTTCTCCTCATTATCCTCTTTCCGGGAAAAAATTTCTAAAATCTTTTCTGATGGAAAATTTTTTTATCCGGTAATTTGTGGCAAGCTTGAATTTTGGCTATTGGAATAATATTATAAATTCTACTTTAAATGTCAAGTATTTTTTGGCCAGAATCGTTTTCTTTCGCAAAAGTTATAGAAATTTACAGATAATTTTCTTTATAACTAAACAATTAAATTTAAATATTTCTTGACAATGCGGTTTTGCTTTATATAAATTATGCAATTTATGATATTATTTGAAAAAAAATAGAGAATGTTATATCAGAATTTTATAGTTCAACGTTAATTAAACAATTTTTCATTCATCAGTCACTGCTATGGAACTAATTTCTCTCTTCTTAATAATAGTACCTGCCCAGCTAAGCCGTAGTTTTCAAGGCGGGGTTATGCAACTCATTTTTCAAGCTGGACCAGTGGTTAAAGTGGTCCTGTTGCTCCTCTTTTTCTTTTCAATCTTTTCATGGGCTATAATTTTCTTAAAATACAGAATCTTAAAGAAAGTTGAAGCAGAAAATAATGAATTTTTAAAAATCTTCTGGTCAAAAAAAGACATTTCCACAATTTATATGGAATCCAGAAGCTTTCATTCCAGCCCGATTTTTGAATTATTCCGGGCAGGATACCTTGAACTTAAGCAAGTTAGAACAAATTTAAACCTCACGATTGAGGATGCTGAATTAAAAGATTTATTAACTACGGGAAAATTAAAAAAAATTGAACGAATTTTACGGCAGCTGATAAGCAGTCAAGTTGTCCAACTCGAACGAAAACTTAGTTTTTTAGCTACCACTGGCAATTCTGCCCCTTTCATCGGCCTTTTTGGAACAGTGTGGGGCATCATGCAAGCCTTCCACAATATCGGTCTAAAAGGAGCGACCAGTTTAGCTATAGTCGCTCCGGGAATCTCTGAAGCCCTGATTGCTACCGCAGTCGGGTTGTTTGCGGCAATTCCATCGGTTATTGGATATAATTATTATTTAAGCCGGATACGGCGGATTGCAACGGAGATGGACAATTTTGCCGCAGAATTCATTTCTCTTTTTGAACATTAATTAAAAAACTGAGTCCAATATATTAATATATAGCAAATTATAGCAAATTACTTTTTCCAAGCATGCCATGAATGTAACCGTTAGTAAAAATGACCATCGGATGCTTTCTGAAATTAATGTCACCCCTTTTGTGGATGTTATGCTGGTTTTGCTGGTGATTTTCATGGTTACCGCCCCCATGATGCAGTCAGGTTTTGATGTTGACCTTCCTCAAGTCAAGGCAAAAACTATTCAAACCAATGAAAAACCCCTTATTGTTACCATCTCAAAAGATAAAAAAATAGAAATTCTGGACTATGAGTTTACCCTTGACCGGTTAAAATCAAAACTGGAATTCATTTCCAAAGGACGAGCGGATAAGGAGATTTATCTTAAGGCAGATAAAACAGTTCCCTATGGGTTTGTTATGGAGGTTATGGCCGAGATTAAAGATGCTGGGTATGAAAAATTAGGGATGATCACCATGCCTTTGGAGGAAAAAGAAAAATAATGGTCAAAGTTTTGGGGAACAATACCTTTTTGGATGAAACCAAACTGATAAAAATGGTTGTCCTTTCCGGTGTTGTCCATTTTCTTGTCCTTTTTCTTTTTGTTTTCCTTCCCAACCTTTCCTCTGGACCTACAATAAGGATTATACCTCAATATACTCCTGTAGCTCTCATAGGCCAAGGAGAATTAGGCAGCGGTGACAAACCCTCGGTAAAATCAGTGACCGTCCCTAAAGCACGGGTAAATGTTGCCGTAAAAAAACCAGAGCTGATTCAAAAAAAGATTGCGACAAAACCAATCGAAATTTCCAAGACTGAACCAAAAACCGCAACTCCCCCAAAACCAAAAGAAGAAACGAATAACTCCCAAGCTCAGGAGCAACAAGTCAACCAAGCAATGGAAAACATCCGAGAAAGGGTTGGAGGCGAAGAACAGGCGGCAAATACTGGAGGGAGTGGGGGTGGGATAGGTGTTGGAGTTACTCATGAAGGTGAGGGCAGTGGGGCACCCGAAATGGTAGTTTACATGAGCCTTGTGGTTGACAGGATTATGGAAGCCTGGTTTTTACCCCCGGGATTGAAGGAACAAGCTATCAATCAAGGTTTATTAACCACAATCGATATCAGAATTGACCGTGAAGGAAAGGTTTCCTTTCAAGCCATTGAACAAAGCTCCGGTAATTCCGTTTATGATGACTTTGCTTTAAAGGCTATCCGAAAAATACAAGTCACTTCTTTTCCCCCGTTACCGGAAGTCTATCGTGAACCCTATCTTGATCTGGGGATTAAATTCAATCCCTCGGAGGTAAAGTCTTAAAATGAAAATCTTGTTTAAAATAATGGTAAATTTATTTGTTTATATTTTTGTGTTTGCCGGAACTGGACTCGCTCAAGAGTCAGGAAGAACATATATACCTATTTGGCCCCCTAAAGCAGTTTATCCTATTGCTGTCGTAGAATTCAAAAATTTAGATGGCAAACCTGACATCAATAATACCTCTAAACAGATGGCTGAAATTATTTCTAATGACCTTGATTTTACCGGTCTCTTTAAAATTTTAGACCCCGCGAGTTTTTTGGAAAACCCTCAGCGATCAGGGATAACCGAGAAAGACATTGACTTCCAGAGTTGGTCAGCCGTCGGCGCCCAATCTTTAGTAAAAGGAGGATTCAGCCAAAATGGGAATCAAATCATCATTGAGGCCAGACTTTTCGATGTCAACCCACCCACCTTTCGTGTTGGTCGTCGTTATATAGGAACTAAAGAGACAATAAGGAAGATTGCTCATAAATTTTCTAACCAAATTTATTCAGCGCTAACCGGTGAACCAGGAATTTTTGAAACCCAACTTGCCTTTGTTAAAGCACAAAGCCAACAAAAAGAAGTCTATACTATGGATTACGATGGCTACAATGAAAGACGTTTTTCTTACCACGGGACCATTACCCTTTCTCCCCGGTGGTCTCCGGATGGAAATTGGATCGCCTTTACCTCATATAAGGGCGGGAGCCCTAACTTAATAATTAAAGATGTGCTCACCCGCAAGGAATATGTTGCTTCGCCCTACCGGCAGGATTTGAATATTTCCCCGGATTGGTCTCCTGATGGGAGTGAAATTGCCTTAACATTGAAAAAAGACGGCAACCCAGCAATATATGTTATGGACCGACAGGGAAAAGCGGTCCGAAGGCTTACCAATGATCGGGGCATCGATGTCTCACCAAGCTGGTCTCCGGATGGGAAAAAAATCGCATTTGTCTCCAACCGTGCGGGAACACCTCAAATATATACGATGGACCGTTACGGAGGAAATGTCCAAAGAATTACTTTCGAGGGCAACTATAACAGCGAGCCTAATTGGAGCCCGAGAGGAGACAAAATTGTTTACTCTTTCCAGATGGGGAGCGGTTTCCAAATCTACACAATCAATCCTGATGGCACGGGAAATATTCAGTTAACCTGGGAAGGAAGCAATGAGTCACCTAAATGGGCACCGGATGGTTTACATATTGTTTTTTCTTCTACTCGAGCTGGTGGTAAAAATCTGTATGCTATGTTAGCCAATGGAACAAATGTAAAGAAGATCACCAAGGGGGGGATCAATTATAGTCCTTCCTGGTCTCGGGCCTTACCATAATATTCTTATTATTATTTGGTTAAACAGAAAGAATGAAATGTTATGAAAAAATTGATTCATTAGAACCCATTTACTTTGATTTTGATAAAGCAAATATCTGACCAGATGTTAAGGCTATCCTTGACAAAAATGCTGAGTGGATCTCAAAAAATCCGACTGCTAAAATCCGGAGCGAGGGCAATTGTGATGAGCGCGGAACCAATGAATATAATATGGCCTTAGGTGAACGCCGAGCCAACAGTGCCAAGCAGTATCTCCTCACGTTAGGCATCTCGGCGGATCGCCTCACAACGGGCAGTTATGGTGAAGGGAAACCTATAGACTCTGGTCATGATGAAGCAGCCTGGGCGAACAATAGGCGGGATGATTTTAAAGTAATAGAATAAGAAAATTATGTCTGTCGGGGAGAAAAACATTTTCCCGGGTTGTTATTAACAATTTTTTAAATTATTCCTATGAAAAACACAAATCTACGTTTATTTTTGCTGGCTATAACGTTACTGGGCTTCAGCGCCTGCGAAACTATAAACCAGATGGACTCGGATATCACTACCCTGAAATCTGACGTTGCCTCTCTTAAAAAAGAAACCCAAAGTTTGCAGGATTTACGAAAAGAGGTAGCCGATTTATCGACCCAGGTTGATGAAACACAAAACAACCTGCAAGAAATAAGGGGTCAGGTTGATAACAATCAGCATTCGGTAGATAAAAGCTTGAAGGAAATAAGGGCACGTATTGGTTCTCTGGAGCAAAATACATCAATAGGCGTATCTTCGAGTTCACCACTTACTCCTGGGGTTACCCCTCCCAGCACCCCATCAGCACCTTCTTTGGATGCTGAACAAGTCTATAATGATGCTTACAGAATTTTTCAAGAAGGTCGCTATCCTGAAGCCCGGACTGCCTTTTTGAAATTTCTCCAGCAATTTCCTCAGACGGAATATTCGGGTAATGCTCAATTCTGGATCGGAGAAGCCTATTTTAAGGAAGGGAAAATAGAAGAAGCTATTCTTGCCTTTGAGGATGTGGCGAAAAAATATCCTCAGGGAAATAAAGTGGCGGACGCTTTAGTAAGACAGGGCATTTGCTTTAAAATTCTGGGAGATAAAGATAATGCACGGATTATCCTTCAACGGGTAATTGATAAATATCCCAACTCTCCGCAGTCAGATATGGCCCGCAAAGAATTTGAAAGCTTACCATAATTTTTTTTGTTTCTGAGCTTCCTCTTTTTTTAGCTCTCGAAAAGTCTTTTTTACCCTTTTTTGTATCTCTTCGCGTTGCTCTTCATTATTGATAATATAATGAGCGTACTTTTTTTTGTTTTCAATTGGCATCTGGGATCCGAGACGCTTGTACGCATCCTCCAAACTCAGGCCGTCTCTTTTTACCAACCTTTCAATCTGAACTTGCGGTGAAGTATAAACCAACACTACTTTATCTACCGTATCTTGTTTATTTGTTTCAATCAAAAGCGGAATATCAACGATTACAATTGCTCCCTTATCTTTCGCTTCAATCTCTCCAATCTGTCGCAACTTTTCCGCAGTTATTTTGGGATGAATAATCTCTTCGAGTTTTTTTCTTTTTTTCGCGTCAGAAAAAACAATATCTCCCACCCTTTTCCGGTTGAGAGTTTTGTCTTCATTGCAGACCTCTTTCCCAAAAATATGTACCACGTCTAGCCAAGCAGGTTTCCCTGGTTTCACTACGTCACGACTGATCATATCAATGTCAATAATATATGCTCCTTCCCTTTTAAACATTGCAGCTATCGTACTTTTTCCGCTAGCAATCCCTCCGGTCAGTCCTACAATCAACATAGGAATTTCCTTCTGAATTTATTACTTCCCCAGTTCAATAAGGAAGTACAACGTTTAGGATAAGAAATGATATCCTAGACGTTATGAAAACAGTATATAATCAACTCTCCAGCGAAGAGAGAGATAAAATCGCAATTCTTCGTGCTCAGGGCTTATCGCTTGAAAAAATTG
>Ga0182021_10000876_pt1 | contig 33973 bp, 31 predicted proteins | sample 612E3MmetaG_FD_120493 | JGI IMG/M metagenome (GOLD analysis project Ga0182021, IMG submission 120493) | Permafrost microbial communities from Stordalen Mire, Sweden - 612E3M metaG (Illumina Assembly) | ecosystem: Environmental > Terrestrial > Soil > Wetlands > Permafrost | place: Sweden... | reverse complement strand
GGTTCACTGGCCGGTAGATCCTTACCGGTGGTCCTGACGAGCTGGTTGCAACTGTCAGCCAATTGGGATGTCTATGTGTTACAAAGAAGTTCAGGTTGGATCCAAGCCGTTTTTCTGGCACTGCCCGTGCCGTTGCATATGCCTTTTATGGTTGGTTATGGGATTGCACAACCAGTCCTACCGGCGGCCCTAGCTGACCCCACGGCTTGGCCGTGGAAAGTCATTAGCATCTTACGTGCCTTGGGATGGTACTTGTTGATTCCCTTCCTGATCGGTGGCCTGCTCAGTGTCTGGAAAATTCCCGATCGTTCCGAGCGCCGTGCATGGATCTGGCTGTGGGTCATCGCCTGGGTCTGGATCGTAGTTTCCTCCTACCGTGCCGGCGGTGACCAGTGGGACAACCCGCGCTACCGCGTCATTTTTCTGCTTTGGCAGGCTCTCCTGGCAGCTTACACATGGGAGTGGTGGCGCAGGACGCATAACCTCTGGCAGGGACGCATCCTAACTGTGGAAGGGGTGTTCCTGTTGATTTTTGGCTACTGGTATGCTGCCCGTTATACCAACTGGCGGGTCGGGCAAGTGCATATTTTTGTAATTATTGCGCTGATCGTTATCATCAGCAGTATTATTCTGGTCGGAGGCTGGATTTTGGATCGCCTTCGCGCGCGACGCGTTTGAGGTTTGCCTTAAAGGCTGTATAATCCCAAACCTTTCTTTGGAACTGGAGGGGAAATGCATATTGCATTAATAACGGGCGTAACCGGTCAGGATGACTCGTTTCTCGCCGAGTTTATGTTGAGGAGGTTTTGAAGTTTCGGCATAGTGCGCCTGTCTAGCACAATTTCATTTGTAGATAGGGTCTTCGCAATTTTGTGCAAAAGTGTAGAAATAATAATAGAGTATAATCCTCCCCCGATTAATCCCCACGGTGAAATTTAGCTCAGGTCCAATCGTGTCCAACCGAAACCCCGTTCATTTGAAGGAAATAGCTATTCCTCACAAGCCGCGTAAACTTTCAATTCCCCTATTACTCCTGGGAGTAGCTTTTTTTGTTGCTTTCCTCGTGATCCTGGAAGCTGCGTCTCGTAAAGGGTTCCTAAACATACTTTCTACTCGTGAATCGTTGGGAAATTATCCCACCCCCATGGGACAGTATTTTGATATCAAGTGGTACGGCCTACAAGAGTACGTTGCGCGCAATGAGGGTGTGGACGTCATTCTGATCGGCAGTTCGGTGGTGAATACAGGGATTGATCCGGATATCGTTGCCGAGACCTATTTCAAAATAACTGGGATACGGTTGAGAATATATAATTTTGGCATCGAAAGTCTGGATATCGTTCCGAACTCCGTTTATACAAAGATCCTGGTCCAAAAGTATCACCCCTCACTGATCGTGTTTGGAACGATTCCCAGGGATTACCTGGCCGATGACAACACGGACGTTAATCAACAGTTCCTGTCGAGTCCCTGGATCAAATATGAGTCCGGGCAATGGAACCTGGCGGGTTTCCTGATCGACCAATCCGCGCTACTGAGCCACTATCTACCATATCGCAATTGGATGCGCTCAGACTTCCTCGATACATTGTACAGGATTGATCACCGCTTCAGCCGAACCTCTTCCAGCGGTTACGAAGCGGAGGCCAGCGTCGCGACGAATCTTGACCAGCCTCCTGATCCGAACAGCCCAGATGAGCAGGCAGCATTTGCAAAATACCATAATTTTAAGATAGACCCAACTCGTTTGAGTTATCTGCTCAGTATTTTGAATTTGCAAAATGTAGGGAACACGCGCGTGCTCGTTGCAGAAATGCCCCTGCATCCCACGTTCTATGACTATATGGGGGGCACCCTGGTCTATCAGGATTACCAAAATGAAATCGCCTCTGCAGTCAAAGCCTCGGGGGGGATGTTTTTCCCTTCCAATGGAGACCTCCAGATTCCCGCTAACGGACGCCCCGACCGTGAGCATTTGAACCAATTCGGTGCGCCGGTTTACAGCACATACTTGGGAACCTATCTGGCAACCCTGACTACTCATGACGGCTTGCAGTTTACCAGTAGCGGCCAGGGCGGTCATTGATGGAAATCACAACTTTTCTGTTCGCAGGTTTTGTGCTGCTTGCAGTGCTAGGTTTTCGCTGCCTGCCGCAGCGCTTTAAAAATCTCTGGCTGCTGTTCGCCTGCGCAGTTTTTATCATCTCATGGTCGTGGCAATTCCTGGTCATCCTCCTGCTCCTTGCAACTATTAATTATATTCTTGGCAAACACGTTACCGACGTTCGCCACGGGAAGTGGGTCCTCTGGGCGGGGGTTGTACTAAACCTCCTGGCTTTATTGCTTTTTAAATACAGTAATTTTTACCTCCCTGAATTGACCTCCCTGCTAGCCAAGCTCGGAGTCCGGACCGGTGCCGGTGGAATACAGATCCTGGTTCCTCTCGGACTTTCCTTTATCACCCTCCAAATGATCTCCTACCTGCTGGATGTCCATTATGGGCGCATGGAAGCTGAGACGGGATTCGTCAAGTTTGCGGTGTATGCGCTTTATTTTCCAAAGATCCTGGCCGGACCGATTGAACGGGCGAAAACATTCCTTTCCCGGTTGGATACCCCGCAGGAGTGGTCGGTCGAGTCGATCCTGCAAAACTTCACATTAGTACTGGTAGGATTGATTCGCAAGATTGTTTTCGCGGACGCTCTGACTGCCATGGTTCCTGCCCAAGCCTTTCAACACCCTTCGCAATATCCTGCCCCTCTATTAGCTATCTGGCTCCTGGCATACGCATTTGCACTCTACAACGATTTTGCGGGTTACACAAGCATAGTAAGAGGTGTCAGCGGTTTCTTCGGAATTGAACTGACAAGCAACTTCAATGTCCCCTATTTTTCGCGCAGCTTTTCCGAATTCTGGAATCGCTGGCATATTAGCCTCTCGAGCTGGTTGCGAGATTACATCTATTACCCGCTGTCCCGCCGGCTTCGTAAAACGGTCCCAAATCATAACAACGCGCTAAATTTGATCGTTCCTCCTGTCCTCACCATGCTGGTCAGCGGACTGTGGCATGGTTTGGGGTGGAACACCCTCCTGTGGGGAGGGCTACAGGGAACCTTTCTCGTCCTTGAAAGGATTGCAGGGTTGTGGGGGCCGAGATACGCACCGGCCGAGCTTCCAAGATGGCGGCAGGTCATTTCCGCCGCAGTGGTATTCTTCTGCATTTTACTGGCGTGGGTTCCGTTTCATACCGGGGTGATCCCTGCCATTCATTACTGGCAGAATCTGTTCTCGATCACAAACTGGCAAATTCCTATTTATAAAGCCTATTTCATCCAAGAGGCACAAAGTGGACATTTCTCGCAGGCTGCGCTCCGGATGTTGGCCATCTTTCCCTTCTTCCAGGTCGCGCTCGTCCTCCTGCCGGCTTTAGGGTTGGATCTATTCCAATATAAAGGCGAGTTCACCTTTCGAAAATGGCCGGTTTGGTTGCAGGTTGTCCTGCTGGCACTGGTCGTGTTGATTCTTTTTCTCCTCTCCTTTGCAGAAAAAGGAGCCCCCTTCATTTATCAGAGTTTCTAAACACAAGGAAAATGGGGGAGGGCTGAAGCAAATCATTATTCCGGAATGAAATCAGCACTGCAGGAAACATTCCGCGCCAGGTTCAGCAGTAGGCTGCCCGGTCGATTGCGGTACACATTGACAGGGCAGAGACGCCAGCTTATTGATAAGGAAATTCACCGCCATGCTATAAACCTCATCATAAGATGGGCTGACCTGATAATATACCGGAGCGAAGCTGTGAATACCGTTCTTCATCACCACCAGCCATATCGGGGCACCTAGCGCATTCATTTTGTCGTAAAACATTTGAGACTGGACCAACCCCACAGTGAGATCCAGGTTCCCGTGGGCGATAAAGATTGGGGGCGCATCCCCCCTGGCATAAGTAATGGGACTTGCCTTGATCAATTCGCGGCTGTTATAGCTTATGTTCCAGAAAGCAAACTCCCCTTCCTGCGTGATCAATTGAAACAGGGAAGGATCGGTTAAAGCAGTTGGGCCAAAAAAATCCACCACCGCCTGCACCTGGCTGGAATAATCCAGGTATTCACCGACATCCCAGCCCACCGAACGATCGGTGAGCCCCAACAACAGTACGAGTTGTCCGCCGACACTGTCCCCCACTGCTCCGATCCGATTCGGGTCCAGGTTGTACTCGACAGCATGCGCACGCAGAAAACGGACTGCGCATTTGGCATCCTCGATCATCGCGGGCCATGGAAAGGAAGGCGCCAATCGATAATTAATTGAAACCACCAGGAAACCGTTCTCGGTAAGTCCAGGTTGGACTGCCAGGCTCGCGCTGGTCTTTTTATCCCCCCATATCCAGGCTCCACCATGAACGATCATCACCACCGGCCATCGTCCATTGACAGTATCAGGATAATAGATATCCAGCTTTGATTGAATACCGTTCATCGTACAATAAGTCACATTGCTCTCGACGGTACCAAGCTTGGCCGGGTCAATGGGCGTCGCTGTGGGCGTAAAGGTTTCCGAGGGTGTGGGAGTTGCAGTCGCAGTAGGAGTCAGAGAGGGAGTGAAAGTAGGGGTGGGAGTTAATGTAATGGTCGCTGTGGGGGTTAAGGTTGGAGGCCGTAGAAATGTCGGTAAGACATTCTGGTTACAAGCAGACAGCATAACAGCTAAAATTAAGAATAATGATCCAGATTTACGCATTTTTATCATCTTGAGCGGAGTTCACCGGCGGTAGTAAATGCCAAATATTATAACCGATACCCAGCCGTCAGTTGGATAGATAGAAGAGAGGCTGAAAATGTGGTCTAAAAAAGTATCATCCTGGACTATGGCAACGGTTTCCAAGGCTAGCGGACCTGTGGTGAATTTGGCGGGTTGACCACAAAATCAGAAACTCCCGATTTTGGATGTGCTTGACACCCGGGGAAGAACATGTATAATTCAGCAACTGAATTTTGAATCTGGAGGAAATATGTTTACTGCTTTGGGCATAAGGATCGCCAGCCAGGATTCTGTGACCTTGGCGGGATACCTGTTCTCGAATGGTTATATGGTCATTCAACCAGCGGGGTCGGATTCACGACGATTGAAAGGTGTAGCCAGGTAATTTGATGGGAGCACTCTCTGATACTGCGCATGAACTTGCTCTGCTCGAAAATATCGAGCTCAACCCGGATATCACCCAGGCCTCCCTGGCCTTGCAGCTGGGTGTGGCCGTTGGGACGGTCAACTGGCACCTGAAGCGCCTGATCACCAAGGGCTATGTCAAGATCAAACGCGCCGAGCGCAAGAAGCTGCGCTACATCATTACACCTGAAGGAATCGCCCTGCGCGCGCGCCTGACCGTGGACTACGTTGAGCAGCAGTTGCTGCTTTACCGACATGTACGCCAGCGCGTTCAGGAACACTTGGATGAGGTTCACAAGGCTGGCTACGACAGTGTCAGGTTGGTGGGCGAAGGAGATATTGCAGACATCTGCAAGCTAAGCTGCCTGGAACATGGGATCACATTGTCGGCCGACGGCTCCGGCCCGGTGCTGGAGGTCGTTGGATTGAAAGTTATTCTGCATATGGAAGGCAACCATGAATAACAAAGCACATGTACTCCTGACCAGAGGGGCAGGTTACATCATGATCATCAACCAGTTTGTACTGGACGCCTTCTTGAACGCAGGGCTCCGCTTTGGAGCTATTCTGACTGCCAGGGAGGATGTGGGGGAAGAAGCCAATGCCCTGGGCAAGGACATCTCCCGCAACCCCCACGATAAGCATTATCGCAATGCCGAGTTCATTGTTCAATAGAAAAGGCTATGATAGAAAATTTCTGGAGTAACAAACGTGTGATCGTCACTGGCGGCGCTGGTTTCCTGGGATCCTTCCTGGTCGAGAAGATGATCCGGGACGGGGCGGCCGATGTGCTGGTGCCTCAGATCGAACATTATGATATTACTGAGCATGACTCCATTATTCGTTTGTTGGATGACGCACTGTTACCTCCGGACCGTCGCCCCGAACACTTGGTTCCGCCTGGGTTTCATCCAGTTGCCTTGCCAGACTTCAAGCCCGCCGACCTGGTTATCATTCATCTTGCGGCACATGTCGGCGGTATTGGAGCCAATCGTGAGCATCCTGCAGAATTTTTCTACGATAATTTGATGATGGGGGTGCAGTTAATGCACCAGGCCTGGCAGCGCGGAGTGGGGAAGTTTGTAGCCATTGGCACGGTATGTGCTTATCCAAAATTTACCCCCGTGCCATTCAAAGAAGATGACATCTGGAACGGTTACCCGGAGGAGACCAACGCACCCTACGGTCTGGCAAAAAAAATGCTTCTGGTTCAAGCTCAGGCATACCGCCAGCAGTATGATTTTAATGCCATCTTTTTACTACCCGTCAATCTCTACGGACCGCGCGATAACTTCGACCCGGCTTCATCCCATGTCATCCCTGCCCTGATCCGGAAATGTGTTCAAGGGCAGGAGCGAGGTGAAAAGGAAATTATCATCTGGGGCGACGGTTCCCCGACACGTGAATTTCTCTACGTGGAAGATGCCGCCGAGGGGATTTTACTGGCGTCCGAAAAATATGATGGTTCCGATCCGGTTAACCTGGGCTCAGGGCATGAGATTTCGATCAAAGATCTGGCGGGGATGGTTGCCCGCCTGACAGGGTACCAGGGAAAGTTGGTCTTTGATACGACCCGGCCCAACGGACAGCCCCGCCGCGGGCTGGATGTTAGCCGCGCTGAACGGTTGTTTGGTTTTCGCGCCAGTGTAACTTTTGAAGAAGGTCTGCGTCGTACCATCGCCTGGTACCGTAAGAACCGGACGGGATCATGAAACCCATACCACCCGTGGAAAATGAACCCGCCACGATCGTTGTCAAGCCGTCACGCGGCTGGGCAGCCTTGAACTTGAGCGCCCTGTGGAAGTACCGCGAACTGCTCTATTTCATGGTCTGGCGCGATATCAAAGTGAGGTACAAGCAGGCAGTGCTGGGAATCGCCTGGGCGGTGCTCCTGCCGGTGATCAATATCCTTGTCTTCACCTTTGTGTTCGGAGTCCTTTTCCACCAGAACCAAACCTCTGCTAATTATCCATTACTATCAGCCACCGGTCTCCTGCCCTGGGGTCTGTTTTCCGGGGCGCTTATGCGCTGCAGCATAAGCCTGGTGGGGAATACCAATCTGATCACCAAGGTATACTTTCCCCGCTTGATCATCCCTATCTCATCGGTGCTATCCGGCCTGGTGGACTTTGGCATCTCACTCCTGATCGTGCTGATCCTGATGATCTACTATCGTACGCCGCTGACCTGGAACCTGCTCTGGCTGCTTCCTCTGACCCTGTTGGTCGTGATCACGGCTTTGTCGGTGGGATTATGGCTGGCAGCACTGAACGTCCAGTACCGGGATGTAGGTCATATCGTGCCGGTTTTAATTCAGATCTGGATGTATGCATCGCCGGTTGCCTATTCTGCCGGGCTGGTGACAGGCAGCATCACACGCATAGTTTATGGATTGAACCCCATGGCGGGGGTCATCCAGAGCTTTCGCTGGGCGATCATTGGCAGCGATCCGCCGGGGGTACTGTTCATTATGTCGGTTGTCATGGTGATTATCCTCTTCGTCAGCGGGTTGTTCTATTTCCGCCGCATGGAACGGACATTTGCGGATACGATCTAGCTATGAAACCCGTCATCCATGCAGAACAGTTGGGCAAACTCTACCGCATCGGCCTGGCGCCGCAGCGCTATCAAACCTTGAGCGAGAACATCACCCGCTTCCTGAGCGCCCCTTTACGCGCAATCCGGCGAATCCAGGCTCCCAGATCGGATAGCGCAGATACCATCTGGGCCTTGCGGGATATCTCTTTTGATGTTGAAAAAGGCCAGGTGCTCGGGATCATTGGACGTAACGGAGCCGGGAAGAGCACCCTGCTAAAACTGCTCTCTCGCATCACCGAACCCACTGAAGGAATGCTCACGATCCAGGGAAGGGTCGGGTCGTTGCTGGAGGTCGGCACCGGATTCCATCCAGAACTGACCGGCCGGGAGAACATTTTCCTCAACGGCGCCATCCTGGGTATGAAACATGCCGAGATTGCCCGCAAGTTCGATGAGATTGTGGCTTTCTCGGAAGTGGAACAGTTCATCGATACGCCGGTCAAGCGCTATTCATCCGGCATGTACCTGCGGCTGGCATTTGCCGTGGCGGCGCACTTGGAGCCGGAGATCCTGGTGGTGGATGAAGTGCTCGCAGTCGGCGATGCCGACTTCCAGAGGAAATGCCTGGGCAAGATGGGCGACGTGGCTGAAGAGGGCCGCACTGTCTTGTTCGTCAGCCACAACATGTCTGCCATCCTTCGCCTGACACATGAGACGATTATTCTGGAAAAAGGCCGGATGGTTCTGCGTGCGCCTTCACCCGAAGCAGTTGACTATTATCTTGCTGCCGGGCACACCAGTTCCGGTGAACGCTTCTGGGAAGAAGACGAAGTCCCCTCCAGCGCGGCTCCTTTTCGTCCCGTGGCACTGCGTTTGCTGGATAACCGGCACCAGATTGTTGACTCCGTTCGTTCGACAGAACCATTTAATATTGAAATGGAATACTGTCTTGACGTTCCAGTGACCGGATTGCGGATCGGTTTCTATCTCAACACGACCCGCGCAGAATCGGTTTTTACTTCCTTTGATACAGATGATCCAGGTATGTTTGAAAAATATACCAACCGTCCGGCGGGACGTTATGTCAGCCGCTGTACCATCCCACCAGACATGCTGAATTCCGGTCGCTATTCACTAGGTGTCAACGCAAGCTCATACCAGATTCGGCGTTATTTCCAGGATGAAGATGCACTCGGTTTCAACGTTGACGCGACTGGCGCACCTGGTATGCACTGGTCAGAGCCGCGTGACGGCGTTGTCCGACCGCGCCTGCAGTGGAGCATAGAGAGCCTGAAATGAGTGTTAAAAGACAGGTAAAAAAAATCCTTGGCGAGGTTTTACCGACGGAGGGTATCTCCCGGCTTCTATTTCAGCGGAAGGATATCGGGTATTATGGGATGCCAGCGCTGGAAAAGCACGCGGATGATTTCGTGAAAGTCATCCAGGCCGCAAACCGACCGGATCAGCCGGGCCAAAAGATATACCTGTTCGGTGCCCAGTATTATTGGATCGAATATTGCACAGTCCTAGGTCTGGCCTTGGCTGCAATGGGTCACCGCATCACGGTTGGCTACCTTCCCTATCCAAAGGTATTTGTACGACCTACACGGTCTGATATACGCCGATATGACCGCTATACCAGGAACCTTCTTCAGCGCCTGATCCCATGGCTCGATTCGGTCTCATTGATAAACCGGGGGAACGATGATGCACTACCCAAGGAACTTGAGCTCAGTGTTGACGTGGTTTCGGCATACGATATCAAATACCTGCTTCAGGATGAGGAGGTGGATACTCAATCGCCTCTTTATAAGATTCGCTGGGAACGCAACAACTTGGCGGTTCGCGCCGCTTACAGCTGGCTAAAAAAGGACCGTCCCGATCTGCTGCTGGTGCCGAACAGTTCTGTACTCGAATATGGCATGGCTTACAGGGTGGCGCGTTTCCTGAATATTCCAGTAGTTACATTCGAATTCAGCGATAACCGCGAAGAGATCTGGCTGGCGCAGAATGACGATATTATGCGCCAGAATACGGACCTCTTATGGCAAGCCTGCAGGGATATCCCTTTGACTGAGAGCCAACGCGCACGGATCGATGAACTGGAAACGGCTCGTATGGGAGCGCGTATGTTCGGTAAATCGGACCGGCTCTGGCAGGATGTTCCAAGGAGCGGTGGGGCACAGGTCAAACAGGATTTGAACCTGGATGACCGTCCCATTGTCCTGCTGGCAACCAATGTCCTGGGCGATAGCCTGACCCTGGGGCGCGACCTCTTCAGCCCTAACATGGCCGATTGGATCCTGCGGACTATTCGGTTTTTCGCAGACCACTCTCAAGTCCAGTTGGTCATACGTGTCCATCCTGGAGAACGATTAATGACCGGCCCATCCATGGTGGATATTGTGAAGAAAGCATATCCTCAACTGCCGGAAAATGTCCGCTTGGTGGGGCCATTGGATAAGGTCAATACCTATGATCTGATGGAGCTCATCAGCCTGGGAGTGGTTTACACCACAACTACCGGGTTGGAAATGGTGATGAACCGGATCCCGGTTGTGGTGGCTGGAGATACGCATTACCGTGGCCGTGGCTTTACCTTGGACCCCGGCAGTTGGGAAGAGTATTTCACGCTCTTGGAAAAGATTCCAGGCGAAGCTGCCCCCTTCCGATTGACTGATGAACAGGTGGAACTTGCATGGCGGTATGCCTATCATTTCTTCTTTACCTACCCGTTGCCGTTTCCATGGCATCTGGTAGGCTTTTCTAAGGATGTAGAACAATGGCCTCTGGATCGTGTCCTTGGTCTGCAAGGACAGGCTGAATTTGGGAAAACTTTTCGCTATCTGGCAGGCGAACGGATTGATTGGAAAGAGATCATTGGATTGCATGGTTAAGGGAGTCTCTATGAACTGGAAACAACAAGTTATTCTCATCACCGGTGGAACCGGTTCGTTCGGCAAGAAATTCATCGATATCATGCTCAGGGAATTCCAGCCGAAGAAATTGATCATCTACAGCCGCGATGAACTTAAGCAACACGAGATGCGCATTGCCGGATTTGATCACCCGTCCTTGCGTTATTTCATCGGTGATGTTCGCGACGTGGAACGGCTGCGGCGTGCTATGCATGGAGTGGACATTGTTGTCCATGCCGCGGCCCTCAAACAGGTCCCGGCTTGCGAGTATAACCCGATGGAGGCCATCAAAACTAATATCATGGGTACCAGTAACGTGGTCGAGGCAGCGCTCGATGCGGGTGTCAAGAAGGTGATGGCGATCAGCACCGACAAGGCAGTCAACCCGATCAACCTGTACGGCGCCACAAAACTGGCTGCTGAGAAACTGGTCGTCCAGTCCAATGCGTATGCCGGTGCCAACATCACCCGTTATGCCTGCGTCCGATATGGGAACGTGGTTGGCTCCCGCGGTTCGGTCGTACCGGTTTTCCTGGCCCAGCGGAAATCTGGAAGAGTAACGCTTACAGATGACCGCATGACCCGATTCTGGCTCTCGCTGGAACAGGGTGTCCATTTCGTAATCAGTTGTATTGAACAAATGCACGGCGGGGAAGTTTTCGTGCCGAAAATCCCAAGTATGACCGTCGCTGACCTTGCCCGGGCAATTGCTCCCCAGGCCAGGATTGAAATCGTTGGCATTCGTCCCGGCGAAAAATTGCATGAGGTGCTCATCTCCGATAACGAGGCCCGCACCACGATCGAACTGAAGAACATGTACGTCATCCAACCGTCCGAGGCGATGTGGTTCGTTTACGACTGGGAATCGAAAGGAAAATACCTTCCGGATGGCTTCCGTTATGCCAGTGACACCAATACTGAATGGCTCGATATCGAAGGGATCAAGAAGTTTATCGCGCCATACGAAGAATCGTATGCTGACGGGAACTGATGCGTCTTCTGATTACCGGTGCGAGCGGGTTGCTCGGCCTGAACTTAGCGCTTGAAGCCAGAAACATCCACCAGGTTGTTGGTGTGGATCGCTGCTCGTTGACCGGTGTACCGTATGAACAAGTCTGTGCCGACCTGCTGGAACGGGATGCGCTGGATCGCGTTCTAGACAGGGTGCAACCTGATTGGCTGATCCACTGTGCGGCGCTGGCGAACCTGGAAGCCTGCGAGGCGGATCCCAGGCTGGCACGCAGCTTGAACACATCCCTCCCCGGTGACCTGGCCGTAGCATGCAAAGTACGCGGCGTGAAAATGGTGTACATCTCCACAGATGCAGTCTTCGATGGGACCGCTTTTGATCCTTATACTGAAGAGGATGTGCCCAACCCGCTCAGTTTATATGCCAAAACAAAACTTCAAGGAGAGCAGGCAGTCCTTTCTGCCTATCCTGCTGCCATCGTGGCACGCGTCAACTTCTATGGGTTCAGCATCAATGGAAAACGCAGTATCGCTGAATTCTTTATCAATAACCTGAGGGCACGGGAACGCATCAAAGGATTCACTGACCTGACTTTCAATCCCACCTTCGTTGGCCACCTGGCGGACCTGTTACTGCATATGCTGGAAAAGGACCTTTGCGGAGTGTACCACGCGGCCAGCGCGGAGGTGATGTCCAAGTTTGCATTCGGGGTGACGCTGGCCCGCCGCTTCGGGTTGGATGAGTCACTCATTTCACCGGAATCCGTCTACCGCTCCGGGTTGATCGCTCGCCGGTCCAATAACCTCGGTTTGTCTGTCCACAAGCTGGTTACCGCCTTGGGTAAACCTGTTCCCGAATTTTCCTCCGGTCTCGACCGGTTCTATACACAGTTTCAACAAGGTTATCCTCAGATGATCCGCAGTTATCAACAGGTCTGAAGATGTTGCTTAATACATTGTGTTGCTCGCAACGATGTACGAAATAGGAGGACTTATGGAATTTAAAATTGGCAATCATACCATCGGCCCCACTCGCCCAACCTATTTCATTGCCGACATTGCGGCCAACCACGATGGTGACTTGGAACGGGCCCAGCTACTCATCCGCCTGGCGAAGGAAGCCGGGGCTGACGCGGCCAAGTTTCAGAACTTTGATGCACCTAAGATCGTCTCGGATTACGGTTTCAGAGCCATGAATGGGGGGCAGGTCAGCCACCAGGCATCCTGGACAAAATCGGTCGTTGAAGTATACCGGTCAGCCTCCATTCCATTCGAGTGGACCCTGACCCTTGCTGAAACATGCCAGGAGGTCGGCATCGAGTATTTCTCCGCCCCATACGATTTCGAGGCGATCGATTTTCTCGACCCGTATGTGCCGGTGTATAAGGCCGGCTCGGGTGAGATCGACTGGATCGAAGCCCTGGAGCGCATGGCCGCCAAGGGCAAGCCGTTTTTCGTCGCCACCGGGGCGTCGACTATTGGCGAAGTGCAGCGGGCTGTCCATGCCATCCTGAAGATCAACAAGCAGTTGTGTTTGATGCAATGCAACACCAACTACACTGCCAGCCCCGACAACTATGATCACCTGCACTTGAACGTGCTCAAGACTTATGCCGTCATGTTCCCGGATATCATCCTGGGCCTTTCGGATCATACCCACGCGCTGGCGCCGGTGTTGGGCGCGGTGACTCTCGGGGCACGTGTTGTGGAGCGCCACTTTACCGATAATAACAACCGCGAAGGTCCCGATCACAAGTTTGCCATGAATCCCGAAAACTGGGCCCGGATGGTGGAGGAGACCCGCTTGTTGGAACGTGCATTGGGTTCCGCTGACAAGTTCATCGCCGGGAACGAACAGGAGACACAGATCGTCCAACGCCGTTGTCTGCGGGCCGCCCGCGATATCAAAGCTGGCGAGGTGTTTACCCGCGCGATGATTCATGTTTTGCGCCCCGCCACGCCGGGGGCGATCAAGCCCGACCAGATCCTGGATGTGCTCGGCACGCACGCCTTGTCCGATATTCCCTTCGGCAAGGAACTTCGTTGGACAGACCTGGGGTCTTGATCTTGGCTGTGAAAAAGGTGGCTCGTATGCGCGTTCTCTGGTTCACCGGTGTCCAACTACCTGCCCTGACGGGGCAAAGTCTGACGCGTGCCGGCTGGCAGGAAGGGCTGCGGAACGCGCTTGAGCAGTACCGACCTGATGTGGAATTGGGGATCGTTTCCTTCGGTCCCGAATCGCGCCAGCCGGTCGTGCAAGGGAACGCAACTTATTTCGTCATTCCTAGGACCATACGGCGTGGAAAAATAAGGAGAATTTGGAAAGCCTGGCAGCATTCCAGCTACACTTCGGATGAACTCGACCGCTGTTTTGAAGCCGTCCAAAGCTTCAAACCTGACCTGGTCCACTTCCATGGCTCCGAGAATTTTTATGGGCTGGTCAACGACAGGCTTTCGGTGCCTTCCGTGCTATCCATCCAGGCAGTGATTAACGGCCTCCAGCCTTTCATGCTTACAGACCTGGGTTGGAAAGGCATCCTGAGCAACATCGCGACCCGCAATTTTCTGCGTGGGGATGGCTTGATCCATCGCTGGATCACTTCTGAAAAGTTTTGTGGGGTTGAAAGAAAGATCTTGCGCTCCTGCCGGAATTATATTGGCCGGACACAGTGGGATCGGGCTATGCTGGAGGCGTTCAATCCAGGAGCGAATTATTACCATTGTGATGAGGTCTTGGCAGGTATCTTTTATTCGCTCGAATGGAAGAACCAGAATGCTGGTAAAGAGGTGATCTACAGCACGGGGAGCAATGCCTTCTTCAAAGGTGGATTGACCCTGGCCAGGGCTGTGGCTATCCTAAAACAACGCGGCCGAGAGGATATCAAACTGCATCTTGCCGGCATCGATACTGCCAGCGAGTTCGGCCATGCACTCACAGCGTTGATAGCTGAGCAACACCTTGAAAAGAACATCGTTCTTCTGGGCAGGATCCTCCCCCAGCAAATTACCGGGGAGATGCTGCAAGCCAGCCTCTTTGTTCTTCCCTCCCACATGGATAACAGCCCGAACAGTTTGTGTGAAGCCATGCTAATGGGAATGCCCTGTATTGCTGCCCATGTCGGCGGTGTGCCATCCTTGATCAGGGATGGAATGGATGGGTTGCTGTATCACGACCGGGACCCCTTTATACTGGCCGAAAAGATTGTCCAGCTTTTGGACGACCGGGCGCTAGCTGTCCGTCTGGGCGCCCAAGCCCGTCGGACCGCCTCGGAACGTCATGATCCTGAACAGATCGCTGAACGGACCGTTCAGATCTACCAGCAGGTGATTTCCTCGCACGGTGATCGCTTAGGTTAACCGGTGGCAAAGATCCTCTATTTTTCATACGGCTATTGTCCCCATGATCATCGCTTCCTCACCGCATTGGCGGGGACGGAGCATGAGCTGTTTTATGTGCGCCTCTCGGGTGGTGGCCGTCAGACCGAAGACAGGCCCCTGCCTGAGAAAATCAACCAGATTCACTGGGCTGGCGGGCGAGGCGAATTCCGCTGGCGCGACCTGCCAGGACTGACCCTCGATTTCAGGCGTTTGACTCGCAGCCTCCACCCGGACCTCATCCATGCCGGTCCCATCCAGACCTGTGGGTTGATCGCCACGCTGGCGGGAGCCGGGCCGCGGCTGATCATGTCTTGGGGCTTTGACCTGTTACAGGATGCCGACCGCAATGGATGGTGGCGTTGGGCTACACGTTTTGTCCTACAGCGTGCCGCCTATTTCACCAGCGACTGCGAGGCCACTCGTCAGAAGGCGATCCAATTTGGAATGTCCCGGGACCGGACGGTTGTCTTTCCATGGGGTGTGGATCTCAAACAATTTTCACCTTTAAGAACCCAGCATGGGTCAGGTTTGTTTACCCTGTTTTGTAATCGTTCCTGGGAACCGCGCTATGGCGTGGACGTGTTGGCAAAAGCCTTTGCCTCGGTAGCAGGCTCCCGCTCCGATGTGCACCTGCTCCTGCTCGCCGGGGGGTCGCAAGCAGAGGCCATCCACCAGATACTCTACCGCAGTGGCGTCGAGGACCGTGTCACTTTTGCCGGGCAAATCCCGCAAAGTGAATTGCCGCGTTACTATCATATGGCGGACCTGTATATTTCCCCATCGCATGTGGATGGTTCCTCCGTTTCGCTGATGGAAGCCCTGGCCTGCGGCCTGCCCTGCCTTGTCTCGAATATCCCTGCCAACCAGGAATGGGTAACCGAAGGTGTCAATGGCTGGCTGTTCGAGGATGGCGATGCAGATGCCCTGGCGGCCAGGATCTTATTGATCATGGATACACGCGAATCCTTGGATAAAGTTGGAGAGGCGGCGCGCCGTGTCGCTGAAGTAAAAGGCGACTGGAGTAAGAATTTCCGGAAATTACTCGAAACATATGAATTGGTGTTGAGATGACAGGACCGAAGGTGGTTGCTATTATCCAGGGGCGCATGTCTGCCTCCCGTCTTCCAGGGAAAGTATTACGTGACCTGGGAGGACAGCCTATGCTGGGGCGTGTGATCGAGAGGGTCCGCCGCGCCAGCGCCCTGGCCTTGGTGCTGGTAGCGACCACGATCGACCCATCTGACGACCCGGTGGAAGCCTACTGCCGTTCTAGGAATTACCCGGTCTTCCGCGGCGAGATGTATGATGTACTTGACCGTTTTTACCATGCCGCACTCCAGTCGAAAGCGGATGCGATTGTGCGTATCACTGCAGACTGTCCGGTGATCGACCCGGTTATAATTGACCTCGTGGTGGGGGAGCTCCGTCGGTCTGGTGCGGACTTCGCTGCGAACCGCTTGCCGCCGCCCTGGAAGCGGACCTTTCCCATTGGCCTGGACGTGGAAGCCTGCACGTTCGCTGCGCTGGAGCGCGCCTGGAAGGAAGCCGACCAGATGTTCCAGCGGGAGCATGTAATGCCGTATTTTTATGAGGGTATTCCTGTAGATGCCTTCGATATGACAAAAACATCCCAGGTGGTTTCACCGCGCGGCTTTCATGTGCTGCTGGTCAATCATATGCCCGACTTCGGCTCCAAGCGCTGGACGGTGGATACACCTGAAGACCTGGCATTCATGCAGCAGGTCTATGCCCGCTTCGGAGGCCGAGATGATTTTTCGTGGACGGACGTGCTATCCCTGCTGGAGCGCGAGCCAAACCTGGCCGCCTTGAACGCGGCCGTGGAACACAAATCTGCATTTGATGTAGACGATCGTCAGTGCTGACACGATCTGCTTTGCAGAAATTGATTGATCAATGGTCGAATGGCCAAACTTATCAGGATATGATTTATGACTCAAACTCGCCTGCTCGTTACCGGCTTCGAGGCTGCATCGAGAAACAGGTTGCCCAAAAGCTGAAGACAACCAACCCTGTCTGATAAGGACGCGTCATGGCAAACCTGACAATATTTACGGCTCCCAAGCCGTTCACCAACCCGCACATCAACATCATACAACGTAACGCAATTCAATCCTGGCTGCACCTGGAGGATGTGGTGGTTATGCTGATTGGTAATGAGCCCGGCATCGGCGAGGTTGCGCATGAGTTCGGCGTCCTGCACGTACCGCAGGTTGACCGGGATGATAAAGGGGTTCCGACAGTCAAGTCGGTTATGGCCGTCGGGCACACTTTCAGCACCAGTCCGCTGTTGTGCTATGCCAACGCCGACATGATTCTCATGTCTGACATGGTGCGGGCGGTCCGACAGGTAGCCGCCCAGGAAAAGGATTTCCTGATGGTCGGCCAGCGCTGGGACCTGGACTTGCCCGAGCCACTTGATTTCAGCGGCGACTGGGAGGCCCGATTGCGCGCTGAGCTAGCCAGGCGCGGCGAGTTTTACACCCCCTGGGGCATCGATTATTTTGTGTTCCCGCGCCATCTCTATAACGAGGTGCCCAATTTCACCATTGGCCGGCCGGCGTGGGACAACTGGATGGTATTTCACGCCAGCACCAGCTGGGGGGCGGCTATCGATGCCACACGCTCGGTGACCGTTGTTCACCAGGTCCACGACTACAGCCACCTGCCTGGCAACAAGCCTCCATATGGCTCTGAGGTTGCCAAGCGCAACCTGGTCCTTGCAGGTGGGCGTAAATGCGTTTACAACGTGCTGGATACCGACAAGGAGTTGATCAACGGCAAGGTCCGCCGGCCGAAATTCCTGCTGGCGCGCGTATTCCGCCGCTTGGAACGCTACTTCATCACCGATACCATGGGCGGCTGGCGCGGACAGGTTTCCATCCGGTTTGGACGCATGGAACGCGCCCTCGCCCGGAAGACAAGGAGCTGACCCGCATGCGCCTTGGCCAGAACCCGTCTAAAGACAAACTACCGGCATACCAGCCAGCCAGCTTGGGAATCGCTCTCCTATCCTATATTCCATCCATGGCTGGATATTTTGAGCACTCCCTTGAGATCATTCGCTACCAGATTGCGAGCATCCGACATTCGACCGGCATGGATTTTGATCTTCTTGTCTTTGATAATGGCAGTTGTGATGAGACGGTGTCTGAGCTGCAGCGCATGCAGCGCGATGGTTGGATCGACATGTTGATCGCTTCCCGGCATAACCTGGGCAAAATCGGCGCGTTGAATTGGATCCTGGGCGCAATGCCGAATGCGTTCATCTGCTACGCAGATTCGGATGTGCTCTTCCGCCCGGGATGGGCGGAGAACAGTCTCCAGATTCTGGAATCATTTCCCCGTGTGGGAATTGTCTCTGCGCAGCCCTGTTTTGATGATATTTTGCGGGGCAGCGGAAAAGCACATCTTGCCTTGGAGAACGATCCCAGGTTTCAGAGTCAATCTCGCAACCTGGATGCATCTATATTGGATGAATATGCGGCAGGGGTTGGTCTTGACCCGGAGCGGCTCAAGATTATCAAGGATACACCCTCCAGGTTGATCACGAACCGCGAGAATGGAGTGAGCGCCGTGGTTGGAGCGACGCATATGCAGTTCGTCTGCCCCCGCCTTGTAGCGCAGGAAATTGTGCCATTGCCGGTCAGCTATGGTCTGGGACGTCTCGAAGATCGCAACTTCAATCTGAAAGTAGACGCGGCAGGTTACCTGCATTTGTCCACGCTCGCTGCATATGTCTGGCATATGGGTAATGTTCCTGACCAAAAGACCATCGACGAGGTGCAAACCATGGGGTTGCTCGAAATGCTGTCTGCACCGCTTCAGAAACCTCTAAAAACCGGTGGCTGGGCCATTCGGGTCATGAAACGCGTTGCACGGTTTGGTGTTTTTCGTGTCATGCTCTATCGACTTTATAATTTTTTATTCAAGCTTTATGCTTAATAGGAAAGATAGATGAAGTTCTTGATTGCCGGACTTGGTTCCATCGGCCGCCGCCACTTCCGCAACCTGCGGGTGCTTGGCGAGAACGATATTATCCTGTATCGGACACACCGCTCCAGTCTGCCGGATGATGAACTGGTTGGCTTCCCTGTGGAAACCGATCTGCGCCGCGCCCTGGACCGAAAACCGGATGCAGTTATCGTGGCCAACCCCAGCTCCCTGCATCTGGAGGTAGTCGTCCCGGCTGTCGAAGCAGGATGTGCCATCTTACTCGAAAAGCCGGTCTCGGATTCTCTCACCGGGCTGGATGAGCTGGCCGTGGCTGCCAGGCGCTCCGGCAGCCCGATCCTGGTGGGATTCCAGTTCCGTTTCCATCCGACCCTGCGCAAGGCAGCGGAATTGATCCGCGATGGGGCGATCGGCCAGGTGATGACGACACATGTCCACTGGGGTGAGTATTTGCCAAACTGGCATCCCTGGGAGGATTATCGCCGGTCCTATGCAGCCCGGGCAGACTTGGGCGGGGGTGTCCTCCGCACCCTAACCCACCCGCTCGACTACCTGCGCTGGCTTGTGGGAGATGTGGAGCGGCTATGGTCTTTCAATGGGCATGTTTCTCCTCTGGAGATGGATGTGGAGGATATCGCTGAAATTGGTTTGGGCTTCACTAGCGGTGCTATCGGGGGTGTGCATCTCAATTATGTCCAGCGTCCAGCCGTCCATCGGTTGGAAATTGTAGGTACGAACGGAACCCTGCGCTGGGATAATGCAGACGGCATTCTGCATTTCGATCGCATCACGACTGCATTCGGCACGTGGAGCGCCGACCCTCCCCTGCCTGTAATGGAACTATTCTCTCCCCCGGATGGCTTTGAGCGCAATGATATGTTTCTTGAGCAAATGCGGCATTTCACTGCGGTGGCACGCCGGGAAGTTGAACCGGCCTGTACGCTGGAAGACGGACGACGCGCATTGATCCTCGCGCTGGCAGCCGAAGCAGCCAGCCGCGAGATGAAAATGCAAATTATATCCAACGGTTAGGATGGTAGGGATGGTGAAATCATTTTTTCACAGATTTGAGAATCTTTTTCCTACTCTTGGTCGGCTAGCCCGGCGTGTTTTGTTTGGTGAGCGCGTGAGTGGATTAAAGGAAACCATCCAGGGGCAGGGTAATTTCATTCAGGCGAACACAGCCAAGCTTGCGGGAGTGGAACTGGATATCATCGGCGACCGCAACCAGATCCTGATTGGTGAAGGAAGCATGCTCAATAACTTGAAGATCCGCATTCGCGGTTCCGATCACCGGATCGAGCTCGGCAGGAACTTCCGGATCAGCCGTGGAGGTGTTTTCTGGATTGAGGATGATCATTGCCATCTGTCGATCGGCTCAAACACGACAATGGTCGAGGTCTCGATTGCGGTTACTGAACCCGGCTCAAAAGTGGTAATTGGCGACGAATGCATGTTTGCCAATGACATCGACATCCGGGTTGGCGATTCGCACTCGGTGCTCGATGCCGCCACCGGCAAACGGATCAATTTTGCAGAAGATATCCAGATCGGCGCACACGTCTGGATTGCAGCGCATTCGATCATACTCAAAGGAGTAACCATCGGCGGGAATTCAGTGGTTGCCTCCGGTGCGATCGTTACCCGCTCCTGTGCCCCGGGGTCCATCCTGGCCGGGAACCCGGCCAAGGTCATCCGCAGCGGTATTTCATGGCAGAGAGAACGGATTCTAAAAAGCGAGTAGATGATGACAACAATCTTGGACAAATTTAATCTGACCGGAAAGGTGGCGGTCGTAACCGGCGGGGCTGGATTGCTCGGTAAAGAGTTCTGCCGCACGCTGGTCGAGGCCGGCGCGTCGGTAGCAGTGGTGGATTTAAACGCGGAGCAGGCCAGGAAGGTCGCGGCCGATTTGACCGCCAACGGGTATCCGGTCCGGGCTGTGCCGGCGGACATCACCAAACCGGATTCGGTCGATGTGCTGGTCCGGTCGACACTGAAGGAATTTGGCCGCCTTGATATTCTGGTCAACAGTGCCGGGCTGGACCCGAAGTTTGATCCCGATGCCTTGAAACGCGGCATCACCCCCGGCCGGTTCGAGGATTACCCGCTTGACCAATGGAACGCGGCCCTGAACGTCAACCTGACCGGTATGTTTCTGGTGACGCAGGCGTGTGTGAAGCCGATGCTCGCGCAGGGCAAGCGCGGTGCCATCATCAACATCTGCTCGACCTATGGGTTGAACGGCCCCGACCAGCGCATCTATATCAAGGACGGCAAACGGCTGGCGTTCAAGCCGGTCTATTACACGGTGACGAAGTCGGGCGTGCTCGGTTTTACCAAATATCTTGCCGCGTATTACGCGGAGACGGAGATCCGTGTCAACGCCCTTACCCCGGGTGGGGTTTTCAACGATCACGATGAGACATTCCTAAAGAATTATTCTGCCAGGACCATCCTCGGGCGTATGGCCCGTAAAGATGAAATGAACGGCGCCCTGCTGTTCCTGGCCTCGGATGCCTCGTCGTACATGACCGGCAACAACGTGGTTGTGGATGGAGGCTGGACAGCATGGTAGATATTCTGACTATAATTCCCGCCCGCGGCGGCTCTAAAGGCATCCCGCGCAAGAATATCCGGCCCTTTGCAGGTTACCCGCTGGTAGCATGGTCGATCGCTGCGGCGCGGCAATCCGAATTCGTTACGCGTACAATCGTCAGCACGGATGATGCAGAGATCGCCGCGGTGGCGCGTTCATTTGGCGCGGAAACTCCCTTCCTGCGCCCGGCGGAATTCGCCCAGGACGAAACTACCGACCTGCCGGTCTTCGAGCATGCCCTGCAATGGCTGGCTGAAAACGAAAATTACCAGCCTGGCGTGGTGGTACAATTGCGCCCCACCTCACCCATCCGCCCACAAGGCCTGGTTGATGATGCCATAAAAATCCTTCTGGCGCATCTGGATGCGGGCTGCGTGCGCGGCGTTGTTCCCGCGGGGCAGAATCCGTACAAGATGTGGCGGTTGCCCGGAGGCGAGGGCGTCCCGATGAAGAACCTGATCGAGGTGGACGGGATTGCTGAACCCTACAATGCGCCGCGCCAGGTACTGCCGCCTGTATATTGGCAGACCGGCCACATTGACGCCATCCGTACGAGCACCATCCTTGAGAAAAAATCCATGAGCGGTGGGAAGATCTATCCGCTGATCATCGATCCCCGCTATACCGTGGACCTTGATAATTTATTTGACTGGGACAAATGCGAATGGCTGGCAGCCTTTGGTGGGTTGGATTTCGTCTCTCCTGGAAGGAAGCGCCGCCCGATGCCAAAGAAGATCCGCCTGCTGATTCTGGATTTTGACGGTGTGATCACGGACAACCGCGTGTGGACGGACCAGGATGGACGCGAGTCCGTTGCATCCAGTCGCAGCGATAGCGAAGGTCTATCCGGGTTGCGCGAGGCTGGAGTGGAGGCGATCGTTATTTCCAAGGAGACCAACCCGGTGGTAGCAGCGCGGTGTCAGAAGCTGAAACTGCCCTTTGTTCAAGGCATCCAGGAAAAAGGTACCGTGCTGAGTCAACTGCTTGCAGAGCGCGGCGTGGATCCAAACCAGACTGTCTATCTCGGAAACGACACCAACGACCTGGCCTGCTTTGCACTGGTTGGCTGGGCGGTGGCAGTGGCAGATGCGCATCCCTCTGTCCTGCAGGCGGCAGATTTTATTCTGGCGCGGCCCGGTGGGCATGGCGCATTGCGGGAGTTGTGTGATCTCATTCTGAGCAAAAAAAAGGATGATAAATGACACGCGAAATTATGCTTGGCAAAACTTTGGTCGGTGATGGGCATCCGGCCTTTATCATTGCCGAGATCGGCATCAACCATAACGGCGACCTGGCTGTTGCCAAGCAGATGATCGATGCTGCCGTTCACGCAGGCGTGGACGCGGTCAAGTTCCAGAAGCGCACTCCTGACGTTGCCACGCCTCCTGAACAGCAGAATCAGATGCGCGAAACGCCCTGGGGTTACATCACCTATCTGGATTACCGCCGCAAGGTGGAGTTCGGCGATGCGGAGTATCATGAGATCAACCGGTACTGCGGGGAAGTGGGCATTCCGTGGATGGTTTCGGTCTGGGATGAACCATCCGTGGATTTCATGGAAAAATATGACACTCCGGCCTACAAGATCCCCTCGGCCTCTTTGACCGACCACAACCTGCTGCGTCACGTTCGTCGTACCGGAAAGCCGGTCATCATTTCGACGGGCATGTCTAGCATGCAGCAGATCCGGGAGGGTGTGGACGCAGTGGGATCGGAGAATCTTGTCATCCTGCACTGTACCAGCACCTATCCGTGTGAGCCGCGTGAACTTAACCTGCGTATGATCACGACCTTGCGCAGTGAGTTCCCGAACAATCCGATTGGCTATTCTGGCCACGAAGTCGGGCTGGTCCCGTCGGCGGTGGCCGTAGCGCTGGGAGCATCCATGATCGAACGCCATATCACTCTTGACCGCGCCATGTGGGGATCAGACCAGGCTGCCTCGGTGGAGCCAGGTGGTTTCGGGCGGTTGGTCAAGTATATCCGCGTCAGCGAGGCCTCTCTGGGAGATGGTGTGAAAAAGGTGTACGAGAGCGAGATGACGTCTTTGCAGAAACTGAGACGGTTTGCCAACTAGCCCCAGCTTTTCAACTTATCATCACCTAGGAGCTTTATTGCGCAAGAAGGCCTGATTACGATGAATTTTAGGAAAATTCCTCAGCGGATGCTTGACCGCCTGAAGCAAACAACCCGACGCATGCGCGACAATTCCCGGATTGCCCGCATGGCTGCTGAGGTCGCTGCAAATCTCCCTGCCCAGCGTGATACGCGGCCTTTTGTTTTCTTCAAAGCGTCCACTGGCCTGGCAGACTTTACCTACAACAATGCATTTCATATTCTGGCGGCCTGGGGATTAAGGCTCCAAGGTGTTCCGGTCATCCATTTTGTCTGCAACCACGGCATGTCGTTATGTGTGCTGGGCACGAACCGGCAGAAACCGGCTTTACCACCGCCTTGTTCGGATTGCGTTGCCCATTCGAAGGCGATGGATAAAGGTGCAAACATCCATTGGTTCCGCTTTCGGGCTGACCCTTTTCTGGCAGGTCTCCTGGCAAGTCTCGCGGTCCCGGAATTAATGACTTTTCAATATGCCCACACTGTTGACGGAATTGTTACACCGATCCCGCTTGGCGCGCTGGTCACACCCGGCTTGCGCTGGATCTTGCGCCGGCACAACCTGTCCGATGCTGATGCAATACGCTATCTGTATCGACAATATATCCAATCTGCGTGGAATGTAGCGCAGGAGTTCAACAGACTGCTCATAAAAGAAGACCCGCAAACGGTAGTGGTGTTTAACGGACAGTTCTATCCCGAAGCGATCGCAGCCTGGATCGCGCGCCGGCGCGGTGTTCGAGTGGTGACCCATGAGGTCGGATTTCAACCTTTCTCCGCCTATTTCACCGCTGGCGAAGCGACCGCCTACCCCATTCATATTCCCGATGAGTTTGAATTGAATGTTGAACAGAACACCCGTTTGGACACCTATCTTGAAAACCGTTTCCAGGGGAAATTCAGTATGGCCGGCATTCACTTTTGGCCTGAGATGAAGGGGCTAGACCAAGCGTTTCTGCAAAAAGCTGCCCGGTTCAAACAATTAGTGCCGGTCTTTACCAATGTGATTTTTGACACCAGCCAGCCGCATGCCAACACGGTTTTTACTGATATGTTTGCCTGGCTTGAAACAGTGGTGGATCTGGCGCAAAGCCATCCAGAGACCCTGTTTGTAATTCGAGCTCATCCTGACGAAACGCGCCCGGGCAAGGAAAGCCAGGAGACTGTCGCAGACTGGGTGGCAGCCCATCAGGCAACCGACCTGCCTAACATCGTGTTCGTGTCCCCCACCGACTATTTCAGTTCCTATGAATTGATCCAGCACTCCAAGTTCGTGATGATTTACAACTCCACCATTGGTTTGGAGGCTGCCCTGCTGGGCGTGCCCGTTCTGTGTGCGGGCAAGGCCCGCTTTACCCAATACCCTACGGTCTTTTTCCCACCAAGCGTTCTCGAATTCCGCCTGCAAGCTGAAGCGTTTCTCATGGCAGATAAGATCGATATTCCAGCGGAATTCAAGCGCAATGCACGGCGGTTTCTGTATTACCAGTTGTACCGCAGCTCGCTGCCGTTTGATTCTTATTTAACCACCAGTGTCTACCCCAGCCTGACGCGATTCAAGGATTTCAGCTGGCAGCAACTTCTACCTCAACATTCTGTGGCAATTGCCACCATTCTGGATGGTCTTCTGCATAATGGTGATTTTCTCCTCAAGGAGCGATGAATGACCAGCGAATGGGAAGATAGAATCTTGCAACGCTTATCCTCAATCAAACAGGGGCTGCTCTATCAGGTCCTCCCGGAGGGACTTGCCAGTCGTTCTCGGCTGGCGGAATTAAAAGGCTGCCATCGCGCCGAGCGTTGCTTTATCATTGGCAATGGTCCATCCCTTAAGCAGACTGACCTGTCAAGATTACAGGGTGAATACACCTTTGGGCTGAATCGCATCTATCTGCTCTTCCCCGAACTGGGATTCTCAACCACATTCCTGGTAACTGTTAACTGGCTGGTACTGGAGCAGTGTGCCGAGGAGATTCTGTCCACGCCTGCCATCAAATTCCTGCCGTGGACCTTCCGAAAACACCTGAATCCGGACCTTCTCGGCAATACGATTTTTATTCAAAGCGGACGCGCCTCTCAGGTCTTTACACTGGATGTGCAACGACCGCTCTGGACCGGCACGACCGTAACTTATGTCGCCATGCAACTCGCATTCCACATGGGGTTTCAAAAAGTTATCCTGGTAGGTGTGGACCACTCCTTCGCTACGCAAGGCACGCCGCATGACGAAGTTGTTTCGCAGGGCGATGATCCCAATCATTTCTCGACGAACTATTTCGGGAAGGGTTTCCGCTGGCAGCTCCCTGACCTCGATACATCCGAGGTTGCCTATCGCCTCGCACGCCAAGCCTTCGAAGCGGATGGCCGGGAGATTGTGGATGCCACCATCGGCGGTAAGCTGACCGTTTTTCCAAAAATCAACTATCTGGAGCTCTTCGAGTGACCCGCCCGCTGATTTCCATCATCACCCCCTGCCTGAACCGTTCCGACTTTATCGGCGAGGCGGTTGAAAGTGTGTTGGCTCAAAACTACCCGAACTTCGAACATATTGTCATGGATGCCGGTTCGACGGACGGCACACTCGATGTTCTGCGCTCCTATCCGCACTTGCACGTGCACAGCGAGCCTGACAGGGGCATGTACGATGGGATCAACAAGGGCTTGCGCCTGGCGCGCGGGGAAATCATCGGCTTGCTGAACAGCGACGACCTCTATGCTGAGGGCTGCTTTGATGCAGTCGCGGCAGCCTTCGATCAACATTTGGATGCTTTGGCAGTCGTAGGCGGGATCACCACTTTTTCCGATGGGCCGGGTGGACCAACTCAACTTAATATCGTTCCGCCGATCGAAACGAACGAATTGTGGTATCGCCTCATCCAGGGACATCCTGTGACCAATGCCTGGTTCTTCCGGCCTTTGGTTTTCCAGCGCATCGGGTACTTCGACGACCATTATCATTACGCTGCCGATCGCTATTTCCTGATCAGGGCTGCTCTCGACGGCGATGTCTGCCCGGTTCCCATTCATCAGGTGTTGTATCATTACCGCCAGCATAGTGGTTCGGCAACGATCAGCGCCCTTGACTCGCGCACACACGAGTACGGCAACACACGTATGGAAGTGCTGCAGGAAGACTTGGGCGCGCAGGAGGAATTCCTGGCTCGGACCGAGTTGCCTGGCGAAGTGCGTCGTCGCATGCGCCGAGAACATGCCGAGCGTTGTTACCGCCTGGCGGCGACAGCGCTTTATCACCACCGCTGGCGCTTGGCGATCGCTACCGCCTGGCGTGGCTGGCGTAAGAACTTCCTTTGGCCATTGATTTTTTCAGAAATGGCCTTTCGGCGTCTCCAAAAAGAAGCGAACGGGCATGATTAAAATTGCTTTCTTCCTGCCCTTCCTCGGAGGCGGTGGGGCGGAACGGGTTTGCCTCACCCTCGCCGAAGGTTTTCTGCATCATGGCTTTGAAGTCGACTTTGTTCTAGCCAGGAAAACCGGCCGGCTGCTGAAAGAAGTCCCAATCGGGGCTGGCGTGGTTGATCTTTCCGCCCGTCGCACCCTCAACGCTCTGCTACCTCTGGCTGCTTACCTGCGCCGGGAAAAACCCTTCGCCCTGATCGCTGCCCCGGACCACGCCAATCTGGTCGCCATCTGGGCGAAACTGCTGGCTTTTAGCCAGACCAGGGTATTGATCAGTAATCACATCTTCCTTTCCATATCTATTGGGAATACCAGAAAGATCCAGGAAAAAATTTATCCCTTTCTACTGCATCTCTTTTATCGTCAGGCCGATGCCTTGGTTTCGGTTTCCCGGGGCGCAGCGGATGATTTAGCCAGGATTGCCAGGATCTCCAGGAAACGCATCCGGACAATTTACAATCCATTCCCGTTGGCCGAGATTGCCCGCCAGGGCTCAGAGCCGCCCTCCCACCCCTGGTTTGCCCCCGGGGGACCGCCGGTTATCCTGGCAGCCGGCCGATTGTCGGCTCAAAAGGATTATCCCACCCTGTTAAGAGCTTTTGCTTCCGTGCGAAAAATCCGTCCGGTACGCTTGGTAATTATGGGTGAGGGTGAAGAACTCCCGCGATTATTGGCACTGGCCGATGACCTTGGAATCCGCACCGACATCGACTTGCCTGGTTTCATGGACCATCTGTACCCCTTAATGGCCCACTGTCAGGTTTTTGTCCTCTCATCGACCTGGGAGGGTTTTGGTAATGTACTGGTGGAAGCATTGACTTGTGGTGCCCAGATTGTTTCAACCGACTGCCCCAGCGGGCCGGCTGAGATTTTGGAGAATGGAAAATATGGCCGCTTGGTGCCTGTGGGAGATGGCGATGCCCTTGGACGCGCGATTGAAGATGCTCTAGACCATCCTTTACCAATAGAAGGCTTGAAAGAAAGAGCTAAAGCCTTTTCCAGTGAGCAGGCAGTGTGTGCATATTTGAATGCACTTGGGTTATCCCTAAATGACCGTTAAAATCTTGCATCTTATCACGGACTTGAACACAGGCGGAGCGGAAGTTTCCTTGTACCGGCTTCTCGGGTGTATGGACCGCTCTCGCTTTGAGAATCGCGTCATCAGCATGATTTCGGTCGGGGAAATTGGCGAGAAGATCCGCGCTCTTGGGATTCCAGTAACGTCGCTTGAGCTGAGACCAGGACAGTTTTCTCTTGCAGCCTTTCGGTTGCTTGCTCGCGTCGTGCGGAGCGAACGGCCGGATATCCTTCAGACATGGATGTACCACGCTGATTTAGCCGGTGGACTGGCCGGCCGATGGGCGGGCTCACCGCCAGTGGTTTGGGGATTGCATAATACCATTGCCGGACCAGGAGCGCTCAAACCGGCAACAAATGCCATTGTGAGGATCAATGCGCTTTTTTCGCACATCCTTCCAACAAAGATAGTTTGTTGCGCCGAGGCTACTCGTCGGACGCATATCCAACTGGGGTATTTGGAGAGGAAAATGGTCGTCATCCCCAACGGCATTGACACTGCGATTTTTCACCCCGATATGGAAGCGCGCCGTGCGGTGCGCCGAGAGCTGGGATTTCAAGATCAGACACCCCTGATTGGCTTGTGCGCTCGTTTTGACCCCCAGAAAGATCACGCCAACTTCGTGAGTGCCGCGGGGATATTGCACACTCGCATGCCCGGTGTACACTTTCTTCTGTGGGGCAAAGACATCGACCCGACTAACGATATATTAGGAGGCTGGATCCGGGCAGTAGGTATGGATAGGAGCATCCATCTGCTGGGTTTGCGAAATGACTCACCGCGCTTGTTTTCGACATTGGATTTGTCCTGTCTGAGTTCTTATAGCGAAGCTTTTCCGATGGCATTAGGCGAGGCGATGGCTTGTGAAATTCCCTGCACCGTGACAGATGTAGGCGATTGCGCCCTGCTTGTCGGAGCAACCGGGCGCGTCGTCCCACGACGTGATCCGGAAGCTTTGGCTGCCGCCTGGGCAGACCTGCTTTCCATGACTCCCGAAGAACGCCAGGCTTTGGGACGGCAGGCTCGTCGGCGCACCCAGGTCAATTACAGCCTGGAAAAGATGGCTGCAGCTTATACCGGACTGTATCAGGATATAATCTCGAGCGGTTGATATCGCAAATGAGAATATTGCTCTTTGCTAACACCGACTGGTACCTTTATAACTTCCGCTGCGACCTGGCCCAGGCTTTGCGCGAACAGGGTAATGATGTGGTCCTGATTTCTCCGGCAGGTGAGTATGCTGCCCGGTTGCAGGCGCTGGGCTTCCGTTGGATCGATTTCCCTCTCTCCCGGCGCGGCATGAACCCGCTGGCAGAACTCCGCTCTCTGGCGCGGCTGATCCGCTTGTACCGCTGCGAAGCACCGGACCTGGTCCAGCACTTCACCATCAAATGCGTGTTATATGGAACGCTGGCGGCGCGGCTGGCTGGGATCAAACCAGTGGTCAATTCGATCACCGGACTTGGCTATGTTTTCCTTCCGGGGGGACCTTTGAAGCAAGGCTTGCGTTACTTCGTGCGCATCTGGTACCGGGCAGTGCTGAGCGGCAGCCAGGTCATCTTCGAGAACGAAGATGACCGACAGACATTCCTGCGCTACGGCTTCATCCATCCCGCAGATGGGCACCTGATCCCGGGGGTCGGCGTGGACACGCAGCGCTTTGTCCAGGTTCCCCTCCCATCCGGCCAGCCTGTCGTGTTGCTGGCGACCCGTCTGCTCTGGGACAAGGGTGTTGGAGAATTCGTGGAGGCAGCGCGCCAGCTGCACCGCGCTGGCGTGCAGGCTCGCTTTGCCCTGGCAGGCCGCATCGACCCGGGCAACCCGGCCTCCATCCCGGAGGCCCAGATCAAGGAATGGGCCGAGGAGGGCCTGGTGGAATGGTGGGGCTGGATCGAAGACATGCCTGCCACCCTGGCAAACGTCAGCATTGTGTGCCTGCCATCCTACCGGGAAGGGTTGCCAACTGTGTTGGTTGAAGCGGCCGCCTGTGGCAGGCCGGTAATCGCTTCGGATGTTCCGGGTTGCCGGCTCGCAGTACGCGATGGTGTCAGCGGATTCCTGGTCCGGGAACGGGATGTAGCCTCCCTGGCTGATGCGCTGCAAAAACTAATCACCATGCCCGATCTCTGTTCTGAAATGGGTACCGCAGGCCGGATCCTGGTCGAAGAGAGGTTTTCGTCAGAAATAGTTCTTGCCCGAATTTTTACTGTATACCGAAAAGCGTTATCGAAAGGCAATTAAGATGAATCTTCCAATCGGTCATTATCCCCTATTTGTCTTCTACAATATCCTGATCGGCATGATCCTCTCCCTGCTGTTTGGGCAGGTTGCCATCTGGTTCGCCCGAAGCGTTGGTCTGATGGACCTGCCTGGAGCCCTGCCTCATAAACAGCATAAACTTCCCACACCGCTGGCCGGTGGCGTTACGGTTGTCATGGCGCTGTTGGTGGGTGGGTTGGTGTTCAACCTGCCGATGGTTAAGCAATTATGGACGATTCTTCTGCCCGCATTGATCATCTTCGGTGTTGGCCTGTGGGATGATTTCAAGCGTCTGCCGCCATGGATTAAATTTGCCGGCCAGATCATTGCTGGCAGCCTGTTGATCGCCCTCGGTACGTATGTACAGATCATCCCACACAAGTTTCTCGGCTTGCCTGGTCATACCAATCTTATTGTCAACTGGCTGATTACGCTCATCTGGGTCATTGGCATGACCAATGCCTTTAATTTCGTAGACAGCATGGATGGGCTGGTGATCGGCCTGAGCGGCATTGCCATAGCCTTCCTGGTGCTGGTCACGCTTAATTCCACACAGGCCGTTCTTCTGCAGTTGCTGACCCTGCTCCTGGGAGTATGCGTCGGGCTGTTTTTTTATAATCTGACCCCCGCGCGCCTCTTCGTCGGTGACAGCGGAGCGCAGTCCATCGGTTTTCTACTGGCGTCGGTAGCCATCCTGTATACGCCTCAAAATTACCCACAGGCTTCCTCCTGGTTCCTGCCCATACTCATCCTCGGCGTGCCCATCTTCGATATAACACTGGTGGTTTTTTCCCGACTGCGGCGGCGGCTTCCGGTCTACCAGGCCGGGCGCAACCATACCTATCACCGCCTGGTGGACCTGGGTCTGGAGTTGCCCCATGCGGTGGCCATCATGCACCTGTCTGCAATTGCGCTGGGCTGCATAGCTTTTATCGCGCTGAACCTGGAGCCGTTATATGCCAATATTGTCTTCGGTGTGGTCTGTCTGACAGGCGTAGCGCTACTCTTTTTCCTTGATAGGAACAAACCATGAATGATCTTTCCCCTCTCAATATGTTAAAAATAATTCTACACCGCTGGTGGATGCTGGTCGCACTGATTTTACTGGGCGGAGTGGCGGGCTGGATCTTCAGCCTGTTCAGGCATCCGGTATATGAAGCCACCGCTGTTTATCAGGTCAGTCTGGACGAACAGCAACTTGTCAACCGCGGCCTGGTGGCAGCCGACACATTACCCCTCCAGTTTGCTGATCAGAATTTGTATCTTTCCCCCGCGGCTGACCTGTTCTACGATCCCACTGTGCAATCCAGCGTAGTGACAGGTGCCCGTTCCCAAAACATCCAGTTGCAGGGGAGTGATTTTAATCCTAATGTATTCTACCTGGACCGCCGCGGAGAACAATGGTTCGTAACCGTCCGTTCCGCTGACCCGGCTACGGCAGCCCGGCTGGCAGATATATGGATGGCGACCGCGGATTCCGTTTTACGCGATGCCCAGGCCCATTCCAATCAGTCCGTTTCTTTGCAACTTCAGCATGACTCTGTCCAGAAATGTTTCGCTGAAATGGATTTCGCGCTGGCCAACCAGTGTGCCGGCACAAGTTTCACCACCCCTGCTCACTTGGATGCATATCTCAAAGAGCTGGAAACCCAGATGATCGTTGAACAGCAGACGGGGCGCGGCATTGATCCGGCGCTGTCATTTTTCGTAGTGTCCCCGGCGAGTCTGCCAATCCACCCGGTCCTGTACGCCACCGGCCTGATGATTGCAGCTGGCAGCCTGATTGGCTTACTGGCTGGAATTATCCTTGTACAGGTGCTCCGCCCTGAGAAACTGCAATGAAGGACATCAGCCCTGGCTTCCTCCGCTTTGTGGAATTCGGCTCGAAATTGGCCATGGGATTGGCTATACTATCACTGCCGATCACCAGCCTGCCCTTGCTTTCAAAAGTCATGGGAAGCACGATGGTGGCCCCTGCCAGTGCCATCCTCATTTTCTTTCTGGCGGTGTTTTGGATGCCAGTATATTTTCTGCGGGGCGGGTCATTGCCAGCTGAACTGAAGCCATTTCTCCTGTTCGTCATCGCGGCCATCGTTTCGTCAGCAGCGGCTTTTTTCCTGCCGCTTCCCCCTTATCAAGGTTTTACAATTATAAACGCTGAGATCAAGGCGCTCATCACGCTCATCATCGGCGTTGTGACCTATATTATTGTCACCGTCTGGCACCGAGACCTGGCGAGTCTGACCACCACCTTGCGACTGATCAATTTAAGCGGACTCCTCATTCTGGTTTGGTCATTCATCGAACTGGCAATCATCCTCTTCCGCGGTGGGAATTATCCTCCGCTAATGATTCGGCTCCAGCAGTACATCTCCACCCGCTCCCTCGAAGATCTCGGCTTCCGCACCCGCCTTGGCGGTTTTACTTATGAGCCTTCCTGGCTGGCGCATCAACTGAACATCGTCTTTCTTCCCTACTGGCTGGCAGCTTCTGTCACCGGTTATTCGGCAACAAAAAAAATCCTGCGCATCTCCGTCGAAAACATTCTACTCGCCGGAGGTATTGTGGTCCTTTATTTCACCATTTCACGGATCGGACTGCTGGCTTTTCTGCTGATGGTTGCGTTTGTTTTCTTTCGGTTGAACGCCTGGCTGGTCCGGTGGCTGCAGAACCGGATACAGGATTACCGGCTGGTGAAGCGCTGGCGCCTGGACAGGATTCTGCCTTTCATGCTGGGATTGGTGATCCTCATTGTTTACGTTGCAGGGATCGTGGGGCTGCTTGTGATGTGGGCTCATATTGACCCACGCACAGCCCAGCTCCTTTCATTGCATGGACTGCCATCTGATTTGTTCGATTTTGGCCTCAAGGTGGACCTTGCTGAGCGTTTCATTTACTGGTCCATCGGCTGGAGCGCTTTTACCCGCTACCCACTGCTGGGCGTAGGCTTGGGCAACACCGGTTTCTTTTTTCTGCAGTACATTCCCAACCTGGGTTACCGCCTGCCGGAGATCGTCAACCTGGCTTTCCTGTCAACTGCATTGCCAAACATCAAGAGTTTCTGGATTCGGTTGCTGGCCGAGACCGGCCTGATTGGTTTTTCACTTTTTGCAGCCTGGCAGGTGGTGCTCTGGAAAGCCAGTACGGTCCTGCGCTCGCATCGTTCCGTCCTGCTCCGCACGCTGGGCTGGATGGGAGGATTTGCCATCCTGGCTTTTCTAGCCGAGGGGTTCAGTATTGACTCTTTCGCTTTGCCTTATCTGTGGTTCGCGATGGGTCTTTTGACAGCCGCCAGTGTGTTCGCCCGGCAGGATTTTGATCAAATGCTGGAGAATTGATTTTAAAAATGAAACCCATGACCTCCATTGACTGGAATACCCTCACTCTTGATGCAGATGCTCTTCTACATCGCCTGTTCCCCATCTGCCGGAGCATCACCGGCGATGGACTTCGCCGGACTTTAATCCTGCTGCGCGAGATCACGGACTTTCAGCTCCATGAAGTCCCCTCCGGAACCATCTGTTATGACTGGACCATTCCGGATGAATGGAATGTACGGGACGC